>Ga0137378_10005739_pt1 | contig 10748 bp, 9 predicted proteins | sample SagtaG_21_FD_104813 | JGI IMG/M metagenome (GOLD analysis project Ga0137378, IMG submission 104813) | Vadose zone soil microbial communities from Sagehorn Ranch, Mendocino, California, USA - Sage2_L_60_16 metaG | ecosystem: Environmental > Terrestrial > Soil > Vadose zone | place: USA... | reverse complement strand
CTCGCGGCTGCTGAATAAACTTCTGGCGACCAGCAGCTGATCAAGACGCATCTTCTTCGGCATGGTCCGCGTGTTATTTGGCTTTCAGCGCGCCCCGCGGTCGCGCCCCACCGCTTGTGCGGCCACAAACTTCAATGGTCGATGCCCGGATCGCCTCAACGGCCCGCGTCAGCTGGTGAGTGGTGATGCACAATGGTGGCATTAACACGATTACGTTGCGAATTGGTCGCGTCAGCAGCCCATGCTCCCGAGCTTCGAGACAGACCTTAGCGGCGTCTCCTGACTTTCGCAGCTCGATCCCCGCAATAAATCCGCACTGCCGCACTTCGACCACGTCGGGAAGGTCCGCGAATCCAGCGAGCGCAGACCCCAAGTGTTCGATTTTCGACTGCAATGCTTTCAAGACTCGCTCTTTTTCGAAGATCTCGAGACTCGCTTTGGCCGCGACGCAGCCGAGGGCGTTTCCCGTGTAGCTATGCCCGTAAGCCAGGGCCTTTCCCTCGGCAATCGAGCCGTCGAAAGCCAAAAATAGTTTTTCTGTTACTAAGGTAATAGCAAGCGGAAGATATCCTCCAGTCAAACCTTTACCCAAGATCAAAATATCCGGAGTTACCGCCTCGTGTTCGATTGCAAACATCCGGCCAGTTCTGCCGAAACCGGTCATTACTTCATCGACAACTAGGAGCGTATCCGTGCGATCACACCAGTCCCGGACCGCCCGCAAAGTCCCGGCCGGCCAAAGCCGCATCCCGCCCGCGCCTTGAATCGACGGTTCGATCACCACAGCGCCAATCTTTGCCACCTCCGCTGGCAAAAGGTCCTCCAAGGCCTTCACATCAGGAACCTGGACGGCGGGAAAATTCCAGTGGCCAAAGCCAAGATCGAACATTGCGGCCGCACCCAAGCTGGCCGCGGCTGCCGTATCGCCATGATAACCGCTCTTAAAAGCCACGAACTGATGTTTTCTCGAATTTCGCAGGCGCCAATACTGATCGGCGATTCTTAAGGCGACCTCGATCCCGGTCGAGCCATCGTCTGAGAAGAACGCCCTGCTCAATGAATTTTCCGGGAAAAGATCGACAATTGCGCGTGCGAGCTCGATCGCAGCCGGATTTGTAAACCCAAGAAAGGAAGTGTGCGCCACACGTTCCAATTGCCGGCGAATCGCGGCGTTTATATGCGGATGATTGTGACCGTGGATGTTCGTCCAGATCGATGAATTACCGTCGATGTATTCGCGGCCGCGGCTATCGCGGAGCAGCGCACCACGCCCCTCTACCAAGACCAGCGGCTCATTATCCGGCGCGCACCAGTCGCGCATATTCGTGAACGGATGCCAGACGAACTTCTTATCGGCATCGATCAGCGCCTCAGTATTCCAGTCATTCATTCCCGCGTTGCTCCGCGATTAGTTTCTCAACCGAGCCGACATCTTCCATGGATGCGCGTCGTCGTTGATATTTTCGGGCGACAATCTCTTTCAATCTCAGGAGATCATGAAGAGGCGGCGAATCATAGTAAGTCCATTTTGTTTCCCCGACGATTTTGGACTGGAACCGCCAGGCGCCACCAAATTTTGTCGCACGCACTTCGCGCTTTTTTCCATGTCGATCTTTCTCCGTCCATATATGTTGACTCGGCATCGCAGGGAAACTTTACATTAGCAGCCTTGAAACATGCAGCCAGACTGGCGGCTTATTTCGCCGCCACAATTTTTATCGGCGCACTTCTGGCCCCACCTCTTTTTTGGGCCGGCCAATGGCTGACAGCTGGCGGTTTGTTTCCTTTCCTGGCAAACTCCGATTTCGAACGTTTTTTCCATCGCGCAGTTCTTTTCGCGGCAGTGGCATTGCTGTGGCCGCTTCTTCGCCTGAGCGATGTACGGAGCATGGACGATTTAGGTCTGGCGCCCAATTCGCTATGGCGCCGTGATCTCTTTGCCGGTTTCCTTCTTTCGGGGATTCCCCTGCTCTGCTGCGGCGCGTTGTTCATCGCTTTCCACATCTACTCGTTACGCCAGGTGATCGCGTGGACTGCGTTTGGAAAAATCGTGGCTGCCTCGATCGCCGTTCCCTCAATTGAAGAAATCTTTTTTCGCGGAGTGGTTTTAGGCCTCTTGTTAAAAACTGGCTACCAATATATGTCGATCTTAACGACCTCTGCGATCTTTTCGGTTGTTCATTTTCTAAAAGCGCCCGAGCACACATCGACAATTGTAACGTGGACGTCCGGCTTGAATTCCATTGCTCATTCCTTTTCGCAATTTGCAGATCCTGTAATGCTGGGCTCGGCATTCGTTACGCTATTTGTCCTCGGCTTGATTCTGGCGGACGCCCGCGTGCTGACCCGCTCGCTTTGGCTGCCGATTGGCCTGCATGCGGGTTGGATTTTTGCTGCTGGCGCATTCAATCGAGTCGCACACGAAGGGATCCTTGATTTGCCATGGCTGGGACCGAACCTGCTCGTAGGCATTGTGCCGCTCGGTATCGCGGGCTTGACATGGCTGATAATGCGCAACTGGTTAAAACATGTCGGTCTTGGCAAACTTTAGTGGACTGCGTGCGGTCATATCGCTCCTCTACCCGCCAGTCTGTTCGGTCTGCGCCATGGTAATCGGGCCGGCCGAGTATCTCTGCAGAGGATGCGAGGAAAAGACCACGCGTATTGTTCCGCCGTTTTGTGCAAGATGTTCTGAATCTTTTGACGGCGCAATTATCGGTCAGTTTACGTGTGCGAACTGCGCCCATCGCACAATTCATTTTGACGCTGCGGTCGCCGCCTATCGCAGTCGCGGGATCGTCCGCGAGATTATTCACGATTTTAAATACGGCCGCCAAATCTATCTGCGCCATCTAGTGACACGCTGGCTCTGCGCAGCCCTAGATGATCCCCGGCTTCGCAGCCACCGATTTGACGTTATCGTTCCAGTGCCTTTGCATCCGGCACGCGAACGAGAACGCGGCTTCAATCAGGCGAGCTTGCTTACAGAATTGTTAGCGGCCCGTATTTCCATCCCACCCAAGCGGCTGCTCGAACGCATTCGCTACACCACGACACAGACAGCGCTCGATCGCACTGAACGCATGGAAAATTTACACAACGCCTTTCGTTTACGAAAAAACGCGGACGTGCGAGGTTTGCACGTGCTTCTAATTGACGACGTCCTAACAACTGGCTCGACGCTGAACGAATGCGCTCGGATTTTGAAAGGCGCCGGCGCTATCTCCGTTCATGCGGCCACGGCGGCGCGCGCGTAATTCCCATGGCGATTTTCAAAAAACCAGCAATCAAGTCGCAAAATCGCAAGAAGCGCGACATCCCGCACGGTCTTTTCCAGAAATGTCCGGGTTGTTCCGAAGTTGTGCCCGAAATCGAACTCGCTCAAAACCAGCGCGTCTGTCCGCGCTGCGACTATCATTTTACGCAGTCGGCCAAGGAACGGATCGCCAATCTGCTCGATCCGGAAAGTTTTGTGGAGATGGATGCGGATTTGAAATCCGTCGATACTTTGCGTTTTCAAGGAATGGCGACCTACAAAGATCGCCTCAAAAAATATCAGGGAAGCACAGGTCTGCTCGACGCCGTGATCAGTGGCTATGGAATACTCGACGGTTACAAGGTCGCGATTGCAGTGATGGATTTCGGTTTTCTTGCCGCCACGATGGGCTCAGTCGTCGGTGAAAGAGTTACCCGCACAATTGAATATGGAACCGCCGAAGGCTGCGCGGTCATTATCGTGGCGGCGTCTGGGGGCGCACGCTTGTACGAAGGAATGTTGAGCTTGATGCAAATGGCCAAAACGAGCGGTGCGCTCGCGCGTCATGCGAAACAGCAACTTCCTTACATTTCTGTTCTGACCAATCCCACCACCGCAGGTGTGATGGCGAGCTTTGCTTCCTTGGGCGACGTTATCATTGCTGAACCAAAGAGCATGATTGGCTTTGCCGGTCCGCGCGTCATTAGAGAGACTACGCACCAGGATTTGCCGGAAAGATTTCAGACCGCTGAATTTCTCCAGGAACATGGTTTGATCGACATGATCGTGCACCGCAAAAAGATGCGGGAGCAGCTCAGCCAATTGCTCAGTTACTTTTCCGTCGTGCCGTGAACTATCCAGAGGCGCTCGCCTGGCTCTACGGCCTTCAGCGCTTCGGGATCAAACTCGGGTTGGAAAATATTCAACGGCTTATCGCCGAGCTTCATGTCGATCTTGGCCGTGCCCGGGTCATCCACGTCGCCGGTACGAATGGGAAAGGCTCCGTTTGCGCCATGATCGATTCAATTCTGCGTACGCAAAAATATCGCACCGGCCTGTTCACCTCCCCTCACCTCGTCACGTTCCGCGAACGAATTCGTGTCGATGGTAAAATGATTTCCGAAGAAGCAGTCGCGAATGGCCTGACCACAATTCGCGATCTCGTCAAAGATTGGGAGCCCCACCCGACATTTTTTGAAGTTACGACCGCGCTCGCGCTCAAACATTTTTCCAATGCGAAGATCGACATCGCCATTCTGGAAACCGGCCTAGGCGGACGGCTCGATGCCACAAACGCTGTGCAATCAAATGTGTCGATCATGACACCGATCGATTTCGATCATCAGCAGTGGCTCGGACAATCGCTTCGAGAGATCGCGACGGAAAAAGCCGGAATCATCAAATCAAGAATTCCGGTCGTCTCCGCGCCTCAAGCTCCGGATACCGAAAAAGTAATTCGCACACGGGCCGCCGAATGTGAAACACCACTGCAGTTCGTGAATGATTCTTATCAGAAGACTCCCGTCGGCCTCTCTGGAGAGTACCAAAAACAAAATGCGGCGCTGGCAATCGCCGCCCTCCGCGCTGCCAAGATCGACACCGACGATTTCTCGATTGCGCGCGGACTTGCCAACATCGAATGGCCTGCGCGTTTCCAACACTGGGACGACCGCACGATTATCGATGGCGCGCATAATCCGGCGGCCGCGCACATTCTCGCAGAAACATGGCGGGAAATCTTTAGCGATCAGCGCGCAACCCTCATCCTCGCCGTTCTTAGCGACAAAGACTTGCGTGGAATCTGCGAAGCGCTCGTGCCCATCGCGGCGTATATTTTTTTACCAAGGATTCGGAGTGAGCGCGCGGTTTCGCCAGATAAGCTGGCACAAATTTTATCCGCCAACACTCCATCACTCCACTACTCCGTCACCCAGTCAATCGCTGACGCGCTCGATCAAGCACGTGCCAAACGAAAACCAATTCTTCTCACGGGCTCATTACACTTTGCAGGCGAAGTGCTCGCGTATCTGCGCGGCGAACCTGCTGCGTTCGAAGAATGCGCGCAGTAATCATGGAGGGACGGGCTCCGTCCCGTCCCTGAATTTTAGGACGACACGGAGGTCGTCCCTCCAAGTCATGTGATCTCAATCCGCGGGAACAACGGCACTGGTTTGCCAACCACGTGGCCATCCGGCAAACCGGCCCACTCGGCGTTTTTGAGTGAGAACCGCTCCTCCTTTCCGTTCAACTCCATCTTCCACTTAAGCTGATCAAAAATTCCATGCGCTGCTTTCGGCAACACCGGCGAAATCAAAATCGCAATAATGCGGAGAGATTCTGCAAGATGATAAAGCACGCGACCAAGCGCATGTTGCTCACGCTGCTTTGCTAACTTCCACGGACCCGTTTGTTCGACAAACTGGTTCGCTTCCCCGGCAATACTTAATGCTTGAGTCATTGCGGCGGAGATGTCGTTAGCATTCATTAACGGTGCGTATACTTTTACGAGGTACTCCGTTCTATCCCGAAGACCGCGATCTAGGATTTGCGCGAGTTTTCCCTCACCATATTTCCCAACCATCGTGATAGATCGGTTAAGCAAATTTCCTAACACGTTTGCGAGATCGCCGTTGTAGCGAGAAAGCAATCGTTCTTCCGAAAAATCGGCATCCTTGCCCATCGCGATGTCGCTCATCAAATAATAACGCACTGCTTCGGCGCCGTACTTATCCGCGAGGACAAATGGATCGATAATGTTTCCTGCGCTTTTACTTATCTTGGCGCCGCCGAGATTCCACCAGCCGTGGACCAGCAGTTGCGGCATTTGATCGTCTGGAAATCCGATCGCGTGCAGCATGCTCAGCCAATAAATTCCGTGCGCCGGAATCAAAATGTCTTTGCCTATGATTTGGAGCGCAGGCCATTTGTCGCGGAAAGTTGATGGTTGAGAGTTGAGAGTTGACCGACGCGGATCGTATCCGGCGAAGCTGATGTAGTTCGTCAGCGCGTCGAACCAGACGTAGGTGACAAAACCTTTGTCGAACGGCAACTCAATCCCCCAGTCGAGTCGCGATTTCGGTCGCGAAATGCATAGATCGCCGCTTAATTGCTCAACCGCATTGCGCAATTCCTTCTGCCGAAAGTCCGGAATTACGGCATCCTTGCGATGATCGATGTACGAAAGCAGCCACTCTTTGTGCTGGCTTAGTTTGAAATAATAATTTTCTTCCTCGCGAAATTCGACCTCGCCCCATTCCGGACCGAATTGGCCATCCGGGCCGCGTTCCTTGTCGGTGAGAAATTGTTCCTGACGAACTGAGTAATAACCAGCCTGTTTGTCTTTGTAGATTTGGCCTTCGTCGAATAGGCGCTGCAAGATTCCCTGCACGCATTTCTTGTGGAGCGGGTCGATCGTTGCCGCCCACGCATCATATTTCACGTCGAGCTTCTCCCAAAGATCGACAAATCTTTTGGTGATGCCTTTAACGAATTCGGCCGGGGCAACGCCTGCTTTCGCGGCGGACTGTTGCACCTTCTGGCCATGCTGATCGACGCCGGTGAGAAAAAAAACTTTCTCGCCTTTCAGCCGATGATAGCGCGCGATGACATCGGCTAGCACTTTTTCGTAAGCATGCCCGATATGCGGCGGCGAATTCGTGTAATCGATCGCCGTGGTGATGAAAAACGTCTTCGGCATTAGCGAGAAGCTGGCGGACTAATCGCTTTCGGGCAAGCGCATCGCTTCCCGGTTGCACCGGAAAATAGGCTTCTAGCCTGCCTCGGCGGACATGCATCTTGCCTGCCGGATCCGCGAAATCAACAGGCTGGGAAGCCTGTCTGCCAGGACAGCCAAGATGGCTGCCTTCCACAGTCGCAGCGCCTTTACGAGACGCGCACTTTTTTCCACACGCCGCCTTCCTCTTTCCAATTGTAAAGCGGCTTGCCGTTGACTTTGTGAACGGAAGTTTCTGTGACTCTCATGCTGCCCGGCTGTCCGGTCATAAAGAAATCGATGTCATAAATTGTGCCGTCAGTCGCTTTCATGTCGACACACGCGAAATATTTGCCGCCACCGAGACTGGAGAGCCGATCGTCATGGACCTTGAGCAAATCGAGCGCGAGATCTCTGCCCCGATAGTTGGCGTGAAACTTCTTGTCGCTGGATTTCTTGCGGTCGCTCGCGATGTACCTCTTGATTCCGGCAGAGATATCGGCCCTGCTCACTTCCGTTGTCGGCGTAGCACTCCGCGCAGATCCGGTTGTTATCTGTGTCCACGGTTGCGGTTGCGGTCGCGGATGTTCTGCAACGAGGAGCGGCACAGCCGGCGCTAGAAGCAATGCGACAGATACGGCGATGATATGTTGTGTATTCATACAAGCGAGCGTTGAGGTTTTTGTAGTGGTGGGCATTTTATCGTGCCGCTTATGCTATTGGGAAGCGAAATACTGGACCTTCCAGCTATGAAGGCGTTCGTAGTTTGATCCGTCGTGGTCCGCAACGCGTTTGGGATTACCGACTCTACTCCATTTGCGCCAGCATTTTTGGTCCACCGGTTTTGAGGAACCGGATCGCCAGCAAGAACGCGATGGCAAGAAAGATCACGTTGAGGACGGTGGTGTAATTTAAACTGATCGATGTCTCGACGATCTGGGCGCTGCGCTGAGAGGGAATTAGCCCGAGCAAGTCGAACAGAAGCTCGATTAACAGCGCCGCCAGGGCCATGGCGACATAAAAGACTGCCACGATGAGGCCAGCCACTTTCCAGCCGTAATACTTGCGGTAGATGTCGATAATGGGAAGCACGATCAGGTCTGCGTAAATGAACGCGATGACTCCACCGAAGCTGATGCCGCCATTCCAAAGCACTGCGGCCAGCGGAATGTTGCCCACGGAACAAACGAACGAAACGACGGCGACGATCGGCCCGACGATCGGTCCCCAAACCTTTGCTGCGACCGGATGCGAGACCAAGAAAAATTCCTTCCAAAAATCTTTCGGCACCCAGGCAGCGAGCGCGCCTGCGATGAGCAAACCGCCAGCAATATCTTTCCATACAGCAAGCAAATCCATGACGAAGTAATGGCTCATAGCTGTGAGACCATTCTTCGATTTGACGCGCTGCCAGAACGAGCCTTGCGTGACGCTCATGTCCATTTCGGCGTGGCCTTCCATTTTCCCTTTCAGACCTTTGTCCGCCTGCGTGCGCGCTTTAGCAACAAGCTTTCGGGATAAGAATAGTCTGAACAGCAGCGCCATGAGGACAACCATCAACGGTCCGCCCACGAACTCGGCGGCGGCAAATTGCCACCCCATCAGCACGATGATGATGACGGTCAGCTCAGCGACTAAATTGGTGGAAGCAAGCTCGAACGCCATCGCTGCCGTAAAGTCGGCGCCTTTGCGAAAGATCGACCGCGCCAGAGCTACCGCTGCATAGGAACAGGAGGATGACGCCGCGCCGAGACCGCATGCAATGGCGAGCGACCTCGGAGAATCATTCGGCAGTAGTCGTGTCATTTCGCTTTTGGAAATGACCGCTTGCACAAGGGCAGACAAGCTGAAGCCAAGAATAAGCGGCCACAAGATTTCCCAGAACATGGCAAACGCCATCCAGACCGCATGGCCGAGAGCAGTAACAAGATCCATCGCTAGTTCCAAAGTTTTCCCGGGTGATTGTGAGCAAAACGGGTTTGCCGACACCCGAAGGTTTTCGGCGTGTCTATAGAATGACTAAGCCGGAATGTCGAATGACGAAGGAACAACTAACCTGGAATCCGAGAAGCCTGAATCGAAGGGAGCACAGGCTGCCAGCCCGTAGTTGCCGGCAACATCTCTTGCACGCGCAAGGTTGTTAAGACGATTCTAGCCGTTACGCGGCCTTCGCGGTTTCCATGTCTTCGGTGTATTTGCCGAAACGGGCTTTGCTGTTGCACAAGGCGCGGTGATGAAACGCTTGTTGCGCAGCAGCGACATTCGCTGCCTCGCCTTTCCAAGCTTTAAGCACAGGAGCTTGCAAAGCGCGCCCGAAGGAAAAACTCAACTGCCACGGCAGGTCCGGCAGACGATTCATCGCGTTGAGATGTTCAGTGGCTTGCGAATCAGTTTGGCCACCCGAAAGAAACACAAGACCGGGGACAGCGGCGGGCACAACCCGTTTCATGCAGCGAACCGTGGCTTCGGCAACTTCCTGCACCGAAGCTTGCTGCGGACAATCTTTTCCCGAAAGAACCATGTTCGGTTTCAGTAGCATTCCTTCCAATGCAACGCGATGTTCATACAGACAATGAAAGACGATCTCCAGCGTTTGCTGCGTCACTTCGAAATGCCGTTCAATCGTGTGCGCGCCATCCATGAGCACTTCCGGTTCGACGATCGGCACTAAATCCGCTTCCTGGCAAAGTGCTGCATAGTGCGCCAGTGCCTCGGCGTTGCTGTCGATGCATGTGCGTGTTGGGATTTTCTCGCCAATCGCGACGACTGCGCGCCATTTGGTAAAGCGTGCTCCCAGCTTCCGATATTCCGCCAGCCGCTCGCGCAACCCATCGAGGCCGTCGGTGATTTTCTCGCCCGGAAAATTCGCCATCGCCTTGGCGCCTTTATCCGTCTTGATCCCTGGAACGATCCCCTGCTGCTCCAGAGCTTCGACAAAAGTGCGACCATCGCGAGTCTTTTGTCGAATCGTTTCGTCGAAGAGAATTACGCCGCTGATAAATTCGCCTGCGCCGGCGGTGGTAAACAAAACTTCCCGATATGCGCGACGGTTCTCCTCCGTCGAAGGGACGTTGATGCTTTTCAATCGCTTTTCGATCGTCCCCGAACTTTCATCGGCTGCCAGGATCCCTTTTCCGGGCGCGACCAGTTTTCTTGCAACAGTTTCCAAATTTTCAGTTTTCATCGCTCTCCTTATTAGCTGCGGAAGAAATTAGTGTAATCTGGACGTTAGCGCGAGGTCAATGAACGCGCTTCTCGACGCGCGGTCTAACTTGTGCTATACGCAAATCAATGTTGAGCAGGATCATAGTTTCGCTGACGATGGCTGCCGCGCTTTTTACGGCTCCGGTGGGCCTCGCCGCGCGATCGTGCATCCTCACCAACGCGCCAAGTCAAAAAGCTTGTCAGCCAAGTTGCTGCGCTAATAAGACCTGCTGCGCGACATCGCCAAAGAACACAGCTCCGCCGTCGCAGCCGCTTGCGAAAGCTGATTCCAGTCAACAACTGAGCGCAACCTGTTTTGCCGTCGCTTTGCCTTTCTCAAATTGTGAACCCGGAGTTGAGCAATTCCGGTTTCAAGCTACGGCGCCATCGGCGAACTCGCCTCCGCGGCTGGCGCTGCTCTGCACGTTTCTCATTTGATCCAAGAACGCTGACGCCTGGGGTGTGCCCATTCACCGGCACATCTGGTCTTCAATCGTTCTCTTGGATCAATGAAAACAACTTACCTTTTATTACTTAATTTAATTTTAGCTTTAACTTTTCGGACTGCGCAGGCCG
>Ga0137378_10005733_pt1 | contig 10757 bp, 8 predicted proteins | sample SagtaG_21_FD_104813 | JGI IMG/M metagenome (GOLD analysis project Ga0137378, IMG submission 104813) | Vadose zone soil microbial communities from Sagehorn Ranch, Mendocino, California, USA - Sage2_L_60_16 metaG | ecosystem: Environmental > Terrestrial > Soil > Vadose zone | place: USA... | reverse complement strand
CCCGCCTGTCACGAGAACATTCGATCTGGAGAAAATTTTGTAGTCGAAGGGCACACCGAATTGTAAGTTCGACGCAAGAGAATCTCCTATAACTTTTTTTGACGAAAGTCCCGCATACTGCGATCCAGACATGAACATCCGCCGATGACCGCCGAACGAACAATGCCGGGATTAGCTCCCGAGTTATCGTTCGTAATCCCCGTTTACAACGGCAGTCAGACCATCGGCCTCGTCGTCGACCGTATCCACACGGTTTTCGCATCAATGCAATTTGACGTTATCCTGGTGAATGATGGCTCGGAGGATGACAGCGAAGTGGCTTGCGCGAAGCTGGTGGAAAAATTGCCGCACATCGTGACATTTGTGCAGCTGACTCGCAATTTCGGTGAGCACAACGCCGTCTTAGCTGGACTGAGCCATGCACGCGGCCGGTATATCGCCGTGCTCGACGATGACGGTCAGAACCCACCGGAGGAGGTGGTGCCTATGTTGGAAGAGCTAAAGCGCAGGGATTACGACGTCATTTACGGCCATTACGTCAAGAAGAAACATTCGTGGTTTCGCAATGCGGGAAGCTGGTTCAACGATCGTATTGCCACCTTTATACTGGACAAACCGAAGGATCTTTATCTTTCGAGCTTCAAAGTGATGACTCGCTTCGTCGTGGACGAAATCATCAGATATCACGGGCCGTTTCCCTACATTGACGGTTTGATTTACCGCACGACCCGGAAGATTGGTCAGATACCAGTCCAACATCGCGCCAAAACCAGCGGGGCCTCGCGTTATTCGTTTCGAAAACTCGTAAGGTTGTGGCTGAACATGTTTTTGAATTTTTCCATCGCGCCCTTACGGTTGTCGGTTTACGTCGGGCTATTCACATCCTGTTTGAGTGTCTTGGCGCTGGTCTTGATCTTGATAGATAAAATTTGGCTCTCCCCAAACGTGACGATGGGTATTCCGACAGTACTCGGATGCATTGTTTTCTTTTCAGGCATTCAACTTATGATTCTCGGGCTTGTTGGTGAGTATCTTGGACGGCTTTATCTGGATCACACGGGTACGCCGCAATATATCGTGCGCTACGTGACGCCGGCCGGTTCCAAAGCGAAACCGTCCTCTGCACTTGGCAAACTATGAACACGGGGACCGATACTACGACATCGTTTATGTCGCCAAAAAGGGCTAGCGCAATCGTTGCTACACGGGTTAAAGAAAATTGAGATGGCGTTGCCGTTTTCGGTGCCCTTTGGTAGGTCGATCCTCGCGTGGGGCTGGCTGCGCACTTCACCGAATGCATAAGTTTGGCGTGTTGGCTGAGCGGGCGGTCCAGATTTGCGCGGCTTTGGCAGCGTTCGCCTTTTTTGTCTCGGGCGCCGTCTATCTCTACCTGGGCCGGTGGACCGTGACGCACTACGATTACTGGTCGCAGTACGACTTGAACCGCACGTGGCTTGAGACCGCGCTGCTTAAGGTCAACAATCATTCGCTGTTTTTCCCAAGCTTTTTATGGCTGGCTGATCTTCGGTTTTTTCGAGGTGACCAGCTGCCGCTTTTCATTGCCGGCGTCGCGCTGCTTGTTATCACCGCATCGCTGCTGCTGACGCCAATTTGGCGTGATAAAACGGTAGGTCTCACTGCAAAAATCATGTCCACTCTTGTCGTGATCGTCGGTAATTTTTGGATGGGGCGGGCCGCTATCACTGCATCGGGCGGCTTTAATTGTGAAAACTCTTTGGCGATGGCGGGAGCAGCTCTTGCTTTTCTCCTACTGCCAACGATGTGCGCCAGGTCGACCCGGTTGTTGCCGGCAACGGTGATCGTGGTGTGTGCCGGGTTTGTCGCCTCCTTCAGCTGCGGTAGCGGGCTTGCGACCTGGCCAACCCTCCTGTTGCTGGCATGGTGTTTACGCCTGCCGAGATACTCTCTGGGGTTGCTGGCTCTAGCTGGTCTAACAGCGGTTATCATCTTCGTCCTGCTTCCGCCGCACGACCTTTATCCCATTTTAGCAACTTTTTTTTCTCGATCGATGCCGTCTGTCTTCTATGACTCAGTCGTCTGGTTGTGTCGGCTGCTGGGCAGTCCATTTTCTTATGCAGTGTCTGCTTGGTGGCCTGACAAATTCTATGATCACCTAGTCAAGTCGTCAGAGTTGACCGAAGCTTCCGGGGCAGTGGGTCTGGTCTTAGCATTGCTTGTAATCCTGCCGCAAATCGTCCGGCGCAATATAGAAAAAAGCAGTCTCGGATTTACAGGGATTGCGCTGATTGCTTTTAATCTTTTCGCGATGGCTCTAGTTGTTATCGGCAGAACAAACTACTTTCATTTTCGACCCTCCGAAGTTTTCGGGCACCCCCGTTATTTTTTCTGGAGCACGCTTTTCTGGACCGGGCTGCTTTTGGTCGTCATTCAGCTCACCGAATCCAAGCAGTGGCTACGCTGGCCAGTATATTTCGCCGCTCTGGCATTGCCCGTTCTGGTTTTCCCCGCACAGTATAAGGAAGGACTATATCGGAGAGAGTTAAGGAGTCTGGCCGAATCCACTGCGACTACCCTAGTTAATGGAGTCCGCTGCGATAAGCGACAAATATCGATCCTGACTGGTTCAGATTGGCGTGCAGAAATAGTTTACCGCCGTGCGGAACAGTTGCGAGCGCGCCGAGTGGATATGTTTGCGGACGGTTTGCAAGATTGGATCGGTCTTGGCAAAGCAAATTTATTTGGGGGACGGCAGAAGCCGGAAGGGTTAAAGGGTAAGTGCGGTGTTACTGCCTTGGTTGAGTGCGATAATGGTGCCCCAGCAGCGCGGGTAGTCGGTCAAGCTTCGAAATACCGAGGTCTAATTCCGAAGACATTGGTGATAGTCGATCCAACTGGAGTAATCCGCGGAGTGGCGCGCTCTTCATCGACGAGTCCGTTTATTAATTACGCGTTTTACCTTGGTAAACTTAGCACCCTTAGCACGAATTCGTTTGTGGGCTACATACGAGATTACAATCCGCAACTACAGTACGTAGTCCACAGCGCAGATAATGGGATTCTTTCGGAGGAGAAGATTCCTGTACAGCGATGGTCTGGAAGTCCATGATTCCGCTTTTATTGAGTGGTCGAAAGCGAGGCAAGCCGATTAGACGGAAGATTCTGCAGATATCTTATTAGCGGGCGGAGACAACGATTTTTCACAGTCCCAATATGCCGCAGCGATTATAATTGGTAGACTCTAGGCCACGCCTCATCACTATTGATGGGTCGCAGCCTAAATACGCGCGCACGCTTGATACATACGCTGGCCGCCGCCCGGCGTGCCAATCTAAAGCACGATCCTTTGCGCCAAGTTTTCGCCAGTGAGCGCGAGCGCGCACCAGCGCTGCAATAGGTCCAGATCGTCGGGATCGAGGGCAGGGCGCATCAGCGTATCGAGGAACAATGGGCACTTTGCTTCTGGGTCGAAAGGAACCGCAAGTTTGTTACGTCGCCGATAAATTGGGCTGAATGGCAAGAGCGTTTTGTCACTTAAGCAGTGGCGGGCGCGAATCACGTGCGATTCACTAATGCGTCAAGCCAAGAGCCTCTTCGCTTCGAATCTGCTCACGCATGTTGCAATGCACAAGCCGGACAAGCTGCTGTTTGACCGTGTGGCGTTCTACAAGCGGGAAAGTATACGTTACCATGGTAGTACGGTCGCCATTGAGACACTGATTTCAGATGCGGTGCGAGAACTGCCTCAGGAGCAGTTGAAAATCTTTCTGCTGGCTATGATGGCCGGTTCGCGTCGGGACGAGATCGACAAGCTGCAGTGGCAAGCGTTCCGTTGGAATGATGGTGTTATCTGCATTGGGACGACGAAGCATTTTACGCCGAAGACCTCCGACAGCACGGGCGATGTGCCGATTGATAAAGAGCTTGCAGCTTTATTTCGGGGTTGGCACGCGAAGGCGACCGGCTCGTTTGTGATTGAAGCGGACGCGGAACCACGGACTGGCACGAGTTACGCGCACTATCGCGCGCAAGAAGGTTTCGATGCTTTGATTTCGTGGCTGCGTTCAAAAGGGGTGACAGCCGTCAAACCGTTGCACGAGTTGCGGAAAGAGTTCGGCAGTCAGTTATGTGCGAAATATGGCATCTACGCAACGAGCAGAATGTTGCATCTTGCAGACATTGCCATTACCGCGCAACATTATCTCGATCAAAAGGAGCGCGTGACGTTTGGCATGGGGAGCTTGCTAGCGATGCCGGAAAACGTGGTGCCAATGCCGCAGAGCGCTGGGACAACTGCGCGGGCGCTTCGAAAACTTTCCAGCCGTTACGGCAAGTTCGAGAAATGCCGTGAGTCGCCTTTGTGAAGTGCATATTCCTCTCGCGCCAAGACTCCTGGTATTTCGCAGGCAGCAAATCCTCCTCGACTACGGCCGCGCGCCTTCCGATGATAGGCAGATGGACACGATTCGAAGGATCATCGCGTGCCGCGATGACGCAAGGCCCGCGCAAGCGCTGTCAAAGGCCACGTCCATGAATTTTTTATGCGACTGAGGATGGTGGGATTATGCGCTGACTGCTTCATGGCTGCTTGTTGCAATAGGGCTTGATTAGCGCCCAGCCTTAATTCGCCCTGGCGCACCACGGGGCGTAGAAGAGCAAAGGCAAAGCCCCCCCACATTTGGCGGCGAAATGGCATCCTGTCGAGCAAAATTCCGGGCACCAGATCGAGTTCCACCCAATGCACATAGGGGCAGCCCTGCCAATTGGCGCTCTGGATACCAGCGCGAACTTCTGGGTTAAAACTATCATGCATGAGGATGTAAACGGGCTGACTTGGCTTGAACTGTAGCACGTTCTCGATGTCACGCTTTATGCCTTCGGCAGTGTGATTGCCATCAATCAGCACAAATTCCAGCGTTGAATTTTCCGATTGAAGTTTGTGCAGCAAAGGGACAAGGGTTGCCCGTGAATCGCCAGCAATGAACTCTACATTTGAAAAGCGCGGGCCTAGTCTGGTTTTGCAGTCCGGGTTAATATCCAGCGAATATACGATTTGAGAAAACTGGGACAAGACGGCTAAGCTGCCGCCCTTCGCCGATCCAATCTCGATGCTGCATTGCGGATTGATTTGGCTTAATAAAGAAAATAGAGTGGCGCGTTCAGCGCTGGTCATTTGCCAGATTTGTGGCTCGTGTTCATCTACGAACAGAATCTCTTTCAGAGATTGAGGCAGTTGCGCAAGGTTGTTAAACATGACTACTCCGTTTCAGAGGAACTTGGCTCCCACATCACATCAGCGAACTCCGGTTCGACACGCTTGAACAACGAACCACACGGTCATCGCATGGTGGATTACCGAGTGCGCCCGCGAAAACTGAGCGTAAATATTGACCTTAGCGGTTGGCGACCGAGCCGCGTTGAGGTGCGTTCGCAATCTCTGACGAAAATTGGCTCTCATGATCTACTACTTTGAAGCAGGTCCGTTTCCGAGGCGATGTTTTTTTGGCGGCGCGCGGACGCACCCGCCCCTAAAATGAATACGGTGTTGCTCATTAGGAGCCCCTTTTTATCCACCGGATGGTCGGAAGCGAGGCAAGCCGATTAGAGGCAAAATTCCGCAGACATTTTGTTAGAGGGCGGAGACAACGATTTCTCACAATCCCAATATGCCGCAGCGATCACGGCTGGCGGACTCCAGCCCACGCCTTATCACTATTGGTGGGTCGCGGCCTAAATACAGACGCACGCTTGATAGATACGCTGGCCCCTCGGATCCCTCCCGGTACACCACGTAATGTTGGTGACCCCGGGCTCATCACCCGCAAAGACTGGATTTGGAATTGCCGCCAATCGAACCCCGTCCGTGCGCGCTTGTTGTTTTCTGGCATTTCGCCATAGATTTTGCATCTTTTGACATCTTGCTTGAACGCGTATGCATGCCCAAAGATGGCCGGATTTGCGAGCGTTGTAACTTCCTGAGGTGACCGGCTCATATCAAACTGAGCCACTACTCAGTGTTGCGAGCGCTCGAGAGACGGGCATTTTCCTGATAAACATAGCGGGCCGGGGGATGGCGCCTAACAACCTCGGCGGTGTTGTCGATTGAGCCATCGTCCACCACGATAATCTCGAAGTCCGAATAACTCTCCGTCAGAACGCCCTCGATCGTTTGCTCGAGAAAAATGAGCGTCGTTGTAGCAGAGAATCACTACCGATACCCGGCTTGCGTGTGCCGGAGTGTAATCTTCCGTCGGTTTGCGAAGCTGAAAACCGCGAGGATCCTCTCGCTCCTAACTCGTCGCTCTTGAACCTCTGTCCTTATCGGCGGCGTCACGATTTGCCTCGGAGCCTTTCCATGGCACTTGTTTGAGGGACCGATTAATAATCTGAAGCGGTATTTCAAATATAAGGGAGATCAGTCACCAAAGAAAATTACCCCATCTGCATAGAGGCACCCACGGTCTGACCTCCTTCAACTCTAGCCCGCTCGCCTAGAAACACGATAGGTTTAATCTCCTCTGGGCGATGAAACGCTGCTGGGATGGGGTCTGCTTCTACTTGCCGTGGGAGCGGATTGGGAGGTGGTCGCCAATCCGGGTGTTTTGGCGTTCCGGGTTAAATAGGCGTCCCGCTTATCCCCACTGCCTGATCCGGCAAGCGTTAACCTTTCGGAGAAGTGTTACGCAAATCGAAAATAATACAGGCGTCGTTGGTAGCCTTTGCGTCCGCAATTAGGCGATAGCGGTTTTCCAAATACGCCTTGAACTCCGGATAATGATCTAACCACCAGAAAGCCGTGCGCGGGAAGAGGAGAAAATCGGCTCCTTGCGCACAAAGCCCTTCAAAACGCTCAACAGCATCATCGCTGTCGGTTGGGTAGTAACCAGTGAATCTCGGGCTGGCGGACACGTAGAGCTCCGACTCTGAGTCACTACCGGTGTCCCAACGAATGGTGCCTGTGCCGGCCGTGTCTCTCACTCGCACTGGCTCTAAATCCGCCGCGAGCTGCGTGCCTTCCGTACGCATGACTTTGACCGCAGCTAACAGCTTTCGGCGTCCCCTCCCCGCGTAAAGGCGGAGGTCATAAGTGCATCCAATCTTCATCCAAGTTACCTCTCTGGAGCCCTTCGATGATCCGGCAGCGAATAGTTTTTCTGGCGAACCTTCCTTCGGTGGCGGAAAATGCCACTCTTGCAGGCGATCCAGTCCTAACACACCGCCATCGCCTTTATCGACGACGATTACCTTTGCGTGAGGCGGTATCCTGGCAAGGACTGCTTGCCGGATCTGCTGTGCCAGTGGGGGAGGCGCTCCGCCGCGAGGCCGCCTTGAATTAGTTTTGCCGACAGCGCGCTTAATGCAGGCGCGAATCTTTTGCAGCAACGGCTTATCGCCCATCACTAAAGGTAAATAGGATGGGCAAAAGCGGAGGAGTGCCCATACTCCCTGGATGGCTCGCTTCCACTGCTTAGCTCCAATGGAAACGCGAACGGCTTTCACGACGAGGCGACCGTGCGCATGTTTCCAGGATCTAATTCCAGCTTGGTACGCTTCCCTGCCCTCTGCGCTCCTCCTAACATATCTCCACTGTCCACGGAGGGCGACCAGGTTGTATTTTAGCATCTGTTCAAAACCGCGTGTCATGTTGGTGTCGTGTCGTCGATATTCGACGATCGTTTGCCCATGACAACGGATCGGGAATTGTCGGGCAACGCGATAATAGAGGGCATAATCCGCCGCGGGACTTAAAGAGGTGTCAAATCCGTCAACTACCTCGAAGATTTCGCGCCTGTACATCACCGATGCGGGTGCCATGATTGGCGTACCGCGTAATAGCGCGAGATAATAATCCCCCTCGACATGGATCGGCTGCCGAGCTGGCATTGGCGAGCCGTCGAACATTATAAAGCGGCTATGCCCATAAACAAATGCGGACTCCGGATGGCTAGCGAAGCATTGCAATCCAGCCTCAAGAGCATTCGGTAAAAGACGGTCATCGGCGTCTAAAAATACGAGATACGCACCGAGGCTGTGTCGCAGACCCGTGTTACGAGCGCCGGAGAGTCCTGCGTTTTTCTGCCGGATGTAGCGGACACCTGGATACGTGGCAGCGATTGCGGCAGTATTATCACTTGAGCCATCGTCCACTAACACTAATTCAAGGTGAGGATAGCTCTGTGCTAGCACGCTCTCGATTGCCTCGTCTAAGAAGTGTGCCTGCCGGTAGCATGGAATTACTACTGACACGAGCGGCGGATTCGCATCGATCCGGCCCTCGCGCCACAGGCGGCGCGCCCGAATCATTCCAATGGGGACGCGAATCTGATCTTTCAGCACGGCCTGCACCAAAAACTCGATCTCTGGAGTCAGTCCCAGGAGGCTTATATTGAGACTAAAACCGCTATAAGCGGCTTCCGTTACGCCAGGATAAATTGCTGCCGCATCTGGGCTGTGGATATTTACTGGGGCGCGTCGGCAAACATTGCATTTGTTCACTAGTTCGACAGCCACCACCGGACAGTCCCGACCCAGCGCCCAACCCGTTATTTCCATCGTGTGTGCGGTGTTTAGTGTCCCTGGCACCGCGTGCAAATAGCGGCCGCGGAGCCGCGCTGAGACTGTTTCAGTCAAGGAAACGTCAAGAATTTCGACTACAGCCATTGATCTGCACATCCTCTTTGATTAAACGTAATAAGGTCTTCGAGGTTTGCACTTCCGCCCTGCCAGAAGCTTCGTAGATAGCACAATCCTCGTTCCCAAAGATGTGTCGGTAGTCCGGTGGCCACGGGATTCGGCGCGACGTTGAAACCGTACACAAAATCAAAGAGGTTCCGCCGGTAAAAAGGCGGTGACGCACCGGATACACTTGCCGCGAAGCAATTCCAAATAATGGTTGCGCTCGACTTGAATTCGTACAACGCGCCGAGGAATCGCGCCTGACGACTTCCGCAGTGTTAACGTTTGAGCCATCGTTCACCACGATGACTTCGAAGTCCGAAGAACTCTGTGCTAGAACGCTCCCGATCGCTTGTTCAAGAAAATCGGCGTGGTTGTAGCAGGGGGTCACTATCGACACCGTGCTTGCGTGTGCCGGAGTGCAATCTTCCGGCGGTTTGCGAAGCGGATCGGTCACTTTTTAGGACGTTTGCTTTGCGGCGAGGCTTGGTCATCGGCAAAATCGCCTTGTTCAGTATGCGCGTCGTTGCCCGCAGCGGTTGAGCGCTGCAACTCATCCAAATCTTTTGCTCGGATGAAGCCCTTCATCTTGCAAGCGTTGAAAACCCACCAATAAAGGCCGTGCAGTTGGTCCTGAAGCAGCGCCCGCGCTTCTTCCGTTTCCCTGATTCCCGATTTTCCTTCCGTAAGTTTCTTCTTGTTTCGACCCGGTTTTTTGGACCGTTTCCGGATCGGTCGTTTCGCTGCTGCCTCAGGAATGGCGCCGCTTTGGTGCGCGTCAAAGGAATCAGCTTTTGTTGGATGCTTCATTAGTCCCGCTCAACAAATCGCTCGCTCAACCAGAGTCAAGCTCATTGCTGTTGGGCCGAAGGTGCGAATGTAAAAAAACCGATGGCGAGTGCCTTCGTCCAATCTAACTTGCCACCATCGCTCGGATTGATGGACGAACGTCACCATGGGCAACACGAGAGTCATCTGCGGCACCGGTACAAAAATCGGGCAATGCCGCAAGAAAGCAAATCCATGGCCCGAGCATGCAAATTCAACGCCCGCTTGGTCGATTGTGGTAATCGGGGGTCTCGGAAAGGTCTATGTCTCGACTGATGGACATGCAGAGTCGCTGTTCGCCGCATCAGCCAGGGGATCCCGTGTTGCAAATTGGATCCAAACGGGGCTCGATTACGAATTCCGCCTCAATAATTTAGATCACACGAAGCTTCTCGCCAAAGTGGTCGTTACCAGAGCGACTCAATAATCAGAGCGGGGTTAGTAAATCTTTTAGCCGTTTACGGCGGTTCCGCCGTTCGACTGCAGAATCTGCCCGGTCATGTAGGAGGAATTGCCGGACACAAGAAAAACGTAGCTCGGTCCAATCTCGTCCGGCTGCTCAGGACGGCCGAGGGTCGGGTCAGAACTGAGCGTCTCGACCTCCTCGCCGGAAACGCCGATGAAATAAGCGGTATCCCAGATCGGCTCTGGCGCGACGCCGTTAACTAGCCGGCTAAAGTTTTTTCCTTTGGGCACGCGAAGAAAAGTTCGAGTTTCGGCCCCCTTTTAGATATTTTGATGATCGATTTCAGGCACAAGCGGCTTTTTCACAGGCAGATGCACAACGGGGGTGGAACTTCCGGAAAATAGTGAAATGCGCTTGACGATCGGCCCCTCTGCCGGTAATTTAATGATCCGCTGGAAGCGGGATTCCTCTAATCAAGGAGTTCGTTCTACGTACATTTGGGACTGCAAATTGGACTCAATTTTGTCCCCGGCATGATTAACGGAAGCGTAAATTATCCGGTGGCGAGGTTGAGTTTTTTTGTCGCCTAAACGTGCAAAGAACTGGTTCTTTGACATCTACATACAGGGTAGTAAGAAAGTACAACTTTAAGAGCTGAGTCTGAAATATAAGCGGCTGGAGGTTAAGATCTTCGGCCGGAGAGTTTCAGTTATCATAGAATCTCTGGTCCGGCAGCCGCCGGACCGGAACAGATTGATCAAGCTACAAAGAGCGCATCATGGATGCCTTGGTGCCAATAGGCGATGAAGGACGTGGTAAGCTGCGATAAGCTACGGACAGCGGCAAACACGCTTTGACCCGTAGATTT
>Ga0137378_10005730_pt1 | contig 10758 bp, 7 predicted proteins | sample SagtaG_21_FD_104813 | JGI IMG/M metagenome (GOLD analysis project Ga0137378, IMG submission 104813) | Vadose zone soil microbial communities from Sagehorn Ranch, Mendocino, California, USA - Sage2_L_60_16 metaG | ecosystem: Environmental > Terrestrial > Soil > Vadose zone | place: USA... | reverse complement strand
TGCCACGAACGTGTTGCGTTGATCGTGATTGAGTAACTTGAAGAGACGGACCGCTTCCACGCCTTGATTTAATTCCCGATCTTACGATTGAGAAGTCCGGATTGCATTCCGGGGAACGGTCGCCGCGGCGACCTGATTCCGGCGCCCTCGCGATCACGGACTTTTCCGAAGCGGAATTAGAGAAGATTGTTTCGGCGTGGGCGCCGAAAGTCCGGAGCCGGACTCGCATTACACGCGAGGCGAGTGTGCTCCCCAATCCGAGACGCGCAGAGTGTGCGCCAAACAGCCAAAACAGGGAGGGCGATTGACCGCAATCGCCTCGGGCGGTTCGGGTGAACCGCCCCTACCAAAGTTCGCAGAAAAGAGAAAGCGCCGAGAGGATTTACCTCTCGGCGCTGATTCTTTAACCTAACCCTTTTCTAGTGCGTGGAGTCGTAATTTTGGCCGCTGTCTATTGCGACATCAGTCTTTTTGCTCTTCGGCACCATCACTTTCACCCAGCCGTGGGGGCTATTGCCCAACGCTTCGCTCTCGAAGTCTGAAGCGGTGAAGTAGACCTTATAGACTCGACCGTCGCGATTGCCTGAACGCTCGGCACGTAGTTGCACTGAGTCGTGGTTGGCGGAGATGATCGCATCAATCGCTGTATCTCCGTCGCCAAGGCCGTTGGTCGGCTCGTCCTGAGTAACGCCAGTGATCTCGACCGTTGCATTATGATCCGGGTCTGTCACACCGATGACGTGCACCGGAAGCAGCTTGTGATCAGGTGCCCAGAGCACAGACACATCGGCTTGCGCGTGACTGATATCTGGCGGGTCATTGATGTTGTTGACTGTGATCGTCGCCGTGTCGAGTCCCCAGCCACCGAAGTCGTCCCAAACCAGCAGTTGGTATGTCAGCTGTGCACCAGCAGCGTTGACGAAGGGCGCCGTGAACGATGGGGTCGCCGTGTTGGCTCCGGTCAGAGCAACCGAAGGCCCATCGACTTGCGTCCACGTGAAGTGGATCGGATCATTATACGGGTCGCTGCCTGAACCGTTCAGCGTCACGTCGCTGTGTTCGTCGACAGTTTTATTGCCGCCGGCGTTCGCGATGGGATTGAAACCCTCGTTCGTGACTGTCACCTCGATGCTGTCATCGGAATAATAGCCATTCGGATCAGTAACCCTGAGCGTGAACGTCAGGATCTGCTCACCGGAGTAATATGGTTCTGGAGCCGGTGGCGCGGTGAAGCTCACATTCGCAGCAGCACCAGACGCTGGATTGAGGGTCACGCCGTCCGGTGCAGTCCATTGGTAGGTGAGAAGCGGCTCTTCCTCGGCGTCTTGATCAGTCCCCGATCCACTCAGATTAACCGGGTGGCCCCACTGGACAGGGAAGTTGGCACCGGCATGCGCGACCGGCGGATTATTCAGGTTGTGAATGTGAATCGTGACGTCGGCGGTGTTACTGCCGCCGTAGTCGTCACTAACTGTAAGCTGCATGACAATGTCGTCCTCGAAGCGATCCACGTAGGGTGCAGTGAACGTAGGCTGCTGCGCAGTCGGATCTGATAGCGCCACCGTATGATTCCCCCCGATTTGTAACCAGGAATATGTCAACGTATTGCCAGGGTCGGGATCGTAGCTTCCTGATCCGTCGAGTGTCACTACCGCGTGCTCATCTGGTGTCTGGAGGGGTCCGGCATTCGCCACAGGGTCTCGGTTCACATACGTCACGTGAATCGTCACACTGTCGGTGCTGCTGCCACCGTGGCCGTCATTAACCGTCAGCGCGAACGTCAGGTCCTCTCCTGAGGGCGGGACCGTCGGAGCGGTAAAGCTCGGCATGCTTGTGTTAGCGCCAGATAATGTGACCGAGGTGCCCGCGGTTTGCACCCAGAGGTATGACAGAGGGGTATCGTCATCCTCGTCCGCGCTAGTGCTTCCATCCAGAGTGACCCCCGGAGTGCGTGCCGGGACAGTGTCGTCTAATCCCGCGTCAGCCAGGGGAGCGTGATTCACATGACCAACGGCCACATGGACGCAACTCTCCGAGCTGAATTCGCCATCGTTCACGGTCAACTTGAATGTGTAGCTCGCCCCGCCAAGCGGGACGTGTCTTGGAGCCTTGAAGCTCGCACTCGCTGTGTTTGGATTAGTGATCGAGATCGAGTTCGTGAGCTCCGTCCACGAATAGCTCAACGTGTCTCCGTCTATGTCGCCGCTGGAGTTACCATCCAGAATAACGTCGTCGTCTGCGTTAACATTTGCACTCCCCGCGCTGAGCGTATCGAGAGTCAAACCTGCCTTTGCCACTGCCACTGGAGGATCATTCGTGTTTACAACATGAACCGTGATGAAAGACGGTACGCTATCGCTAAACCCGTCGTTAGCGATGAGTTTGAAGACCAGGTCGAAATACTGTTGTCCCGGTGGAACCTCCGGTGCCGTAAACGTTGGCGTCGTCGTGTTCGCTCCGGTCAGAGCAACCGAAGGCCCATCGGCTTGCGTCCATGTGAAAGTGAGAGGATCGCTGTCGGCGTCGGTGCCCGAGCCGTTTAGAGTAACGGGCGTCTGTTCATCAACTGTCTGGTTGGCCCCAGCATTCGCCACTGGTACATTGTTGGCCACTGTGTTAAGCCGAACACCAACTTGGTCAGCTGTGCTGAGCTTGGTGCCATCGCCGACCACGAGATCAAATGTCAGGGTCGTTCCCGGTGCAGCGACGCCGGTAGTTTGGAACGCCGGGGTGGCTATGTTGGTAGCGGTGAGCCACGTCACTGCCGCTCCCCCAGTTTGCGTCCATGAATAGGTAATTGCGCCTCTGGAGATCGTGCCAGTTCCATTTAGATATACGGTTTTCACCTCGGTTTCGCGAATGGAGATCGCCTGATCGGGGCCGGCGTTTGCGACCGGGAGCGCGTAAACGGTCGTCGTAACAGGATTGCTCATCGTGTTTTTATCACCACCCGAGGCCAGGTCATCCGTCACTTTAACCCTAAAAGTGACTGCTTGGTGTAATCCCGCGCCCGGATCTGGGGCCGCGAATGTTGCAATCACAGTCTTGTTGTCGGGTGCCAGAGAGATGCTCGGATTGCTCGGGTCAGGTTGCCAGAGGTACGTCAAAGGGCTCCCTGTAGGGTTCGTATGACTTGCGCTAGCGTCCAGCGTCACAGTGTCGCCTGTGTACGCGTACGGAGTGGGAGAGATGGTAGCTATCGCAGTTGGCGCCGAATGTGGCGTCGGCGGCGGCGCCGCGGAAGCTGTGGTCGTGAGCGCCATGGCGAGAGCGCTGCCGATCGCAAAGGCGGTTATTCTCCACGGTTTTTGAATATTTATTGTTGCTTTGAAGGATGTTTGCATTTTTTACTTCCGATTTGTTAGGGGTTGATCAGGGTTGATTATCCGAGCGGCCCGCGACTGCGGCTCCGCTTCCTCGTCGTAGCCGCGCTTTCGCGCGACCTGCGCGTTGATACCCTTGGGAGAAGGCGAACCAATGCGAGTTCTGGCGCATGGCGCGAAGAAGCGCTGCACGGTGCCGGTCTGGTCGGCATTGGTGTTTCCATTTCTCACCTACTGTTCCGGGAACGGTGGGGCGAAGTTCTCGAAAAAGATTGGATTTCTACCAGCACTTCGAATGGAAGCGCCCGCTCATTGCGATGCTGACAACAGAAGAGCGATTTCTAGATCGCCTCTAAAGCTTGGCCTCTCTTCCTATTAGCCGTCATTCGTCATTGGGGCTTCGTCATTATTCCGGGTCTTAGTCATTGCGAGCAAGCCAGAATAAGAGCAGCACCACGAGCAAGAGGCCAAACTCAAACGCATCTACGCATCATGATGCGTCAATTTGTTTCTTGATCATCGGGGCAAACGCCGTTTAGTTCCCGGGAGAATCATGTCGTCCTCCAATTTGCATCCTCTGGAATCGCTTTTGCGCGAACGCATCGTTGTGCTCGATGGAGCCATGGGCACGATGATTCATCGACTCAAGCTCGCCGAATCTGATTTTCGCGGAGCGCGTTTCAAAGACTGGCGCGGCAAGGATCTGCGCGGCGCCCTTGAACTGCTTCTCATTACCAATCCGGATGTAATCGAAAAAATTCACGTCCAGTACCTTGAAGCCGGCGCGGACGTGATCGAAACCAACACGCTCAATGCCACCACGATCGGCCAGCATGAGTTTCTTTTTACCGGCGACATTCCAGTAGGCCGCAAGACGCCCGAGTTTTTCGATCAAGTCTTGGCGGACGACGCTCTGCACGATCTCGTTTACGAAATGAACGTGAACGCCGGCCGCGTGGCAAGGCGTGCGGCCGAGCGCATGGCGAACGAAACCGGCTCTCCGCGTTTTGTCGCCGGCGCGATCGGACCGATGCCCGTGACGGCTTCGCTCTCCCCGGACGTCAACGACCCCAGCTTCCGTCCGGTCACTTTCGATCAGTTGCGCCGTTCCTACGCAGAGCAAGTCGCGGGGCTCATCGAAGGAGATGTCGATCTTCTCTTGGTCGAAACGATCTTCGACACGCTCAACGCCAAAGCGGCGCTCTTCGCCATCGCGGAGGTGTTCGACAAAATCGGTAGGAAAATTCCGATCGCGATCTCGGGAACCGTCACGGATCGCTCGGGCCGGACGTTAAGCGGGCAGACCGTGGAAGCATTTGTTACATCCGTCGCACACGCCGAACCGCTCATCCTCGGTTTGAATTGCGCGCTGGGCCCGGATGAGATGGAGCCATACATCGAAGAGCTCGCGCGGTTCTCTCCCTATTATTTAAGTGCGTATCCAAATGCCGGCCTGCCCGATCCACTTTCCGAGACCGGCTTTCCAGAAACGCCGCAAACGTTCGCGCCAAAACTCGGCAAATGGGCGGCGAATAACTGGCTCAACATAGTGGGCGGCTGTTGTGGAACCACGCCCGATCACATCCGGGCGATAGTGAAATCAGTGCGCGATTGCAAGCCTCGGACAATTTCATCTCGAAATGGAACGTAATAACTTAACGCTCCAGCTTGCCGGGCTCGAGCCGCTTAATGTCACGCCGGAGATGGGCTTCGTCGTTGTGGGCGAACGCACGAATATCACCGGCTCGCCGAAATTCTCGAAGTTGATCCTGGCCGATGATTTTGACGGCGCACTCGCTGTCGCGCGTCAGCAGGTGCAAGGCGGCGCCAACATTCTCGACGTTAACATGGACGAAGGAATGATCGATTCGGAAGCCGCCATGACGCGTTTTCTGAATTTGATCGGGAGCGAACCGGAGATCTCGCGCATTCCGCTCATGATCGACAGCTCGAAATGGAGCGTGATCGAAGCCGGCTTGAAATGCGTGCAGGGAAAAGCGGTCGTGAATTCGATCAGCTTGAAAAATGGCGAAGAAGAATTTCTACGACAGGCGCAGTTGGTTCGTCGCTACGGCGCGGCCGTCATCGTGATGGCATTCGACGAACAAGGCCAGGCCGACACGTTACAACGTAAGATCGACATCTGCTCGCGTGCCTACAAACTTTTGACCGAGCGAGCGCGTTTTCCGGGCAGCGACATCATCTTCGATCCAAACATCCTCACGGTCGCAACCGGGCTCGAAGAACATCGCAACTATGCGGTCGATTTCATTGAAACAACCCGTTGGATCAAAGCAAATCTTCCCGGTGTGCGCGTGAGCGGCGGAGTGAGCAATATTTCATTTTCTTTTCGCGGCAACAACACCGTGCGCGAAGCGATGCATGCCGCGTTTCTTTTTCATGCCATCCGCGCCGGTCTCGACATGGGAATCGTCAACGCGGGGCAACTCGCGGTGTACGAAGAAATCGAGCCCGAACTGCGAGAGCGGGTTGAAGACGTGCTGTTGAACCGGCGAGATGATGCAACCGAACGACTGGTCGATTTCGCGGAAAGAGTAAAAGCGAAAGACAAGGCACCGGTCAAAGATGAAGTATGGCGCGGGGAACCTGTCGAAGAGCGTCTCAAGCACGCGTTGGTCAAAGGCATCACCGATTACATCGACACCGATACGGAGGAAGCGCGTCAAAAATGCAAACGGCCACTCGACGTTATCGAAGGTCCGCTTATGGCAGGGATGAGCGTCGTTGGTGACTTATTCGGCTCAGGCAAAATGTTTCTGCCGCAGGTGGTGAAGAGCGCGCGCGTGATGAAAAAAGCCGTCGCCTATCTGATGCCGTTCATGGAAGCGGAGAAATCTGCGGGTGCGAAGCCGCAGGGCCGCATCGTAATGGCGACTGTGAAAGGCGATGTGCACGACATCGGCAAGAACATTGTCGGCGTTGTGCTGCAGTGTAACAACTACGACGTGATCGATCTTGGCGTGATGGTCCCGGCGGCGAAAATTTTGGAGACCGCGCGGGAGAAGAAAGCGGACGTGATCGGACTAAGCGGGCTGATCACACCCTCGCTGGATGAGATGGTGCACGTAGCGCAGGAGATGGAGCGCGAGCGATTTGAGCTGCCATTACTGATTGGCGGGGCGACGACGAGCCGCGCACATACTGCGGTGAAAATCGCGCCGCATTATCGCGCAAGCACCGTGCATGTGCTGGACGCATCGCGCGCAGTGGGCGTAGTGAATTCGCTGCTCAATGAGGAACTCAAATCCAAGTTCGATCAAAAAACACGTTCGGACTACGAACGCTTGCGCCAGGAACATTCAGCAAAAACTCATGGAAAGAAGTTGCTGACTCTGGAAGAAGCGCGCGCGAATCGGACACCGATCGATTGGAGTAGCTATGCTCCACCTAAGCCGGAGTTTTTGGGAGTCCGCATTTATGCCAGCAATCTGGGGAGCGGATTCAGCCTGCCTGCAGTTGCCGGCAGCTCGCCGGCAACATCCGCGGATGACTGGAAAACGTCAGGTGCGACGAACGCGCAGGAAGCATCTCGGCAAGCTGCCGAGATGGACAGGCTGGCAGCCTGTGCATCCCGGAAAAAAGCGATCTCGCTCAGCGATCTCGTACCATACGTCGATTGGTCGCCGTTCTTTCATGCGTGGGAATTGCGCGGCCGTTATCCTGCGATCTTTGAGGACCCAAAGATCGGCAAACAAGCGCACGAACTTTTCGATGATGCCCAGGAACTTCTCGACGAAATCGTCGCGAAGAATTTGTTCACCGCGCGCGGCGTTCATGCTTTTTGGCCGGCAAACTCAGTTGGCGACGATGTTGACCTTTACTCTGACGAAGCGCACTCTGAAAAGCTCGCCACGTTTTATTTCTTGCGCCAGCAAATGCAGAAACCCGCTGGCCAAGCGAACCATTGCCTGGCCGACTTCGTCGCGTCGAGAAACTCTCAACGCTCGATTCGTGACCCTCAACGTGCTGACTACCTTGGCGGATTTGCCGTGGGAATTCATGGGGCGGATGAAATCGCGGAAGAATTCAAGCGCCAGCACGATGATTACAGCGCGATCATGGCCAAGGCGTTGGCAGACCGATTAGCTGAAGCGTTTTCCGAATATCTTCACGAGCAGACACGGATCGCGTGGGGATTCGGGCGCAACGAACAATTGTCGCATGCCGATCTTATACGCGAAAAATATCGTGGTATCCGCCCGGCTGCCGGCTATCCCGCCTGTCCCGATCATGCAGAGAAGCAAATCTTGTTCGATTTGTTGGACGCGGAAAACAATGCCGGCATTAAACTAACGGAATCGTTTGCGATGCACCCCGGCGCGAGTGTGAGCGGGCTTTATTTTTCGCATCCCGACTCAAAATATTTTGGAGTCGGCCGGATCGGGCACGACCAAGTAGTGGATTATGCGACCCGACGTGGCGAATCGGTTCCTGCAGTGGAAAAGCGACTCGCGCCGAATTTGGATACGTGAGCGATTAAACTGGCGGATGCGCAACACGCCGAATCGTGATAATGATTCCACTCGGTTCGGGGCGTAGCTTAGCTTGGTAGAGCGCGTGGTTTGGGACCACGAGGTCGGAGGTTCAAATCCTCTCGCCCCGACATGAGCCCCCGATTGTCGAAGAATGTTTTATTATTACGTTTTGCAGAGTCACAAGACAGGAAGACACTACGTAGGCTCCTGCAGGGAATGAAAATATATGGGTGGATTTTCGCAGCGACGCTGGTCGGCGCTGCGCTGACAATGCACGGACAAGAGGCCGCGCCGCCGTCTGTGGATCTTTATTCAGGGCAGAACGAGCCGGAAGTTGCAGCAACACCCTCTCCGCCACCCAACGGGCCCGAGCTGCCGGAGCTATCGCAGCTTGACGAGACTTTTAAAAAGCCGAAATCGCTGGGCAAAGAAGCTGACGAACTTCGGCTGCACACCGAATGGCGACAATTGAAAAACCGGACAGTAAACGACCCGGCGGTGCAGGCGGCAAAGGCGATTGCTCAGGCCGCCCGAACGGATCTGGAAAAGCGGAATCGACTTCGCGATTACTATAACGTCTATTACGAACGTATGTCCGCGCTAGCGACGAGCGCCGAAATCAAATTAGCATTGCAAGCATTAAAGACCTCTCACCAGGGCCTATTATCACAACCCCGCGTGCGGCCTACACCCGACACCTCTACGCCCACGCCGACAACATCGGGCACGCCTGCGCCTAAACAGGCCCCGCATAAACAGAAGAAGAAGAAAAATCGCAAGTCGTGGTTCGGCGGCCGCCTTGCCACGCCTCAGTCGATGCAATATTGCTACACGCATCCTGTTTGCGGCGCGTTCGTCTAGTGGTTAGGACACAGCCCTCTCAAGGCTGGTGCACGGGTTCGACTCCCGTACGCGCTGCCAATGGAAAAGCGAGCTTCCCGCCGATTTCGCAACAGATTCGCAACAAGGCGCAAAGATGTTTACGTTCTCGAAGCCGCTGGAAGAGATTACCGAGGCCGACCTGCAAAGGCTCGTAGAAGACCATGTGGAAGAAAATCGTGCATACCCTTCGACTCAGCGATGCCGTATATGATGTGGCCCGATCGAGTTGGTTCCAATTCCAGAAGAAAAGGCCGACGACGCGAGGCTGCGGCTCGAGAGCATAATCAGGACCTCTATTGAGCGTACCATTCAGGGACTAAAAATCGGTTTGGTAAAACTGTCTAGCGGACGTGCGCTCATCATCGAAATACCGCGCGGGTTATTCGGTCTTCATATGATCAAAAAATAGGGGGGTGCGTTCATCACCCGCACATCAGCGGGTAAAGCAGAGCTAGATGTAAACGAAATTAGGGCAGTGTTTGCTGGCGCAGAAGCGGCTTCGACTCGTATGCGCGAGTTCCGCGCTGATCGAACCGGGAACATCCAAAATGGAAATGCGCTGTGGCCTTTGTGCAGCAGCCGCGCTTGGGTAATGTACCTTCCCGCGCTCGCATCATTCGCGTCTGGATACAGCTGTGAGATCGACAAGATACCGCAGGAGGTGGGACCAATCCTGTATCCGATGGGTCGCCGTCATCAACGTACGTGTCCAAATTCACATTCGATGGATATGCAAACCAACTGAGCTGGGGTGCGGAAGGCGGCGCGCTTAACGGCTACAGCCAGCTCTTCCGAAATGGTATAATCGAGAACGTAGCGGCAGGCTTTCTTGATCAGTCGCAGGCACCTGGAGTCCCCACTGCTCCGCTTTATTGGTTGGAGATCCTAACAATGGATTGTGCTGAGCGAATGTTGAAAATTATGAAGCTGCTCGAGATTCCCGGACCCTATTATCTATTACTCGCCCTCCTGAACATGAAGGGGCTTAGAGTTATGTCAGGACAGAGAGCGCACTATGATCCCGATGTTCGAACTATAGATCGAGAGAATCCGATTTTGCCGGAAGTTCTCCTCGAGAACACCGACGTTTTGATTGAAAGCGAGATGCGAAGTTCTTTCGATATGATTTGGAATGCGTGCGGCTGGCAGCGGTCTTGGAATTACGATAAAGACGGAAACTTCCCACAGAATGGCGAAAACCATTGTACGGATAGCTGCCTTATCAGCGGTCTGCGCGCTTTGATCTAATCAGCCACGCACTTCCGCCGCGCTCGTGCGTTCGTCTCCTAGTTCTGTCAGTCGAACTTTGGTCTTCATTGAAGGATATCGTGTGGCTTCTGGCAAAAGACGGCAACCGCAAATTCTGAGCGCGTGGAGTATTTTTGCTCTTTTTTTGCTCTCTGCCTCGCTAGGGTCATCGTCATAGGTGGGTCTAGGACATCGCCCTTTGGTGAGTCACAATTAGGTCACAGTTTGCGGGAACGGCGCGCGAAAAAATAGTGCTTGCGCGTGTGTAATTTGGCGCGAAAACGAGCGCATGAAATGACTACAATTGCAGCTCGTATCCGACGGAAAGACGCTCGAAAGCATTGACCTGGAGCCGGCGGTACAACACAACCTGAGCACATTCGCGACGGCCAACAAGGTTCCCTTGGCGAAAATGGTCGATCTCGCGATCCGCTTTACGACGGCGAAAGAGGGCCATGGACCTGAGTTGATGTCCAGAAGATGAGGAGGAGCTCATTGAATGCTGATCGTCAATCCATTCAGGGGCGCAAGCCCGCTGAAATCCATTTCGCCAAGCGCCTTGACCCCTTCGAATTGCAAGGCGTCCAAAGCTTTCAGGCCACTGAATTCTTCGGGTGGGGCCGTTTTGCCAAAAACATCAGCCTCCGGTCCGGCTTGACCGTATGCGCCGCGCCGGATGCGGTCTTCGTATTCGCGCTGCGCCATTCGGTCGCTTTTGATGAAGCGTTCAACGTGATCGCGACGGCATGAACAGGTGCGCGCATCGTCGGCGATCCGAACGTTTTCTGTCCTGCGTTGTAATCGACTTT
>Ga0137378_10005729_pt1 | contig 10760 bp, 9 predicted proteins | sample SagtaG_21_FD_104813 | JGI IMG/M metagenome (GOLD analysis project Ga0137378, IMG submission 104813) | Vadose zone soil microbial communities from Sagehorn Ranch, Mendocino, California, USA - Sage2_L_60_16 metaG | ecosystem: Environmental > Terrestrial > Soil > Vadose zone | place: USA... | reverse complement strand
TCGAGCCTACCACGACAACGTCATTCACGGGGGCTTGAGGCAAATTCCCGACGATGCTCGTCCACGTCGTTCCACCGTCAATTGTCTTTAACACATAGGGCAATTGCATTCCGGAACGGAAACCCGAGAACGTGGCGTAAGCGACGCTCGAATTCGCTGGGTCGGCGGCTACGCGCGTCACCCAGGTTCCAGGTAAATTAGGATCGATCACTCGGGTCCAGTTCACTCCCAGGTTGGTCGTGAACCACACTCGGCCGTCGTCAGTTCCGGCAAACAAGCGATTGGAATCCGTCTTTGCCGCAGCAAGGGTCGTGATGGTACCAAAAGGATAGTTCGGGTCGCGCCCAGGTCCTCCGGTCAGATCTGGACTGACAACTGACCAGTGCACGGCATGATCGGCGGATCGATTCACCTGGTTGCCGGCATAGTACAGGACCGCTGAGTTGCTCGGATCAAATTGAAGTGGCGAGAACCAGTTCCGCCTTGATGATACGGTTGCTCCGGTAAAGTCGCTGTTAGTCGTGCCACCGTTAGTCGATCGACTGCATTCTCCGTACTGACTACAGCCGTAGACCATGTTCTGGTCGGCTGGATCTATCAGCGCTTCTTCTCCGTCACCCCCGATGTACGTATTCCAGCTCGCTCCACCATAGGAACGGTTGACGCCATTGTCCTGCGCCCCGCCGACCACCCTGGTCGTGTCTTGTTCGCTTACGTCTACGCTATAAAACTGAGTGAAAGGCTGGCTCACAGCGAATGTCCACTGATCGTGTGAACCGTTGACGTCGGAGCGGTAAGTCCCACCGTCGTTGCCGAGATACACTCGGCCCGGTACCTTGAGGTCCCAGATCATGGCATGATCATCGGCGTGAGGGCTGAATTGCCCTATAAAGGACGATCCTCCATCCGTCGATTCGCATAAGTAGACTCCAGCGCCAAAGACGTGGTTTTGATTCGCAGGGTCAACCCAGATCCGGCCGAACCACCAGCCGTAGGTCGACTGCGCTGCCGATAGAGCCGAGCTATTGGGCAGTTGGGTCCATGAGTCGCCACCATCGTCAGAGCGATAGAGCCCTTGAAACAGACCCCCTGTTTGGATCACGATGGCGAAGACACGTTGCGGGTTCGATGGAGCGACAGCTATTCCAATTCGTCCGATCGTCGCGGAGGGAGGAGGAAGCCCATTCGTTAGGCGTTGCCAGGTCGATCCACCGTCTGTCGATCGGTAGACGCCTGAGCCGACCCCGCCGTAGGTCCGCAGGTCAGGCTCGCGTAAGTGGTCCCACATCGACGCGAAGACACGGTTTGGATTCGTAGGATCAATGGCCAGGTCGACTGCGCCAGTAGTGTTATTGTCGCCGGCCAGCACTTGTCTCCACGTTGAGCCGCCATCTGTGGATTGATATACCCCACGCTGGCCCCCCGGGTTGTACAAACGTCCAGTGACTGCGGCAAAGATGCGCTGCGGGTTAGTAGGATCTATTACCAGGCGGCCGATGGCACCTGAGTTCGCCAGGCCGACGCGCTGCCAGGTCACGCCACCGTTAACCGAGCGGAAAATGCCTCCTCCTCCGTAGGTAATGCTTCCGCCACCCGGATTGGCTTCTCCCGTGCCTGCGAAAAGAGTCCCATTCGGTGTGATGACTAGCGCTCCCATTGATTGCGGGTTTGCTGCCGGCCAGATCGAAGTAAATCGAGCTCCGCGATCGGCACTCTTCCACACCCCGCCCGTGGCCGCGGCAACGTAGATTGTGTCGGCGGCAACTGGATCGACCTCGATATCCACCACTCGACCGCCGATATTAGTCGGACCGGCAAATCTCCAGCGCGCAGTAGCGAGTGGTCTATTGGATTGCTCAGCCGCCTGAGCCAGCGCAGCGGCTTGAGCGCCGGCTCTTTCCGGGGCTCCAATCGGAATTCCGCCGTGAGTCACGCGCTGAGTAATGAACCAATCCTCCGGTGGACTTTCTTTCTCTGCGCTTCGGGCAGCGGCTTCGCACGCTCGCTGACTTGGTTTGTTTCGTTCTCGATCCGCGCGAACGAACCTTGGGAGCGAAACTACCTGCAGCGACGCCGCCACGACCAGTGGGATCGCCAGGAGTCCGACCATTCGGAAATTTGAATTCTTCATCGTTCTTCTCTTTCAGATGTTTCCCTCATCTTGTCCAGTTGATCGCCGGGCTGCAGAAAAGCGTCGTACTCTGATTTACTTTTCATGTTGGCCCAGAGATCGCATCGAGTCAGGCCAGTCGCGTGAAAATCAGGGGCTTTGTGTTAGCCGGACACTAAACATCAACTCCCATGGGTACCGCGCCGGGGATATGCTCCCAGCCGGCGCGCTTCCAGAATTCAGCGCCGCCAAAGTTGTTGTCGGCCACCAAGATTATGGCGCGCACCACACCGGCTGCTCGTAACCGTTCCAGGCATTCTTCAACAAGACGCTTGCCGAGCCCGCATCCGCGATAGGCCGGATCAACGGCAAGATGATAAATGTGTCCGCGGCGACCATCATGCCCGCACATGGCAACCCCAACAACTGCCGATTCGTCTATTGCCACTCTGCTCACACCCGGATTGCGCGCCAAAAACTGAGCTACGCCTTCTCTGTCGTCTCCCTCAGCAACCTCCAGACCTTCAACTCGTTGCCAGAGCTGAAGTGCCCCGTCGTAATCGTCGATTGAAAATTCCCGTGTAACAATGTTGCCACTCATAAATTAATTGGTCATGTCGAGCGAAGCCGAGCCATCCAGCCAAGTCACCCTCCGTTAAGCCTCGCGATTGAAAGACTCGCCTCGCCGTGAGGCTTTCGGGGTTGCGTCGCAGCCTCGACTCCGCTCGGAATGACGTTTATGAGATGACAGACCACGTTTCAATCCAAGTGAATGTTTCGGGATTCGTCACACGATTATGAAAGGTAACTTTGCACTTTGTATCTTGATGATTATGGCTGCTCTGGGCGCAAACGCGCAGTCAAAACCTTCGGCAACATTGATCATAACTAACGCTGCCGTTTATACCGCAGATAAGCAGCGTCCAAAAGCCGACGCAGTGGCGGTGATCGGTGATCGCGTCGTTGCCGTATGTTCGCGCTCTGAAATCGATTCATGGCGGGGTGCGAAAACAAAGGTAATCGATGCCGGCGGCAAACTGGTGCTGCCCGGATTTAACGACGCGCACGTGCACTTTATTCAAGGCGGCGCACAACTCGAGCAGGTCAACTTGGTCGATGCCGCAACGCCCGACGAATTCGCGAAACGCATCGCGGCACAGGGGAAACAGACGCCGAAAGGCGAATGGATTCTGGGCGGACGATGGGATGAAACCAAATGGCCCAAAGCGGACCTTCCGACTAAAGAACTCGTGGATCCACTCACAAGTGACACCCCAATGTTTGTTGAGCGCTACGACGGCCACGAGGCGCTCGCGAATTCGGCAGCGCTAAAGCTCGCAGGCGTTGATGCCAAAACCGCGGAGGTCCCCGGCGGAGTCATCGTGCGAGATGCAAGCGGAAATCCCACTGGCATTTTCAAGGATGCAGCAATGGTGCTGATCTATAAAGCGATTCCACCGGTTACGCATGAACAGCGACTCCGCGCCGTTTGTGCCGCACTGAAACACGCGGCGTCGCTGGGTGTAACAAGCGTGCAGCACATGAACCCGGAGTTTGCAGACGTCGCTGTTTATTCCGAGCTGGCTGAAAAAGGTGAGCTCACCACGCGCATATACGCGGTCCCGATGGAAACGGAGTGGCGCGATCAGGCGAAGGTCGGGATCCGTCACTCATGGGGCTCCAGCTACTTGCGACTCGGTGCAGTTAAGGGCTACGCTGACGGCTCGTTAGGCTCGCGAACCGCTTACATGTTTGAGCCGTTTATCGACGATCCCGGCAACCGCGGTTTACTGAGCGACGAAATGCATCCGCCCAGCGCCATGCACGACCGGTTAATGCAGGCTGACGCCGCCGGATTACAATTACGAGTTCATGCTATTGGCGATCGCGCGATCTCGATGATCCTCGATATTTTCGCTGATATCGAAAAGGCGAACGGCGATCACGACCAGCGTTTCGTCATCGAGCATGCACAACACATGGCGCAAACAGATTTCGCGCGCTTTGCGAAGCTCCATGTCATCGCCTCAATGCAGCCTTACCACGCCATCGACGACGGCCGCTGGGCGGAAGCTCGGCTCGGTCACGATCGCGCGCGTTACAGCTACGCGTGGCGCAGCTTTCTCGATCACGGGGTCATGCTGGCGTTTGGAACGGATTGGCCTGTTGCCCCGCTCGATCCAATGCAAGGACTTTACGCCGCCGTCACACGCGCTACGCTGGACGGAAAAAATTCCGGCGGCTGGATTCCTGAGGAAAAAATCCCGCTGCCGGAAGCGGTCGAAGCATACACCGCAGGCGCCGCATTCGCAGAATTTCAGGAGCGCGAGAAAGGATCCATCACACCGGGCAAACTGGCCGACATGGTGATACTGAGCGACAACATCTTTGACCTGAAGCCGGAATCCATTCGCAACGTGAAAGTGAGAACCACGATTATGGGCGGCAAAGTTGTATATGGAGAGCAATGAATGCGTGATGCACGGGTCGGGTCAAGGACGGCGGATTCTTATCCGCGCGCGAGAGAGTACTTAAGGTAGAACTGTTCAACTAGGACGCCGTAGCGCTCGCTGGAATAAATCTTCCGGCTCGCCAAATCAAAGTCGTTTTCGCAACTCCTGCAGAAGCAGCAGAAGATTGACACACATCTGGAGAACAATAGATCGCACGGATAGATACCAGATCTGCCGGATCTCGAAGCCCGGCGCCCGCGAGATGAGCATCGCAGGCACAGCGAACAAGATCAATCGCGTCAACGAACTAAACAGAGGCGGCAGTGTGTTGCCGATTCCTTGAAACACACTTGACGATGTAAAGACGATTCCTGCCGAGATGAAATTCAATGAAACGATCCGCAGGTAATCGCTGCCGAAGGCAATCACTCGCGCGTCTCGTGAGAAAATGCGAATCAGGGTTGCAGGTGCAGAATGCGCAATCAGTGTAAGCTACAATCAGTGTAAGCACGAGCGTCATCAACGATGCGATACCGATCGCGGGATAGACAGAATGCCGGACCCGGTCTGCGCGGCGACCTCCGAAGTTCTGTCCCACTACCGGCGCAGCGGCAAAGCTCAACGCCACCACCTGCAAGAACAGCGCCTGCATCACGCGCGCGCCGATTCCGAAACCGGCCTCTTCGCGTCTGGCCGCGGCTATGTCCGCAAAAAAATTCTGTCGCCGTTTGTCGACTTGTCGCGGCAACCGCGATTGTAGGACTTATGCGGTCGCGGGCGGTGGGAGAATCGGAGGAGGAACTCCGGCAGACACACGCTTCCGCCAGCTTTGTCGATGAAGGATGAGAATAATTAACCAAACCACAAATGCGAACAGGCCAGCAGGAAGGGTAACAAGCATTAACCATCCCAATACACCCAGCGTATACAAGAGCTGGCCATAGTCCTGTCCGTTGATGATGCATGGGTGCATCGAGCCTTCATCCACCTTGCATCCGTACGCATTCGCAACGGCCGCGCATAACATCACTGATCCTATCGGCGCAAGTGCGAACCCAAAGATCGCGAAAAGGGCCGGCAGGTAACACAGCCATGAAAATCTTTTATGTGGCTTGGTAGCGATCAATTGCGACTCTTAATCATAGGTTGCGAGTTAAGATTTGCTGGACGATCCCGCGTTTCTCGGCCCAATCCCAAAGCGTCGCGAATTCGGTAGGCGGCCGCTTGAGCGTTTGCTGGAAATGCGCGCGGTGAGCCATCAGCATGTTCCCGAAGGTCATTCCGTCGGCACCTGCACGATTCGGATCGGCGCCACGCTCGAGCAAGAGCAGGGCGTCCGCGTAGGCGAGACGATCGTCGAGACCCATTGCCGTTCGGTAAAGAAGCAACGGATAACCGGCCGAATCCGATCGGTCCGTGGGCATCGCGGAATTGACGTTAGCGCCGTGATCAAGGAGCAGCTCAAGTCGCGATCTCGCCTCATTTGTGTAGTAACCCAAGTACCAGTTCATGAGAATAATGGGGCGGCCAAATTCATCGCGAGCATTCGCATTTCCGCCCGCGTCGAGCATCGCGCGAAGAACCGGTGCAGAAGTATGCACAGCATTCGCCATTGCGAAGGAGTTTCGATTTCCGTTTGTGTAATTCGGGTCTGCGCCGAGCGAAAGCAATGTTTTAACGGCGTCGACTGCTTCCAGGTGTTGCCACGATCGCCTGACAGCAAAGTCGAGCAGTGTGGCGCCGTCTCGTCCGGGTGCCTGCAAATCCGACACGTCCTTTGCCGCAGTACGGATGGTCTCCGGATCGTTTCTCACGATACCCTGTGCGACAGCGAACAGCGCCGGTTGATCGCCGAAGTCCCATCGTCCTGAGTCCAGCTCTGCCTGTAATTGGCGCCGATGCTGCTCGCCTTTTTCCATGTCAGGTAAAAAACAACGAATAACCACACTGCGCCGGCTAGAGCTACCGCAGCCAGAAGCGCGATTACTCCAATGGCCCATTTAAGTACGGTTCGTGCTTTCATAGGAGCCCCTCGAACATTGGTGATCTCGGTTCAATCGCCTCGAATTAAACAGGACTCGCAAGACGCGGACAAATAAGAAGTTATATATCTCCCGATCCAATAACCTCGGTCGTTATCGGCCTGTCATCCTGCGGTGCGAAAGATCCTGGCGAAAAGAAGGTGCGTCGGCAGATAGATAACGAGTGGGAACAGCAACATTAACAGAATTACGAACAGCGGCGCAGGCATAATCTTCTGCGGATTTTGACCGAAACCGTACACCCAGTTCACATTCTCGCGTGAGTTGCTTAGCAGGTACGAAAACGGCAGCACCACCAGCGCAACAATCGCCTGCCAGAGAAAACCACGTCGATCGTATCCGAGTCGGTGAAGTCCCCAAAGAAGTATTACCGGCAGGACGATATGAAACATGACAGTCCGCGGATGAACAACGGGATCTTCGGGTCAAACATATACGCGCTTAATCCGATTAATGACTTGCCGGTCGCGAGGTGGAAAAAGAAATCGATGTTCCAGAGCGCTTCAAAGAACACAACCGAGATGGCGAGCATGCTGACGAGCAGCGCGTTCCCCAGCCAGAGCGCGGGAACGAGCCCCAGCAAAGCGATATCTGAGAACCAAAGGAAATTAGTTGGACCGTACTGTCGCCAATAGATCGGCACCAGTGCACAAACGAAAAGCGTATAGATAATTTTCGGGCCGGGAGGAATCACGGATCGATACTAATCACGAAAGCAGGGAATGGAGGAAATGGGATTTGCCACAAAGAAGCTAAAGCCGCGACGGCAAGAGGCGAGAAAGCGGGGAAGCGAGTGAGTTTCAACGGTGAATGTTCGCAGGAGCTACGATTACATCCGCGGCAGTGTCCGGTTGATTCGATTCACTCTTCGCTCAGCTTCTCAACCTCACTCACCACGCGATCCAGTTCGTCGATGAGGTCGGTATGATCGCCGTGGCGGCGAAACGCAGTCACAAGGGTTCGGTAGTACCAAAGAGTGCCAGCCTTTTTCCCGCTGAACCGATCGAACACTTCGAGACCGTGTCTTCGAAGCTCAGCCAATATTGCTCGTGTGTTATGCAATTTATCTGACGCAGACACCAATCGCGTCGAAGAATCCGACTCTTTGAGGTGCTCGATGTAAGCGCGTTTCCGTTCCAGCCACGGCGGCTTTGGCGTCTCGTATGTGTCGGTGCATCCATCAACGATCATGGCCACATCATCGCCGAATGTTTCCCGAATATCGCGCAACCGTTCCGCGCCACCGCAATCTTCCACCGTATCATGAAGTAGCGCGCCGATCGCTTCGGTTTCGTTCGCGCCGTACTCCATCGCGATGGCAGCCACGCCAAGAATATGCGCAATGAACGGGATGCCCGTTTTTTTGCGCATCTGATCGCCGTGCGCCCGCGTCGCATAAACCAGCGCTTCCTCAAACTTCTCAGACAACTTCATTCTTTGACTTTAAAACGTCCGCCACTGCAGTGACCGTCACGAGGCCGAAATGTGAACGTCCCGGACCGGCGTGGCTATAACATTTCACCCGTTCACCGTGGATGCGTTTTCTTGAATCCATCCTCGTACCCGCGTTCGAACGCAAGGTCCCAATCTTGTTTGTTACCCGATCCCTGCTGGTCAAAATCTTTCTGGGCCATCATGTTTAATTCCGCAGGGGTCGGCAATTTTGCATCGCGCGGCGCTTGCTCTCCCGCTTTCTCGCCGATCCAATACGCCGCCCGTTCCTCCGGTGTTCGGCCGTGAACGGCGCGATGCGTGTAGAACGCCGTCACACCGCACACGACAAATGCCGCCACCGCCATCATTACAAAAAACCGCAGCGGTTTGAACTCTCCTAGCATGACGTTGCAGTCAACCGCTGTCGGGAATCTGTGTCAATGAAGCTGAGGCGACCAGCGACGTGCTTTAGCCAGCTACAGTATGCCAAGCTTACAACGCAAAGCTGCATAGAAGCAGCGACCTAATGGTGACGCGAGCGAGTTTCAATCTGCGTTAATCTGTGGATAGGTTTTTGGCATCTGTGTTTGTCGCCGAAGCGTTAAGTACAGCCCAATGCGGTTTCATATTGAAATTTGGGCTGTTTCCGTCTTGACGGATGCCGCCGATCACGGATTCAATTAACGTCATTCGCGATCTGATGTACGGGGGGCGCATAACCAGCGAGGAACGATCGGCGATCAGCACTTACGTCGGTGCTGGAATCGCGATCGTGCTCGCTGTCGTCGGGATCTACTTCTTCTTTCTGACCCAGAAAGAAAAAAAAGAGACGACAACGTTCGATCCGAACCGGCCCGTACCCGGCGATACCGTTTTGAAAGGCCGGTTAAAGGCTGAGGAATATGCTGTGGTGCGCGGGAACGGCTCGCAAACACCTTTTCAGAATGACTTTTGGAACAACGAGAAGACCGGGATTTACGTCGATGTCATTACCGGCGAACCGCTCTTCGCTTCGGTCGACAAGTTCGACGGCAAGGTGGGCCTGCCCACCTTCACGAAACCCATCTCCAAAGATCTCCTCGTTGAAGTCCCCGATAGCTCAAACGAAATGCAACGGACCCAGGTGCGCGCCAAGCGCAGTAATGCGCGCCTTGGCCATGTCTTTCCCGACCCTAAATCGCCTACCGGACAACGTTATGTGGTTTACTCCGCCGCCTTTCATTTCGTTCCCATCGATCAAATGAAAGACAGGGGGTACGAGGCGTACCTCACGTTGTTGGACAAAAAATAGGGTCTCTCGCGGAACTTTGCTGGCCTGGCCGTTGCTTCGCATCCGTTGCAGCCGGGCCGTGGAAATTTCTACTTGGACGCAGCCGACCTCGGAGAGCGGGAAGAAATTTCCACCTGTAGCCAGGAGGTGCTCGTCGTCTTGAGTCGTCCTTTTCGTTCAGCCTTTGAGTAATTTGCACGGCCGTCATTTTCTTTGGCAACTTCGCACTGATCGCTGGGTTCAATCCGCCAGACAACACAAGGGAATCGACATGGCAAAAAAACTTGTACTGATAACATTGGCGGTGTTCGCATTCGCGTTTGGAACTGCTCTATGCTCGAACGCCGGTACCGATATGGTTGAACCTCAGCGCGCACCCGCGCCGAGTTACAATTATGCGCCTCCACCGCGGCCTGTCGTATACGGTCCGCCAGTTGCCTTCGGCATCGGCGTCGGGCCGGCCTATGGCTTCTACGGACCGCGGTTCGGATTTTTCCGTGGCCCCCGATTCTTCCACCGCCGCGCTTTCTGGCGTGGTCATCCGCGTCACTGGCATTAAGCAAGGGTTGCCGTTTTGTTTGCTGTAGTGGTTACGCGTGTCACCTGCCACGGAATCACAGCCGGTACGGCTGCCGCTACAGCCCCCGACGACTCGATTACTGAGCGTCTGTTCTTACTTCAGGAAGTCCCACTTGCTTTAATTCCTGATTCAACGCCGGAAGATCGGACTCGAGCAATTTGTGCCACGCAGCCATTGTTGGTCCAACTTTGGTTTCAAGATCCGCGACGGCGGCCTTTGTCGCTGCTGTCGGCGGGGCATCTGCGCCCTGAACGTCGTCGAACAGGTGCGTCGTTGATTCCAAGACGAAAAACGAAGGTGGAGCGCCTTGCCGCGGATGCGGCGGCCCAAACGCTCGAAGTGTCTGAGTGAAGCCCTCTAGTTTTTGCGTTACGTCAGGGCGCTCGGCGGCGCGAGCTTTAAGTTTCGTCAGCTGGTGCACGAGGTCCTCAAATTTCTCGCCGATCGGCGCGAGCTTGAGCCGCAGCTGATACAATCGCCACGAAAGATCGAACTGTTCCCGAAGCTCATTGGCCGACGCTTTAACGCGCGGATCCATCGCCACTGTCAACGGCTGGGTGAAAGTTTTGCCGTCAACGATCAATGTTACCGGGTAATCCCCTGCCGCGGCCCAGGGGGACGTCGGCGTCGGCGCCGTGTTGCGATACGTCGCGGAGATCGGGAACTCCGGTTCCACATTCGGCACCGGTGTGTAATGCATGTCCCAAAGAAACCGGTGCATGCCTGTTTTCGTCGAAACCGATTCCGGCGGCCGAATCCAGTAGCTCGGAATTCTGAGCCGCTTCGGATTTGCCTGCACCGGCTTATCAGCGCTCGAATATTTTCTGACTGATGCGCCTTTGGCATCTTTGATCTCGATCGTTATCGGACC
>Ga0137378_10005720_pt1 | contig 10769 bp, 12 predicted proteins | sample SagtaG_21_FD_104813 | JGI IMG/M metagenome (GOLD analysis project Ga0137378, IMG submission 104813) | Vadose zone soil microbial communities from Sagehorn Ranch, Mendocino, California, USA - Sage2_L_60_16 metaG | ecosystem: Environmental > Terrestrial > Soil > Vadose zone | place: USA... | reverse complement strand
GTGCAGCCCGCGAACGCAAATGGTGCGACGGATTTTGATGTGAGTGATGTGGATGGCACCGTCCATATCGCCGCCCGCAAGGGCGATGTGAGTGTCAGCAACGGAACTGAGACCACCACGCTGGCGCAGGGCGAGCAGACGACGCGGGATGATCGGAATGATTCCCAGAAGCAGAAAAAGACGAGGAGAGCGGGCGGGGCAGTTCCCGCCGCCAGCGGTCCTCTGTTGGATTCTCCTTACGCCATTGGCGCAGGCGCCGGAGCCGTTGGCGGACTCATGCTATGGGTGCTGTTACAGGGAGATGAGCCAGCGAGTCCCGTAGACCCGTAGATCCAACCTGCTGGGCTACGCGCGGTGCCGAGTCGAGCTCAATTCTGTTTTAGAATGTCGTGCAATCACCTTCTCTTTCCCTCTTATTACAGCGGCTTTTCCACGCGACAACGGGATTTTTCGTGAGAAGATGGAAGGAGATATGCGTAGCCGCCTGCCGATTCTGGCTGCCATCGTGGTCTCATCGTTGTTCTCATTCCCCGGTTGCGGTGGCGGCTCCGGTTCCATCCCCCCGCAACGAGTCTCGGTTGGTATCGTAATTTCGCCGACACACGCCAGTGTCACGGCGGGCAGCACACAGTTTTTCTTCGCAACCATCACGGGCACCACAAACACTGTTGTTACATGGCAGGTGAATGGGGTCACGGGCGGGAATGCAACCTTCGGTACGATCAGTGCTTCTGGAATTTTTACCGCTCCAAGTACGGTTCCGAATCCCCCCGCGGCTACGGTCACAGCGATCTCGCAGGCTGACGCCACGAAGAGCGCTTCGGCGAGTGTGACTATCACCATCGGAGTGAGCGTCTCGCCCATCTCCGTGTTGCTAAATGTCGGAGGAACACAGCAGCAGTTTGATGCGGTAGTGACTGGCACCGCGAATACGGGAGTCGATTGGACAGTTAATGGATTGCCGCCGGGCGACCCAAATACGACGTTTGGGACGATCACTGCATCCGGCTTATACAGCTCTCCCAATGCGATTCCCAATCCACCAAATTTTCAAGTCACCGCAACTTCACAGGCTGACCCAACACAAGCATCGGGTGCGAGGGTCGTGATTGAGGCGGGCGGACCTGGCGTGAATCAAGCTCCACAAACCGCCCCCATAAAATTAGGCACTTCTGGCGGTAATGCGAAGGATAGCTCGGCAAGTTTCTGTTGTTCGGGGACACTCGGAGCTTTGGTAACCCGTGGCGGCACTGATTTTATTCTCAGCGACAATCACGTGCTGGCGCGAAGCGATCAGGCGATTGCCGGAGAACCTATCACTCAACCAGGGTTGGTGGACAATAGTTGCACACCGGCAACACCTGTCGCGAACTTCACTCAGAAGGTTAAGCTGAAAAATAATCCCAGCAATATTGCTCCGGCGGATGCGGCCCTTGCCCAGGTGATTTCCGGGGAAGTAGATACTACAGGAGCGATTTTGCAATTGGGGGCCGTCACTGGAGGCTTAGCACAGCCGGCTCCTCCGTCGAGCACAATTGTCGCGCCTGCGATTGGGATGCAAGTTGCCAAGAGCGGTCGTACTACCGGCCTGACGTGTGACCTGATTGAAGCGACCAACATGACTGTCCAGGTGCGATATGAAAACACTTGCGGATCGAAAACGACCTTCGTGGTGACATACGACAATCAGGTGGAAATCGCAAGCACGACCTTCAGCGCTGCCGGCGATTCAGGATCATTGATCGTGAATGCGCTGACCGCTGAGCCGGTCGCCCTTCTGTTTGCCGGTGACAATACTTCTACGATCGCCAACCCGATTCAAGCAGTTCTGGCAGCCTTGCCAGATCCTCAGCATCCTATAGTATTCCCTACGTTTGTCGGAGGAGCAAAGCATCCAGTCTCAGGATGTACCGGCACGCTCAGCGGGGCCAGTGGGGTAAATGCGAGCACGAGCATGGTCAGGACTGTTGCCAGACTTGCAGACGTGGAGATTGAGCGGGCTGCAAATGCCAAGAGGACTCACGTGGCTGCTCTCATGACTGATCCAGCGATTATCGGCGTTGGAGTAGCAGCGGGCGATACGCCGGGCGAAGCGGCGATCATCGTGTTTGCAGACCAGACAAAATCGCACCGGGCGGTTCCTGCAACTTTGGACGGCGTAAAAACCAAAGTGAGAACGGTTGAACCTTTTCACGCGTTTGAGCTTCACGCCTGTCCGGCACAGCCGTCAATTTCTCTACGCTGAGACTTCTGGCGCCTCGGTCGGTCTTCGAACATGCTTGCGAATGGACCGGCCGAAACGCTGTTCAATCGCGGCCACAACGCAGAGCACGTAGAAAAGCGCAGCGTTGGCTGGGATTTGCAGATTGAAATCAATAAAACTGTGGACCAGGATGCCAGTGATGCCCAGCATGGCCGCCAGTGGGATTGCGCCATTGATATGCCATAAACTGGGGCCCGCGAGTTTGGTATATGACGAACTTTACTTCCAATATTGCCAGCGTGTGAGGGCTCATCCGGGCGTATCTCTCGACACGCTCCGCCGTTTTCCCGCCGCCGATGTGATCGTGGATCATGCCGCTGCCTGGCTCGCAGGAATTACAGGTGGACCATTTTTTTTGTGGCTTCACTTCATGGATCCTCACTCACCCTACTATCCAACGGAGAAGTCATTAGAGCAGACTTTCGATGCTTCGCGCGCTCGCTATGTGAACTCCTTCTGGAATCGCAGCGATCTCACTGCCTGGCGGCTTGAACGTCATCGCGACGAAGTAATTGCGCTTTACGACGCGGGAATTCGCTGGGTGGATGCGCAAATCGCCCGTCTGGTGGACACTTTGCGCCACTTCAATCTGTGGGAGAACACGATCATGGCCGTGACTGCCGATCACGGAGAGGAATTTCTGGATCATGGCGGGCGATATCATTCTCCCTCGAAGGTGACCGAAGAATTAGTTCGCGTGCCCCTGTTGATTCGCGTTCCTGGAATAAAAAATAGTGAACCAGCCAAAAGCACTTTCAGTCTGATTCACCTCGCGCCCACACTTCTGGAAGGCATAGGCGCCACGACTCCTCCGGATTTTCGAGGTCGCAGCCATTGGTCGACGCTGCAAGATAGTAAGGATTGGGAAGGTGAGGCGATTATTGAATGCGTGAGTGGGTGCAGTAATCCGTTTCTCGCCAGTAATCGTTTAGGGGCGCGGATTCTGGGCGTACGCGAAGATCGTTACAAACTCGCAGTGGACTTCGACTCGTCCTCGGAACAGTTGTTTGATCTTAGCCTCGACCCGCGTGAGCTCCATCCGCTACGTCCAAATGAAGCAAAGCCAGTTCGACATCGATTGCTTCAGCGAGCTCGCCAGCATCTCGCAGATTCCTTGCTGTCCCGCAATCCTAGTCACCGCCTGACTGCGCAAATGCGTGACCTTCAGCTAGAATGGGCCAATTCATTTGTCAGGATTCCCAATTAACATGGCTGCATTTCCCGTGAGTGCGAGTCGCGAGAGCCTAAGGTATGTATGAAAAGGGTTCGTATTCTGGTGGATAGTTTCGCCGATAAGGGACTTCTTAACGCGCAAATGACAAATGCGCGCGAAATCATTCGCCGCTTGGATCCCGAGCTTTTTAATGTGAGTACGTTTTGTGTGGATGAACCAGATCTAGACATTGCCGGCCCGACCCAATACCAGGCTGATCAAGTTGCCCCGCAAACGGCAGACGGCCACCATCTTCCGCGAATTTATTCTTGGAAAGCATGAAATTTTGTTCTACCTGAAATCTTCTCCTGCCAGTAAGTGGTATCTACGTCTGCGACAGAACTGGAGAGATCATCGCATCACGGTGGGGACGGTCGAATCGCGATGCGACCTTCGCAACGAGCCGACTATCGCGTCGGAAGCCATTCGCCTTTGGGAGCAAACAGTTCTACGCTGCGATCATCTGTTCAGTAATTCGCGCGCAGTGCAGCAAAGCCTCCAATCGGAATACGGTCTGAAAAGCGAAATTGTGCCCACTGGAGTGGACACGAAATTCTTCGAACCCGTGCGCCATCGCACACCCAATAGCAGACTGCGCGTCTTATTTGTAGGATCGCTCCGCCCGTTCAAGCAGCCACAGCTGTTGTTGGACGCCGCACTGCGCTTTCCCGACGCTGACTTCGTAATTGCCGGCGACGGACCCATGGCGAGTCAGTTGAACGACCGAATGCGAGATCAAAACATTCGCAATGTCCGGTTCGCGGGACTACTCGCAGCAGCGCAACTAAGACATGAATATCAGCAGGCAGATATATTACTATTTCCTTCAGTGTGGGGGGGGATCTCATAAAGTTATACTTGAAGCTGCTGCCTGTACTCTGCCGGTCATCGCCCGCAAAAATTATGAAGCGGAAACAGTTGTCGATGGCAAGACTGGATATCTGGTAACTAGCGATCAGGAATTGTTTCACCGCCTGGAAGCGTTGCTGTACTCTCCCAAGTTGCGCCAAGAGTTCGGAGTAGCGGGCCGCGAGCACAGCAAAAAGTTCGACTGGGATGTTCTAACCGGCTGCTGGCAAGAAATATTCCTGCGGCTGACTTCGCAGAAGGCAAAAGGCCGGGCTGCATAAGCACATAGGAGACGCCGCCTACATGCAATCTCCAATCTTCGGCGAATTCATGGGAACGTTCGTCCTGATTCTGCTGGGGGACGGCGTGGTTGCCGGCGTACTTTTGAAGCGCTCTAAGGCAGAGGGCGGCGGCTGGCTTGTCATTACAACCGGATGGGCATTTGCGGTAATGGCGGGAATTTTCACTGCTGTAGCATGCGGTAGTCCTGACGCTCACCTCAATCCAGCCATCACCGTGGCCTTCGCCATTCAATCGCGCAGCTTTGCGAAAGTTATTCCATACGCTGCGGCGCAACTGGCAGGCGCTTTCGCGGGTGCGGCATTGGTGTGGGTGCATTTCTTGCCTCACTGGCGGGAAACTCCTGACCCCGACATCAAGCGAGCCTGCTTTTGTACGTCTCCCGCAATCCGAAGCACTCCCAACAATGTGACAAGCGAGATTATCGCCACGTTCGTGCTTGTGTTCGTGGTCGGAGCATTTTCTTCTAAGGCGGTGGCGGCGCTGATACCCATCGGGCCATTAGGACCGTATCTGGTTTCTTGCCTGGTGTGGGGCATCGGCCTTTCGTTGGGAGGACCTACCGGCTACGCCATCAATCCTGCGCGAGACCTGGGTCCACGTATCGCTCACGCCGTTCTGCCCATTACCAACAAGGGTGATTCGGATTGGGGGTACGCAGCTGTCCCAATAGTTGGCCCACTATTGGGAGGCTGTCTGGCTGGCGGGCTTATTCGCTTTCTGCAGTTCTAGTATGCTGAGGAAAAAGATGCGCTGGATTCTTGAATGATTCCTCCAACTTACAAACCGAAGAAAAAATTCATGCAGCTCGCAATCGCGGAGGCAAAACGCGCCCGCGACCGTGGTGACTATCCCATCGGCGCCGTGATCACGCGTCTTATAGGAAAGCAAGAAGTGGTGATCGCCTCTGCCGGCAACCGGGTAAAAACTTCAGGTTCATCCATCAAGCATGTAGAGCTTGAAACATTGAAATATGTTTCCTCTGGCTACGGCCGGTATCTGCCGGATTTCGTTTTGTATTCCACCCACGAACCGTGTGCGATGTGCGCCGGCGCCTGCGTCTGGTCGAAGGTCGGAGCTGTGGTGTTTGGGGTTTCCCAGGAAGACATAACCGCCTACGGCAAGAAACATGGGACCGAGGAATTCAAATGGCGCGCCTGTCTGATTTCGTGCAAATACGTCCTTGAAAAAGGCGGCCTTGACGCTCCCGTGTTCGGCGGTTTTCTAAGACCGGAGTGCCGAAAGTTATTCGGCTATCGCCCCTCCTAGGCTTGCGCAGCCGCCGATGTCGTCAATTCAACTTCGCATACTCGGCCTTGGCTTCTTTGAGGATCGAAATGTCGGGGTCGGCATCTTTCCAAATGGCGAAGAAGTCCTGATAGGCGCTGCGGGCACCAGTCGCATCGCCCGACAAAGCGCGCGCCCGCGCCAACTGGAGATGAGCCAGGGCACACTGCGGTGAAGTCTGGCAGGACCCACGATGGTCCAGGACTTTCTGAAACTCGGCTGCAGCTTCTTTCCCTTGTCTTGCCCGAAGGTAAGCCTGGCCGCGAACGTATGTCGGCAGCATTCGTGGGAAGAAACCAAACTCATAAGGCGATGCCGCCTGCAGCAATTCAATCGCTTTGCCAGGATTGCCTCGGTTGATCTCGATCTCGCCACGAATGGAGGGTACCCAAACACTATTGACGAATGCATCGGTAGGAAAGCGCTTGCTCAACTCATCTGCCGTACCAGTCGCCTGGCGCACGTCGCCCGCCATCGACTGTGCCATCCCGGCGAAGATCAACGTGAACCGGCTTCGATTCATGGCAACTGCCGCCTGCGCGGCTTCACGCGCCTTCAGTGAGTTGCTGAACATAGCTTCCGTCATCCCTTGCCGGGCCGCAATGCCGGCCGCACCCTCTTCGAACTTTCCCCGTTGCGCCGATTCGATTGCCTGGTGGTAGGCCTCTCTCGATTTCCGCAGCTGGCCGGAAAAGGCGGCCGCTTCAGCAACAGTTTCGAGCATGAAGAATTCATCGGGCTTTCCTTTTGCCCACTCCGCCTCGCGCTGCATGCCGGCCGTGTCGCCTTCTAGAAAATCCAGCATGTACAGGTCCCGGTGGCTATTCGTCGAACCCAAGTTACGTGCTATCTCCTTCTGACGGACTGCCCTAGCCTCGGCGAGCCGGTTGAGGCCGAGGTACGCCCCTCCCAAAACCCCATAACTGAAAGCGCTATTGGGATCTAGGCGCATGGTTTCCTGCGCTTCCTCTAACCCTTGGTCAAACTTGCCCATGCTGCTGTAAGCCACGCCAAGATTATTGGTTGGAATGGAGTCTCGCGGATAAGTCCGCTTCCAGAGCTGATAGGCCTCGATCGATTTGTCCAGTTCTCCGGTGACGTTGTCGTAGTAGTGCGTGGAAATGTAGAGCTTCTCCAGTTCACTGGCCCGCTCTCGCCGCTCAAATGCCAGCTTGGTGTTTTCGGCGGCCAGCTCACTCTGTCCGCTGTTGGCATAGGACTGGCCCAGTCGCGCGTAGGCGACCCCGAAATTCGGGTCCAGTTCGACGGCGTGTTTATAGAACGGGATGGCAGTCAACTCCGATCCCTTTGACCGCTCGGCCTCACCCAGACTGAATGCCTTCAGCGCTTCCAGTGATGAAGTGGTGGCTTCCTCCACGGGCGCGTCGAATTTCTTTATCGAAGCCAGCGACTCACCCAACTTGCCGCGCAAGCGTGAAGCCGCTTTGCCCACTGCGCCCAGCACCTGCTCCTTCTTCTCTACCTCGACTTGCTCGCGTGCCAGAGTGTCTCCGGTCTGACAATTGATTGCATCCACGCCCACCACGTATTGGCTTCCTATACTGGAAATGGAGCCGTTCATCACGGCTTTAATGCTTTCTCGCTGGCAGATTTGGCGCGCCACATCGGGCGTGAGCCGCTCATCGGCAGAGCGTCCCATATAGCGCAAGGTGTCGCGGACACGCTCCCCCGGAAAGATATTCAAGAATGGCGACTGCTCCAGTTGCACCGCCAAGGCTTGTTTCAGCGTGCCATCAAAAACCGGATCCCCTGTCGTGTTCACGAAATCGGAGAGCAGGATGGAATCTTTTTCCGTCAACTGGCGCTCTCTGTGCAGATAAAAGAACGTCCCCGCAGCCACACCCAACACCACAATCACCGCCGCAAGCGAGCCCACCCACCATCTCCGCGTAAACCGACTCCGCGCCGCAACGCTCGTTCCTGAAGCCGGCGTCTGCACGGCCACTGCCGTTCCCTTGCTCGGAGTTTGGAAAGGGCTCGCAAAGGCGCCGCTGCTCGGTAGCCCGACTGGTTCTTCAGCGGCAACTACCGCTGTTCGGCTGGAATCACTATCCCGCTTCAACCGCTCCAGGTCCGCCCGCAGGTCGGAAGCGGTCTGGTAACGCAGCTTGCGGTCCTTCTCCAGTGACTTGTTGATGATTCTTTCCAGCTCAGCCGGTAATTCTGGGTTTAAGCGCACCGGAGCGCTCGGCGCTTTGTGCAGGATGGAATCGAACAGGGCAGCTGAGGTGTCACCCCGAAATGGAAGTGTGCCCGTAACCATTTCATAAAGCACAGCCCCAAACGAAAACAAATCTGTGCGGGCATCCAATTCCTTGCCCAACGCCTGCTCCGGCGACATATAGGCTACGGTACCCAACGCCACACCCGGGCTTGTGAGATGTTCCTCGCCCATCGTTGGTGTTGCCGATGTTCCCGCAACCGCAACTAGCTTGGGAGAAGTAACTTTGGCCAGTCCGAAGTCCAGGATCTTGGCGTGACCGCGTTGGCTCACGAAGATATTGGCCGGCTTGATGTCACGGTGTACGATCCCCTTTGCGTGTGCCGCGTCCAACCCATCTGCAATCTGCGCGCTTAACTCAAGCACTTGATCCGTCTCCATTGGCCGGCCTGCAATCAGGTGCTTGAGCGTCATCCCCTCCAGGAATTCCATGACGATGAACGCCTGACCGTTCTGTTCATCGATCTCGTGGATGGTGCAGATATTGGGATGATTCAGAGCCGATGCAGCTTTCGCCTCGCGCTGGAATCTGCTTAGCGCTTGCGGATCTTTGCCTACATCCTCGGGCAGGAACTTCAAAGCTACAAAGCGGCCTAACTTAATGTCCTCAGCCTTATAAACCACTCCCATTCCGCCGCCGCCGAGCTTTTCAGCGAGACGGTAATGCGAGATGATTTGTCCGATCATTTGGATGACATGTTAGGTGGGTAGGTAGGGCAAGTCAACGCGCCGCCGGGATAGTGTGTATGCGCTGCTGATGTGTACACACTTGAATTGTGCTGTGTACATGTTGAAATCGCGCTGTGTACATGCTGTTGTTGTTGCTGTTGCTGCTGCTGCTGGAAGCTGGGAGCTGGAGCGTAGCTGGGGTTGAGCTGGGGTGGAGCTGGAGTTGGAGTGAAACTGGAGCTGATCAAGAAGCGAAACTGGGTGACGAGCTGGAGTGGAGCTGGAGCCGGAGCTGCATTCATGAGCCGGGCCGCAAGCGCCTTTATCGCGCCCCTAGGTTCGCGATATGTCAGCGTCTAGCCAGATTTTGTCCTACGATTGCGCTTTACCGTTGTGACCATTGCTCTTGCTGCTACATTGCCCGTGTCCATTGTCGTTGCCATACAGTCCATCCAACACGAGGGCATTTGTCCTTATTCGGCCCATCTGTTCATAGATGTATTGGCGAAGGTCGGCAACGTCAACGACGCGACTGCCATTGTTGAGGTGCGCGTATGTTAGGTCTTCTCTGAGGGCTTCGAGCACGGATAGCGCGATTTGTCTTTGATTCGTGTCCATGACAGCTCCACTGCGAACAACATTTTGGACAAAGGTAGGTTACTTTCCTCTTGCACACTAATCTGTGCAATTGTGACCACTTTGGGAATTGGGTATTTATGAGATTGGTTCCGACTGTGTCCTCGAATTCTCGGCATCTCAGAACCGAAAACGAACTTTTGGGCTACCGCGCATCCCCACACACCGAATCGCTCATTTCAAGCGCCATCAGAATTGCCGCCCGGATCATGGACAAGATCGATAAAGCGGATTCATAATCCACAGTCCGGCTTTTGGCGTCGAAGCATGGATCAAAAATCAATCGCCCGATTCAGGAAGTCACTACAGGCTCGCCATCGCGAGCTACAGTCGAGCGTAGCTCAAACTCAGCAGAATTTGCGCATTGCCCAAACCGACTACGGCAAGGACGAGGGTGATCGTGCCAATACATCTCTGTCGCGAGAAATAGACCTAGCACAGAAATCCCGCGACCGAGCCCTGCTGGCCTCAGTGGACGCGGCATTGAAACGGATCAGCGAGGGCACATTTGGCGATTGCCTCAACTGTGGGCAGGAGATCAATAGCAAGCGCCTCGAAGCAATTCCATGGGTTCGCTTTTGCATCACATGTCAGGAATTGATCGACAGCGCAGAATGAAAATCTGTAGTCCAAAGTGGGCAGTCGCGGGTATCGATATTCTGTATAGACACTTTGCGCTGCATGAACTATTTTGTGCCGCCTTCCTCAACGGGACTCGAAGCGACCGGCGAGAAACATTGCTCCGACTATCAGCATCGTACCCCCCAGAATCCATTTCCAGCTGCGTCTTGGCTCGGGCACCGCTTCGGGCGCAACTTTCACTTCTTGCGCAGGGGTGACAGTTGGCGATTTTTGATGGGAGCTGCGACGCTGAATTTCTCCGGTGATTGATGGGTCAGACGAGGGAGCCTCGGTGATAGGAGAGTCCGAGTGTGCGGCGGACTGTCCACGCCGTTCTGCGTTGCCATCCTTGCGCTCTTTACTGTGCTGCTCTTGTCGGCCGGTCGATAAGATCGACGTTCCGCAACTTGATCTCTGCGTGATGAATCCGCCATTCACTCGGAGCGTCGGTGGGAATCTCCTGTTCGGACATGCGGCTGCCAAAGAGCGAGAGCGGATGCAAACGGCTCTGAAGAAGCTAGTGGCTTCAAGGGGCGTACCCGCAAGCATCACCGCTGGCTTGGGATCGGTGTTTGTCGCTGCTGGACATCAACTCCTAAATACAAGTGGAACAATGTCTCTCGTTCTGCCGCGTGCCTTGCTCTCTGGCGTTGCATGGACGGATACCCGGATGCTTCTCGGCAACAACT
>Ga0137378_10005719_pt1 | contig 10770 bp, 8 predicted proteins | sample SagtaG_21_FD_104813 | JGI IMG/M metagenome (GOLD analysis project Ga0137378, IMG submission 104813) | Vadose zone soil microbial communities from Sagehorn Ranch, Mendocino, California, USA - Sage2_L_60_16 metaG | ecosystem: Environmental > Terrestrial > Soil > Vadose zone | place: USA... | reverse complement strand
TTCAGGCCCCGCCTTGCGGCGAGTGTTATTTCACCCTTGCGCTTTGCTAACCCTTCACCTCCATCAGGTTGGGTAGAGGACTTGCACCTCCTGGCTGTTGAACATGCTCGGCACACAACAAAACGGCCCTCCGCTGTACGGAGGGCCTCAGAATCAATCACGCGATCACGCTTCCGGGGGCTTCCCCGCCGCCAACGCCTGCACCCGGCTGTGTTTCACACTGTAGGCGAAGTACACCACTAGTCCGATGGCGAGCCACGCGCCCAGTCGAATCCAATTCCATTTACCCAGTCGAATCATCATGTAACCGTTCGCGATCACGCCCAGGATTGGGATCAACGGCACCCACGGCGTCCTGAAGGGCCGCGGCTGAGTGGGATTCGTGTAACGTAAGACCATCACCGAAATCGACACGATCACGAACGCCAGCAACGTGCCGATGTTCACCATCCTGCCGATATCGTCGATCGGAGTCAGGCTGCCCACAATCGCCGCCAGCAGCCCCACCAGAATCGTATTCTTCCACGGTGTGCGGAATTTGGGATGGACCGCGGCGAAGAATTTCTTGGGCAGAAGGCCATCGTTGGCCATGGAGTAGAGCACTCGCGTCTGGCCGAGCAACATGACCAGCATTACGCTGGTCAACCCTGCCAGAGCACCCAGTGTGATGATGTGTGAGGCGGTGGATAGTCCACGATCCATGAATGCGCGAGCCACCGGCGCCTCGATGTTGATCTGTTGCCAGTGCATCATCCCGGTAAGCACACCGGCCACGGCAATGTACAACACTGTACAAATCGCCAGGGAAGCGATCATGCCGATCGGCAAGTCGCGCTGCGGATTCTTGGCCTCCTGCGCGGTGGTTGAGACCGCGTCAAAGCCAATGTAAGCGAAGAATATGTAGGCAGCACCCGCTCCGATTCCTGCGAAGCCGTTGGGCGCGTACGAGTGCCAGTCGGTACCCCAGTTGCTGACGTTGATGTAGCGAGCGCCCAGCGCGATCACGAAGAGCACAACCGATACCTTAATGACAACGATCCCGGCGTTGAACCTCGCACTCTCTTTGATGCCGACGACTAGAATCGCCGTGATCACCAGCGCAATGATGAACGCCGGAAGGTTGAGCCCGATTTCCATTCCAAACAAGTGCGGGGCGCCCAGCAACTCATGCGCCCGCTGCAGCAATTCAGGTGACTGCGTGGCAGTAATCGCGCTCACCTTGTCCAGAAAGGTCTGCGAACCCGCCACCAGCGACGAGTCTGCCGCCTGCGCCATCTGCCGCGCAATCATGTTCTCCGAGATCTTCAGCGCGGTCCAGTGGTCATAGGCCAGCCAGAGCGGCATCTTGATATGGAAAATATTCAGCAGTTCGATGAAGTGGTTCGACCATCCGGAAGACACCGTGCTGGCGCCCATGGCGTATTCGAGCGTCAGGTCCCAGCCGATGATCCACGCCAGAAGTTCGCCCAAAGTGGCGTAGGCGTAGGTGTAAGCGCTGCCCGCCAGCGGAATCATGGCAGCGAACTCGGCATAGCACAGGCCGGCGAAGGCACATCCCAGTCCGGATAGAACAAACGACAACGTGAGTCCTGGCCCGGCATACTGCGCCCCCAGCCCTACCATCACAAAAATGCCGGCGCCGATAATCGCGCCGACGCCAAGTGCGGTCAGCTGAAAGACTCCCAGGGTGCGTTTCAGGCTGTGTTCGCCTGTCTCGCGCGACTCTTCCATCAGCAGGTTCAGCGGCTTGGTTGCGAACAGATTCGCCATCCGTTTGTTTTCTCCCTGGCTCTTAGGCGGACTCACTTGGGTTGCCACGTCGCGACCTCCTCGACCACGCATAATAAACCGGAATTCCCAGCAGCACCACAATCAGTCCCGGCCACGTGAACTCTGGTTTGTGGCGCAAGAGTACAACATCAATGAACAAAGCCATCACAATATAAATCGCGGGCAGGATAGGATACCCCACCGCCCGGTAGGGGCGTACCGCATTGGGATGCGTCCGGCGCAGCACGAACAGACCCACAATCGTGAGTACGTAAAACACCAACACGGCGAAAATGACGTAGTTGAGCAGGTCATTATAGGTTCCTGAGATGCACAACAGGCACGCCCAAACCATCTGGACCATCAGCGAAATGGCAGGCGTCTTATAAGTAGGATGCAGCTTGGCCACATTGCGAAAGAACAGGCCGTCCTTCGCCATGGCGTAATAGACGCGCGCCCCGGAAAGAATCAGCCCGTTGACGCAGCCAAAGCCGGAAATCATGATGGCCAACGCCATGAGCTTGCCACCGATTGCGCTGAACATCTGTGTCATGACCGCCGTGCCCACACGGTCTTCCGAGGCGTACTTAATGCCGCGCCCCAAAATGCTGGCGGCGCCAGGCGTTCCATCGAGTGGCAGCGCGCTCAAATAAATAAAGTTGCAGGCGACGTACAGCGCAATCACCACTCCCGTGCCCAGAGCCAGAGACAGCGGCAGATTGCGGCTGGGATTCTTCACTTCCCCAGCGGTGAATGTGACGTTGTTCCATGCGTCGGCGGAAAACAGTGACCCTACCTGAGCCACGGCAAGAATAGTCAGCGTGCCGACCATGACGACCGGACCGGCCACACCGACCTGCACCGCATGCTGCGCGCCCAGTCCCGCGTTGTGCCAGAAGTTCGCGCCAAAATTCGCCGCTAGAGCCTGCGCGTTGCGTCCCAGCGCCAAACCGAACAGCGCGAGTCCCAGCAACGCCGAAACTTTGGCCGCAGTGAAGACGTTCTGAATCGCCGCTCCGGTTTTCACGCCGAAGATGTTCACTACCGACAGGAAAATCACCAGCAGGATCCCCATCAGGTTCTGGGTATTGATCCCGACATCCATGTTGCCCAGCACCATGGGGCCTACGTGATAGGAAGGAACTTTCCAGATATGCAGAATCCAATGTGACGACGAAATCGAGGGAACGAAGACGCCCAGGAACTTGCCGAAAGCCACGCCCACCGCGGCGATGGTCCCGGTCTGAATCACCAGGAACAGCGTCCAGCCGTAGAGGAACCCCCAGAGCGGTCCCAGCGCCTCGCGCAGATAGACGTACTGCCCGCCAGCCCGCGGCATCATGGCAGCCAGTTCGCCATAACTGAGTGCGGCCACAATCGTCATGAATCCGGCGATCGCCCAGGCTCCGATCAGCAAGGCGGGCGAATCCACCTCGCGGCTAATCTCGGCGGATACGATGAAGATGCCGGAGCCGATCATCGACCCCATAACCAGCATGGTGGCACTGGTCAGGCCCAGCCCCTTGACCAATTCCTGGTCCTGATGACTGTGAATCTCCCAGTCGCTGCCCGTAGACGGCTGCGTTGAAGTTGTACTCAGGAATTCCTCCTAAGAGTAGCGCCGGCGTCTCGCCGGCTGTCGCGAGGGCGTCCCGCCCTCGCCGTCGGCTTAACCGGAGGTCACCCGACTTTACCTCAAGACGCGGAAAAATTCCTCTGCTGATTTACGCGGCTCCCGTAATAGATCGGATATCACTGCCACGGAATCGGCCCCGGCCTCAATGACCGAAGCCGCGTTCGCACGAGTAATCCCCCCAATCGCCACCAGAGGCTTGCGCGTCAAAGCCCGGGCCCGGCGCACGCCCTCGAGCCCAACCACGGGATCAGGCCTGTCTTTGCTCGAAGTAGCGAATACCGGCCCGATCGCCAGATAGTCTGCCGACGTGAGATCCGCCTCGCACAATTGCTCCGGATTGTGCGTCGAGACGCCCATCCAGCGGTCGGGACCGATAATCTCGCGCACGGCTTCCGGAGACAAATCCTCCTGCCCAATGTGCACGCCATCGAACTCTGCAGCCAAGCACAGGTCGGCGCGGTCATTCATGATGACCCGTAAGTGTGGCGCGGGCGCCCCCGCCCGCGAAAGCCGGCGCAGTGCCCGCGCCTGCATCAGCATGACGCGCGCATTCCCCGACTTATTCCTGTATTGCAGAAGAGTACACCCACCCAGTGCCAGTTCTTCGGTGAAGTCGAGCAGCTCAGCGGTTGTCGATAAGAACGCCGCATCAGCAATGGCGTAAAGGAGAGGAAAGAGATGCATTGGTAAAACGGCCCAAGGAACGACTTAAAAGACCCCTTTCGAGAGATGATCACGGAGCTCGTCGTGCTTGCTTTCAATGTGCTTGTAAAACGGCTTCAGAGTGTCCTCCGTATGTCCCATGGTTCGCACGACCTCAATTGGGATGCTCTTGGCAAGCCATCTATCCCACATATCCACAAACTTGAGGAGCTCATCAAAGTGCGGGCGCGTTTCGGGTTCCGCGAGCCAGAGATTGTCGCGAAAGATCGAGAGCATTTTTCTGTAGCGGGGACAAGTTCCTGAGCGAGCTGCCGATCGTCGTAATCGATAACAGCCTCGAACTCCTTCCACCTGTTTCTCTCCAATCTTACCAAGTCTTCGGGGTCGGATCGTTGACGAGCCTCTGCACAAAGGCGCTGCCACTCGGAATCGGCCACAGCATGAATCTCTTTGCGCCGATCGCTCCGCACTCGGATTTCGGCTCGGAGCCCGAGCAGCGGCGAATAAAACTCCTGCAACTGTTTCTCTCTAAATGTGTACCTGCGCTGTGCCTTCTCTCGCTTAGCTGTCAACCATGCCCCAGCAACAACGCCAAGGAAACCAGACACCGCAGGGATGGCGACGGAGAAGGCCCATTTCAGCAAATCGGGATTAGTCGCGAAACTTGGCATTGCGGTACTCCTGCTAGCCGCCATTCTTCTTCAGGAACCTCTCAATAAATCCCGTATCGATCTTCCCCGCCCGGAAATCCTCATCCGCCAGAATCTTCCGATGGAGCGGAATCGTGGTGTACACGCCCTCGACAATAAACATCTCCAGCGCCCGCGCCATCCGCGAAACAGCTTCACTGCGGTCCTTGCCGCGCACGATCAGCTTGGCGATCAGAGAATCGTAATACGGCGGAATCACGCCCTCCGCATACGCGGCGGTATCCACCCGCACCCCAGTGCCTCCCGGAGGATGAAACGCTGTAATCTTCCCCGCCGACGGCGTGAATTTCTCGGGATGTTCGGCATTGATGCGGCACTCGATCGCATGCCCGCGGTGCACAATCGGCCCCTGCAGCACCTCCCGCATATGCGCGCCTGCTGCAATCATGATCTGGCTCTTCACCAGATCGACGTCGGTCACCATTTCCGTCACCGGATGTTCCACTTGAATCCGCGTGTTCATTTCGATGAAATGAAGCCGCCGATCCTGGTCCATCAGGAATTCAATCGTACCGGCATTGCTGTAGCCGATTGCCGCCAGTGACTTGCACAACACCGCGCCGATCTGGTCGCGCAACTCCGGAGTGACTTGCGTGGAGGGCGACTCCTCCAGCAACTTCTGGTGCCGCCGCTGGATCGAGCACTCGCGCTCACCTAGGCTCACCACGTTGCCGTGCTCGTCCGCCAGAACCTGAAATTCGATGTGCCGGGGATGCTCCACGTACTTCTCCATGTAGAGATCGCCGTTGCCGAACGCGCCCGCCGCTTCCGCCTGCGCAGCCTTGAATAGACCGGGAAGCTCTTCTTCAGTGCGGACGATGCGCATGCCGCGCCCTCCGCCTCCCGCCGACGCCTTCACGATCACGGGGAAGCCGACCTGCCGCGCCCACTCCACCGCCTCGCTGTCCGACGCGATGATCCCATCCGACCCCGGCAGAATCGGCACGCCGGCTTGCTTCATCGCGGCGCGGGCCTTTTCCTTTTCGCCCATCAGCCGCGTCACTTCAGGCCGCGGGCCAATAAACTTGATTCCGCTGGTCTCGCAGACTTCGGCGAAGTTGGCGTTTTCCGCCAGGAGCCCGTAGCCGGGATGGATCGCCTCGACGTTAGCGATCTCCGCCGCGCTGATGACCGCCGGAATGTTCAGATAGCTGAGGGCCAGTTGCGGTGGCCCGATGCAGATAGCCTCATCCGCAAAGCGCACAGGCAGCGAGTTGCGGTCGGCTTCGCTGTAAATGGCGACTGTGCGGATGCCCAGTTCCTTGCACGCGCAAATCACGCGCAGTGCAATCTCCCCGCGGTTGGCAATCAGAATCTTCTTGAACATTGACTTGAAAGTAGCGCTGGCGTCTCGCCGGCTGTCCCAGGAGCGTCTCGCTCCCGGACGTTGCGTTCAGAAGCTGCCTAGAGACGCAAAAAGGCGCGCCAGAGCGCGCCGAGATCTATCCCCGTTTCACTTCTTCGGCCTTATTACGAACAATTCCTGCCCGTACTCAATCGGCTGGCCGTTGACCGCCAGCTTCTTGACGATCTCCCCGGCAACGTCCGACTCAATCTCGTTGAGCAACTTCATAGCCTCGACGATGCAGAGGACCTGCCCCACCTCCACCGGGTCTCCGGGTTTTACAAACGGAGGAGCGCCCGGCGAAGGAGCCTCATAGAACGTCCCAACGATGGGGGACTTCACCATGTGAAGCCCTTCCTCGGGAACAGGCGCCGGCGGCGGTGCGGGTGCAGCCACCACGGGCACCGCTCCTAATTCGGCAGTCGCACCCGGGGCCGCAGGCACGGCATAAAAGCGTGGCTCCCCCTGCGCGTGGACGACGGTATGTTCCCCGGCCCGCTTGATCCGGATTTTGACATCGCCGCGCTCCAACTCAAACTCGGCAATATCCTTTTCGATTAAGAACTCGATGAGTTCTTTCAGCTCTTTTTGATTCATTCGTCTACGGTGGGACCACTTCGCCGATTACTGCGAACCGAACCCGCGAACCCAACCATATATCTCAATATCTCAATACGGAACGCGCGAAGAAACTGGGCGTAGATTTCCGCCCGGCTGAAAAGTAAAGCCATGAAGACTAGACTGCCAGAAAATCCTTGCTGGTCGGCGTCATCACTTCACAGCCGTCGGCCGTGACCGCCACCATGTCCTCGATCCTCACGCCCCATTTGCCGGGGAAGTATACTCCCGGCTCGATGGTGATGACCATCCCAGGCTGCAGAATCTCTCGCTGCCCGTCGGCAACCCTCGGAGTTTCGTGAATCTCCAGCCCAACCCCGTGCCCAGTCGAGTGCGTAAAATAACGGCCTAACCCGGTCTTACGCAATACCTTACGGGCCGCCGCATCGACTTCGCCGACGCGAATGCCCGGCCGTACAGTGTTGATCGCCGCCTGTTGTGCTTCCCTGACTGCCTCATAGGCCTGGCGGGCGTCCTCGGGCACAGTCCCGACCCATACTGTACGCGTCTGGTCCGAACAATAACCTGAAAGTATAACACCGAAGTCGCAGACCACGAACCCACCCGCGGTGATCGGCTGCCCGGAAGCGCGCCCGTGCGGAAGCGCCGACCTCGCTCCCGAAGCAATGATCGTCGGGAACGACATCTCCTCCGCCCCGCCCCGGCGCGCCGCATACTCCATCTCGCCGGCAACCTCGGTTTCTTTCACGCCCGGACGCAGCACCTCAAGCGCGCGCTCGAATAACTTCGCCCCCAAAGCGACCGCGGCACGGATTCGCTGCAACTCGTCATCGTCTTTGACCATTCGCGCCCGTTCGACCAGGGGCGGCGCGTCCTTCAACGTGACACCGGAAGGCCGCACCTTGGTGAGACGCTTCTTTTCGGCAATCGTAAAGTGCTCGGCCTCAATGCCGATCGTCCATCCCCGAGCCCGCTTGCGCCGCTCGCCCAGAAATACACCAAGCGATGGCAGAACAGACTTGCGCGCGATCACAACCTTCGCGCCCTTCACTTCTTCATGAGCCTGGGTGTCGTAGCGAACGTCCGTGAAGAAGACGCTCTCGGCCGCTTCCACTAGAAGCAACCCGGCGCTGCCGGGAAAGCCGCAAAGATATCGGATGTTGGGAAGATGACTGATCAGCAGAGCATCAAACCGGGTGGTGGCAAGATGCTCCCGCAATTTCTTCTGGCGCGCCAGGAAGTTCATTGGGCTGAGTTTAACAGGTAAGCGGTGAGAGCTGAGCTGTGAGCCTTGAGCGGTGAGCTTCGAGCTGCGCCCTTCCCACGCCTGCCGATCGCTCGCAGCTCAAAACTCGTTGCCCGCCACTGAAACAAAACCGCCGCCCTGACAGGTTCTTCAGGACGGCGGCTTCAATCTTCGAACTCGCTGCTAACTCGGACGCTGCTATGTCTGAATGATTCGCGGCGTGATGAAGAAAATCAGCTCCTGGTTCGAGGTGTTGACCTGGGTGTGCTTGAACAGGTTGCCCAGGTATGGGAGGTTGCCCAGCAACGGCACCTGCGAGATGTTGATCGAGTTCTGCGTCTGGATGACGCCGCCGATCACCACCGTGCCGCCGTCGGTCACCAGCACCTGCGTGGTGGCCTGCTGCGTGATCAGTTCCGGGTTGCCCTGCACTTCTTGACCGAAGTTCGGCGTGGTGTTTTCCACGTCCACGTTCAGGAAGATGGTGTTCTCCGACGTGATCTGCGGAGTCACTGTCAACCGCAGGAAAGCGTCGACGTAGGTCACGGTCGGCGGACCGCCCAACTGCGCCTGCGTCACGATGGGCACGCGCACGCCCTGCTTCACCAGCGCTTGAATGTTGTTCTGGGTTACGACCCTCGGACGGGAGAGCACTTTCAGCAAGCCGCGCGACTCGGCCAACGAGAGCACCGCGTCAATTCGCACCGTGTTGCTGGCGTTCACGAAGCTCAAACCGCTCGAAGGCGCGGTGGATCCCAGGTTCGAGAACAACGGGATCGTGGATCCAGTGCCCGATCCGCTAGTTGTAATGTAGCCTGGGGTAAGTCCGCCGACCGTGGTCGGTGACGAACCAACCGCCTGGTTTCCGCCGATTGCGCTGTGGCCGTTGCCCCAGCCAAAGCCGAGTTGGGTGCCGATGTCGCGGGCAAACTGCCGCGTCGCCGCCACTACCCGGGCTTCGATTTCGACTTCCTGCGTCTTGCGGTCGAGCTGCGTCAACAGGCGGTCGATGATGGGAAGCGTTTTCGGAATGTCGTTGACGATCACTGCATTCGTGCGATCGTCGGCCACTACATCGCCGCGCTGCGAGAGGAATTTCTTTACCGTGATAATAACGTCCTTCGCCTTCGCGTAGCTCAGGAAACGCGTAACCGAGACTTTTTCCACGGCCAGGGTTTCGGATTCGATCTGCGCCCGGCGGCCATCGGCTTCATGCTTCAGAGTCTCAACCGTGGCGATGCGCAGAACGTTGCCTTCCAATTCGCGGGCCAGTTCGTTGTTCTTGAGTACGATGTCGAGCGCCTGATCCCACGGCACGTCATCGAGCACCACGGTCAGTGTGCCATGCACATTCGGATCGAGCACGACATTGAGGCCGCTGATTTCGTGAATCAGCCGGAAGAAGTCTTTCAGGTCGACGTCTTTCAGGTTGACCGAGATCGGCTCACCCGTGTACTTCGGTCCCATCGCGGCAGGTTGCTGTCCCGCTTGAGCCTTTTGCTCCGCCGCCAGATTGACCGCGGGAGTAATAGTAGGAGCTGGGTTCTGAGCCTGGGCCGCGTGGGCGCTTACTGGAAGCAGTTCCGCGGCAGTCTTGTCCGAGAACCGCGCAGCCGCTTCCTGGGCACGAACCGTCGGTTCCTCTGCGGCGGCGTCTTTCTTTACGTCGCTCGCGACCTGGCTCTTGGCCTGATAAGACGGCTCCACGAATACAAAGTCTGTGGGCTTCGTCGCGGAAGTGTTCTCCGCTTTCGGCGCGGGCTGCGCTTCCTTCACTCGCGGCGCGAATGGCGACGCCGACGTGCTGGCCGCAACGGGCGAGCTTGCGGCGACCGTCTTTGTCTCGGAAGCGGCCTTGGCCACTGCGTTGGTGTGCAGGGTCAGCACCAGCTTACCTGCCGGGCCCGGCGTCAATTCGTAGGCGCAAGCTTTGTCGAGGTCGACAACGATGCGTGTGCTTGGATGCGTCTGCCCATCCATGCCAATGCGCACTCCCTTGACCCCGGCCGCACCCACCGCGATGCGCGTCTGTCCGGTCGCCATTACGGTCTCCGGCAGATCCACCACCACGCGAGCGGGCGAGTCCAGAGTGCTGAGCTTCGGCGTCAGTGCGCCGCTGGAGCTCATCTCGACCCGGATGTCGTCCGTGCTCCGGACTACGTTGACTCGATCGAGCTGGCTCGGTGTCTGCGCGGCCGCGGCCACCACCAACAGCAGCAACGATACGAACATTGTTACTGTCACTTGTTGCTTTCGCATTTCGCCTCTCCCACCCGCGGGCCTGGCCCGCGTGCTTCTTGAAAACTGATTTCGGCGCTCCCGCTTCCGGATGCGCCGTCCTGCCTAAACCGCCGGCGTGAAGATTCGCTTCACCACTTCCCGCGTGAACGGCTTGCCCAGCTTGTCCTGAATCGTCTCTTGGAATACCACCGAGTCACCCGTAATCTTCACCACGTAGCCGTTAAATACGGGGTCGTTTTCCCGCAGAAAGTAGGCCTTGTTCAGATTGTTGGTTACGACGGCGATGAAGCCCGCGTCGGATTTCACCACACCGCGCAGATTGATCCCGCCGATCTCCAGACACTTCTTCCCGGTCGAACAACCCGAGCCATTCGTCTGCACTACCGGGCTGAAGAACGGATCGCGTTTCCCGTTCATCGCCCACTTCTTTTCTTCCGGCTTGGGCGGTTTGGGAGCATTCGCGCTCTTCGCCGAGGCCGCCGCAGGCGCGCTCACCGCCGGAGCCGCGATCTTCGCCACTGGTGCTCCCTTGGCCGGTGCTGCCTTGAAGGCTGCAGCCTTGGCTTGCTGTGTCGGTTCC
>Ga0137378_10005714_pt1 | contig 10773 bp, 10 predicted proteins | sample SagtaG_21_FD_104813 | JGI IMG/M metagenome (GOLD analysis project Ga0137378, IMG submission 104813) | Vadose zone soil microbial communities from Sagehorn Ranch, Mendocino, California, USA - Sage2_L_60_16 metaG | ecosystem: Environmental > Terrestrial > Soil > Vadose zone | place: USA... | reverse complement strand
ATCGCCCCGGGCACGATGGGGACCCGGCCGGCGCGGGTTTCGAAGCCGAGGCCTCGCTCCTCCAGCCACCGCATGACGCCCTCGGCGGCGGCCAGGCCGAACGCGCTCCCCCCGCCCAGGAGGACGGCGTTCACCTCCTGCACGAGCATGCCCGGCCGCAGTAGGTCGGTCTCCCTGGTGCCGGGGGCGCCTCCTCTCACGTCGCCGGAACCGATCGTGCCCTCGGGACACAGCACCACCGTGCAGCCGGTGAGGCCGATCGGGTCGGTCCAGTGGCCCACCCTGATGCCGGGGACCTTCGTGATCATGCTCCGGCCTCGTGGGCCGGCGCGCTGGCCCGCTCGAGGGCCTCCGCCACGAACCCCTCGACCAGCTCGTTGAACCGCTCGGGGCGTTCGAGCATCGAGCAGTGGCCGGTCCCCTCCAGCTCCACCAGCCTGGCGTCGGGGAGCTTGCTCTTCAGGGCCAGCGCCGACGCGGGTGGGGTTAGCCGGTCCAGGTCGCTGGCCACGACCAGGGTGGGGACCCGAACGTGCTCGAGGGCGTGGCCCAGGTCCATCTCGAGCAGGCTCGCCATGACGTCGGTCCACACCTCCAGGGGCGCCCGGGCCGAGATCGACACGACGTGGTCGATCACCGACGGCGCCGCGTGCGGACCGAAGTTCGTGGCCCGGGCGATGAGGAAGGCCAGGTCGGCCCCGCCGCCCACCAGGCGCTCCCGGATACGGTCGGCGCGCTTGGGGTCGGAGACGAACCGCCGGGCCGCGGGGAGCATTCGCAGGGCGGCCTTGGAGCCGAGGTTTCCCAGCACCGCCCGAAGGACGTCCGAGGCGGCGGTGTTGGCCAGAACCACCCCGCGGACCCGCCGGCCGAACTCCTCGGGGTGGGCGGCGGCAAGCGCCAGGATGCTCATTCCCCCGAGGCTGTGGCCGATCAGCACGACCGGGCCGTCCGTCACGGTCGCGTCGAGCACCGCCTTCAGGTCCCGGCCCATCGCCTCAAGCGTGTAGTCGCCCTCGGCCCCGGGCGAGCTCCGGCCGTGGCCCCGCTGGTCGTACAGCACGCAGCGGTACCGCGCGGACAGGGCCCTCCACTGGAAATGCCAGGCCGTCATGTCCAGGGTGAATCCGTGGGCGAACACCACCGTGGCCGGGGCGTCGTCCGGTCCCACGACGTTCACCGCGAGCTCGGTCCCGTCGAAAGACCGAACGCGCTGCTCGGGGCCGGGCCGCTCCGCCAGAGGCTCGTTCCTCAATGGGTCGGGCCGGGCCCGGGCCCGCCGGATGAGGGCCCGTTCGGCCGTCACCGCGGCCGCGGCGGCGACCCCGATGCCGCCGGCGGCGAGCACCAGGGTTCGGCCTCGCCGCCGTCCCTTCGGGCTCATCCGCTCTCCCCCCGATATTCCCGCGGGACGCGATCGGACAGGCCGCACACCACCTCGTAGTTGATCGTCCCCAGCCAGCCCGCCACCTCGTCGGCGGTGATGGCCCCATCGCCCTGCCGCCCGATCAGGACGACCTCGTCACCGCCCTGGACGGGGTCGTCGCCGCAATCGACCATGACCTGGTCCATGCACACAGTCCCCGCCACCCGATACCGTCGCCCCCGGATCAGCACCTCCGCCTTCCCGGTGAGCCCCCGGCCGTAGCCGTCCGCGTACCCGACCGGGATCGTGGCGATGGTGGACTCGCGGTCCAGCCGGTACCGCAAGCCGTAGGAGACCGCCTCGCCCGCGCCCACCCGTTTCGCCATGGACACCGCGGTTCGCCAGGACAGCGCCGGCCGGAGATCCGCCAAGCCGGCCAGCTTCGGGCCAGGCGACAGCCCGTACATGGCCACCCCCAGCCGGACCATGTCCAGGTGTGCCCGGGGCAGCGCCATCACGGCCGCGCTGTTGGCGATGTGCCGGTAGCGCGGGGTCATCCCCGCCGCCTCCAGCTTTCCCACGACCTCGAGGAGCCATTCGAACTGCTGCGCCACGAACGGGTCCTCGGGGTCGTCGGCCTTGGCGAAGTGCGTCCACAGGCCGTCGAACCCCAGGCCCGACTCGAGGAGCGTTCCGACGAACTCCTCGGCCCGGTCGGGGTGCAGGCCGACCCGGTGCATGCCGGTGTCCAGCTTCACGTGCGCGCCGACCGGCCGCCCCAGCGCCCCGGCCGCCACGGACAGGCCACGAAGGCCGTCGTCCGTGTACACCACCGGCGTCAGGTTCGCCGCGAGGGCGTCCCTCTCCGAACCCGGGGGGAACTCGGTCAGCACCATGACCGGCCCGGGGACCCCGGCGTCGCGGAGCCTCACGCCCTCCTCGACCAACGCCACCCCCAGCCACGTCGCTCCGGCATCCACGGCGGCCCGGGCCACCGCCACGTCGCCGTGGCCGTAGCCGTTCGCCTTGACCACGGCCATGAGCTCCGAACCGGGAGGCTTCAGGGTTCGAACGTTGTGCCGGATGGCGTCGAGGTCGATCTCGGCCTCGGTGGGACGGAACCGCCGGCTCACGAGGGGAGCTCCTCTTCTTGGACGGCCGCCAGGGCGTGCGGCAGGTGGGCCACGACGTCGGGAGCCACGATGGGCCCGCCGGGGTTCTCCTCCGCGGCCAGCCGCCCGGCCAACCCGTGCACGTAGGCCCCGGCCGCGGCGGCGTCCGCAGGCCTCAGCCCTCCCGCCAGCATCGCGGCGATGGTCCCGGTGAGGACGTCACCGGTCCCGGCGGTGGCCAGGAACGGCCCGCCCGTCGGGTTCACCACCGCCCGTCCGTGCGGCTCCGCGATCACGGTTCGGGACCCCTTCAGCAGGACCGTCAGGCCGAACTCCCCCGCCGCCTTCCGGGCGTGGCCCACGCGGTCATCCATGATCTCGTTCGTCTTCAGGCCGGTCAGCCGGCCGAACTCGCCGGCGTGCGGTGTGATCACGGCGTCCGAGTCCCTTGCCGCCAGATCGGCGCCGGCCCCGGCGAAGGCGTTCAGGCCGTCGGCGTCCAGGACGAACGGCACGGGCGATCCGGCCACCAACCGGCGGATCAACGCGACCGTCGAAGGGTCGGTGGTCATCCCGGGCCCGATCGCCAGCGCGCCGGCCGACTCCAGGCCCTCCCGCAGCGCCGGCCACGACGTCTCGGAGGCCGTTCCGGCCGAGGTCTCCGGCAGCGGCAGGAAGATGGCCTCGGTGATGGCTCCCTGGACCACCGGGAGCACGCCCTCGGGCACGGCCAGCGTGACCAGGCCGGCCCCGGCCCGGGTGGCCGCCCTCGCCACCAACACCGCCGCCCCGGTCATGGACCTGGACCCCGCCACCACCAGCACGACACCGGTGGACCGTTTGTGCGTCTCGGGATCGCGCCGGGGGAGCATGGCGGCGATGTCGGCTCGTTCGATCAGGTGGAGGTCGCTTCGAACCAGGTCCTCCGGGAACCCGATGTCCACCAGCGTGATCAGGCCGGTGAGCCCGGCCCCCGGATGGAACACCAGCCCCGGCTTCAGCGCGCCGAAGGTCACCGTGGCCGAGGCGCGGACCGCCGCTCCCCGGACGGCTCCGCTCTCCCCGTCCACCCCCGACGGGATGTCCACCGACACGACGGGCACCGGTGAGCCGTTGAGGGCCTCGATGGCGGCGGCGTGGTCTCCCTCCGGCGCCCCCCGGAATCCGGTGCCGAAGATCGCGTCCACCGCGACCTCGGCCCGCCCGAGCTCGCGCTCCAACCGAGCTGCCGAGTACCGACGCCATCGCCCGCCCGCGGCCGTGAACCGGTCCAGGTTGTCTGCCGCCGCCCCCCGGAACTCGCCCGGTGCGGCCAGCAGGACGGCCGTCACTCCGAGCCCCCACCGCGTCAGGAGCCGCGCCGCCACCAGGCCGTCGCCGCCGTTGTTGCCCTTGCCGCACACGACCACCGCCCGCCGGCCGTACCGCCCGCGGGCCAGCGCCGCGGCGGCATCGGCCACACCCCGGCCGGCGTTCTCCATGAGCTCGAGCGGGGTGATCCCCCGGGCCGCGCTCTCGCGGTCCAGGGCCGCGCTCTCCGACGGCGTGAGGATCGGGATCATCGGGCCGAAGCCCCCACAGCGATGCAGAACGCCGCGGCCATACGGCGTTCGTGGGTCAGCGCCACCTTCACCTCGGTGACACCGAGCACGTCGGCCCGGGCCCGGACCGCTCCCTCCAGGAGTAGCGAGGGCGCGCCGGTCGGGGCCCGGTCCACCCGAACGTCGTGCCACCGCATGTCCCGAACCCCGCCCAGGGCCTTTCGACAGGCCTCCCGGGCCGCCCACCGCGCCGCGTAGCACTCGGCGGGGTTCGCCTGCCGGTCGCAGTAGGCGATCTCGGGCTCGGTGAACACCCGCTGGGTGAACGTCTTCCGGCGCCGCAGGATGGAAGCCACCCGCTCCACGTCGACCAGGTCGACCCCGATGCCCACGATCTCCATGGCCCTATTCTGACCGCCGAATCCCTCGAGGTTCGTCACACGGGAGCGGCGCCGCCGCCAGCGGTGGCTACTCGACCGTGACGCTCTTGGCCAGGTTCCTCGGCTGGTCGACGTTGCAGCCGCGCAGCTTGGCGATGCGGTAGGCCAGGAGCTGCAGCGGCACCGTCACCACCACCGGCGACATCAGCTCGTGGGTGCGGGGCACGAACAGCACGTGGTCGGCCAGCCCTTCGATCTCCCGGTCGCCCTCGGTGGCCACCGCGATGACCTCCGCCCCCCGCGCCTTGACCTCCTGGATGTTGGACAGCATCTTCGGGTAGACGTGGCACTCGGTGGCCACGGCGACCACGGGCACGCCGTCCTCGACCAGCGCGATCGGTCCGTGCTTGAGCTCGCCGGCCGGATACCCCTCGGCGTGGATGTAGGAGATCTCCTTCAGCTTCAGCGCCCCCTCCAGGGCCGCGGGGTATCCGGTGTGGCGCCCGATGAACAGGAAGTCCCGGGCATCGCGGTACCTGACCGCCAGCTCGGTGATCTGCTCGTCCAGCTCCAGGGCCCGTTCGACCTGCTCGGGGAGCGCCCGCAACAGGTCGACGTACGAGGCGATCTCGTGGGGGAACATGGTCCCCTTCACCTGCGCCAGGTACAGCGCCAGCAGGTGGAGCGACACCATCTGGGTGGCGAACGTCTTGGTGGCGGCGACGCAGATCTCCGGCCCGGCGTGCGTGTACAGCACCCCGTCGGCCTCCCGGGTGATCGAGGAGCCCACGGTGTTCGAGATGGCGATGACGTGCGACTGCTGGTGCCGGGCGTGCCGGACCGCCTCCAGCGTGTCGATGGTCTCGCCGGACTGCGAGATCCCGAGCGTCAGCGTGTTCGAATCCAGCACCGGGTCTCGGTACCGGAACTCGCTGGAGATGTCGATCTCGACCGGCAGGCGGGTCCAGTGCTCGATGGCGTACTTCGCCACCAGCCCGGCGTGGAAGGCCGTCCCGCAGGCCACCACATAGACCTTGTCCACGTCCTCGATCTTGCCCTCGGGCATGCGGACCTCGTCGAGGACGAGCCGGCCGTCCGGGTCGAGCCGCCCCCGCAGGGCGTCGGCGATGGCCGAAGGCTGCTCGTAGATCTCCTTCAGCATGAAGTCGTCGTAGCCGGACTTCTCCGCGGCGGCCAGGTCCCATTCGACCTCCAGCGGCTGGAACGCCGCCGCGTTGCCGTCGAGGTCCGTGATGGTCACCCCGTCGGCCCGAACCTCCACCACCTGGCTCTCCGCCACCGGCACGAAGGTCCGGGTGCGCTGGAGCACGGCCGGGATATCGGAGGCCAGCATGTTCTCCCCGTCGCCGAGCCCCACGATGAGCGGCGAGGAGAGCTTCACCCCCACGATGCCACCGGGGTCGTCGGCGGAGGCCACCACCAGGGCGTAGGCCCCGGTGAGCTGGCGAACGGTCGCCCTCACCGCTCCGGCCAGCGAGTCGTGGAGCGGCAGCTCCTCCTCGACGAGGTGAGCCACCACCTCGGTGTCGGTGTCGGAGCCGAACGCGTGCCCGTCCTTGATCAGTCGGGTCTTGAGGGCCTGGAAGTTCTCGATGATCCCGTTGTGGATGATCGCCACCCGGCCCGTGCAGTCCAGGTGGGGGTGGGCGTTCCGGTCGGTGGGGCCGCCATGGGTTGCCCACCGGGTGTGCCCCATGCCGACCCGGCCGGCCACCCCGCCCTGTTCGGCCAGCGCGCCCTCGAGCTCGGCGAGCTTCCCGGCCCGCTTGACCACCGAGAGCCCTCCGTCGACCACCGCCACCCCGGCCGAGTCGTAGCCCCGGTACTCCAGCCGGCGAAGGCCCTCGATCAGGATGGGGAGGGCCTCATCGGGCCCCACGTAGCCGACGATGCCGCACATGGATCGAAAGAGGATACCCGGTGGGAAGCGGATCCCAGCCGGTCGAAGGTCAGCCCAGGGAAGCCCGAACCGCGGAGGCGATGGCCTCCGCGTGGGATTCGGCCTCCTCCTCGGACCGGGCCTCCACCATCACCCTGATCAGCGGCTCGGTGCCGGAGGCCCGAACCAGCACCCGGCCGTGTTCGCCGAGCTCGGCCTCCGAGGCCCGCACGGCCTCCCACACCGCCGCGGCCTCCGCCAGCCTGTCGACCTCCGGGACCGGGACGTTGTGCAGCACCTGCGGGAACTTCTCCATGCAGGCGGCCAGCTCGGCCACCGACTGCCCGTTGCGTCTGGCCAGCGTGAGGAACTGCACCGCCGTGAGCAACCCGTCGCCCGTGGTGGCATGGCGGAGGAAGATGACGTGTCCCGACTGCTCGCCCCCGAGGACGGCCCCGGACCGGAGCATCTCCTCCAGCACGTACCGGTCGCCGACCCTCGTCGCCAGGACCTCGATCCCGGCCTCCCGCATGGCGATGCGGAAGCCCAGGTTCGCCATCACGGTGCTCACCACGAGGTCGCCCGGTAGCTCGCCCCGGTCGTGCAGGTGCAGCGCACAGGCCGCCAGGACGTGGTCGCCATCGACGACCCGTCCCGTGTGGTCGGCGAACATGGCCCGGTCGGCGTCGCCGTCGAAGGCCACCCCGGCGTCGGCGCCCAGCTCGACCACGGCCTTGGCCACCGTGTCGGGAGAGGTGGCCCCGCCTCCCGCGTTGATGTTGCGCCCGTCGGGCCGGTCGTTGATCGAAACCACCTCGGCGCCCAGGCGGCGCAGCAGCTCGGGGCCGATGCGCGACGCCGCGCCGTTCGCGCAGTCCACGACCACCCGCACCCCGTGCAGCGACGTCATGGCCGTCCCGGTCAGATGGTCGAGATATCCTTCCCCGGCATCGCCCAGGTCGTGCACCTCACCGGGCCCTCGGGAGGCGACAGGCCCGGACGCTCGCCGGACCAACGCCTCGATCTCGTCCTCGAGGTCGTCGGGCAGCTTGTAGCCGTTCGAGCCGAAGAACTTGATCCCGTTGTACTCGGCGGGGTTGTGGGAGGCGGAGATGACCGCCCCGGCCTGGGCCTCCAGGGAGGTGGTGAGGAAGGCCACCCCGGGAGAGGTGCACACGCCCAGCAGGAGGGCGTCGCCGCCGGCCGAGCGGATGCCGTCGACCAGCGCGGCCTCCAGGGGGCTGCCGGATTCCCGGGGGTCGCGCCCCACGGCCACCCGGGGGCGACGCTCCCCGTGCTCGGTCAGGACCACCACCGCGGCCCGGCCCAGCCTCGACGCCAGGTCCTCGGTGAGGTCCACGCCCACCAGCCCGCGGACGCCGTCGGTGCCGAACAGCCTGCCCACGGGGTCAGCCCTCCCGGCTCGAACGGGGTCGTTCCGTCACGATTCGGCTATCTTACGAACACGCCGATGACGAACCCCTCGCCCCATCCCTCCGGCCGTCTGGTCCACGTGTTCGTCTCCCACAGCATCCCCGAGGGCCTGCTGGCCAGGGGGCTGCTCGAGTCCGAAGGCGTGCCGGTGTTCATGAAGGGCGAGAGCGAGGGACCCTACCGCATCGGGCCGGTCTACCTCTGGGTGCCTCAGGAGTTCGAGCCCCAGGCGGTTGCCCTTCTGGCCGAGGTCCGTGCGGGCGGCCGGGTGGTCGTCGACGAACCGGACGCCTCCCGGGTCTCCCCGGCGGGGCAGTAGCGACCTCAGCGCTTCGAGTACTGCGGGGCCTTCCGGGCCTTCTTCAGCCCGTACTTGCGGCGCTCCTTCTCCCGGGCGTCGCGGGTGAGCATCCCCTCCCGCTTGAGCTGGGGTCGAAGCTCCGGGTCGAGCTCGAGGAGGGCCCGGGCCACGCCCTGCCGGAGCGCCCCGGCCTGCCCGCTCACCCCGCCGCCGTCGAGTCGGGCCACCACGTCCATGTCCTTGTCCTTCCCGGCCAGCCGAAGCGGCGCCGAGGCGATCATCCGGTGGACCCGTGAGGGGAAGTAGTCCTCCAGCGAACGTCCGTTCAGCACGAACCTGCCCGTTCCCTCGGAGAGCCGAACGCGCGCCACGGCCTCCTTGCGCCGTCCGGTCCCGCCCGGCCCCTGCCCTGCCTGTTCCTTCGCCACCTACGACTCCTTCTTACGGGTCCGGCGGGGCCCGCCGGCCTTCTTCTCGCTCGGCTCCGAGGCCGATTCAGCCCGGCTCCGTCGGGGCGCGCCGGCCTTCTCCCCTGACGCGGCAACGGGGCCGGCGGATTCGCGGCGCCTCCCCGGCGCGGGGCGTCCCGTGGTCGATCGAGCTCCGGCCCGCCCGGACGCGGGCCGGGCCGTGGCCCGCTTCGCTCCGGAGGCGGCCTTCCCGGCCGAGCTCCTTCGGGCCGGCTTCTTTGCCCCGCCCTTGACCCCGGACGCCGCCTTGGGCTTGGGCGCCTGCGGCTTCGGCTGGGGCAGCCCCTCCCATTTCGGGATCTCGCCCAGGGCGAGGGGAACGGGCCGCTGGGCCTCGTGGGGATGCTCGGGCCCCTCGTAGATCTTGAGCTTCGCCACCATGTCCCGCCCCAGGCTGTTCTTCGGCAGCATGCCCTTGACGGCCTTCTCCACCGCCAGGTTCGGACGCTCCGCAAGCAGCCGGGCGTACCCGATCTCCCGCAGCCCGCCCGGGTAGCCCGAATGCCGGTAGTAGACCTTCTCGTTCTCCTTGCCCCCGGTGAGCCGCACGCCCTTGGCGTTCACCACGATCACGTGGTCTCCCGTGTCGATGTGGGGAGCGAAGATCGGCTTGTGCTTGCCCCGCAGGATCTTGGCCACCTCGGAAGCCAACCGGCCCAGCACGGCGCCATCCGCATCGAGGACGTACCAGCGTCGTTCGATGTGGCGCGCCTTGGGGGAGAACGTCTTGTTCGTGCTTGAGGTCATTTCGCTCCGCACATGAAAATGCGGCCGGGGCCGGCCGACAGGGCAGTTTAGCTGCGGCAACGCTCCAGCGTCAAAGAACGGGTCGCGCCGCCTCAAGCGGTCGCGGCCACCTCGGAGGTGCAGAACGCGCACCGGCGAGCGTCGATGGGGATCTCGCTCAGGCATTCGGAGCACTTCTTCGTGGTGGGGTCGGGGGTGGGCTCGCGGCGGGACCGCTGCACCATGGCGTTGACCGGCCTCACCACCAGGAAGAACACCGCCGCGGCGATCAGAAGGAGCGCGATGAGCGCGTTCAGGAACTGCCCGTATGGGAACGCCGTCCCGGGGTTGCTCCCCACCGTGAAGGCCAGCTTCGACAGGTTGGCCTTCCCCGCGGCCAGGGCGATGACCGGGGTCAGGAACGCGGCCACGAACCCCGTGACCACCGCGCCGAAAGCCGCCCCGATCACGATCCCCACGGCCAGGTCGACCACGTTGCCCCGCAGCAGGAACTGCTTGAAGTCCTTCAGCATCGCCCCTCCCCTCCGGTCGCACTCCCGAAGCCGCGACTGTATCCCCCAGGGCATTCCCGCGTTTCGGCCCTATCATCGGAAGGCGTGACCCCACGCCCGCCCGGCCGGCCCACCTCACGTGAGGCGGCCGGCAACGGGGCCGTCGGCACCGCGACCTCCGGGCCGCTCCTGTGGACCTGCATGGCCCTCCTCTACACCGTGTGGGGGTCGACCTACCTCGCCATCAAGGTGGCCATCCGAACGATCCCCCCGTTCTTCATGGCCTCGACCCGGTTCCTGGTGGCCGGGGCGATCCTGTTCGTCTGGGCCGGCCGGAGGGGCGACCGGGAAGGCGACCGCATCGGGCTCCCCCAATGGAGGGCATCCGCCATCGTCGGTGGCGCCCTCCTGGTGGGGGGCAACGGCGGGGTCGTGTGGGCCGAACAGCACGTCGCCTCCGGCATCGTCGCCCTGATCATCGCCACGGTCCCGCTGTGGATGGCCCTGATCGACCGGGTGGTCTCGGGCGAACGGCTGCCTCGGGTGGCGGTGGCCGGCCTGCTCCTCGGGTTCGGCGGCCTGGCCCTGCTGGTGGGCCGGCCGGGCGGCCACCTGGACGTCGTGGGCGCGCTGGTGGCGGTGGGTGCCTCGCTCAGTTGGGCCTCGGGATCCGTCTACGCCCGCCGGGCGCCGCTGCCGTCCCGGCCGCTGATGGCGGCGAGCATGGAGATGCTGGCCGGCGGGGCCTTCCTGGCCGTGGCCGGCCTGATCGGGGGCGAGGTGGGCCGGGTCCACCTCTCGGGGATCTCCGCCGAGTCGCTGGCCGGCCTGCTCTACCTCATCGTGTTCGGCTCCCTGGTCGCCTTCAGCGCCTACGCCTGGCTCTTGAGCCACGCCCGCCTGTCGCTGGTCTCGACCTACGCGTACGTGAACCCAGTGGTGGCCGTCTTCCTCGGGTGGGCCATCCTCTCCGAGCCCATCACGAGCCGAACGCTCCTGGCCAGCGGGGTGATCGTGACCGCGGTGGCGCT
>Ga0137378_10005704_pt1 | contig 10785 bp, 11 predicted proteins | sample SagtaG_21_FD_104813 | JGI IMG/M metagenome (GOLD analysis project Ga0137378, IMG submission 104813) | Vadose zone soil microbial communities from Sagehorn Ranch, Mendocino, California, USA - Sage2_L_60_16 metaG | ecosystem: Environmental > Terrestrial > Soil > Vadose zone | place: USA... | reverse complement strand
TTCTGCTTGCGCGGCGAGGACCGCTATGGCAGGCACTAGGTCCGGGTGATCCTTCGCTTCAAACTCGAAGCCGCGCAGATGGCTCTTGGACACGGTCAACTGCTCGCCGGTCTTTTCGATCTTTACACCGATACGTGGAAGAAGCTCTAGCATGATAGAGTCCGGATCCAGACGGTAATCTTCCTCTATGCCTGTTAGAGTAGCTGATTCTCCCGCGGTTGCTGAGGCCGCGATGAGGTATATGATAGAGGAGAAGTCGCTGGGTACATGGTGTGCTGTCGGCTTGTATTCTTGGGGTGCCGGGACATGGAACGCCCCCTTTTCCTCTTCGGCGCTTATTCCATGTTTTTTCAGGATAGCGAGGGTGAGATCGACGTAGGGCCGAGACTCGAGGTTGCCTTCGATGTTTATTGTTACGTCATTTCGAGCGAGGGGTGAGGCCAAGAGTAGGCCGGATATGAACTGGGAACTGATTTCTCCAGTGATGGTTGTTGCTCCTCCGTTTAGGGGCCCCTGAACGGTCACGCGAAGAAGATGGTTTGTCTGTTGAATGTTGGCTGATGCGCCGAGTCTTGTTAGCGCTTGTAGGAGTGGATGGATTGGTCTGTTGGCGAGCCCGGTTTTCGTTATGAATGTAACTTTCTCAGTACCGGCGGCGGCTATGGAGGTTAGGAATCGCAATGTCGCCCCTGATTCCGCGCAATCCAGGAGTATGCCTCGTGTGGATGGCGCGCCTACCCCTTGCAGTTCTATCCCATTCTTACTCTCGCGGACCCTCGTCCCTAGCCCTTGGATCGCGTCTAGGGTGTTGACTGTGTCATCGCTTACGAGTGCGCCTCTAATCGTGCTCGTCCCTCTAGTCAGCATAGATGCGACGAGGGCTCTGTGAGTGTAGGCCTTCGACCCCGGAGCTTTGACTCTTCCATGCAGTTGTTGAGGTCCGTTTATTCTGACTCTCAACCTTCGATCATCGCCTTCTTTTCGTTGGGAGAGCAGAGAAGCACTCTGCCCGGATAATTGTCCCAAGCTTTCCGGACATTGTCAACTACGTCTTCTTCGACGATCGCTGCGATTGCGGGCCCCTTGCCGGAGAGACCTGCTCCGAGAGCGCCTGCCTCGAGGGCTGCGAGTGCTGGTTTGGGGTCCTCGCCTAATACTGATGCGCATGCGAGACCGTTGAGTGTCAAAGCATCCCAGACATTCCTGTTGCATGCCTCTCGGTAGGCAAGTTCTGCCATGCGGCTGACGGCTGAAAACTTTGAGCTGTCTACGCTCCCAGTGTATGTCTTTCGTGGGGGGATGAAGATCATTACTCTCAGCTTAGGTGGGATCCTGATCTCTTTCTCGACTCGTCTCAACTTGTTGTCCGTAAGCACAGCCCCTCCGTAGTAAGATGCAAAGGAATCGTCGAATGCGCCAGTGATGGTGACGCCTGCTTCTATAGCCGCATCTATTCCAATATTTAGGAGGAGGTCATCGTCTGGATCTATGCCAAGAGAGGACGTTGTTGCCAGAGCTGTAGCGTTGACGGCGGCGCTACTGCTCTTCAATCCCACGGCTGGGGGAATGTTTGATGATGTGATAACCTCTCCACTCATCTTGCCTCCATATCCGTAGCGCTCAAGGATCTTCTCGACAGTAGTCACCACGAGCTTTGTCGACTCGCTGGGATGAGAGGTGATAAAGCCGGAGATCCCGCCAGGTCCATTGCGAAGAGTGACCTTGGCAGAGGTCCACAAGTCGATGCCGAGCGCGCCGCCTTTACCGGTAGAGAACGCGTTGAGGATACTGATGGCTCCGTGAGATCGCGCTTGGCCTACCCCCTTCATTTCCAGTCTCCACCAACATGTTCTACCAGGACTGACCGCATGAGTTCAAGAGGAGCTGGCTTATTCATCCATATCTCGTAGGATAGCGCGGCCTGCTGGGCCAACATCTCCAGTGCGCTAATCCTCTTGGTTCCGATGGGGAGTGCTTCTAGAGGCTGGTCATAGGCTAGGTCGAAGACTGAGAGACCAGGAGGAAGCGTTGAGGTGCTCGAGTTGAGGTTTCTGATGAGACTAACAGTCTGGACGGGTGTCGCATCCAATAGCAGGTCAGCGGTCTTCACAGATTCTTCGAATGAGGATTTCGAAAGCTTTCCACTGGAGACTCTTCCCTTTCCTCGCGCTAGGTCTGCAACCTTCCCGGCTTCTTTGAGGTCTCTACTCAGCACAGTAATATCCGCCTCGTGTGCTAGCGTTCTGACTATGCTGCGGGCAGCTCCCCCTGCCCCAAGCACAACCACTCTTCGACTCTCAGTGTTGAAGCCATGAGCCCTGATTGCCCGAGATGCTCCTTCTCCGTCTGTGTTGTGGCCTACTAATCCTCGGGGGCCTGTTGAGACGGTATTGACGGACCCAATTTCTCGGGTAGTGTTATCTAGATCGTCGAGCAGTTCGACGATTCGAGTCTTGTGGGGCATGGTGATGTTGAAGCCTGCGAAGTCGAGAGTTCGCGCTGCCTCCACGGCATCCTTCAAGTGTTCAGGTTTAACTGGGAAGGGGAGATAGATTCTGTTGACGTTCATCTTCTCAAAGGTGTTGTTGAATATGATAGGGCTCATGCTGTGTCCCACGGGGTAGCCGTAGAGGCAGTGGACCTTCGTCTCACCGTCGATCATGGACGATTCTTACTCCATGCCCAAGGTCTGGTAGACGCGTCGAAGGTCCGAGACTGCCGGCTGTCCAGGGGCTGTCTCTAATCCTCGTCCAAGCGAAGCGTAGGTGAACGCTGCTCCATAGTATGGGGCCATCACTCTTGACCAGACGCCAGCATTTCCCATGGCAAAACTGACTAGTGGGATGGTTGCTTGCCGGTTCTTGTTGAGCAGGTTCAGAACAGTAAGGTTATCCTCATAGGATTTTGCAGTCGTGACTATCTTACAAAGGTCGGGCCGGTACTTCTCTAACTCCATTTTTGCCGACTCAAGCCGTGGTATACTGGGGGTCTGGAAAAAATCATGGTGGGAGAGAATGATCCTTGCCCCCTTCTTTCGGAGCATCTCGATCGTGCTGACTAGGCTTGAAGTGTGGAGTTCTAGGTCAACATAGGAAAAACCATCTTCCACCGCCCCTACAAGATCTTTCAGCCGGTCAGTCTCCGATCCATCGAACGATCCCTTTTCCGAAAGGGACCTATTCGTCGCTATCAGTGGCTTCTCCACGGACCTAGCCACCTTGGAAAGTCCTCGGTCGCTTCGAAGCTTGTCAAGCCGGACCTCGATGAGGTCGGCGGACAATCTCTCAGCCCTCTGCGCCCGTCCCAGTAGTTCCGAAGTGTCGGTTGAAGAGATAGAGACGCAGATCTTTGCATTCACCGTTCGATTATCATCTCATCCGCTACTCGGGTTCCAAAGTGACGCCCTCCCATCTCTAGCCTGACTAGAACATCGTCTCCGGGCTTGAGCTGGGAGACTTGCTTCGACCCGTCCGGAGTCACTAGCCGAACCGTCTCCGCGTTCTGTACGATAGTTTTGATGGTACGGTCTCCGCTAGAGGCCTCGATGAGGAGCATTGGGCGACGCTCTATCTTGACCCGAGCTACGTCTACCGTCCGGCTCTTGCCAGATGCGTCGACGAGTAAGACGGTCTCTCCGGCAGATAGTTCTGAGAGGTAGCAGGTCTTTGCTTCGCCAGTCAATGCGTATAGAGATACTGGGCCCGCGTTCACGCGGAATGGTCGAGGATTCACGTGAGGGTTTGAGTTTACTTCTCCCTCGATTAGGAAGAGACCACCGGAAGAGCATCCTGTCAAGAGTCCTTCGCCAGGGCCAATTATCTCCACTGTGTCCACGCAGACTCGCGAGCCCGTTCCAATAGGTCGGACCGTTGTGATTCTCGCCCTCTCGAGTGGAACGTTGCCGAATTCTCCGGCCACCAGGTCTCGGGTCTTGAGGGTCTCGTCGCTGTTTGCAGACGTGAGAACGATTCCATCGGCCCCTAGTTCGAGACAGTTCAAGGCTACCCGACTTTCTTCGAAAGACTTGGTCCGGGCGAGAAGCTTGGATCGCCCTTTCGACTGTACGATCAAGTTCTCCAGGGGTATTACTTTCCAGTCTGGACACTGGACTAGGACATAGTCCGGGCGAAAGGCTAAGGCCTCGACCACCTTTTCATGGTCTTTCCTGCTTTGTACAGTAATCTCAAAAGCCACGGTATCGTTCGCCTTTCTTGCGTTGATCAATTGTTCCTTATCAGAGACGATGACAATGTCTGCATCTCGCCGACGCGACGCGGTCCTGGTTTTCAGTCCCTGTAATCGAGCTTCGACTAGAATAACGTCTGGGCGAAGGTCTCTTACGAGTTGGTGCAATGCCTCGGGTGTCGTATCAGGGCTAGGTTGTAGCCAGAACTCTTTCAGTCTTCTCACCCAGAATTGTCAGTGCTTGAGAGGCGGTCGCGCCGTTGTGAACTATGTCGACAAGGGCCATCGTCATTCTTGTCGGGTCATCGTGCTGGAAGACGTTTCGGCCAATAGAGACCCCAGCTGCGCCAGCCTTGATAGAGTCGGAGATCATTTGTAGCGCCTCCTTGTCGTTTGAGGCTCTCGGCCCGCCGGCGACTACAACGGGAACCTTGACCGTCTCGATTACGTTTCGAAAGCTGTCTATGTCGCCGGTATAGTTTGTCTTGACGATGTCCGCGCCGAGCTCATAGCCGAGCCGGGCGGCGTGGCTAACCACGTCAAACGAATGTTCATTCTTTACTCCCGGGCCTCGAGGATACATCATCGCAAGCGTAGGGACGCCGAGATCGTCGCATTCTTCGACTATGTGGGAGAATCGATCCAGCATGTCCTGTTCGCGTAGAGATCCGACGTTGATGTGTACGGATACGGCATCAGCGCCGAGTCGGAGTGCCTCTTTGATGGTCGATACTTGGGTTTTCCAGTTGGGATCGCTGCTAAGTCGGGTTGCTCCAGAGAGGTGTAGAATGAGCCCGAGGCGTTTCGTGTCGACTGTCTTGGCTATTCCGGCATGGACGAGGACCGCGTCTGCTTCTCCTTGTGAGACGTCATCTACTATTCGAGCCATGTCTTCTAGTCCGTGTATAGGTCCAATCGAGACGCCGTGGTCCATTGGTATGATGACTGTTTTTCCATCGTTTCGGAAGATCCGCCGCAGCCTTCGCGTCTTACCAGATTCCATCGTTTCTCACTGAATGTATTTCTGGGCGACGAGGAGCTCTGCGCTGAGGATTGAGCAGCCGGCCCCTCCCCTAACGAGGTTGTGTCCCAGAGCGATGTATTTGACACCTTTGAACGCCGGGTCCTTCCGGATTCTTCCGACACTGACCGTCATACCGTGGCCTTCGTCAACGTCTAGCCTCGTCTGAGGACGGTCCTCCTCCTTCCGGACGAGTATGGGATGTGCGGGCGCTGTTGGCAGCTTAAGCTTCTGCGGCATGGATTTGAATTCGGACATTGTCTCAGCGGCATTTTCGGGATCAATTGCTGATGCTGTCTTTGCAAAAACCGCTTCTATGTGGCCGTGTATGGTGGGTACGCGGTGGCAGCTCGCTGAGACGGTGATCGTTGCGGGGCTCGCGGCGGTTCCTAGTATCTTGTTTGTCTCCTTCTCGACCTTCTCCTCCTCGCTTCTAATGAAAGGAATCACGTTTTCGAGAATGTCCATTGAGGCAACACCTGGATATCCCGCACCCGAAATGGCCTGCATTGAAGAGACTACCACGGTGTCTAGGCCGAACTTGTCATAGAGGGGCTTGAGAGAAAGGGTCAGGATACTCGCTGTACAGTTCGGATTCGTAGCTATAAAACCGTCCCATTTCATCCTCCTCTTCTGTTCGTCGAGCAGAGTTGCATGGTCTGCATTGACTTCAGGGTTGAGCAATGGAACGTGCTGGTCCATTCTGTGCGATGATGCATTCGAGAAGACTGGGAATCCTGCTCTTGCGAAGTCTTCCTCGATCGATCCTGCGGCGTCGGTAGGGAGCGCGGAAAAAACAACGTCAGGGTCGTCCAGAGCCCGTGGAGCTGCCTCTACGACTACAAGCTTGCGGATGGTCTCTGGAAGTTCTTTGTCGCCATTCGAATGGGCGATTTCTGCGTAGGGTTTCCCAACGCTTCTGTCGCTGGCAGCGACTGCGGACAGCTCAAACCAGGGGTGATCCGATAGGAGTTGCACGAATTTTTGCCCCATCATGCCAGTGGCTCCGAGGACTACCGCCCTCTTCCTTACCATCCTATTTCTGCTCCAAGCCGCTGCGAATCAATCTAGCCGCCAGTTCTCTAACCTTCCAGTCGAGTAAAACCAGCACAGAGCTTGTAATCGTGAGGATGCCAAAGATGTTGATATTGTGAGACCGTAACGCGTCGCTAATGCTCGCCACAACACCGGGTGTCTCCTCCAACCCAACTCCCTTCACGGTGATAAGGGCCATATCCCGTCTTATGCCCAAAGCTACCCCAGATGGGTTTCCAACAATCGCCGCATGGAGCTGCGCAATCTGTCTCTCAGTTGAGAGCCCTTCAGAAACATAGAGTATTGCCGAGTCAGTGTCTTCTGACACTGCGAGCAAGTTGTGTCTAACGATCTGAATCGCTTGTCGGGTTAAGTCTGCGTTCTTGGGAAGGCCTCGTCCCACGAGCGTTAGCGAGGCGACCGGGTCTGGGTTGTGGACCTTAACGTCCAAGGGGGGAAGCGGGTCTCCGGTTATTATTGTTCCAGCCGAATGGAGATTTTCCGAGTGGAAGGACGCTACTCGGATGTTGATGTCTGGGTCTTTGTAGCGTAGCGCTTTACGATGGATGAATTTGCTCCCTGAGTCCGCCATGCCGATTAGGGATTTCATTTCGATCCTTCTGAGAAGCCTCGCTTTTTTCACAAGTTTCGGGTCGCCAGTCATAATCCCCTGAGCGTCGGTGACGAGGACCACCTCATCTGCCTCCAGGGCTTTCGCTAGTAGGAGGGCCGTAGTGTCGCTTCCTCCTCTTCCAAGAGTGCTGATTCTACCGTCTCGTGTTCTGCCGATGAAACCACCGATGACGGGAACCACACCTTCCGCGAGGAGGGGTGCTACGTGTCGTCGTATTCTGACAATGCATTGATCTCTCAACGGATTGGCGTTGGAGAAGCGTTCATCGGTAATGATCGGCCAGTCCTTGTCGGACGGGTCGAAGTAACGCGATTGGATTCCTCTTGCTTTCAGCGACGCGGCAAAGATCCGGGCGCTTGTCCTCTCGCCCATGGCGATGATGTCGTCTCGGTCCGTTTCTACAATTCCCGATCCTCCATTGGTAAGATCTATAAGGGCATCTGTCGTTCTTCCCACCGCGCTGACGACAACAGCGACTCTGGCTCCACTCGAATATTCCCTGGCGACCTTTTCGGCTGCCTGGTTGATCAGACGAGCGTTCGCGAGGCTCGATCCGCCAAATTTTACGATGATCGGCCGCCCACGCACTCTGGATCTTCCTTTGCGGAGAAGCGCGGGATCCGCGGCTTCATAAGCTAAGGTTTGTCTGGTCTCTTCAACCGCCGAGGAGGGTCTCAGGAACGGCTTCAAGCCAGTAAAGATGACCACCCATCCCCATCGCACCAGAGATGGCAAAATGTTACCTCACCGCTTATTTAGCGTTATGGAATCGCCCCATGGAGAGCCACGGAGGCATGTGACAACCGCCTCTCCTAGATAGGGCTCGCGATTCTAGCCTTCTCAAGACTTCTTGCCCCTCTCTTGTCTAGTAACGGGTCGCTGTCATATGGCCGATTTCCTTGAGCACTTCTAGAGAGCTTTATACTCTGGAGGAGTGTTCAGGCAAATTCGATTTGTATGCCTCTCAAATCTGAATCCTCACCTGCATCGCTCGCGGTCATACTGGATAAGATGTCCGAGAAAGGCCTCTCTCTCAACTTCGATTTCACTCTGGAGCTCGCGACTCCTTCCCTGAGAGTCGGAACCGTGAGAGTTTACGGGAAAGTGGAGTCCGTAGCCGCCAAGAAGAAATAGGTCAATTCGCCTCTACCACCGCCGTATTATGATTCGCCCTAGCGGAGCGGGGAAAATGCCGGATTTCCTCGAAGCGTTTCATGCCAAATCAGTCCAGAGCAATCCCTAAGTGTTCGAGTATCCGTAATTACAGAATGTTTGGTCTGGAGTGGTCCGCGGCATCTAAGGAGTAGTTTGGCGTGCTGGTGATTGGAGTCGCAGTATAGGCATGCTTCAACGACATCCCGGTATGTAGCGCTAGTAGCTGTCCTCACAGCCATCTACTCAACATACGGATACGCTTCTGGCATAGCACTGCGGCCCTTAACACGATCCCTCGACCTCTTCTTCCTCCTCCCAGTCTTCTTCGCGATACTAGTCTCACTTACAGGGAAAAAGTGGAGTTCCACTCTTCTCGGTACAATAATCGGGCTCCTGTTTCTGTATCCAACAGCAGGGGTTCCCATCTCCCCGCACATTACAATCTCGCTGATTGTCAATGGCCTTGTCTTTGACATGTACCTCAGAGAGTCTAAGACCAGTCTGTACGATTTGTCGAGGAAACAGCTTGTCACTGCAGGAGCGTTGGGTAATCTCGCGATGGCTGTTGCTGGGTTGCTCGTGTTCCAGATCTTCAGCCAGGCCCAAACCGCGTACCTGTGGGCCTTCGCACTTGTAGGAGATACCCTGGTAGGGGCAGTCGGAGGATTCTTCGGAGCGGTAGTAGTTGAAAGAGTAAAGGGACTACAAACTAGAAGGGTTCTTGAAGCCAAAGCATTTCTGAAGGTTAGAGCATAGCTCAATGCTGCTAGGGCTCTCTTCTTCCGCCACCTTTCTTGGAAACTGGGTAGATACTAGCTAGGGTTACAGTTCACCCAAATCCAAAGAGTGGCCGTAGGTTGGGCTGTCCAAGACTGAGCGTGGTATGTCAACAGCGGAGAACGTGGAACATTCCGATTCTGTAAGACCTAGACACAAGTCGCTCTTCTTTTTCTGTGCGCTCATATTTCTGATAGCAGCCGGGACGGCGGTGGAATATGCTCGCAGTGCAGCCTTCCAGAACCTTTTGATCAATTTCCTTCAAGCCCAAACGTCGATGCTCCATGTTACCCTGATCGCCTTTTTCGGGGGAAGTCTGATGTCTATTCCTCTTCTACGCAGGCGAAACCGGAAGAGTAGAGTTCCAAAGACCGCGCTGAGCACCTCCGCGGCGGGCAGGGTAGTGAGGGTTCACCCCCTAATGATGACTTCGAGACCCTCTAGAGATTCGAGCTTTGTTATTCGTAAGACGAAGAAGAGGGGGCGGATTTCAAGAAACCGAGCCGGGGAAAGGCTCCCCGCGTCGCATCCAGAGTTGGACTAATCGCTCTCCTGTCGAGTCCGGTAAGTCTCTCGCGAATCAACAGACTCAGCCAATTATTTACATCCAAGACGCAATGGTGCCAGAACTCTTAATGCCCAGTAGAAACTTCGAATAGTACCAGTTCACAATAAGAGCTATCCCTCATGTGCGGTATCTTTGGCTGCGTTCTGCACGACGGTTCACAAGCCGCGCCACTCATCCACGCAGCACTCAAACGGCTTGAGTATAGGGGCTACGACTCTGTGGGAGAAGTAACCGTCGACGGAGACAAGCTCACGGTCAAGAAGGACAGCGGTCGACTGGAAGAGGTCCACGCAAAGTATGACCTCGACGATCTTCCCGGACCCGTTGGCGTTGGACATACTCGATGGGCGACTCATGGAAGACCAGTGTATGAGAACTCGCATCCTCTCCTTGATTGCAAGTCCCGCATCGCGGTCGTCCACAACGGTATTATCCAGAATTATCTGGAGATTAAGCGAGAGCTAGAGGCTAGGGGGCATCGCTTCCAGTCAAGAACCGATACCGAGGTCATCCCTCATCTCGTCGAGGACTATCTCACCCAGGGAATGTCACTAGAGGAGGCCTTCAGGAAGACAGTAAACCGGCTCGAGGGAGCTTATGCGGTAGTTCTGACCAGCACTGAACAGCCGAAGACGATACTATGTGCCCGCCAGGAAAGCCCCCTGGTGCTGGGTATCGGAGATGGCGAATATTATTGCGGGTCGGACTTCGCAGCTTTCCTGCCGCTCACCAGGAAGGCCGTTCTTCTCGACGAGGGAGAAATGGCCGTTCTCAACCCGAATGGAGCCAGGATTCTGAAGCTGAAGAATGCTGCTCCAGTCAAGAGAGACCCGATAACGATCACATGGGATCCGGAATCCGCCAAGAAACAAGGCTTCAAACACTTCATGCTCAAAGAGATTCATGAGCAGGCCCAGTCGCTGCGGGACGCTCTGAGAACTGAGCAGATCTACTATGACCAGTTCGCCAAGAAGATCATCGAAGCAGACAAGGTGTTCATCGTTGCGTGCGGAACCTCGTATCATGCCGGACTCGTTGGTAGCCTTGCCCTCGCCAAGCTTGCTGGAATTAACGCGAGGGTTGTCGTAGCGAGTGAATTCTCCGAAGAGGCTCTCGACCTAGTTGGTCCGAAGAGCGTGATTCTCGCCATAAGCCAGTCTGGAGAGACGATGGACACGCTGAACGCAGTCCGCGACGCCAAAGCCAAAGGCGCGACAATTCTAAGCGTCCTAAACGTTCTAGGCTCGACCCTGATGCGGCTCTCGACCGTCTACATTGACCAAAACGCGGGCCCAGAGATTGGGGTCGCCTCAACCAAGGCCTTCACTAGCCAGATCGCAGTCTTGCTCAGGCTCGCTGCCACTGTCGGCCGAAGGAAGGGAGAGGTATCAGCCAAGGAAATCACGGAGC
>Ga0137378_10005702_pt1 | contig 10787 bp, 6 predicted proteins | sample SagtaG_21_FD_104813 | JGI IMG/M metagenome (GOLD analysis project Ga0137378, IMG submission 104813) | Vadose zone soil microbial communities from Sagehorn Ranch, Mendocino, California, USA - Sage2_L_60_16 metaG | ecosystem: Environmental > Terrestrial > Soil > Vadose zone | place: USA... | reverse complement strand
GCCCGGGCAAATGTAGCGCCGGCGTCCCGCCGGCTGTCGGTGGCGGCGTCCCCGCCGCCACGCGCCGGAGTGACATCGTCCTCGACGATCCGAGCGCCTGATAAACTACGCCCGATGGCGAGACCCGCTCTGCCCGCACTCCCACGCTTGTTCCTTTGGCTCTTACCGCTTTCGTTCGTGCTGCAGGTCGCGGCCATCGGAGCTTTCCATCAATATCGAACCCACCCCGGCGACGACAATTTCGAATTTGGCTGGGAGATGGGGCGGGTAGGCCGGTCGATCGCTCTGGGTCACGGCTTCAGCAGCCCGTACGAGGGCAATACCGGCGCCACGGCGTGGGAGCCGCCACTCTATCCCTATTTGATCGGCGGAGTCTTTAAACTTTTCGGCGTTTACACACACGCCTCCGCGAGGGTGCTGCTGAGCATCAATAGCCTGTTCGCGACGCTCACCTGCGTCCCAATGTTCTGGATCGCGCATAGAACTTTTGGCGAACGCGTTGCCGTATGGTCGGCGGCGACGTGGGCGCTGTGTCCCTACGTCTGGTATTGGTCGGTTCACTGGATCTGGGACACGACGTTTACGCCGCTAGTCCTGGCTTGTCTATTTCTGCTTGCATTGGAATTGCAGGAATGGCCGGGGCTACGAGGCTGGGCGTTCTTCGGCGTACTCTACGGAGTTGGAGCCCTGGCCAATCCCACGATGCTGGCCTTCCTTCCGTTCTGCGGGCTCTGGATTTGGCGGCAGCGATATCGGCGTGGACTGCCTTCGCTCGGAGGCGTCGCGCTTGCTTCCGTCGTATTTTTTCTGGCGCTGACTCCCTGGCTGGTGCGGAACTATGAAGTGTTTGGACGCTTCGTGTTTCTCCGCGACGATTTCGGATTGCAAATCCGCCTGGGCAACGGCCCCTACGCCGATGGCATGCTGATGGCTTATCTTCAGCCGAATCTCAATCGACTGGAGCTCGAAAAGTTTCAGCGCATTGGCGAGCTCGCGTACTCCGACTCCTGCAAAAGGATGGCGTTCGACTGGATCGAGGCGCACCCAGCGCGCTTTGCCGTGATCAGCCTGAAGCGCTTCTTCTATTACTGGAATGGCATTCCCAGAGCGACCAGCAGCGTTGCACCGATTGACTTCCGCACCTCGGCTTTTCTGGCGACGTCGGTGCTCGCGCTCTGGGGCCTTGGACGTGCATTGCGCCAGAAGCGGCCCGGAGTGTGGCTTTTCGCGGGACTGGTGCTGACCTATCCCACGGTGTACTACTTCGTATTTCCGCACGCCCGCTACCGGCACCCGATCGAGCCGGAGTTGCTCATACTGATCGTGTTTTTGCTGTCAGAAGTTACGCGGCGCAGAGCGTCGTCAATGCCTGATGAACATAGGCCTTAGCAGAATCTAGTGTGAGACAATTTCGAGTCCGCTCACGAGTCCGCAAGCTGAGAATGCTTGCATCCACCTATGAACCTTTGCGTCGTCATCATCACTTTTAACGAAGAAGCGAACCTTGGCCGCACGCTCGGAAGTGTGCAACCCCTGGTCGCCGATGGCAAGGGAGAAGTCATCGTGGTCGACTCGGGTTCGACCGACCGCACGGTAGGGATCGCGAAGTCTTATGGCGCGACAGTTTTCGTCGAGGAATGGAAAGGCTACGCCGCACAGAAAAACTCGGCCATCGACAAGGCAACCGGCGATTGGATTCTGAGTTTGGATGCAGACGAGGAAATCGACCCTGATCTGCAAATGGCACTGCACGAACTGCTAGAAGCGTTGGACCGCCTGTCGGCTCTCGGCCAGCAGGAAGATTCCCATCCGCGTTCCGTTACCGACTCTGCGTCTGGCCCCGCTGCGATTCCCCATGCCGACTTCGCAGGCCTCTGGATACCTCGGAAGAATGAATTTCTCGGTCGTTGGATCCGGCACGGTGGCTTCTGGCCCGATCCAAAGCTGCGCTTCTTCCGTCGTGGAGCCGGGAGCTTCGAAAATCGCGCGGTCCATGAAGACGTTCATGTCGAGGGCATCACCAGGCAAATCCAATCCGGCGCCCTCTTGCACCACTCCTACCCCACGCTCTCCGACTACATAGAGCACATGAACCGCTACTCGTCGCTGGGCGCGGAGATGGTCGCGGCGAAGGGCAAAGTTCGGTTCAGCGTGATCAATATCATCCTGCGCCCCCTAGCGACCTTCATCTACAACTATTTTTTTCGTCTCGGATTCCTCGATGGCCGCGAAGGCCTCCTGCTGCACCTCTACCAAGCGGTTTACGTCTCGTGGAAATACGCTAAGGCGTGGGAACTCTCGCGCAAGCAGAGCGAATCCGAATCGAAACCCATGTCATCCTGAGCGTAGCGAGTGCTTCGCATTAGCGAAGCACTGTGGAGTCGAAGGACCCCTAATGCCTGCTATCGCTATGGGGTCATTAGGGAGTTCTCAGAGCGACCGGCAAGAATGCCTTTCGAGCACTGGAATTGTGGAGGAGTTGCAGGGGTCCTTCGACTGCGCGGGAAGTTCGCGTTCGCGAACTTCCCACTTCGCTCAGGATGACAAGGCGCGAGGGTGACTATCGAGGGCTGACCGACCGGTCGTTTCGAACGCGCGCGCGCGCCTTGCTCCCACGCGCTCCCTTCCCTATCATCGAATCAGACCATCGGGGTTCGCATGGAAAAGAAGCCGCTGAAGCCGCAAGTTGCCGAGAGTCCGATCGCCGACGTTTTTGAGAATCGGCATCCTTCCGCTGCCGAGAAGAAGTGGGCAGAGAAGACGCTGGCGCCGACGCTCGAAAAATCTCCCGAGCGGCCGATCGGCGCGCCTACCGGGGTGAATCTAGATGAGCACGGGCACGCGCGCTTCACCACGATTTCCGGCGTGCCCATTCGCCGCCTCTACACCCAAGCCGATTTACCCGAAGACTGGAGCCAAGAAAACTATCTCGGCTATCCCGGCCAGGCGCCCTACACGCGCGGCATTCACGCTACCGGATATCGCGGCAAGCTTTACACCATGCGGCAGTTCTCGGGCTTCGCCTCGCCCGAGGAAACCAACCAGCGCTACAAATATCTGCTCGAGCACGGGGGCAGCGGGCTCTCGGTGGCATTCGATCTCCCAACGCTGATGGGATACGACTCCGACCATCCGGCCAGCGAGGGCGAAGTTGGTAAGTGCGGCGTCGCCATTGACTCGCTCGAAGACATGGAAATTCTTTTCGGTGGCATTGACCTGGAGAAAACCACCGTCTCGATGACCATCAACTCGCCGGCGTCGGTGCTGTGGGCCATGTACCTGGTGGTCGCGGAGAAGCAGGGTGCGGACTGGAAGAAAATCTCCGGCACGATCCAGAACGACATTCTCAAGGAATACATTGCGCAGAAGGAATATATTTATCCGCCGGCGCCGTCGATGCGCCTGGTGATTGACACATTCGAGTTCGGCTCGAAGTTCACGCCCCGCTTCAACACGATCTCCATCAGCGGATATCACATTCGCGAGGCCGGTTCCACCGCCCTGCAAGAGCTGGCGTTCACCCTGTACGACGGCGTCGAATATGTCGAGTGGGCGCGACGCCGCCGACTCGACGTCGACGACTTTGGTCCGCGACTGAGCTTCTTCTTCAACGCGCACAACGATTTCTTCGAAGAGATTGCCAAGTACAGGGCCGCACGCAAAATCTGGTATCGCGTGATGAAAGACCGTTTCGGCGCGAAGAACCAGCGTACCTGGCTGATGCGCTTCCATACCCAGACCGCAGGCGTATCTCTCCCTGCGCAGCAACCGATGAACAACATTGCGCGCGTCGCCGTGCAGGCACTGGCCGCCGTTCTCGGTGGCACGCAGTCGCTGCACACGGATTCCTACGATGAAGCTCTGGCCCTGCCCACGGAAGAAGCAGCCCGCATCGCGCTGCGCACACAGCAGATCATCGCGTACGAATCCGGCGTGACGCAGACGGTCGATCCCCTCGGCGGGTCCTACTTCTTAGAGAATTTAACGCTGCAAATGGAAAACGGCGCCTTCGATTATTTTGGCAAGCTCGACGCCATGGGCGGCATGGTGAAGGCCATTGATCGCGGCTATCCGCAGAAGGAAATCGCCGAAGCGTCGTACCAGTACCAGCGCGCCGCCGAGGCCCGCGAGAAAGTGATCGTCGGCGCCAACGAATTCGTCATCGAAGAAGAGTCGCCGCACATCCTCTACATCGACGAGACCGTCGCCCGCCAGCAGACGGAGAAGTTAAAAACCCTGCGCGCCCGCCGCTCGAATGAGGCCGTCCAGCGAGCGCTTGAGACCCTCAAGAACGCCGCGGCACAGGAACCAAAGGCCGGAACCAACGGCATCGTCTCATCCGCCAACACCATGCCCTACATCGTGGACGCCGTCCGCGCCTACGCCACCGTGGGCGAAATCTGCGAAGCCCTGCGGCAGGTGTACGGGACCTATACAGAAGTGAGCATCACGTAGCGAGGATCCGGGATTTGGTTCTGGATCCTGCCTCACCGCGCACTGGCGCTACTCCTGCAATCGTGACGCTGACTCACGGGGCCAGCACCGCTCAGTTCATTGCCAAAAGTTCTAGAGTTATCCAGCGCGCCCAGAACGGGACAATCGCCATTTTTCCGCAATTTTTTTCTCCCACAATGAGAAGTAGTCGTGTACGATGAATCGTTTTTTGTCAGACCTATGGAATTCCAACGCGTCGCGAACATCTCCTCCTTCTCTGCAATCTTCCTAATCTTGGCATGGTGCAGCGGATGTGGCGCGGCCCCTCCGAGGATCGTAGCTCAGCCCGCAAGCCAAACCGTTCTGGCGGGCCAGACAGCGACCTTCTTGGTGATAGCGGTTAATCCGGATTCCGTGAGATACCAGTGGCTGAAGGGCACGACGCCCATCACGGGGGCAACCGGGGTCAGTTACACCACTGCCGCGACCACAACCTCCGACAGCGGCTCCCAATTTAGCGTCGTGGTCTCCAACTCAGCAGGGGAGGCAACCAGCGAGGCGGCGACACTGACGGTGAACGCTGCGACTGACGTGCTGACCCAACACAACGACCTCGCGCGCACGGGGCAAAACCTCACGGAGACAGGCTTGACGACCAGCAATGTCAATTCGGCAACGTTCGGCAAGATTGCCTTATTCCCGCTTGACGGCCGGGTTGACGCCGAACCGCTCTATGCCTCAAATGTTGCCGTTCCGAACAGCGGCACCCACAATATTCTGATTGCTGCCACCGAGCACGGTACGGTCTATGGCTTCGACGCAGATTCCGGGGCGACGGTCTGGCAGGCTTCGACGTTGAAGACGGGCGAGACCGCTTCGGACGATCCAACTTCCTCAACAAATCCTGAAATTGGCGTGAACCCCACGCCGGTGATCGATCGCACCCTCGGTTCGAATGGGGCGATTTATCTTGTGGCTACCTCGAAAGACGGATCGGGCAACTACCACCAGCGCTTGCACGCCCTCGATCTCGCTCTGGGGACAGAGTTGTTTGGGGGGCCTGTCGATATTCAGGCGAAGTATCCTGGCACGGGCGATAACAGCGACGGCACCAGCGTGGTCTTCGATCCCAAGCAGTACAGGGAGCGCACCGCGCTGCTCCTGCTGAATGGGGTTATCTACACGGCCTGGGCTTCGCACTATGACGTCAGGCCCTACACAGGCTGGATCATCGGTTACAGCGCGTCCACGCTGGCCCAGACGAGTGTGCTGAATGTGACGCCGAACGGCAACTTCGGTGCTATTTGGATGCCTGGAGCAGGGCTCGCCGCCGACAGTTTGGGCAACATCTATTTTGCCGTGGGCAACGGTGACTTCGGCTCCACCTTAAACGCTAACGGCCTTCCCGCAAATGGTGATTACGGCAATGCATTCCTGAAGCTTTCGACCGCAAACGGTCTGGCGGTCGCGGACTATTTCGAGATGGACAATGAGGCTGACGAGAACGCTGGCGACGTCGACCTGGGCTCCGGAGGGACGATGGTGCTACCCGATCTGAGCGATGCCTCGGGCCACACCATGCACCTGGCGGTCGCCGCCGGCAAAGACTCCAATCTTTACGTGGTGAATCGCGACTCCATGGGCAAGTTCAGCGAAGGTAACAACAACATTTATCAGGAACTCGCGGGAGTGTTGACCGGCGGCGTCTGGGCCATGCCCGCATACTTCAACAACGCGGTCTATTATGGATCGCTGAGCAGCCCGATCCGGGCGTTTACCATTACCGGTGCGAAGCTGTCGAGCAGCGCTACCGCACAAACTGCAAACAGCTTTACCTATCCTGGAGCGACGCCAAGCATCTCGGCGAACGGCGCCAGCAACGGAATCGTGTGGGCAGTGGAGAACGGCCCGACCGCCCTGCTGCACGCCTACGACGCTGCGAATCTGAACGAACTCTACAACAGCAACCAGGCTGGCGCCAGTCGCGATCAGTTCGGCGCAGGCAACAAATTCATCACGCCGACCATTGTGAACGGCAAAGTGTTCGTGGGGACTTCGAATGGCGTGGCCGTTTTCGGGCTCCTGCCGCAGTAAGCTAATTCCGCGGGCCTGCCCGCGGCATCAGACCCAAAATCGTCCAGCCATCAGTGTCCCCGTGCATCCGCCGCCGGGGCAGGGGAAAGCGCAGCGACGAGAACACTCTCCCGGGAAAGCGCTATGGGCTCACTTGCCTCTGATTCCATTCCGTTTCACCGACGGCACAGTGGAAGTCACGGTGCCGTCCGCATTGTGAGCCGCCGAATGGCACATCAGCCCGACGCCCATGCCGGTGCGTATGCGACGGTCGGCGTGAATGCATGTGCATCCTGCCATATGTCGCACGATTCGGTTGCGCCGGCGCGTTTGTTGCGGCCGGCAGCGCCCTCGGCTCCGTCCTATGACCCGGTGACCCAGAGTTGCTGCTCCCATTGCTTACAACCGCAGCACCAATACTTGCACCTGGTGAAACCTGATTGGTGGCCGTCTGATGAATGCTGTTCGTGAAACAATACAGCCACATCTGCGGAGGCTCGCGCGCACGGGCTTACGCTTACACCGGCGATGCCATGGGCGCCGATCCGTTCTGTACCTACGAACCGGCAACATCAGAAGCAGTCAGGGCCTAGCGGGGCGCGTCGGAGATGGTGCGTCGGTTAGGTGAACGAAAGCGAGCTCAAGGCGCCGTTCCTTGAATGGTCGGGCTCGTTGCGGACTCGCGTCTGGTGACCACGATCTTTCCTGGCCTTGCGCCGGTCGGCACGGCCGCAGTCGCTCGCGTGTCAGAGTTCACTGTAAAGGCTTGTCGCCGCGACGCGCCAAATTGTCACCTTCGTCGTTTGCGTGAGACTCACTCCGGTGATCTCAACCAGCGTCTACACCGCACGGCTCGACGGCATGAAACTCGTGAACTAGGGCGCGACCCTGAATATCTTATTGCTGGTCAGCGTTCCGCCAGGAGTCGTCACAGTCACCGGCCCGGTCTGGGCTCCAGTTGGCACAATAGCCATGAGATAAGTGTCGGACTTTACCTTGAAGTTGGCCGCGATTCCGTCGAATGACACGCCTGTCGTCCCGGTGAAGCCTTGTCCCAGAATCTCGACCGTCTGGCCGAGTTTGGCCCTGGTGGAAACGAGGCTGACAAACGGGGCAGCGCCAATGTTCAGGCTGTACAGCACACCGCAATTAGCCGACGCACAGCCAGTACCGCCGCCTGAGGCGGTGCCGTAGAGTATGCCGTTTGTATGCTGCATCACCGTCGTGAGAGGAGCTTGGCCGGTGGTCAGGTCGAAGTTGTAGAGAACGGAAAAGACTCCCGTCGTCGTGATCTTGAAGATGGTGCCGCAGCCGCTAGGACAGCCAGAGCTGGCGGCACCGCCATATCCATTCACACCATAGAGGTTGCCGTCCGTAGCCTGCACGAGCCCGGCCGAGGTTTGCCGGCCATCGGTGGTTCCATTCATATAGTGGAGCACAGTAAATTTGCCGGCCGGAGCGACCTCGAAAACTACCCCGTATCCGGAGCTACCGCCGCTAACCGTTGTGCCATAGAAGTTTCCATCGCTGGCTTGCACCAGTGGAGAGAAGGGAATGGCTGCGTGCCAAAGGTCTAGGTTGCCAAGAACGGTAAACGTGCCTGCCGGCGAGATCTTAAAGATCACGCCACAATCGCAAAAGTTTGTACCACCGTATGCGGTCGTACCGTAGAAATTCCCATCTGTGCCCTGCACGAGCGGACCGTCCGGCATTCGACCGTGGGTTGAGTCGAACAGGTACAACGTAGTGAAAACACCCGCCGGGGTAATCTTGTAGATCGCGCCGTTGCCCGATTGAGTGCCGCTCGCGGTCCCGTAGAGGCTTCCATCAGCGCCCTGAATTGGTGGCGCCATAGGCCCCGTCCCATCAGTTCCGCCGGTGAAGGTATACAGAGTTGTGAGGCGACCACTTGGGGTCAGTTTGAAAACCGTCCCGTAAAGGTCGGTTCCGCCGCTCTCGGTAGTACCGTAGAAGTTGCCGTCCCTGCCCAATGTGAGACCACCAAAGGGGTAGTGCCCATCGCCGTCTACCGTGCCGAAGTTGTACATCGTGGTAAGCGCCCCAGCCGGAGTTACCTTGTATGCAGCTCCGAGGCCATTCGCTCCCCCAATGGAACTGCTGTATAAATTGCCATCCCGTCCTTGCGCAATAATCCCTGATTAGTATGGCCCGATTGGGTCGTTAAGCTGGCTGCCAAAGTTGTAGACCACGGAGAACGTCGCCTGGCTATCGGCGGCACTTACTGTGGCGGCAAGGAGCACCAGTGTTGCAAACGTAATCCGCAGTCGTTTGCGCATAGATCCTCGGTCTGGACAGGAGGCGGTCGCGGCGTGCCAATCGAGCCTGGCCATGTAATTTTCTCCGTGTGCGATTCCTGGGAAGGTGCCCGGTTAAATCAAACTCGGCCAGTAAGCGGAAATGCCGCCGCCCGAGAGTGGGTTGTGGCCTCGATACGTGCTCGCTACATGCTCACGGGTTAGGGAGGACGGTGAGCGTTGTCCCAGTGCGAAGTCGGAGCCGGACTACAGCAAGTTCGCCGTCGCGACCGTATAACGGATTCGTCCGGTTGTCAAGCGGTGACTTGACCCGCTCGAGGCCAGAAAGACAGCGCGTTTCACTGGTTGCAGCGCTGTGTGGATGACCGTTCGTGGCGGCTGAACTCAATAACGATCACGGTCTTGACCTGTTGCGGTCCGATCCTCGCTTTTCACAGATTGCGAGGTGACGTGCTCGGCAGTGCGTTGGGTTGCGGCTCGGAATCACGTATACAGTTTGATGGGCGCCACTACCCGCGTAATCGTTCCGCCGGGACTCGGTTGGTCCGGCTTGAGGCCGTATTGCATGGAAGCGAACAGGCCAATCAGTTGCCCGAGCATCACGTCGAGCACTGGGCGATAGTGATCGGGAAAATCGGCAGCACCGTTCAACGACAAGGAATAATCCGCCAGCGACGACACCTCGCCGTCGCCCCGCGCCGTGACCACCGCCCGCACCCGCCCCAGACGCTTGCGATCGATCTCCCGCAGCAGATCAAGTTCGTAGCCGCGCCGCCGTGCATCGCTCGACAGGAACGCCACAAATAGCGTTTGCCCGTCTACGCTCGATAGTGGCCCGTGCCGCAACCCCAGCGGCGTCTCCGCCATGGTGGTCACTTTCCCGGCGCTGAGTTCTACCACTTTCAGAGCGCATTCATCTGCCACGGCACGCAGAACTCCTGCGCCAACAAAACAGGTACGCGTGCAACCCAACGACGTAATGGCCGCAGCGGCTTCGGCCGCCGCAGGAAGGAAGCGCCGGCCGGTTTCAGACATTTGCCCAACCATTTCGCCGAACTGGTCAAAATCTTCCAGATGCCCCACGCACTGCCCGGCCAGCACCATGTTGCTGAACGAACTGGTCATGGCCAGGCCGCGGTCGTTCACGGCATCGTCGAGCACCAGGGCCACGGCGCGGTCTGGGTAGCGTGAGCACACCAGCGCCATGGGGCCCTGCTGGTTGCACGTAATAACCAAATGCCGGATCTCGCGATGCCGGTCGAGCGCCTGCTCCAACAGCGCCACGCCCTCCGGACTCTCGCCCGAACGGGAAAACGAAATCCACAGATACTCTCTTCCCGGGCGATGGAACTCTTCGAACTCGGTGAGCAAAGTGGTGCTGGGAATGGGCCAAACGTCACAGCCCCAGCGCCGTCGAAGCAAAGGCGACAGGGCCCGTCCCGTGTAGTCCGACGTGCCCGCGCCCACCAGATACACGGTTGGCGACGAGGTGCTGCCGCGGCCGATTCCGGCGCGCCGCAATACGTCATTCAACTCGGCGTGTTGCTCCTGGCAGCGCTCATAGGTTTTGCTCCATGTGTCCGGCTGCTGCCAGATTTCGCGTGGCGTGTGCTCCAACCCACGCTCGGTTCTTTCCTGCTCCGGCAAATCCAGAAGCGCGCACAACGGGTCGCCCAAAGTAGAATCTCCTCCGGCCCAAGTCTATTACAATCCGACTCCGTTGAAAAGCAATCGAAACAAAAAGAAATAGTGCTCGGAAGGAAACGTTATAGGCTCGCCTTGACCAGGCTTTGCATCCGCTGCCTCAGCCAGACATTCAGTTTCTTGAGTCGATACCCGGCCTTTCGGCAACTAATCGCGCTGAGAAGTGTTCTCTCTTTCGAGTCGGAGTAGGGATCACGATTACTCATGACCCCCTCCACGGATCCGGACGAGCGGGTTTCCCGCATCCGGCTCTTGCCTTAGGTGACAACGCCCAGGCGGCGCAAAGGATAGGGATGATAG
>Ga0137378_10005700_pt1 | contig 10788 bp, 14 predicted proteins | sample SagtaG_21_FD_104813 | JGI IMG/M metagenome (GOLD analysis project Ga0137378, IMG submission 104813) | Vadose zone soil microbial communities from Sagehorn Ranch, Mendocino, California, USA - Sage2_L_60_16 metaG | ecosystem: Environmental > Terrestrial > Soil > Vadose zone | place: USA... | reverse complement strand
CGCAACTTGAGGTCGACCCGCTTTTATGGAGACTCGAAACATTCGGGCGAACCCATCAATCCTACATAAGCAACCGGGCTAATGTAGCCGAGCGAAGAGGAACACGGAACCCGACGACGAACCAGTTAGGCACCACTGAGGAGCATTTGTTTAGAGGAGTGACCGAAGCAGCAGAACACATATTCTACTATTTCTAGGGAATTTCATAAATAATCTCAACGGAATCGACGGGCGTCCAATTATCCGCAAGCATAGCAGCGTGATAGGCAGATACAAGAAGCCGGTTCGTCTTCACAACGCAGGGCTGTTTTCTTGTTCTGCGTCGTTTATCTTAGAAGGTTAGCCATTGGGCTGTCAGCCGCTCAATCGCCTCCTGCAATGCTGCCTCATCGCTCGGCATCGTCCGTCGATAGTAGCTACTGCGTGGGATGCTCCACACCTCGAAGACTGAACGCAGCGAAGAATCTCTCGTCACTGCTGAGGAATGATCAGAAATCACCCTTCATGGCTCTCCAGATACGCTTTCAGATGAGAGAGTGTGGCAACCTCACTCTTCATCGTCTGAGCAATCATTGGACTCATGAGCCGCGTCAAGCCTTTCGCTTCCAGATTGAGCGCGAACGTCACGCGCGTCGCATCGCCGACCGCCTCAAATCTGTACATTCCTGTGGGCCTGGCAGGCCCGGCAATGACCTGGAAACGAATCAACTCGTCAGGCAAACACTCGACGATCTCATAGTCGCCATCTATACGCCTTCCCCCTGGGCCTTTCAGCCCCTGTTTGTAGACCGCTCCAGCACCAGATGGCTTCCCCGGCACCCTTTCAATATCCAGTACTGCCGGTCTCCACAGCCCATTGTTGGTCCCATCCAGAACGAAGTTAAAGACAGTGCTGACAGGTCGATTGATGGTAATACTCTCTTCCGCTTGAGGCATGATTTTCTCCTTTCACATACCCATTTCGATAATTGGACGGATTTCAATGGAACCGCGCAGGACATCAGGGATTTTAGCAGCTAACTCGATAGCCTCGTCCAGGTCTTTACACTCCACGATATACGTCCCCGCGAGCTGCTCTTTCGTCTCGGCAAATGGCCCGTCCGTAATCATCCGTTTGCCTTTGCGAACGCGCACCGTCGTCGCGGTAGGGGTCGGCTGCAATGGCGCGCCGCCCGTCAATATGCCCCGCGCCAGCACTTCCTGCGCGAAAGCAGCATGACCCTGCATCAGCGCCTCCCGCTCCTCCTGCGTCATAGCAGCAAAGTCCGCTTCGCTCCCATAGATCAGCAACATGTAACGCACAGCTTGCTCCTCCTGTAGCACACAAATAGATGCGAACCTGGCTTGCGCCATTCTGCATAATGAACGAACAGCAGCCTGTAGAATCGACATTTTGAGTATGCAAACACAGGTGCTCACCCCTTTTCCACCTGATGATGTTTGACATCAGACTCAAGGCTCGCCGATGGTCGCGCCAAGTTCCGCCGCCAATGCTTCACTGGTTCCTTGTGCTGGCAAGGAAGAAGGAACGGCTTGCGCTGAAGTCTGACAAGAACCACCTACCCCCCGATGTGTGGTGATGACTTCGAGCTGGCCGTGATCGCCTGGTCACTGTAGCCCACCTCTTCGCAGAACTGGTGCTAGCGTTCCCACTCTGCCGGACTCAGGAACGCCTGGACCCATGGAACGAACACACCTCTTGTGTTAGCACAAGCATCCCGTTATACTAGTAGCAATAATGGAGAATTATATATAGCCTAGATAAAAGAAGAAACTGAGCGTTAAGATGGAATTCACCCGCTTTTATGGAGACCCAAATAGTAGGGCGAACCCATCACTTATGCAGAAGTAACCGGGCTGAGGTAGCGAAGCCGCAGAGGGAGACGGAAACTGAGGACGGATCAGTCAGACATCAATACGGGGCATACGGTGAGAAGTAGAGGGCGAGATCTTAGAACCTTTGTTCTATTATATCTAGAACAATTGTACAAATAGTCGAGCGGAACCGACGGGCGACGAACCATCGGTCGCACCTGTCCCTCATCCCTCTTGAAAAGCTCTTCCCAGGCAGACATGATATTCTCATGTACAAGCACTCGACCGATGAACCACTGGATGAACAACGCCCCAGAGGTGTAGACCCACATTGGAAAATTCCTGTTTCGCAGTGGCCTACCGTTTTACATCGTCTTGACCAGGGCGAACCACTGAGAAAAGTTGCTGGAGATTACCACGTCTCCTATGAAGCGATACGCCGCGTTCTTCGCGCGGCCCGCAAAGAGCAAGCGGGGTGATGTTGCTATGAAAAGCAACGAGTTACACTATGATCTCGACGACACCCGAACAGGCGCGAAAAACTGAAACACTATCCGTTTGCATTGGCCTATGCGCGTATGGGCTGGCCGGTATTTCCTCTACATGGCAAAAATCCCTTCAAAGACAGCCAAAGGTATAAAGGCGCGACAGTAAACGAACAACAGATACAATCCTGGTGGACAAGGCACCCAACCGCGAATATTAGCTTTGCCACAGGGGAGCGGTCAAGAATTATTGTGTTAGACATAGACCCACCTGAGGGGTACTACAGCCTCAAAGAGCTACAAGCAACATATGGCCAATTGCCACAGACAAGAACTGTTGGCACAGCAAATAAAGGCATTCACTACTATTTCCAGTACCCTACAGACGGGCAAACCAACAAAAATGCGGTAGGGCTTCAAGGACTTGCGGGGGTTGATATTCGGGTAACAGGCGGCTATGTGGTGTTACCACCCTCCAAACTTTACGGCAGACTTTCCTATGTGTGACGAGATGGATGGGTACCAAGAGCAACATGGGACAAATGACACTTCTGGCTTCCGTTCTCCTTGCTCTATACTTATCTTACGAAAGCGCCCTGCCAATAGGGGACTAAGAGAGAAATGAATCATCAAACTTTTCAACAAGGAGTAAGAAATGAACAAACAGCAGATATCGCAAATGCAGAAGAAAGATTCACCGCGCAGGTCGCGGATGGTCCTGGTTATTGTTGGTGTGGTTCTTATCGTCCCACTCGTGCTTATTATAGGGATCATCACATCCTCGTGGTATGCTGAGTCACACCGGCCCAGAGTGGGGGATGCAATGAATGCCACCGGGCAGTACTACCAAGCCATCCAGAGGCATGACTACACGACCGCCTACAACTCCCTCGATAAGAATGCCACCTTCACGGTACAAAGCCGTCCAGTGGTGATGAACTCGGTGCATACCCTAGCAACAGCGTCTCAGGCGCTCGATACCAGGGATGGGGTGATTAGCAGCTACATTGCCACCGACGGGCATTTTGAGCAAGGGACAAATATCATCGACCTGACCATGAAGGTCACACGCACCGGGCAATCCTATGACGTGCATCTCAAACTTGAGCTGGTGAGCGGGAGCTGGAAAATTCTCAGTGCGGATGGCGTTTAGGGGAGATTGGCTCACCTTGACCAACTGCGCGAATGAAGGCGACACATGAGCAGGCGAGGAACTCGGGGCGAATGGCTGCCGAGTTCTTTTTAGATGCAAGAGGTGTGGTCTACTTGAAAATTCAGGGAGTATCAAGCGGGATACTTTTCGGGTAACTGCTCGGGTAGGGGATTGAATAAGCTGCTAAAATAGAGCCATAAGACTGGCTTAGTCAAGTACCAACCAGGAGGATGCTCATGCCAACCATAGAGGTCCATCAGACGCAGTTATTCTATACAAGCAAGGGGGCAGGAGTGCCTTGCCTGGTGATGCATGGGGGTCTGGGTCTAGACCATACCTATTTACGGGGATTAGACAGCTTCAGTGATGTCTTGCACCTGGTCTATTATGACCATCGCCATAATGGGCGCTCTGGTCGGCCACCGTTAGAGAGCGTGACCCATGCCCAATTGGCTGCTGATGCCGAGGGCTTGCGGCAGCATCTCGGTTTGGGGAAAGTGGCGGTGCTGGGCCACTCCTACGGGGGATTCATCGCCTTGGAGTATGCCCTTCGCTATCCAGAGTCCGTCTCTCATTTGATCCTCGTAGATACCGCCCCAGTGTTTAACTACGGAGAAGACATCATGCACAACGCCATAGCCAAGGGCGCGACTCCCGAGATGCTTGAGGCGTTGGCGGCTTCTTCCTCCACGGAGGAAGCCATGAAAAGCACGCTCAAGCTCATTTTCCCACTCTATTTTTATCGGTACCAACCAGCCTATGATGCCCTTTTGGCTGATATCATCGTGTGCGCAGCATTAGAGGGGCACCAGGAGCAGATGCTTTCCACGTATAACACGCTCCCATCCCTACACGACATTGGCTGTCCAACCCTGCTTCTTGTTGGCCGTGATGACTTCATTTGTCCACCATCGCAGGCACAGCTCATGCATGCGCACATTCCGCACTCACGCCTGGTGGTGTTCGAGCACAGCGGTCACTTTCCCTGGATTGAAGAACCGACGCTTTTCATCCAAACGGTAAAAGAATGGCTGCAACAGCAGGAAAGCTGAGTGTATCACCTCTGGCCACCATGGGAATAGCCTGAGTGAGGAGGAATGTGCAAGGTAGCTCCCCAGGTCACTGTGGGTACTGAAATGAGGGAAGGACAGGATGACCGCGAAGACTGGCCTGCAACGCAGAGATTCACACGCTTTTATGGAGATCCGAAACATTCGAGCTAACCCATCAATTGTTCATCAGTAACCGGGCTGAAGTAGCCCAGCGAAGAGGGACGAGGAAATAGAGGAAGGATCAGGTAGGCATCACTAAGATGCTTCAGGCGGCGAATGGGGCAGGAAGCTCTCCTCGCCGATAGAGGATTCTACCATCGCGCTTCACATTGGCGATGAAGTCCGGGTCCCATTCCTGCGAGGTGCGCGAAGAAAACATAAGTTTGACCTCACGTGGGGCGCTTAAATGAGGGTCTTCCGCCAGGCCGGCAGTATGAACCAGGGCCAGCATCTGCGAACGGACGGTATCGCGATTACCATTTACAACGACGAGCAGATCGACATCACTGGGATCAGGCCCGTCCAACGACCGCTCTTCATGCCGGGCAACTGACCCATAGAGGATAATCGCTAAAACATCTGGATGCCGCTGAGCTAACAACTCAACTGTATCTCTGACAAGCGCGCTCGTCTCTTCGTCTAACCAGGGAGGGAGAGCTTGAAGGTCGAGTTGCATTGTTTTTCCTCCTTTCATTGTGTGGCCCACAGGCGAATCTGCTCCAACAAAGACAAGGCCTTGTGAGCGTCGGCAGGATCCGGCTCGCCCCCATACCAGCCAGCTTGCCTGGTCAGGTCTAAAGCTTCCCACCAATCGGCAGCAGCTTTTTCACCAAGGCTACGCAGGAAGCGGCCTAAGCGCGTATGATTGTTCAGATGGTGTTGATATTTGGTTTCGCAGCCAAAGGCAAGCCATTGAAAGGCCGCGCCCCATGCTCCTTGAATTACAACACGAGCTGCGCGAGGTTGTGCCTGGAGTGGCAAAATGGTGCTTTCAATATCTTCTGCCGCTTTTCGGTGTGCATCAGCCAGCATGCGCAACCCCTCCTCATTCTCAAAGTCAGTTTTGCTGCTTTATCATACCATAAATGGGATGGAGATTCACCCGCCTTTGTGGTGACCCGGACCATTTGGGCTCACCCCTTACTTGTTCGGAAGCAACCGGGCCGACGTAACCCGACGAAAAGAGTCACAAAAACCGAGCACGTATCAGTCAGGCATCACTGAGGGAGTTCCTCCGAAAATAACCGAAATCAGTGCAGTAATGCATGAATTGCCCGATTTTCATGCTCTACTCTGACACCCCGGTGTCATGGCGCTTGATACGACCTTGAAAGACATCGTATGTGCCTTCTGATCCATGAGGTGTTCGCTAACGAAGTGCTGCTTGAACAGAAGAGGGCGCTTCTGCTCCCGCAACATTGTGCTGTGTCGTCAAGATCATGCCCACCCACCCATAGGCAATCGCTGCGCAGACGATCCCCACCAGGCCAATGAGGGCGAACAGCACGCCACTTGAGAAGGTGGTCACTGGGCTGAGAACTCCCGCAACCATGAGCAGGAGACCGACCAACCAGGGAAAGACCTTTGCCCGGATGATCGCCATCCCCAGCAGAAGAGGCCCGATGATCCCCAATACGGTTGCTCCGATGCCGAAGACGGCCAGGCTCGTTTCGTATCCCCCGTTGATGAGATGCGGGGCTTTTGCAGCCAGCAACGGCGCGATCGAGACGAAGTAGGCCGTCGTGGCCATGCCCAGAAAGCTGCCCAGCACCACCAGGAACACCCCGATGAGTCCCACCACCCCTCCACGTCCTCTGGCCTGGTGCAGGTAGAGTGCTGGCAGACCCAGCAGCACGAGCACTATCCCCACGAAGGCTAGGCTCCAGAACGTTGACCACAGGGAGCTTTGGATGGTCGTGGGCGAAGCACTCAGACTGCTATCGAGGAAGAGCGTCGTCACACCCGCGAAAACACTCATCACGGCACCGAGTAGCAAGCTGATGCCACTCAAACGGAACAGTTGTGTGGAAGACATAATTTCTTTCTCCTTGTCTCAACATGTGTAGGCCTCGTGCGTCACCCTGGCAGAACCTGGACACGAAGGATAAGAGCACCTGCCACTCCTACTAGGGACGTGGACCCCAGGTAGGCTGGCGCTGCCAGAACGGGTTCCTGGTGATCTGGACCAGGCCGCTGCCATCGGCGTTCATCTCATAGAGGTGGGCATTCTGGTCCACCCCCGTCGTGGAGCGATGCGAGAAGATGATCTTCGTCCCATCCGGCGACCAGGCCGGCTCGTAATTTTTCTCATTCGTCGTCACTTGGACCAGGTGCGTGCCGTCGGCAAAGATCGTGTAGAGCTGCGGGAAGACGCCACCGGGGAAGGAGCCGAAGGATTGGAAGAGGATCAGCTTGCCATCGGGCGACCACTGTGGATTGCCCGCCTCCAGGCGCCCCCACGCGGTCAGCTGCTTCAGACCGGTGCCATCCAGGTTGATGACGAACAGCGCCTGATCGTCATAGGGCTGCCCCATCAGGTGGTTGCGCGCAAAGAGGATCTGCTTGCCATCGGGCGACCAGGCGGGCGAGTTATCAGCAATACTGGTCGGCAGCGGGGGGTACTCCCTCTCACGGTGGTGGATAATTCAGACCTCTCTCCCACTCGCTCCGACAGAGCCTGGCCGCCTTTCTGCATTCCGCTCTTCACCAGTGATGGCTTGAATGTCTACTTCTATGCGCTCACGGCCCATTTTGGACAGTGGCTCCAGGTGCGTCGGAGAGGGCGGGAAGCGCTTCGGTGGCAGGTGGCGGCTGGACTGATCTATGGTCAAGTGAAGAAAATCTGACCTTTGGCGCAAGCTGGTCCGCGTCTCACACGTGATACGTCTGGGGACACAGGCCGATCTCTCGACCGCCTTGCAGGGGTTAGGCTTCTCGGGACGGCTGAACACTGCTTTCATCGAGAGGGTGAATCTCACGATCCGACATGGAATAGCTGCGCTGGCGCGTCGCACCTGGGCTACTGCTCAGCAGTCCCCACACCTGCTCGCCCATCTGGAGTGGTGGCGCGCCTACTACCATTTTGTGCGTCCCCATGCAGCACTGCGAGTGGCACTGGTCCAGCCACAAGCACGAGGGGGCAACCGGCTGGCTCAACGCTACCAGCAGCGAACTCCAGCGATGGCAGCCGGCAGAACCCATCGACGATGGACAGCGCGCGAGGTGCTCTCTCGCCCCTTGCCGACCGTTTTCCCTTGAGAGCCAGGGAAATCAAGTGCAGTTGCGGTGTCATGTCGTGAGGAAGATGGTGAAGCTGCCAGCAGAAGAACTCGAATGGAGCCTCACTCTGGGCAGGGAAGGCCCCTCTGGACTGCCTCATCACCAAAAACCGGCCCGAAGTGGGTTTACAGAGGGCTGGTTGATTTATCCACCATATCCAGTGGGAGTACCGGTCGTCCTGGGTCAGGTGTTCCATTGATTCTGTGGCTCATTGAGCTTGAAAGGACAACTCTCGCCGGCAGACGGGCCAGCAATTGGGACGCGCGCATCCGCGGACATCGTCAGGTTCGTGTTCGCTTGGCGGCCTGGCAGAGGAGACGATGCTCCACAGCAGACATCGCTCACTCCTCGAGAGGACGTCACAGCGAAGATGGGACAGGATTACGGAGAGAGGAAGGTCCTATCTGTGAGTCAGGTGGGGAGCACTCCCTTCCTCTGCTCCAGTCCACTCGCGCCTCAGCTGCCCGGTTCCTCCTACGCTCGCGCGACCCAGTCGAGCGCCTCGCCCGGGATGGCGTGCTGTCCCAGAAAGAGGCTCAGTTGGGCCGCATGTTCGGGGCACATGGCGCATGGTAAGCAAGAGGAGTTCTAAAAAGCTCATCGGACTTTCTCCAAGCCAGGGAAAATGGATCTGTTGACCCGCTTGCTCATCTGACAACCCGGCAATCGTGGTCTGGCACTTCTTGCGCAGATGCACCAGATAGGCGTGGAGCTCATCCCTGGTATACGGCTGTTCGGGAAGAACACGTACCGGTGCAAGCACCTCATCGATGGTAAAAGGCGTGGGGGGGCGCGAATCCTTCCAGGGAGCCGGTGAGATAGAAGTCGAGCCAGAAGAGGGTATGATGGGTGAGCGACCAAAACGTTGGGTATGCTGGGGCTTGCGGGTCATGCCAGAGAAGTCCATTCCAATGCGTGCTCGGACAGGCCAGCAGGGCGTTTTCCAGCATAGCGATGGCCGCGCCGAACTGCCGCCACAGAGCGGTGCGCCATGTCGTCTCCATCGGGTGTTCGGTCATAGGTTTCCTCCTTTATACTGCTTTTCTCATCGACGACCACCAAAGCGGTAAAAAAACATCTTCCTATTAAACGAAGAGCAAGCAACGCTCAGACCGTGCAGATCACGTGGAGCGGCTCTTCCGGAGAAGGGCTTCGACCAGCCGAGTCCCAACCCATCACGGAAGGCGCGTCTGATCCCCCACCGCTCTGCGCGAGTGGGATGAACGTCTGTAGAGTGGTGCAAGCAGCTTCCCTTAGCTGTCGGCTGATGCTGACAGCACTGGCTTGAGATCGACGACCGGGGTGCCATCAATGGCTTCGATCGGTCCCACTTTGAGGCTTGCGCCGACGATTTCCCGCACCGTCACCCGGTGCAGGCCCAGGGGATTGGGCCGATCGGGAGACCGGGTCGCGAAGACGCCGGTCAGCGGCCTGGTCAGGTCATTCTGGGGATGCGTTTTCAAAATGCCGCGCTCAGCCTGGTGCAACCAGGTAATCACGATCAGTTCATCGCCCACCTCGATCCTTTCCAGTCCCTCTGCCACCGCCGCGTCCACGTCGAGCCAGGCGTCAAGCGCGCCTTCGCGGCCCTGGTTGGGAGCTGCTCCACGCTCTCTCAGAGGCGAGCGAAGAAAGCCAATGGGATAGAGCGAATAGTGCGTCTCGTGCATAATGTTCCCTCCAGAATCTAGCGTAACCGAATCAGGCAGAGTTGTGCTGCACACAACAGAGCAGAGCAAGCATCATCTGACAACGCTGACGCGCTTTGAGAAGTTACTTCCCGAACAGGCTCTCCAACATACAGGGCAACTGATAGGCGGCCTGATGAGCAGTGGAGGGGAAGTACCGATCCACTAGCTGCTGCGCCTGCGCCCGGCTCTGGATCGCAAGCGTCCGACACAGAACTGCCATATCGGCAGCATCTTTCTCAGGTCCACCGAGCATGAGCTTGCAGGCCAGGAGATAGCCGAGATCCCTCGGGACGTAGAGCTGCAGCTTGCGATAGGCTTTCAGCAGCCGCTTTGGTGGAAGCTCCTGCTCGCTCAGTTCCAGTAAGAAGGGCGCGGAATCATCATGGAAAAACTGCTGGCGTTCGCCTTTGAGCCTGTAGCGCTTCCCAACCTCTCGAATGATGCGGCGAACCTTGTCAGCGGTCGGGGAGTGGAAGACGAGGGTGCGCTCCTGGCTCCCCAGCATCTCCAAAATAATGACCTCCACGGAGTCTGTGAGCTGAGTGGTGATCCCCTGCAACAACAAGCATGCCCCTCCGACCAGCAGCGCACTCATCGGCTCCGGGCCAGGGAAGGCTCCTACCAGGGCCTCGTCGAATTCCTTCAGTAATGCCTCTAATTCCGACTTCGTCATACTGATTGCTTCTTTTGCCTGCTGTCCCTCTCGTGATGTTGACTCTTCCTGATGACACTCCAGCACATGTGTATCCCATTCTTTTTCTTCACTGGCGAATCGGCTGTGGCTCTTGCAGGTAGGAGGTTCCCTTTGCTCGCCCGGGCTCGACCCTCTGGGTAGAGCAGCACGGCCTCGATTGCGCCTGAGTGGCTGTTTGGAGAGCAAAAAGCTCTCATTATCTACCCAGAGGGTAGACGAAGGAAGGGGAACCAGGTATGGAGACTTCTGTCATTGCTGGCCGATCGTCAGATCTTCGACATCGCACTGTACATCATGACGCACGCCGCATGGAGGTGGTCCAGTTATACCAGCGATATCGGAAATCATTTCCGTTTTGTCTGCCTCCGAGAAGAAGAGGGAGGAGAGGTGTCATCGCGTTGAAGAGAGGCGATTCGGTCAGGGGTGACGCTCTCCACAAGAGCAACACACCGAGGCAGGAGTGATTACTTGAGGGACAAAGCCATGACAGAACCAGGGAGAGCCTATCATGCGTAGAAAGCAGAATCTCGACGTGCGGCAGGACGTACCGGCTTCATCGACCGCTCTGCGAGCCACAGAGACACTTGAGCAGCAGGTACGGGCGCACCCAGTGGTGCGG
>Ga0137378_10005691_pt1 | contig 10795 bp, 9 predicted proteins | sample SagtaG_21_FD_104813 | JGI IMG/M metagenome (GOLD analysis project Ga0137378, IMG submission 104813) | Vadose zone soil microbial communities from Sagehorn Ranch, Mendocino, California, USA - Sage2_L_60_16 metaG | ecosystem: Environmental > Terrestrial > Soil > Vadose zone | place: USA... | reverse complement strand
GCGGGACCGCCAGCGGGTCGCAGCGCGCAGGCGCACGCGCGTGGCTGACTTCCCTCTTTTGTTAATCATAAGCTTTGCCGCTCGCGTTAGGGCAAAATGGGGCATCGCCGCTAATGGCTTAAACCCAAAGGAATGTTTTTGGCGTGGTGCGCGCAACGCCTTGATTCCAGAGGCCGAGAAGATCGCGTCGCAAAAGATCGGAGACGCCACCGCAGAACGCGCCGCGTGGACGCGCTGCCTCTCTGACGCGATGGACACGCTTTGCGGCTCCTAAACGTATAGGACTAAAGTCCCATGTACGGCTGTCGGGAGTGCTGATAAATTCATCTCCGATTACGTCATCCGACGTTCCAACGCATTCTTCGGGCGGGGTAAAGAAGGTGGGGTTCGGACCTACGCTGGGACCGCCGCTTTACGCGATTACCAGAATCCACCTGGAGCCCAGAGTCAGCCGAAGTGAGGCCGCTTCTTCAAAAAGCACCTCGTGAAGATGGTTTTGGTTCCTGCGCGGAACTGGATTGCAGTTAGTGCAAGTTCAACAATCCACCCTCAACAAAGAAAATGAAAACAAAAACGACAACTCTCCCATTAGGAAATTCGATTCGCGGTTTGCTTCTCATCCCGCTCATACTCGTCTGCTTCGCGCTTTCACCCACAGCGCAAGCAGCACCGAAACCATCGCCGACGCCGCAAGCGTGGACTGCGACTGTAGGAGCCCAGAGTACCGACAAGGGACAGCAGGCTCTCGCCTTTCTTCCAAACGAAATTTGGATTCACGCGGGCGATAGCATCAAGTGGACGTTCGATACGGACGAGATCCATACCGTAACCTTTTTAACAGAGGGCCAGGTACGTCCACCAGATCTGGATGGGTGTTCTTCGTCCAACCCTGCCACGTTTGATGGCTCAACATGCGTAACCAGTGACCCGTTTGCGGCTGGAGCTGGAATGGGGTCCTCCTTCACCGTAAAATTTACCGCAATCGGAAATTTCAAGGTGGTCTGCCTTGTCCATGAAAACATGACTGGCGCCATTCATGTTCTCGATTCTAAGCTGCCGCTCCCGCATGATCAGGCCTTCTATAACGCGCAGACGACCAAAGAGCGAAACGCCGTGCTTTCAGATAGCGATAGCGCTACCAACACTGATGGTCACGCATTGATCGCTGGCATTGGGGAGGTCTCGGCCACCGCAGGAGGATCTGACACCCGATCCCTCATGCGCTTTTATAACCCGCAGACCGCCATGCAGGACGGTAAGATACAAATCCATGTTGGGGATACCGTGCAGTGGACCAATCAGGATCCAATAACACCTCATACCATTACCTTCGGGACGGAACCGGCCGACCCGGGCCCTCCTTCCGCCAACGTAACCCAAGACGCAGATGGGGCGCTCCATGCGACCGTGAAGTTGCATTCAGACAATGTGCACTCGGGCGTTATTATTGCGGCGCCGCAAGAACGGGCTGGCCTTCCTCAGTCACCTCTCGGCTTCACGCGTTTCCGCGTAACTTTTCCGAACCCAGGAGTCTACCCTTACGTATGTGCATTTCATGACTCTCTGGGCATGACGGGGGAGGTGGATGTTAGTCCCTAGATTCACTCCCCACTCGCTGAGCTAACCGCATAAATAGTCCGCAATTCACAATCAGCCGTCACGCCTCACAGCGTGGCGGCTTTTTGCTTAGGCAAATTTCGTCGCTCATCATTTTTCCGCGTAACCTCAGCCCAAATTTCTGGCTGTACATCCGTGATGATCAGAAAGGACTAAATCGTATGGCAGACTTGACAGATTCAGACAAAAGTCATTTCATCGACAAAGTGGTGGCGGCGTTGAACGAGAACAAAACCGACCTTACCGCCGCCGTTTAGAGAGAGGGGTTTGTCATTAAGCAAGTGCGGATCTGGTGTGCCGGATGGAGCATAGCGACAATTTGTTTACTCCTGCCTTCAGTCGCATCGGCTCAAAATCCCTCACCGCCTCCGGAGCCGGGCACTGCGGAAGTCGAGCGGGTTATCGTCACCGGTTCGAACATTCCGACTGCAGAAGAGACCGGCCCCAACCCGGTTGATACCTATCGCCCGGAAGACATACAGAAGCTGGGCGCCACCAACCCAACCGACCTGCTCACGAGGCTGCCGCAGGAAATGGGCTCGAGCCTCAACCAGAACATTACCAATAACCCAGCCGGAGGAATCGGTGACGGTACCGTGCAAGTGAACCTGCGCGGCTTGCTGCCTAGAGAAACTTTGGTTCTGCTCGATGGAAAGCGCGTCGCGGGGGCCTCGCTGAGCGGCAATGGAGCTATTGACATCAATCTGATTCCCTTTTCGATGATCGACCACATCGACATTCTGAAGGATGGCGCCTCGGCTCTTTACGGTAGCGACGCAGTGGCCGGTGTGTTCAACATCTTTTTGATCCACAAATTCCGCGACGTCGAGATAGGGAGCAGCATCGGGAACACGAACCTCGGCGCTTCCAACGACGCACGTGAGATGGAGGGATACATCAAAGCCGGCACGGGAGATGACAAGACTGATATCGTAGTTATTGTTGATTTCTACGATCGGGCCGCGATCTACAGCCGGGATCGTTTCCTTAGCAGTAACGCGGTCAATGGTTTGTTTCTTGGCGGGTTTGATGAGCGCAGTGGGAATTTCCCAGGCCGCGTCCAAAGCTTCCGCTTAATACCAAAGTTGTTTTTCAGCGCGAACTCGCCGCCACCACACTCATCCGCGAACGCCGCAACGTCTCCATACTATGTGAATCCCTTCGCAGTCGCTAAGTATCCGGATGGGAATTATTTTTTCTACAACTACTCGGCTCAAACGCCCGCGATTCCAGCGGCTGACCGTCAAAGCTATTATGGCTCATTCACCCGCGAGATTGGCGACAAATACTTGGTGCTGTTTGCCGACTTTAAATATACCCGGTCCTTTTTTGATTCTGCCCTGGCGGCCACTCCGTTTGCGCCCGATCCGTTTAAGGACGCTGTCGGCATTCCACTCAGTCTTTCCGGCATCAGTGTGCCTCTGCAAAATCCGTTTAATCCATTCACAGCGGCGAACAACACTTTGCCGGATGGCACGCCCGTTTACACCGGGGTTCGCTTTCGCGCCATCAACGATACGACTGTCAGAACTCTTCAAATCACGTATAACGATATATTGTTCGATGCCGGACTTCGCGGTGAGCTGGGAGAATTTGGCGATTACTTCAAGAACTGGAACTGGGTAGCAGGTTTTCGTTATTCCCAGAACGATGTCGACCTCCTCGGTGGTGGCGCCGTGAGCGAATCGGGCTTGCGCGAAGCTCTCCTGGATACGAACCCGGCTACGGCCTTTAATCCGTTCTTGGGAATCTTCGGTCGCAACAGTCAGGCGGCGATAAAGAAGGTCTATGTTACCCTGCACGAAACGGCTACCTTTGAGTTGCCGTTAGGCTATTTTACTATTACCGGTGACGCTTTTAATCTTCCCGCCGGACCGGTCTCCTTTGCTCTCGGTTTTGAGTATCACGAGGAGCGGTGGACCGACAATCCCGACCCGGTCCAAACGCTGGGTGGGCCTCCTGTCGTGGCCTCACGAGTGAACCGCCATGTTTGGTCCACGTACCAGGAAGTGCGGATTCCGATTACCAGCCCGACGTGGAACTTCCCAAGCGCATACAGTCTCGAGTTCGACATTGCCGAGCGCGAAGAGTGGTACAGTCAAAATTCTACAGACTTCGACACCGGCCAAGAATTCCACAGCACGTACGACGCGCAGAAGCCAAAGTTCTCCGTGCGCTGGGTGCCGCTTGACCCCAAGTGGATGGGTGCTCTGACCTTGCGCGGAACATATAGCGAAGCGTTTCATGCGCCGACAGTAACGGAATTGTCGCCCGTAGGGGCTGAAGTCTTCGCGCCGATTCAGGACCCAAAGCATTTGACCCCCGAGAACTTTGTGGAAGTGCTCGTTGGCGGAAACCCGCTTCTCGTACCGGAGACCGCCTATGAATGGTCTTACGGAGCGGTTTACAGTCCGAAGTGGATCAGAGGTCTTACCCTGAGCGCCGACTGGTGGCATATCGACCTTCGAAATGCCGGGGGCGATGTTGGCGCACAATTCATTGTCGAGCATGAGAGCGAGTTCCCCGGGTTTGTCATTCGTGATGCGACTGGCCAGATCAAGCGCGTCTTGGATAGGGCGCTAAATATTTCCGAAGCCATTGTGGAAGGTCTCGACTACGAAGTAATCTATACCCTGAATTCTGGGATTTTTGGTTACGGCGATTTTGGCAGCCTTACCTTTACCGTCAACGGGACCTACTTATCGCAGTTTGAGTTTCAAGCCCAACCGAACAGCAGACGAATTGGTCTCTCGGGTCAGTTTAATTCGGCCGGCACCTTTACCGGCTCGCTGCCACATAACCGATTATTTGTCAGCGCGTTCTATGGCGGCCCTGCAGATACGTGGCTCGCTGGCTTTGATGCTGGCGCAACGGTGCACATCACCGGCCAATATGAAGATGACAATATCGCTCTGACCGGATCGTCGAAGCCAACGGAGCCGAGAAGTGGCCCTTTTCTTCCATCCGGGAATCTCGCGCAATTCCCAGAGCAGGGTGCACGCAAAGTTGCGGCATGGGTGACGCTCGACCTGATCGCGTCTTACACGCTCCACTTGCCGCGGCCGGCTGCTGAGCAGGTGCCCGGCCTCGCCAAGGATGGTGGTAAAGCCGTGATGACGGCGGACGGTGACGAGAAAACGGTCCTGCCAATTTCCACTGCCGAGTACAATCGCTGGGGGTGGCGCGCCTGGCTCAATGACACCACCATCACCGTTGGAATGCAGAACGTGTTCGATTCCGATCCGCCGTTTGTGGCCGGAGCGTTTGAAAACAACTTCGACGAATCGCTTGCCGATATCAAAGGCCGGTTCTGGTACGTCCAGCTAAAGAAGAGATTCTAAAGGACAGCCGGCCGATTCATAAGTGTTTCCGCCGCGTTACGGCTCGACAAGCGCGACGGCTACAGCTTTGCTGCGATCGCTGCGCGGGTTATCTTTCGCCATGCGGCGAGTTTGTCGATGGCTGATCATTGTTTCAATGGCGTGCGGTGGCTGCGGGCGCGCGGACACATCGGTTGCCGATTTCGCAGGGCAGCGCCAGCGGATGGTCCAGGAGCAGATGATGGCGCGCGGCATTCACGAGGAGCGTGTGCTGGCAGCGGTGGCGAAGGTACCACGCGAGGAGTTTGTCCCGGCGGATGAGCGCGCTGCTGCTTACACCGACAATCCATTGCCGATTGGTTATGATCAGACGATCTCGCAACCCTATATTGTTGCTTTTATGACGGAACAGTTGCATCCGAAACCGAGCGATCGCGTTTTGGAAATTGGGACCGGCTCCGGTTATCAGGCAGCGATTTTGGCAGAGCTAGTGGCTGAAGTTTACACGATTGAAATCGCTGGGCCGCTGGCGAGAAACGCGGACGCGACTCTCGCGCATCTTGGTTACAAGAACGTTCATGTGAAAGTGGGCGATGGTCACAAGGGCTGGCCGGAAGAGGCGCCGTTCGACGCGATAATTGTGACGTGCGCGCCTGAAAAGGTTCCGCAGCCCCTCGTCGATCAACTCAAAGAAGGCGGACGCATGATCATTCCCGTCGGTAATCGATTCGCTCAGGAGCTGTACCTTCTCGAAAAGAAAAACGGCCAGCTGAAAGAAAGCGCCGTGTTGCCTGTACGTTTCGTGCCGATGGCGGGTGAAGCGGAAAGGCGCTGAATTTATTTCTGGCCCCGTCGCAGGGCGGAAACATCGATCTGATCTTTCTCGCGCTGCGATTTCTCTTTAAGCGCGATGAGCGCCTTGGCATTGAGATACCTCACCGTCGCCTCATTAATTCGCGTCTGCTCTGTCGAATGAATCAGGTCCGAGTAGCGTTTGCCTTGAATCACCGTGAAGACGTCGAGCGGAAAATCTTCGATGATTCGAACCGCGCCCTCGACGTCACTAAAATCAGCACTCGCCAACTCGCGGGCATGCCCTTCCCCGAAACTCGAAAGTGCTTCAAGCAATCGGGCGATATTTTCTGCCGAACGCTCAATCAGGATGTCCACGTCCTCAGTTGTCCGCACAAAGCCATTGAGCGCAACCGCCACCCCGCCGACGATGATGAACTTGATATCAGTCCGCGCGAGGTTTTCCAACAACTTTTCGTATGGCGTGTCCATTATCGGCCGATCGGGGCCGCGGAAACTTTGCCATAAAGCGGTTCAGCCGATAAAGCTCGTTCCAAATATCGAGGCGTTTTTTTTTTCCCACGATTTTCTTGATAGCCTCGCCATCTTCGGACCTGTTCATGATGATTACTTAATCGTCGCAAGCTTTTTCAGATCGACGCGTTTGATCCATTCCTGCAATTCCTTTGGATCCTGGTTCTGCAATTCGATCTGAAGAAAATAGCGATTGGCAACCATGACCCAAAGTGTGGCATGTTTGCTTTCCTTTTCGAACGCCTCGAAACCGGGATTCCCGTCAATCGTGACTGATTTGCTGTAACCTTCGCTGGTCTCGCTATTGTTGTTCCAGGCAGCGGTGGTGGCGCTCACGTAATCCGGATTCGCCACTGAATCGAGAATGCTGATCGCTGCAGTCGGCGCCTTGTCGCCTTCACCTTTGTGGTAATCGCGATGCACGTTGGTAATCCTGAACCCACCGACATCCTCGGTCGATCCCTCTGGTTTATCGGCTGTCCAAGCCTGGGGCGCGTCGGGCAAAATGGGAACCAATTTCGCGTAATCCACTACGTCGGGCACAAGAATCGGCTCGTTTTGGGCGTATATCGCACCGGCGGCACAGCTGATCAGCAATACCAGCGCAAAAAATCGCAATGGATGAACGAGAGCCATTGATTTCATGCGAGCGCCTTGTTCGCGATTTTAATCACTGTACTCGATTGACTTTGCCAGAGCGGTTTGTCAAGACGCGGTTGCATGACGCGAACAAGCAAGCTCGCGATAACCTTGTCGATCTTTGCGGTGGTCGCACGGCTGATTCTAATTGATCAGCCGTATGTTGACCACTGGAGCTGGCGGCAAAGCGACGTCGCGGCCATCGCGCGAAACTTTGAGCAGAACGGCTTTCATTTTGCCTGTCCGCAAATCGATTGGGCGGGCAATGCGTCGGGTTATGTGGGGACCGAATTCCCGATTCTGCCCTTTGTCGCCGCTATCTGCTACAAATTTGTCGGCGTCCATGAATGGATCGGACGCGCGCAGGCGGTAGTTTTTTTTTCCGCCTCGCTCCCATTTTTCTTTTTATTCGTGCGAGAGATCTTTGGCGAAACGGCGGCCGGGTGGGCGACTTTTTTTTACAGCTTCGCGCCGCTCAATGTTTTCGCCGGGCGTTCATTCATGCCGGATGTGCCTTCGCTCAGTCTCGCCCTCCTCGGGCTATATTTCTTCCTGCGCTGGATCGAGAGCGGCAAACTGACGCCGTATCTCGTATCCGCGATCGCAATTTCATTGGCTCTGCTGATCAAATTGCCGAGTGCGATCGTCGGGGCGCCGATTTTCTTTCTGGCTTGGCAAAAATGGCGCTGGAATTTTCTTGGACGAGCGGCTCTCTGGCTTTTCGCTGCGATTACAATTTTACCTTCGGTTGCCTGGTACTGGCATGCCCATCAAATCGCTGAGCGATTTTATCCCCATCATTTCTTCGGCGAGGGTGGGATTCGGATCGAAAATTTGTCGTGGTACTGGAACATCTTGAACCGGACCGCAGCATCGAGTCTCACACCGATCCTCTCGGCCTTGGCCATTACCGGTTTGTTCGTGGCTCCGCGCGGGAAGTATACGTGCGTGTTTCACTGGTGGCTCGCTGCGACGATTCTGTTCATCATTGTCGCGGGCTATGGGAATCGACATCAATGGTATCAGCTTCCGCTGGTTCCGATTACTGCCGCTTTGGCCGGAACCGCTTGTGCGTTTATGCAATCCAAGCTCGTCGCTTCACGCAGCGCGATGGTGTCGCTGTCCTTGGTGGTTGCGAGCTCATTCGTAATCCTTGCCTGCTTCTATGTTTGCCCACTTTATGAATCGTCCGCCGCCCAACTTCGCGATGCTGGTCTGGAGTTGAGAAAAAGCACAGCCACAGATTCGTTGATTGTTGCAGCGGATACGGGTGACCCGACTATTTTTTATTATGCGGAACGACATGGCTGGCACTTCCTTGAGAAAGACGCGATTTACGAAGGCAATCCCCGCGACAGCCGACAGCTGATTATCGATCTTGAAAGCCTAAGGAGCCGCGGCGCAACGCATCTTGTTTTCACAACTAATACATTTTGGTGGCTGCAGTACTATTCTGAATTCGCACGACAGGTGAGCCTAAGCGCGACATTGATGACCGCGACTCCGCAGTTCGAAATCTACAAACTGACTTCTGCAGTAGAATGAGAGCTTAACATTGGACACTCCGAAGCCTCGTCGTCAGTTGGGATTGTTCGACGCCATAATGCTTGTCATGGGCGGAATCGTAGGTGCAGGAATTTTCGCCAATCCCTCCGAGGTAGCGCACCGCGTTCACACGCCGTTTTTAATTTTGGGCGTCTGGGTGCTCGGCGGTTTCATTGCGATGTGCGGCGCATTTATTTGGGCTGAACTTGCTACCCGGCTGCCGGGAACGGGTGGCCAATATCTCTACCTGCGCGAAGCGTATCATCCCGCTATCGCTTTCATTTATGGCTGGGGGCTGCTGCTGGTAACGCAGACCGGGGGCATGGCTGCAGTGGCGGTTATTTTCGCATCCTATTTTCGTGGACTTACGGGATTAGCCTGGAGCGACAGTGCTCTTGCCGCAATCGTGCTGCTAAGCTTGACTGCGATCAACTGCATGGGAGCACGCGTTGGCAGTAATGTGCAAAGCGTTCTTATGCTGTTAAAGATCGTGGCAATTGCTGCGCTGGTCGTCCTGGGGCTGGCGTTCGGCGGCGGTTCGCTGAAATCGGGACCGCTCCTCGGAGAACCAGTTTCATTTGGCCTGCTGAAAAGTATCGGAGGCGCGATGGTTCCGATTGCTTTCGCTTATGGCGGTTGGCAAACTGCGAGCTTTGTCGCCGGTGAAATGCGGGATGCGCGCCGTGATCTGTCGCGCGGCCTGCTGATGGGCGTAGCTGGCGTAATCGCATTATATCTTGCAGTCAACGTTGCCTGTCTGCGCGTGCTTGGCCCAGCTGGCCTGGATGCGACAGCGACGCCCGCTTCCAACGTGATGCGGATCGCACTGGGCGAACGCGGGGCGCAGTGGATCGCAATTGGAATTGCAATTTCCATCCTTGGAATCCTCAGCCAAAGCATGCTAACGACTCCGCGCGTTTATTACGCAATGGCGCGAGACGGTCTTTTCTTCAAAAGTGTTGGCAAGCTGTCGCCGGGCTCACGAGCTCCGGTCGTGGCAATCCTGTTACAGGGTTTTGCTGCGATCATCATCGCCTGTTCTGGTACATACGGCGAGATCCTGAATTTCGAAATCACCGTCGATTTTATTTTCTTCGGGATGACTGCGGCGGCGCTGTTTGTTTTGCGCCGGCGTCAGATAGGATCGGAGGCGGCCGTTTATCGAGCGCCCGGACATCCAGTCACGACGATCCTGTTTGTGTTGTCCTGCACAGGAATTGTCGGAAGCGCCATCATATCCGCACCTCGGAACAGTGCGATTGCGCTCTGTATCATGCTGACCGCGTTCCCGGCTTATTATTGTTGGAGCAGATTCAAACGAACCGACTCATGAGACATAAGCACTCCGACTACATGCACTGGTCCAAGACGCAGAGCCGCGCCCGGTTCAATCTCGCCACGAGCGGAGTTGCGGCGTTTCCGCTCAGCGAATTGCCAACAGATTTTGAAAAATTGGAAATCAATGGCGAGAACAGTTACGGCAACGAAGCTCTGCAATCAGCCATCGCTAAACACCACGGGGTTAATCCTGAATGTGTGGTCGAGGCCGCCGGCACTTCCATGGCAAACCATCTGGCCATGGCTGCGATAATCGAGCCGGGCGATGAAGTTTTAATCGAGCATCCGGCGTACGGCCCGATTCTGGACGTCGCTCAATATCTAGACGCGAAAGTGAAACGGTTTTCGCGGAGGGAAGAAAATGGCTGGGCAGTGGATGTGGACGAGATTCGTCGTGCCATTACGTCCGGGACGCGCCTCGTCGTCATCACAAATCTGCATAATCCAACGAGCGTGCTTACGCCTGATCCGGTGTTGCGAGAAGTTGGCGATATCGCGCGCAGTATTGGAGCGCTTGTGCTCATCGATGAAGTTTATCTCGACGCGGTGTACAAGGACACGCCGCGAACGTCCTTTCATCTTGGCCCCGAGTTCGTGGTGACCAGCAGTTTGACAAAAGTTTATGGCGTCAGCGGACTGCGCTGCGGATGGATCCTAGCGCGTCCCGATCTCGCCTGGAAGATGCGTCGGTTAAATGATCTCTATGCGGCAACGGCCGTTTATCCCGGCGAGCTTCTCAGCGTCGTGGCCTTTGAACACCTGGACCTGCTTCGCGAAAGGGGACGCCGCGTTGTGGAAGCGGATCGTAAATTGCTCCGCGATTTTTTAACACCGCAGCCGGTGCTTTCGGCCGTGCAAACCGATTGGGGCACGACGTCATTTGTGCGCTTGTCCCGCAGTCGCGGGGGCAACACCGATTCGTTTCTCGAACGGCTGCGAATGGAATTCGAAACCTCGGCAGTGCCGGGCCGCTTCTTCGAAATGCCTGACCACTTCCGAATCGGTATGGG
>Ga0137378_10005683_pt1 | contig 10800 bp, 13 predicted proteins | sample SagtaG_21_FD_104813 | JGI IMG/M metagenome (GOLD analysis project Ga0137378, IMG submission 104813) | Vadose zone soil microbial communities from Sagehorn Ranch, Mendocino, California, USA - Sage2_L_60_16 metaG | ecosystem: Environmental > Terrestrial > Soil > Vadose zone | place: USA... | reverse complement strand
CGTTTCTTGACGATATACCTCAGCACATACTGCATCCAGCTTTCGTCTCGAGGGATGTTCTGCATCTTTTTTTTGACATCACTGTTGACATCAACTAGCATTGACAAGGCTTTACAAATCGCTACAAACGTGAACACACGTTCCCCTTTTACACGCTCATTCTCCGCTCTGCTGCATCTAAAATGTTAACTCTCATTTAACATATCCCCTACTGTCCTTTAACATATCCATAAAGAATACTTAATGCCTGGGTGCTACAGTAAAAACGCAAGCACAATGTGCGTTGTTCACTCGGCCGGGATAGGTCTGAGTCATTCTAGCCTCGAATAGTTTTGGGTTTGTTGTAAAGAGAGTAGGTGAACTTATGTTCAAAAATCAGCGGGTTGCATTCCTCCTCGTGACCATTGCAATCGCGATCAGTGTCCTTATTTCTGCCTGTGGTGGTAGTTCCAGTTCTTCAAGTGGTGGTAGCACATCATCTTCGGGTGGCAGTAGCGGCAGCACGCCCACCACCCTCGGCACTCCTGGCTCTTATACATGTGTACAGGGCAGCCTCACAGCCGCTGGCTCGACCGCGCTGGCCCCATTAGTCACGGATGTCGCGAAGAAGTATCAGGCCAAGTGCAGTGGTTCCACCATCACCGTCAACCTCGGTGGTAGCGGCACCGGTCTGTCTTCAGCCGAAAATGGCAGCATCGATATCGGTAACTCGGACATCTTTGCAAAAACAGGTCAGGAAGATCTCGTCGATCACCAGGTCTCCGTGGTTATCTTTACTCTCATGGTGAACAGCAAAGTCACCGGCGTAAAGAGCCTGACAACAGATCAGCTTAAAGGGATTTACAGCGGCAAGATCAAGAACTGGAGTGAGGTCGGCGGCCCCAGCATGCCCATCGTCGTCGTCAGTCGCCCCACCAGCTCTGGTACGCGTGCAACCTTCCAGAAATATGTGCTCGGCACGGTTGAGACCATCACTGGTCCCACCAATCTGACAACGGACAGCACCGGCACCGTCGTCAAAAATGTTCAGCAGACAGACGGCGCTATCGGTTATGCCGCCTCAGGTCCTGCTAAGAAATCTGGCTTGACCATTCTCAATATCGATGGCCAGGCGCCAACTCCTGATACTATCAAGAGCAACGCTTACAAGTTCTGGAATATTGAACATATGTATACCAAAGGCAAACCGAAGGATCTTGCCCAGGCGCTGATCGACTACATGACCAGCAGCGATGGCAAGGATTCCGCGCAGTCGCTCGACTTTGTCGCGATCACCGATGTCCCATCCGCTGCACTACAGACACACCAGGTGCACTAGGCATCGCTCAGTAGATGCATGGGCAGACAATCAAGCGGCCCATGCATCTATTAAGGCTACAGAGATCGCATTACGTGTAAAGGAGGAATTTGTGCAAGTACAGCAGAGTACTTCGGGGTCCTATCTCGCTGATCGAGCAGCGCGTATCATTTTCCTGGTCTGCGCCGTGCTTCTGATCATTGTTATCATTGGCGTCTTTGTCTTCTTAGGCTTGAATGGCTTTCGTGTCTTTCGTGAAGGCGCGAATATACGGGACTTTTTCTTCAGTAATAACTGGGACCCCACCGGTAATGGTGATGTCAACGGCAATCCTTCGTTTGGCGCTGGTGGCCTGGTCTTGGGTTCCATAGTGGTCACGTTCTTCTCGGTGATCATTGCCTCCCCACTGGCATTTGGGACTGCCCTCATCTTCACTGAGGGAGGAGCGAACTGGCTGACACGTCTGCTCAAGCCCTTGATTGAGGTCTTCACTGGTATGCCATCGGTCGTCATTGGCTTCTTTGGGTTGGTCGTTATCGTGCCTTTCCTTCAAAAACTGGTCGGCAATATCGTTGGTAACCATCAGACGGCAGGTAACGGCTGGGGTGCGGCAATCCTGGTCCTGGTCATCATGATCTTGCCTACCATTATCAGTATCTCCATTGATGCCCTGAATACCGTGCCCGCCGGTGTCCGCGAGGCAAGTCTGGCTCTCGGCTCGACACGCTGGCAAATGATGACGAATGCCGTCCTGCCCGCAGCTACCACTGGCCTGGCAACAGCCGTTGTGTTGGGGATGGCGCGAGCGATTGGGGAAACGCTCGCGGTGAGCATGGTGCTCAATGGCAGCAAGTTACCACCCCTGAAGAACATCTTTGCCCTCTTCTTCCAACCTAATGTGAATATTACGCAATATATCGCCATCGACTTCGGAGAGGCCAGTGGGCCAGCCCGCGATGCCTACTACACGCTGGCACTCATTCTGCTGGCCATCTCGTTCCTCTTCGTCTGTCTGAGCCGTTATCTTGCCAGTAGGAGTGTGTACAAATGAGCACGCAAGAAGTAATTCAGGCACCTTCAGCAGATGATGCTCGCCTGGTGGATATGCATAGAACGGTACGCCGCATCAAGGCCACCAACAACGCCGGTATGGGCCTGCTATGGGTGATCACCGGTATCGTGACGGTGCTCTTCGTCGGCCTGATCATCTTTCTGATCGTGCGTGGTGCGCAGTATCTCTTTTCTGCCAATTTCTATGGCACAAGCCTGACGGGAGTGGGAACAGAGATATTCAATACCTTCTACATTCTTATTCTGGCTGAGATAATCTCGCTGCCCATTGCATTGGCGGCGGCTATCTACCTGATCGAATATGCCAACCAGGGACTGCTAGTCTCTGTCATCCACTTTGCCGCTGAGACCCTGGCAAGCGTGCCATCCATTGTGCTGGGACTCTTTGGAGTGCTGGTCTTCAGCATTACGTTCCACCTGGGCGTCAGTCGCGCAGCAGGGGCGCTTACCCTTCTCTGTCTCAATTTGCCGCTGGCATTGCGCCTCTTCGAGGGCGCACTGGCCTCTGTTCCTAGAGAATTGCGCGAGGGTGGTCTGGCCTTAGGAGCAACAAAGTGGCACGTCATTCGCACCGTCGTGCTTCCCTCCGCCCTGCCTGGCATCGTGACGGCGATTATCTTAACAGCAGGCAGGATCATCGGCGAGGCGGCCGCACTCCTCTTCACGATGGGCCTGACGAATCCCTCAAACGTGTTCACACTCAATCCCTTGATTGCCAGTGATACCTTGACGACGCATCTCTACTATATCGCGGGACCGGGAGCCGGGAGCACCAGCCTGACTACAGCACAAGAATTAACGATTACCGCTGGATCATCGTCCCTGCTCATTATACTCTTACTGATTATCAACCTGGCTGCACGCGGGCTGGGACGCTATATTGAGCGCCGCGTTACGTCTGCTTAGCATCTTGAAAATCCTAAGTATGTGTGCCACACGCGCAAAAAGAGAGAGTGATACAATTATGAACATTTCAACTGCTGACTCTTCAACAGGACATGGCTCTACCCCCACTGTTCCCGCAGGCGCGAATATTTTTTCGCGCAAAGTTGCACGCAGTGGCCACATCTCGTATGAAGGCCGTCCGTACTTTATTAGCAAAGCCCTGGCCGGGCGCTATATTCGGCTCGTCGTATTCGGTGACCGTCTCATCGTAGATGCGTCTATCCCGTTACATAAAGAATATCCGCTTCTCTAAATGTCCGGGCAGAGACATGGTGAGAGGTCTCATAAAGGGGAGGTTTTACCTATGGGTATGGACCCAAATAGTATCAATCAGCTACAGCCGGCTCAGCTCATTACATCGACCAACGGCGAAGCACCGGCGGAACAGGGCAATCCACAGGCGGCGCCCTCTGATTTCATGGCTGACTTCCACGCGAGTGATCGTCTAAATGCTTCAGCAGTCGCGAAGATTGATGTCAAGAATGTGAACTTTTTCTATGGACCCAAACAGGCGCTCTATAACGTCGCGATACCCTTACGCGAACGCCAGGTTACGGCTCTGATCGGCCCGTCCGGCTGCGGTAAATCAACCTTCTTGCGTACACTCAATCGTATGAACGATTTGATCCCAGGATCACGTACTGAGGGTGAGGCCATCTTTGATGGTAGTAATATCTACGCCAAAAATACCGATGTGGTCATGCTGCGACAACGCATTGGCATGGTCTTCCAGCGTCCTAACCCTTTCCCCAAATCGATTTTTGACAATATTGCCTATGGGCTGCGCGTCCAGGGCAAACCAACCAAGCTCATCAAAGAGATGGTGGAGAAAAGCCTGCGCGGCGCCGCACTGTGGGATGAGGTGAAGGATCGCCTCAATGCCTCTGCGCTTAGTCTCTCGGGTGGTCAACAACAGCGCCTGTGTATCGCACGCGCCATCGCGGTTGAACCCGATGTGCTGCTGATGGATGAGCCGGCTTCGGCCCTCGATCCCATCGCGACCCTCAAAATTGAAGAACTGATCAATGAACTAGTGAAGGATTATACCATCGTCATTGTGACGCATAATATGCAGCAGGCATCACGCGTCTCCCAGTATACCGGCTTCTTCCTCAGTGGCAAGCTTATTGAAGTGGCTCCTACCGTTAAGCTCTTCGAGCATCCACAGAAGAAGGAGACCGAGGATTACATTAGCGGACGCTTCGGTTAGATCGAGAGAACAATTGTGGCGCGCAAGATCTTATTGGTAGACGATGAGACCGTCCTGGTAGAGACGATTGCTTATAACCTGGAACAAGCAGGGTACATAGTCATCACGGCGGCCGATGGTGCCAGCGCATTGGAGGCCGTGCGTCGCGAGGTGCCGGACCTCATCGTCCTCGACATTATGCTGCCAGAGATAGACGGGCTGGAGGTTTGCCGCCAGCTCCGTCGAGAAGATAGCACAGCCCATATCCCTATTATGATGCTCACCGCCAAAACCGAAGAGATCGATAAGGTCGTTGGCCTGGAGGTTGGTGCCGACGACTACGTCACGAAGCCCTTCGGACGACGCGAATTGCTCGCACGCATACGAGCGTTGCTGCGCCGCACTGACTATCCATCTGCGAGCGATGAACGCCGTGCCCTGGAGCCAGATCAGGAGATCCCACGGGCAACTCGCGAGCTAGTTGTGGGACCTCTCTCCATCAACCTGGCCGGACGGCGTATTAACTGTCGTGGACAGGATATGGAGTTACAACCTAAGCAATTCGATCTTCTGACCTACCTGGTCAGGAACAGGGGTACAGTGCTCACACGCGATCAACTCCTGCATAACGTCTGGGGCTACGACTATGCAGGGGATACGCGCACTGTCGATGTACATATTCGCTGGTTGCGCGAAAAATTAGAAGAAGATCCGGCCAATCCCAAACTCATACAGACAGTACGCGGCGTTGGGTACTGCTTCAGATGGTGAACACGCAAGATATCCGCGAGGTGCGGGAAATACGTAATGCCCCCCTTTCCTTCGCCCCTGAAAAACACATACCTCAAAAACGAAATGAAAGATGACTATGGGGAGAACCAGACCACAACGCACAATTCTTCTGATAGAGCACGATCCTGCTCTACGCAAAAGAATCATAGTCGTATTGCAAGCAGAAGAATTTATGGTTCTTCCTATTTCTGAGGACGCCCTGAATCAGGATATCACACAGTTTTTGCCTCTTTCACTTCTCCTGTTAGACTCCACACTGCTACAACAAGGCGGCCAGGAACTCTGCCGGACACTGCGAACACATCCCACAACCAAACATATCCCCATCCTGATGATGGTCTCGCAAGAAAGCGAAATCGCACAACTCATGAAAAGCGAACTGCGCATCGATGACTTCATTACAAAGCCGCTGCTGTGGGAAGAGCTGCGTGCCTGCGTGAAGACGCTCCTGCGCGTCGGCAACAAGCGCGATAGAAAACATCCCCTACCCAGAAGAAGAATAACCTACCAGGAAAGACAGATCCTGATGGCAGATGATCTTTATATCGATGTGGTCCGCCACCAGGTCCTACGCAGCAATCAGCAGATCGAGCTAGGCCATCCGCTGCTCTTTGACTTACTGGCCTATATGGTTCGTCATCGCGGCATCGTCCTGACACGCGATCACCTGCTCAGGCAAGTATGGGGCTACGAGCAGGTCAACGACACACGCACCGTGGATGTACATATGCACTGGCTACGCGAAAAACTCGAAGATGACCCATCTAATCCTCAACTCATCCAGACCATACGCGGCCTGGGTTACCGCTTCAAAGCGTGATATGCACATGAGTTCCCTCTCCCCAACCCCCCCTCCTGAACAGGTACCGGGGTGTCTCATGTCTGATCAACTAATGCTGCCCTACGTACACACCCGACCAATCACCGAAATACAGACCGTTGCCGTTCTGCGACACCCCCTGCACCCACGCGGGGATAATCGCCGCCTGCGCTTGATGATCTATCGGCAACCAACCTACATCAGAGATGGCAATCTGCTCAGCTTTGTTATAGAGCGTAATACGCGCATCACCGCTTGCAGCCTCAGCCTGCTCGAGCGTCTGATCAAACTCGGCATTGGTCCATTTGCCGCTATTATTGTTGGCCGTCGAGAAGAGATTGAGGTACAGCCAATCATAGGGATCGGGGAAGTCCGCCCCCCACTGCGTGAAACCAAACTGCACCTGATGTTTTGAGGTTTCGTCGTTATAGGCTGAAAGCTCTACCGAGCGCAGCTTTACCTGCACACCCAGCGCGTTTTGCCACATCTGCTGCAAAGCTGCGGCCTCGCCGGAAGATACCTGCGAACTGGGATACGAAAATGTTATCGACGGCGCCTTCGTGACATCAGGAAAGACCGATTGTATCAGCGATTTGGCTTTGGTGGCGTCATAAGGCAAACCCGTATAGGTCGGTTGATAGCCAGGCATACCCGGCGGAATAATCGTGGGTGCAGGCGTCACGGCATCCTTCATTACAGCATGTACCAGGGTATTTCTATCGGTCGCATACGCAAAAGCCTGTCGCACCGCAGCATTATCAAACGGTGGTTTGGTATTATCGAAGAACAACAGGTCCGTCTGCAAGAGCGGCGTGCGGACAAAGCCAGCCAGCCCCTTTGCCGTCACCTGATCATCAGGACTGATATTCCATACAAAATCGTATTGACCAGCACGATAAGCCTTGAACGCGGTCGATGGATCATTCACAAAATACATGTCTACTTCTGTGAGCCTGGTCTTATTGCCATAGTAGTGAGGGTTAGGCACGAAGATCATACGTGCATTACGCTGCCAGGTCTTGACCATGAAGGGGCCTGTACCAACGCCATTGCCCTCCACGTGCTGCATCCAGTTTCTCGCCCCATATTGCTCAATAAGACGCTGATTTAAGGGGTAGAAGAGCGAGTTGGTCAGTTCCTCTAGAAAGTAGGGCGTAGGCTGCTTCAAAGTCACCTGCAGCGTATGATCGTCCACGGCCTTCACACCCGCCAGCGTGTTCGACTTCCCGGCACTTACCGCGTCTGAACCCACGATGGGAGCTTCAAAAAATGAGGCGATCGGGGACGCTGTAGCCGGTCGCAAAGCGCGTGTCCAGGTATAGACATAGGACTGCGCGGTGACTGGCGTACTATCAGAGAATGTTATCCCCGGTTTGATCTTGAAGGTATAGACTTTGTTCTCAGAGGATATCTGCCAGGTCGCCTGATCTGGTATAACATTCAAATTCTGATCAGTTCGCACCAGGCCGCTGTAAATCATATTCACCACGACCGCCGAGTTGGCATCCGGCCCCTGTGCGGGGTCCAATACAGCAACATCGGTAATACCGACGTTGGGAAACCTCAACACCTGCGTGGTTGCCGGATTCTTATTGGCACTATTAGAGGAGTTCGTAGCGCTCCCCCCACCACATGCACCGAGGATCAACATCATAGAGCTAAAAAATAAGAGTATTACGGGAAAGTGCTGTGTCTTCTTTGCACGCCGCATTCTTGCGCCTCACTTTCTAAAATCCCGGGAAGAGCCAGAAGAAATACACGTTTATAAACTATTTTACAACTTCTTTTCAACATATCGGTGGATAACGTGCTCAAGGTCAGCCACGGCTGACCTTGAGCACGTTATCCACCGATATGTTGAAAAGCTTATTCCTCGTATTTCAGAGGGCTTGCGGGCGGTACTAACAGATAACTGAGTGCCAGTCCAAGCGCACCAGCGATCACCGATGAACCCAACCAGAGATGAATAGACCAGGTAATGCCGCTGGTCGTCATCAGCGTCACAAAGTAGCAGAGATAGTAGAAGACTGGCATAATAAAGCTAAAGATGCGCAGAGCGTCTTTTCGGACCGTTGATGGTTTCAAAAACCAGTAAAACAGATCGGCAACGATACCCGCCAGGAGTACGCCAGGGATCAGGCGATATTCATCGTTGAGGACGCTCACCAGGGCCACATTGAGGGTGAGGATAAGCGTAAACGTCCCGAAAGGAAGCCGCCAGCGGCTGAGCGCGAACAATACAACCCCCATCATGATCGCAGCTTGTAGTAGTACATCGGCCGCACCAAGAGATTTATCTGTGTCACCGTGAGCATTTGTCACCGCCCACGTCTGCACAAATGGATGGGCAAATTCGGTGAAGAACGTGAATACCGAAAAGATAGCGAACAAGGACAGTAGTGCAGGGAGCAGCGTGGCCCAGGAGTGTGTCTCTATAGGGTCCGTGCGCTGCCATGCCGCACGCAAAGGGCCACCCAGGATGAGAGTACCGCTGAAAGCCAGTAACAGATGTGTAGGACTGAGGAGCGGCTCAATACCAATCTCGAAGCCGAAGAGGATATGCCAGACCATATCGCCGATACCCGCAGCAATAAAGAGCGGCGTGCCCAGCAATGTGAGTTCGTAGCCCCGTGGTATGGCTGAAAGCCAGGCTCGACCACGTAGATGATTCATAGTAACGGCGACAATCAGCGCCAACACACATACAAAGTAGCCTGAATAAAGGATGGCGTGCCAGGGGGTAAAAAAGGTCTTGTCTACCAGACCATGACTGTGCGCCCAACCGTCAAGGTAGAGGCCGCCAATAAACCAGCAGCCGAAGGCTGCCGTTAGCCGATCAAAGCCAATACCTCCGATGAAGGGTACACGTGTTGCTTCCGTCTTTGTGGGGTGCGCGCCCGGCAGCGCAGAACTGGCCATTGGTGCATCTCCTTGCGTATTTCGTACAATACAGGATGGGAGGCATAAAACCACTCCCCATCATTGGCTCCGCAATCTAACTACTCTATACTACTGACAGTGTATCACCAGAGAGCGCACATTTTGCTGCTGAAAGTAGGAAGTTTGCTCAATAGATAAGAAGAGGATATATCCGAAAGTCATATGACCTCTGGTTATCTGCTATACTTGCCTCTACTTTGGCAATCTGGCCTGCATTGTCTATATTACCAAGCTCTGGCCGCACACCTCCAACTGGTACACTTACAATGACACGATCAATCATTTAATTATATTCACACTGGGACTCGTTTTTGCTATCACGATGGTCTGCATTTTAATAAGCAAGGGGCGACCATGACCTTGAACAACGACTAGCAGGGCTTCGAGCCCCAGGCGCTCCTGGAAGGCCACATGGAGATCACCAGGAGGCGAAAAGAGGGGACGCACCTCTTCGTAGTCGTGCCAAGAAACCTGCCGGGAGCTGGCAGCGATAGCACAAGAGGCATGAGAGACGATGGAGGGAAATGAGAATTGACCAGCCGCGAAATCGCCACGCGGCTGATCATCAGCGAGGGCACAGTCAAGAATCACATCTCCAGGCTGCGAGATCGCACCCAGGCGACGATTTATGCACGTGAATATGGAACTTATTGGAGTCGCTTCCTAACAGCAAACCCTGGGCACGTTAACAGCATATACATATCAGTATTAACCGTCTTCAGGGCATAATGAAGACAATCTCGCCATCGTGCCATTCTGGTTCGGCTGCCGCGAACTCCATCAACTGTAGATAGCGTGCATGGGTCTCGGGCCTGATCGCATTCGCACGATAGGCCTCTTTACCTTCGAAGACGACGGCCATGTAATAGATGTTTGAGTCTGTATCCATTTGATAGAGGTATTCTGCCATCATACCAGGGTCCTTCTCAGGATTCAGCTCGCGCAAACGCTTGAGAAACGCTGCTGCTACTCCTGGTTTGACGGTAATACGTGCAACTGATCCATACATCGAACTGTCCTTTCTGAGCTAAAGATGCCACGCTGAATACGCTTATGAGCCGTTCGACGCCTATGCTTGCTGTTGCATAGCAGCCATATTACGCTCTATGGCCTCCATCGTCTGTCGGTAACCCTCAGCGGGACTGAACTCCACGTACTCGGTGTTCGCTCCCAGTACAGTGGTATGCCCAGGCGCGGCATAGTATACATCGCCCGCCTGATAGATCTCCTCATGGTCGGCAAACTTGAAGCGGAGCTGGCCTTGCAGCACATAGCCCCAGTGGGGACACTGACAGCGGTCATCGGGCAATCCTTTAAAGAGGGGACTGGGGTCGATTTCCTGGCGAAGCGACCCCATTTCAATGGCCATACCACCCCACTCGGCCTGGCGAATGATTCCTTCTGGCAATTCTGCTGCTACGGGAATATCTGCTTTTGATCCACGCATAGTTATTTCTCTCCTTTGCTTCATACTGATTGTGTTTCTTTTTTTGCCTTTGCGGTCTTTCCCGCCGGCTCTATGGAGAGTATAGAGCCGATAGGACACTGCTGGCATCGGGAGAATCTCCTAATAGTAGGAGAGTGGATAAACAGGAAAAAGGCCTCTTGTGATAGGAAGAATCCCCTAGTGGTTGAAGATCAGAGTGAATAGCAAGAGATCATGCAAGGCCATGGCGTATCGCGAAGGCAGTAGCAGCGGCTCGATTGTCGGCACCGGTCTTATTAAAAATGCTAGTCAGGTGGTTG
>Ga0137378_10005668_pt1 | contig 10812 bp, 6 predicted proteins | sample SagtaG_21_FD_104813 | JGI IMG/M metagenome (GOLD analysis project Ga0137378, IMG submission 104813) | Vadose zone soil microbial communities from Sagehorn Ranch, Mendocino, California, USA - Sage2_L_60_16 metaG | ecosystem: Environmental > Terrestrial > Soil > Vadose zone | place: USA... | reverse complement strand
GAGAGTGACGCTGTCAACCGGGTAGTTTAGAGGATTGTTATCTCCTCCGGGGAATGGACAATTTCCCGCCGTAGTGCAGGCGAGGTGACTCCCAGATGTCAAGGATTGCGCGCCGACAGCCGGCGCCAGCCCCAGAAACTCGGCAAACCCGCCACCCTGCAAATGGTTAAATCCAACACCAAAACGGAATATGTGGCTCTTATATGGCTTGCTGCCGTCGTACTTGACCTGACGATTCGACTGCATCGTTGCCTGGGGTGCGAGAAAATTCGGGCCGGAGCAAAAATCATCGAGCCCCGCAGTCAGGCAGAAGGAATCGCCGCCGATCGCCAGTTCGATTCCTGGTGCCGGATCAAAGATGCTGGAACCGGCCACAGCGTCCGCAATTCCGTTTTGAAATTTTGAATAGCCGAAACGAATACTATGGGTGAAACTTCCAGTGTTGAAGTCAACACCAATTGCGTGATCGCGGTCGTGGTTTACGTTTGCATAGGGCTGGAAAGAGTTCGGAATAAAAGGCAACACACTTTTGTTTTGATCGAAGGTAAAGCGATAGAAAATCTTAAACCGGCCGGCCTGATAATCGAGGCGAGCGTCGGCTTGCGTCTCGCGGAATGGTGAGGTAAAGGTTCCAGTGAGGCTAGCGAAATCTCCACCGGGTATGACAGGGTCAAGTAGGTCTTGCTTGTTGCGCTCAACTGTAAAGAAGAAGAAGAGTTTGTCCTTGAGGATAGGACCGCCTAGACTGCCTCCGAATTGGTTCCTCTGGAAGGAATTCGTGGAGGCGCCGGGGAGTGCGGCATTCAAGCTTTGGTCGCGAAAATAGTAAAAGCCGTCACCGTGAACAGCGTTCGTACCAGACTTAGTGTTTAAACTCAAAGACCCAGATGATGTCAGCTCAGTAGACAAATCCAAGGAGGACTGCTGCAGAGACGCCTCCTGAATTGCATCGAGCGGCACATTCGCCGTGGTTGTACCCACGGTTTCATCGCTGATGTCGATGCCGTCCAGCTCTATCCGCGCGGTGCGGCCAAAGCGTCCGCCGAAAGAGACTGATGAAAAACCATTCTTGGTGGGATCAAAGGTTCCGCCGTCCTGAATTTGAACGCCGGGTTCGAGCTGCGCTAGATCTAGAAAATTCCTACCATTAATAGGGAGGTTTTCGATCTGCTGAGTGGTCAAAATCCCCTGCACCGTCGCCTGCTCAGTGTTGACCTGCACTGTAGAACCCTGAACCTCGACAACTTGGCTCTCCTGTCCAACTTGGAGCCTGATGTTCCCAGTCGCGGTAACGTTCACCTGAACGGTCGTCTGAGCCTGCGCTGTTTTGAAACCCTTCGCCTCGACCCTGACGGTGTAGTCTCCGGGAATCAACGCGCCCGAAGCGTATGCACCGGCCGACGTGGTTTGGACCGTGATGGCCTGTCCTGTTCCTTTATTTGTGATCGTGACTCTCGCACCGCCAACCACCGCGCCGCTCTGATCAGTAATGGTCCCCTGGACACTGCCGGTGGAAATGGTGGTTTGAGCGAAGGCTGGCTGAGACAAAAGTGAAAACAATGTGGCCGACGCAACGAGGAAAAAAACAGCTGACGATGAGGCACGCAGGCTCATGGTAGGGCTTCCTTTCAATTTCGAACCTAATCTGCCTGCAGCGCGAATCTGCAGACAGGAACGATGCAATCCCCGCTCCAAGTAGTGTAGGTATTTGTAAAGTCGTAAATGTGCTTTTCAGTCAGCAACTTAGACGAGGGAGCGAAGCACGAAAAAGAATCCAGCCTTCTCGAAAGCATCCGGAAAATGGGATATGTGATCTTGATAATTGGAGAAGAGACTCGAGGATCGTCCTTCCCAGCGAAATCGATGCAGGTTCGCACTCTGTTTTGATCTAATGCGACTTCGACGTGTAGTACCCCGTTCTGTGGCGGGTCTTGTAGTCGGTGCTTCCGTCTACTCCCGCCAGCTTCACTTCAATCCGGCGGAAATCCGAGTCGGCGAAACGTTGTGACGGATAATAGGCCAGTAAATATTGCGTCCGCAGCTCATCGCTTATGCTGCGAAAAACCTGGTCGAGTTGCGCCATCGACGTTGCGTAATAATACTTGCCTCCTGTATCTGTCGACAATTGAATCAGGGCGTGTTCTCCGCCGATGTCGCGGCCGGCGCTGGCCTCGATGGGCACAATGATAATGCTGTAGACGATGGCCTCTGATATCTGGGCAGCGCGAAGCGCCTCCTGATAGGTGATCTTGCTTACCGTGTCTCCGCCATCGGTGATTACTACCATTACCTTTCTTCCCTGCCGCTCTTCGAGAGCCTGCGCTCCAATATAAACTGCATCGTAAAGGGCGGTGGCCGCGCCGGGAGGTAAGCGATCGAGACCACGATCAACTGTCCTGAGATCGGCGGTGAAAGGGACGATTTGATCAACGGTTTCGCTGAAATCGTAAACCGACAACGCGTCTACGGGCCGGAGAATTGCGTGCGCGAAGCGGCGGGCGGAATTGATTTCGAGCGGAAGGTCCTTGCGCGTGCTCAGGCTGGTGTCGATGTCGAGCACGATGGAGAGTGGGAGTTCGGACTCTTTGTCGAAGACTGAGATCTTTTGTGGCCGGCCATCTTCGAGTATTTGAAAATTCTCGCGGCTGAGGCTAGCAACCGGCGCACCACGATCATCCGTGACTGTCACAAAGACGTTTACCAGTTTGACATCGACTTTGATGGTTGCGTTGTCGTCGGACTGCGGCGCGGACTTGGACTCAGGAGACTTCACCCACGGCGGTTTGGGAACGCTGCTCTGCGCGGGACACACGCCCGCAGCCAAGACCAGGAATAGGAAAAATTTCATTGGAGGGCTGCTCACTTAGATGCAGAGCTCCGCGAATGGGTGCCCGTCGGGGCGGGGGTGATCTCCTCTGGAAACGGCTCGCCATCGGCCCAAACGGCGCCATCCTCGAAGAATTCCTTTTTCCAGATGGGCACGGTGCGTTTCAGGGTATCGATAAGCCAGCGGCAGGCTTCGAAAGCTGCCGCGCGATGGGCTGAGGCAACTACTATCAAAACGCTAGTCTCGCCGATTTCAAGATGCCCGAGCCGGTGAATGATGGAAACATCACGAATCTGGAATTGCGATAATGACTGATCGGCCAAAGATTCCATCCGCTTAAGTGCCATGTCTTCGTAGGCTTCGTACTCCAGGAATCGAGTTCGCCGTCCACGACTGTGGTCGCGCACGATGCCTTCGAAGACGGCCACAGCGCCATCTTCAGGCTGCCTAATCTCAGCGGCTACGCGTGCGCTGTCGATGACCTCGCGCGTAATGCGGGTGCGCGGAGCGCCACCGCTAACGGGAGGGAGGAGCGCGACTTCATCTCCGGATTTCAGGGTCGCTTCTGGCTTTGCGTACTCCTGGTTAACTGAAACGGCGATGGAGCCAAGCATCCCTTTTAAGGGCGAGATTCGACTGCTGTAATGTTCGATGACATCTCCTGCCTTAGCCTGGTCAGGCAGCGTCAATTCGTCGGAGCTGCGCCCAACAAGATCTTTCAGTACTCCGAAAAATAGGACTCGAACTTGCATAGAAGCGGAACACAGTAGTTTAACGTGAGCAGAACTGAACACGGTGGCTGGCCAAGAGAAAAAGCCCCGGTTGCCCGGGGCTTCGATTCAACTCCGTTTCAAGCTCACCGAAAATGCGGCGGTTGGTTGTTGTCGTTCTTTTTCTTGTCGTCGCTTGGCGGATTCCGCTTGTCATTGCGCTGCTCGGACGGACGGCTCTCGCGCTGTTGTTGCTGAGGCGGCTGTGCCGGCCGGGCTTCTGGACGAGGAGCAGGTTCGCTCCGCGTCTCTGGGCGTGTCGCCTGCTGCCGATTCTCGTTTTGAGGCGGAGCCGCTTGCTGACGACTCTGCGGCGGACGCGCAGGTTCTTCTGGTTGAGTCCGCGGAGTCTCTGGACGTGTGTTCTCGGGACGGGCAGTTTCCGAACGATTGGGAGCTTGCCGCGGCTGCTCCGGAGCTGTCTCAGGCCGATTGGCAGCAGGCGGCCGTGGGGCCTGCTGCTGCGGACGGTTATTGTCCGGCTGGTTTGGCCGGTTCTCCGGTGCGGCAGGACGCGGTGGCGCCGCTTCACGATTATTGTTCGGGTTGCCAGGTTGCGGCGCTTCGTTCGGTCGTCCTACTCCAGGCCGATTATTTTCCGGTGCAGCTGGACGTGGTGCTGTTTCAGGCGCACCTGGACGAGGAACCGCGCGGTTGTTTTCGGGACCTGGGCGGTTGTTCTCCGCTCCGGGACGATTGCTCTCTGCTCCAGGGCGATTGTTTTCCGGCGCATTCGGGCGCGCGGCTTCCGGAGCTCCCGGCCGCGGAACGGCGCGGTTGTTTCCCGCTCCGGGGCGGTTGTTCTCAGGCGATCCAGGCCGATTGTTCTCCGCTCCAGGCCGATTGTTCTCCGCTCCAGGCCGACTGTTCTCGGCTCCGGGACGGTTGTTCTCGGGTGCTCCAGGCCGCGGAGCGGCTGCTGCCGGAGGATTGTTAGCCGGTGCGCCCGGCCGGTTATTCTCTGGCCCCCTATTCTCTGGTGCGCCGGGTCGTGGCGCAGCTTCGTTCATCGGTCGTCCGCCCGTTCCGCGTGCTCCGCGCTGCAGTGGCTGCGCTTCAGCCGAAGGTGCGGCGCGAACCGTCCTTACCGGTGGAGGAGCAGCTGTTCGTTCCATTCCTGCCACGGGTGCTGGGCGATTGATGGCAGCAGGCTGACGTGTTGCAACGACCTGCCGAGTCATCGCCTGCTCCGGGGGTCTTCCCTGCGAGGGGCGAGCCGTACCGACTAGACTCTGCCGCTCTGGCTGCATGTTTCGGACAGATTCATGCGTCACTGGCGCCGAAGCAATCTGCCGCGCATCTACCCGAACGACATTATTGTGCACTGGCCGCGCGTTCACAAAAGTATCGTGGTTGACGACGGTCACGCTGTTGGTGACCCGCTGGTTCATGTAGGTCACGTTGTTTACATGGTTGACTGTCACGTTGTTGTAAACGTTGGTTACCTGAGTCACGTTCACGCGCGTATTGCTGATGTTTACATTCTGAACATAACGTGGGCTGGTTCGATACCACGGCACAAAGACTTCCCCTGGGCCTAGCGGGAACCATCCCACTCCGCCGCCGACTCCAACGCCGATGCTGAAGCCTCCGCCGCCGACAAATGCAACTAGCGCCGGGGAATAGACTGGGGCAACCGCGACCGGTCCTGGGACCCAGCACCAGCTGCTTTGTACAAATGCCCAACGGCCGTAATGGAATGGCGCAAAACCCCACGGCTCGTCTTCGACCCACGTCCACCCCCACGGCGAGACATAGGCCCAGTGACCGTAGCGATAAGGCGCCCAATCGCCCGGAACTCCGGCCGGTGACCACACATTTCCATAACCTGCGACTTCATGCCATCGTCCGTAATCGTCAAGATCCTCATACCCCGTCATCTCGGTTGAGACGTATCGGGAGCTGCGAGCGCGATCTTCGCGCTCGTCGCGCGACATCGCCCACCGGTCAAAAGGATCCTGCGGGCCAATCTGGTCCACATCGTACGAAAGCTGATCGACACCGGAGAAACTGCCACGCTGGCCTTCAATGAGCCGGTAGGAATTGCCGCCACCGGTAATTTCGGCTTCCCCGCGCCAAACCGTCGCGACGGTTTGATCGCCATTTCCATTGACGTTCAAGCGAAACTCACCGGGCCGATTTACATTGAATGCGAGGTTCGGGGTATCGACTTCGAACACGTCGTCCCCGCCGTATTGACGAACTCGGAAGAACAAAGATCCCATCGACAACCGGAGCTGGATAGCGTTGTTTCCCAGGTCCGAAAACGTAATACTGGTCTCGGGACCGAGTCGAATGGAGGTCGATCCAATTTGCACTTCCGCGCGCGAGTCGCGATCCACCCACAGGTTATCGCCTACGGTTAGGGGACGATTTGGCACTGCCTGCACCCAGTCGCCTTCGCCGCCAGGCTGGAACGAAACTGATCCTTCAACGTAGCCGAGCCGGCCGGCGCGAGTGGGCGGGTCCTGGTCATAATCCTGCGCCGATGCTGCGGGCACGATTAGCAGCAACAAGATCGCCGCAGTCGTGGCTGCAATCCAAAATCCTGTGCGCGTCATCTTCTTCATAAAGGTTTTTCCTTGCTGCGGTCGTTTCATTGTCGGGCCGCTCGGACATAACTGCTTGACTAGTTGATTTAACACGCCGCGAAAGCACAAGTTCCATACGGTCATGAGGGTACCCAGACCAATGCGGAAGGGTACAGTTAACCTTCTCACTCATATTAAGCGGCTTACTGCCGGCCGAATGGTCGAAAGACATCCAGTGCCGGCGTGAAACGGGCAGTATGCAGTATAAGGGGAATCATTTATGTGCTGTCACGGTCTCGCCCGGGGTACTGCGGGGAGGGTAGCTAGTTTGCCGGAGCATGTTTCCGCTCATCACTTCCTAGATACCTCAAGTCGAATCCGAGGCACGAAGTCAAAATCGCAGCTACGCTGATGCCAAGCACATGGGTCTCAACCGGGTAGATTTTGCGATCATTGCGCTTTACCTCGTGGGCATCACTCTTTTCGGTCTGCGCTTTCGCAAACGTCACCGCACTTTGCGAGATTACTTTCTCGCGGGATGCGATATCCCGTGGTGGGCGATTGCGCTCTCTATTGTGGCGGCTGAAACCAGCACCCTGACCATCATCAGCATCCCTGGACTCGCTTACGATACCAATCTCACGTTCTTGCAAGTTGTGTTCGGATACATTGCCGGGCGCTTCATCATCAGTTTTGTGCTGCTGCCACATTATTTTCGCGGAGACCTGTTCACCGCGTATGAGCTCATCGAACGGCGCTTCGGGCCGCGTTTGCGATTGCTGACTTCCGGATTATTTCTGTTGACGCGGGCGGCGGCCGAGGGCGTGCGAGTCTACGCGGTTTCGATTGTGGTCTCGATTGCCATAGGGACGGGAGAAATTGCTTCCATCGCGATTATCACCGCTCTCACGCTGATCTATACCTTTGAAGGCGGCCTGGTGGCAGTGATCTGGACGGACGTCGTGCAGACGGGAATTTATGTTACCGGCACGCTGCTGGGAATCGCGACCATCCTGCACTGTGTTCCAGGTGGATGGGCGCACATTCATCAAATCGCGGCGGCAAGCGGGAAGCTGCGCGTCTTCGATTTCACTCTCAGCCTCTCGAAGCCGTATACGTTTTGGGCAGGCCTGATCGGTGGGGCGTTCTTTATAACTGCCAGCCACGGCACAGACCAGTTAATCGTACAGCGATTGCTGGCCGCGCGAAGCGAGAAGCAGTCGGTGACCGCGCTGCTTTGCAGTGGCGCTGCGATTCTGTTTCAGTTTGGATTATTTCTGCTGCTCGGGATAATGCTGTTTGCGTATTACATGCTGCCTTCGGCGCACTTTGGGAAAGCCGACCGGATTTATCCGACTTTCATCGTGACGTATATGCCGCACGGAATTTCTGGATTGCTCATTGCGGCGATTCTGGCGGCGGCGATGTCGAACTTGAGCGCGGCTTTAAACTCACTTTCATCTAGCACCATTATGGATTTCTTTGTGCGGCTCCGTCCGCAAACGGACGAACGCAGCCGGATGATGTTTTCGCGACTTGCGACTTTCGTCTGGGCCCTCATATTGTTCGGGCTTGCCGTGCTTTGTTTGCAGAGAGTCACCAGGGTTGTGGAGGTGGGCCTGCAGATTGCATCCGTAGCTTATGGCGCGCTGCTGGGGGTGTTTTTACTCGGAGTGCTTACGCGCCGCGCGACACAGAATGCGGCCGCAGCCGGAATGCTTTGCGGTTTTACAGCGGAAGTCTATTTGTGGAAATTTACGCAGGTGCCTTGGACTTGGTGGGTGGCGATTGGGACTCTGACTACTTTTGCCGTGGGATATGCGCTGAGTCTTACCGCGCAGAAAATCAAAAGCTTTTAACCGCAAAGTACGCTAAGAAACGCAAAGGTCGCAAAGAGGAGCGATTCCCGAAATGGCGTTTCTTTGCGATCTTTGCGTCATCTTTGCGAACTTTGCGGTCAAGATTTTCTCGTGCGAGACCTCTCTAACGAAATTGTCGGAGCACAATTAAGGTTCACCGTAAGCTCGGGCCGGGAATGCTTGAATCGGCGTACGAGGCTTGTTTGACTCACGAACTAGAAATACTTGGAAAGAGAGTTGAGCGACAGAAAGCAGTGCCTCTTGTCTATGAAGGGCTAAAGCTTAATTGCGGCTTTCGGGCTGATCTTGTCGTCGAAGGTAGGGTCGTTGCTGAACTCAAGTGCAAGGAATCGCTACATCCGGTCGATGAGGCCCAATTGCTCTCGCATCTCAGGCTCCTGAATTTTTCAGTTGGGCCGCTGATCAATTTCCATGTCTTGCTGCTTAAACATGGGATCAAACGAATAACTATCTCGAGCCAGCGGATGAGTTCGCGTCAATCAAAAGCATTTAAGCGCAAAGGTCGCTAAGGATCGCGCAGGTCGCAAAGAAAGACCGAGCAATTACTTTGCGGTCTTCATTTGTGTACTTTGCGGCCCTCCTTTGCTGTCTTTGCGGTTAAAGTCTTTCCATCGCCCGGTAAACGGACCCCGAGAGTTCTCAAACTCTAATCAGGCTCCGAGATCCAGTTCGTCCAGTGTCAAGAATTCTTGCACGATCGGCGCATTGCATTTTTCCATCTCAGGATAGCCGCCGAAAAAGAGCACTTTGCCTTCGTGCAAGAACACGACTCGGTCGGCAAGCCTCTTTGCCAGGCGCATGTCGTGAGTCACCACCACGCTGGTCAGCTGCAGCTGAAGTTTCAAGCGCTTGATTAATTCGCCGAGCAACTGGGCCATGAGCGGATCGACCATGGTCGTGGGTTCGTCGTAGAGAACGCACTCCGGTTGCGACGCGAGCGCGCGAGCGATTGCTACCGACCTCTTCATCCCGGTAGAAAGCTCCGCCGGGAATTGATCGACCATCTCTTTCACTCCGACCATCTCTAGAAGTCCCGAAACAATTTGATATATCTGATCCTCGCTTAGGTCCTTGCGCTCGCGCAGAGGGAACGCAACGTTTTCCCCGACCGTTAGCGAGTCGAATAGCGCGCCGCTCTGGAAGACCATGGTGACTTTCTTGCGGATTCGCTGAAGTTCCTCTTCGGGATAGTCGGTTATGTCCTCGTGAGCAACGATGACGCGGCCCGTGTCCGGCTTAAGGAAGCCGAGGATGTGCTGCAGAGAGACCGATTTTCCAACACCGCTTCGCCCGAGAATGCAAACCGTCTCGGCGTCCTTTACATCGAAGGTGACATTGTCGAGAACGCGCTGGTCGCCAAACGCCTTGGAGACATTGTGGAATTTGATGTACGAGCCGGACTGGTTGGCTGAGGTTTTCGGACTCGGGGCACTTTCGAGGATGGCTTCAGTCATGGTCCGCTGTCTCTTGCCATCATAAACAATGTGTTGTGCAGGACGTGATGCTTATCCTGGGCCTTCGTTAAATGATTGGCGCTTCATGCTTTCTGTTGTGCGCGCACAGCGAATTCCTGCTGCGCCAATTCCCAATCTTCTGGCGCGTTCAGGTTGCGGAAAATCGAAGAGCTGAAGTTGTTGGTGGCAAGTTCTTCTTCGGTTATGAGTCGGACCGACGTCTCGGAAAAAAGAGCGTCGACTTTATTCCTTCCGCTCACGAGTGCCGGTTCAGCGAGCACACCAAATTGCTTACGGTACATCGCGCATAGTGGCTGAAGACGCCCGCCGGCGGAAGCGACCGTGACGACAGCGTCTGAATCTTGCGCAGCCGCCGCCAGATACCTGAGAAACGGTTCCCGCAAAAACGGAAGATCGACTCCCAGTATCAAGTTCCAGTCGGTGCGGGTGCTGGTCAGGGCCGCGTGGATTCCGCCCAGTGGACCACGGTCTGGATAGACGTCCTGGATCACATCCCCGAATTGCGAAAACTTGTCCGCGTCACCAATGATTTTGACCTCCTCGGCCGCCGATCGGGCCAAATCGATCGCGTGGGCAATCAAGGGGCGCCCGCCGAGCTGCAATAAAGCTTTATCTGTGCCCATGCGGGTACTTTTGCCGCCTGCAAGGACGAAGGCCGTGATCGGCTGCATGTCGCGATCATATAGCGGTGCCGGTGAATGCTTGTCTCGTCTGAGATCGGTCGTCACAGAATAGCGGTTCGTCGGCGGGGCAAAGGTCATCGTGGACGCAGGCGAACAGCAGGTTCCTCACCGCTAACGCGGTTCGGAATGACATCAATCCTTTGTTGTTGAAGGACGCTTTTGTTGTTGGACTTCCAGCAAGCACAAAGGCCGAGATGGGCTGCATCTGGCGATGATACAGCGGTGCCTGTGGATGCAAGTATCGATTCGACGGGCGGAAGGATGCTCCCTCGTTACCTCCTTGGTACACGAAAGTAACCTACCGCGTGGCGCGATTCCGTTGGATGATGGGTGTGCCTACGCTTGCCACTAGGCGGACTCCGATGCCCCAAAAGCTGTTAGATGTTCTCCTCCTAGGCCGTTGCTCCCACGAATTTTCCTGGCCGCGACGTGCCACGGATGGTCAGTATTATCAGGTTTGCCTGCTGTGTGCCGCCGAGTTCAAGTATGACTGGGCGACGATGCGGCGTACCGAGCGGCTCGCTCAAGAGACGCCGGAGGTATCGTCTGCGTCAAAGCGCCGGCCACATGCGCGCAAGCCCACCTGGGTGCCGCGGGCGCGCCGAATCAAGTTGGACGCGCCTCTCCGCTACCGGGTGAAGAACCT
>Ga0137378_10005666_pt1 | contig 10815 bp, 11 predicted proteins | sample SagtaG_21_FD_104813 | JGI IMG/M metagenome (GOLD analysis project Ga0137378, IMG submission 104813) | Vadose zone soil microbial communities from Sagehorn Ranch, Mendocino, California, USA - Sage2_L_60_16 metaG | ecosystem: Environmental > Terrestrial > Soil > Vadose zone | place: USA... | reverse complement strand
TGGCCAACATCACCTGCGATCAACAAACACTTGCGGCCTTCTTTCTCTACCAGGCGCCTGGTCTCATTTGCGTCCTTGTGCTCTTCGAGATAAACAACCGCAACGTCCGCACCTTCTTTTGCAAAGGCAATCGCCACTGCGCGGCCAATCCCGCTGTCCCCGCCGGTAATCAGCGCCACTTTGCTTCGCAATTTTCCACTACCGCGATGTTTTTCGTCCTCGGCTCTCGGCCGCGGCTTCATTTCGTGTTCGCGGCCGGGCTGTCGCTTTTGGTGTTGCGGCGGCTGAAGTTTCTTTTGCTTGGACATATTGAAATTTTCCGCGTGATGGGATTTTGCTAGATTTTTTCCGAAGAGCGCTATCCGAAGCTTCTATCAAAGCCGCGATGGCATGCTATCGGCGGCGCTTTCGCGTGCGCGCTGCCTTCTTCGCTGCGGCCGAACGTGAACGCGCTGAGCGTCGACCCGCCGCTCGCTTTGCTTGTTGTGACAGCGCTTTTTTCGATGCTGACCGACGACTCTCGCGTTTGAGCGCACCTTTGGTTGCACGGGAGCGTTTGCGTGAAGGTTTTTTGCCACGGCGGCCAGTGCGGCCCTTCGCTAAATCCCGCTTGGCTTGACGTTTCGTTCGCGCTTTGCCCCGCTTCGGCGGAGGCAACTTTACTCCAGCCCGCCGCGCCTTCGACAGACCGATGGCGATCGCCTGCTCAGGCGAGCGCGCGCCATGTTCGCCTTCCCGAATATGTTCCATTTCTTCGCGCACGAATTCGCCCGCCTGGGTGGACGGCGATTTGCCTTCGCGTTCGTCTTCGCGCGCCCGTTCGATTGGTTCTTCTTCTGGCATAGCAAAATTGTTTCGCCGCTAGCCAGGTATTTGGATGTCACGAAATCTGTATCGCACATCTGCATCTACGTTATTACAACCGCGCGACGCCAATTTTGCCGACAACACATCGATCAAGTGTGCAGCAAAGAAAAAGATTGCGATTCCGCGACGAGCCAGAATAGCCTCGGCTCATGCGCACAATTCTGATAATTATTCTGATTATTCTGTTACTCGGCGCTCTGCCGAGTTGGCCGTACAGCTCCGGGTGGGGCTATTACCCAAGCGGCGGATTAGGGCTTGTTCTGTTGATCGTGCTGATCCTCTGGTTGATGGGACGGATCTGAATCGTGCTCGAACCATTAACCGTGGCAAACGATTTGAGCTAAATCAGCTCTTTTTGGCAGCGTCGCGAAGATTTCTGATACGATCGTGCGCCTTTTTGATCTCGGTGTATTGACGCGAAACAATCTCGTGTAATTGCGCCGATAGGTTGTCATCTATCGCCTTCTTATATTCTTCAACTGCGGAGTCTTCTCCGCGTTCGCATTCGGCCAGGATCGCATGGTCATCGCCTCTGGTGACAGCGGATTTCAAGTTAATCCAGCCGCGATGCAATGCGCCAGCAGCGGTGCTGCTGGTTTCGGATTTTGGTTCACCCAGACTGCGGGCCTGGCTCTGCAGCTCGGTCGCGAACCGCGAGCGCTGCTGTGAATAGTCATTGAAGAGTGATTTCAACTGTGGAGATTTCACGCTTTCAGCGGCCTGTTTAAAGCCTTCCTGCCCATCCTTGAGCGTTTCGATCAAGTTGTTGATCGTTGAGACAATTTCTTTTTGTTCTTTCATACAAATTTAGTCGCATATGACAGCTCGGTCGCGTGTCACATTTTGGCTTCCCGCAGATTTTCGTCGACTATGAACGTTGCACACGACCGGGGTGTTAGTTGTGACGAAAAGCAACTTAACTCGAAGTCAGACGTTCAGCAGTCGGTCGAAGGACGCGCGGTAACGCTGTAAAGCGACGCGCAGATCTTCCGCCGAGACCTTGTCGCTGCGACCCCATTGCCCCTCTTACCTCCGCGTTTTGTAAGGTGCGTCCGCCACTTCCTATCCAGGTATGAACCAAGGCAAACCAGTTTCGTACGTCGATTAATATCGCGGTACTGAATGCGCAACGCTGAGGATCTTCGCGTGAAAGAAATTGTAAACGTATTCAACGATTAGGGCGAAGAGTTAGGCATCGATGACAGCCTGCTCCGTGCGCCATGCTTCGTGTTCAGAGCGGTCGCTTACCTCGAAGGCGCCGTTATTATCGTTCTCCCAAAGAATCGCCTTGTTGCGTGGGTGTTGGCCAAAAAGCTTTCTTTGCACGGCTAAACTGCCTAGTGGGCACGAACAGCCAAAGATGACAAACGTTCCTTTTTGGATCGACAGCGCGCCTATTAAGCGATTTCCGGGGCTAGAAAAGAATACGAATGTCGACGTGGTCGTTGTCGGGGCGGGCATTACCGGAATCACGACCGCATATCTCTTGAAGAAGGCCGGATTAAGCGTAGCGCTGATCGAGCGTGAGCGCGTGGCGTCAATCGACACTGGCCACACAACTGCTCACCTCACATATGTCACCGACGTCCAGCTGCAGGAATTGGCAGGCAATTTTGGCAACGATCATGCCCAAGCTGCATGGGACGCGGGCGCAGCCGCGATCGACGAAATCCAGAGAATTGTCTGGGAGGAAGGGATCGAGTGCGAGTTTACGCGCGTGCCAGCGTACGTGCACGTTTGCGTGGACAGTTTTGCCCAAAAGGACATTTCCTCACTCAAGAAAGAGGCCGGGCTCGCTGCGAAACTTGGATTCGATGCGGTTTACCTTAAATCGGTTCCGTACTTCAATTTGCCGGCTATGCGATTTCCCAATCAAGCGAAATTTCATCCAAGGAAATATCTTCGGTCGCTAGTTGTGAAGGTTCCTGGCAACGGTTCGCACGTTTTCGAGAAATCCGCGGCGACGGACTTCGATACGAAAAAAAGCCGAGTTAAAGCCAACCGCCACTGGATCAGCTTTAATCGTTTGATCATGGCGACAAACAATCCGCTTGTGGGCTTGGCCACGATTACCAGCGCGACGCTTCTGCAGACGAAACTCTCTCTCTATACTAGCTACGCGCTCGGCGCCCAAGTCCCATCAGAAACGATTCCAGAAGCACTGTTCTGGGACACCAGGGATCCTTACGATTACCTGCGAGTGGATCGACATCGCCGCTTCGATTACGTCATTTACGGCGGTGAAGATCATAAAACGGGACAAAAGAGGGAGACCCAACGAGCTTATGCTCGATTGCTGACGCGATTGAAAAGGATCGTTCCCGCCGCGCGCGTCGATCATCGCTGGTCAGGACAAATTATCTCCACTCCTGACGGCTTGCCTTACATAGGCGAGAATGCTGAGCGCCAGTTCATTGCCACAGGGTTTTGCGGTAACGGCATCACATTCGGAACCGTATCCGCAATCATGGCGCGCGACTGGGTAATGGGAAGAAACAATCCATGGACAGATCTGTTTGCCGTCGACCGAAAAAAAATCAAAGGCGCAACGTGGAATTATCTCCGAGAAAACAAGGACTATCCATACTACATGATCAAAGATCGGATCGCTCGTCCCGAAGCCGACTCCGCCCGGAGGATAAAACGCGGCGACGGCCTGATTATCGGTTCGCGCGGCAAGAAAGTTGCCGCGTTCCGCGCTCGCGGTGGTAAACTCTTCAAGCTCTCACCTGTTTGCCCACATCTTGGGTGCCACGTCAGATGGAACTCTGCTGAATCAACGTGGGACTGCCCCTGTCACGGCTCGCGCTTCAAGCCCACTGGAGAAGTGATAGCCGGACCGGCGGAAGATCCGATGAGTCCAGCCTAGCCTACGCACCCCGATAGACCCATGAAAGAATTGGATTCATATTTAAACGATCATATCGCCGGCTCAGTTGCCGCGCTGGAACTTATTGCTCGCTGGGCGCAGCTGTACAAAGACAAGCCCCTCGGTGCCTTCTTCATCGAGCTCGAAGCTGAGATCCACGCGGATCAAGAGATATTGCGCCGTTTGATGCGTTCCCTCGGCGTCGAAGAAAGCAAGGTGCGTCAGGCGGGTGCATGGGTCGCGGAAAAGGTTGGCCGCGCGCGATTCATGATTGCAGGCGATGAGGCTGACGGTTTGGGATTGGTGCTTGCGTTGGAGGGGCTGATGATGGGAATCGCCGGAAAGAAACTTTTGTGGCGCGCATTGGCAGCGGCAAATCTGCCCAAGCTTGAAGGATTCGACTTCAAGGAGTTACAGCGTCGCGCCGAACAACAAATTGAACGGACGGAAGCCGAGCGGATTCAGGCGGCACGGCGGGCGTTTAAAGGCCCAACCGGCTAGAATTGAGGTCCAAGATGCCCGCGCCCGCGAAAAAGGCCGGTAAACAGAAGCCCAACGAAACCGATTTTGCTGTTGACCCTGTGGATGCGGCGGAAGAGGCCGGTTTGCGCTATGTGAGCGATGATCGTCCCGGCTACAGGCGTAAAGCCAACGGCGACCACTTCGAGTATTTGGACACAGAAGGAAAACGAATTCGCGACGAGCAGCGCCTCCTCCGAATTAAACGTCTGGCAATTCCACCAGCATGGACGGATGTCTGGATTTGCCCTTCGCCAAATGGACACATCCAGGCGACTGGCCGCGATGCGCGCGGACGGAAGCAATACCGTTATCACGACCGTTGGCGCGAGATGCGCGATGAAAATAAATTCGGGCGCCTCTCCGACTTTGCCATAGCACTGCCAAATATCCGCCGGCGAGTCGCTGAGGACATCAAATTGGCCGATCTGCCGCGGCGAAAGGTGCTTGCGACCATTGTGCGATTGCTGGAGCGAACTTTCATGCGCATCGGCAACGAAGAATACGCACGCGAGAACAAATCGTTTGGCTTAACCACGATAAAAGATCGACATGTGGCTGTGAAAGGCGCGCAATTGCGTTTCCGTTTTCGTGGCAAGAGCGGACGCCAACACGAAGTGGACGTGACGGACCGGAGCATCGCGAAAATTGTTTCCAAGCTGCAGGATTTGCCTGGTCAGGACCTATTCCAATATGTCAACGATGAAGGCGACGTTCGGGACATCGCATCGCACGACGTAAACGATTATTTGCGCGAAATTACGAGCGAAAATTTCACCGCGAAGGATTTCCGCACTTGGGCTGGGACGGTTCTGGCGGCGATCGCACTCAATGCACAAGAGAAGTTCAAAAGCGATAAAGAGGCAAAGACCAATATTAAAAATGGTATTTGCGCAGTGGCAGAGCTTCTAGGCAATACACCGGCGATTTGCCGGAAATGTTACGTCCATCCAGAGATAATCGAAGCTTACTCAGCCGGAATCTTAATTGCCGGGCTCACGCGAATGCGCAAAAGACCGAAAGATGTACATTTTCGCTCGGCTGAAGTCGCAGTCCTGAAATTTTTGCGCGCCAGAGAAAGCGATCCCGGAAAATAAGATACGGATTTTGGCGCCTTGTGCGTGGGTGATTGATGTCCGCAATCCGTTCGACTGGGTCGTCACAACGTCCAAAATCGCTCGCGGCGGCGAACTAATTCAAGAAAGGAAAAGCTATGGGCATGATTCTATTGATTATCTTAATCCTTCTATTGATTGGGGCGCTACCAGCCTGGCCGTACAGCTCCGGCTGGGGTTATTACCCGAGTGGAGGACTAGGCTTGATTCTTTTGATTGTAATCATTCTCGCCTTGACGGGGCATATTTGAACGACCTCGCTTTGATTAGCGAGAATTCGCGAAGTTTGCAGCGTTGAGAAAAAGCGCTCATTCGTTTCTCGGGTGGCCGGGGGCAATCACGTGCTGCAGTTTACCGGATAACAACTGGGTTGTTTTCTCAACAACCATCCGTTGCACCGGCAGCGAATTTTAATGAAGGGGTTGTTGATTGTGCCAGAAGAGCGCAACTCAGAAACGGCAAAGCCATTTTTTGCAAACGCTTTTAGCTTGCTGAGGCAAACATTTCAGGAGTGGTTGCAAGATAAAGCGCCACAACTGGGTGCCGCGCTTGCCTACTACACAGTTTTTTCGCTCGCTCCACTGGTCCTCGTTCTGCTCGCGATTGTTGGTATCATTTTCCGCGATAATCCTGCGGGCGCCTGGGACAAGATCACACAACAGATGAGCTATTTTCTCGATCAGAGCGCCGTCGAGGTCGTGCAAAGCATTGCGCAAAAAGCCTCCCAACCTGGCAAAGGCTTAATTGCAACAATCATTGGCGTCGCTCTAGCCCTTTTCGGCGCAAGCGGCGTATTCGGTCAGCTGCAGGATGCCTTGAATACAATCTGGGGCGTCAAAGCGAAGCCCAGCGGAGGTATCTGGGGATTTTTGCGGGTCCGCTTTCTCTCGTTTGCAATGGTTGGCGGGATTTGTTTTTTGCTGCTCGTCTCGCTCATCGCCGAAAGTGTGCTTAAAGGATTTAGCCACTATGTCCAATCCGTGTTGCCGGGTGGAATCATCCTAGCAGTGACCGTTTACCTCATTTTTGATTTTGTCGTTATCGTTCTGCTGTTCGCGATCATTTTCAAGTTCCTACCGGACGTTGAAATTCAATGGCGCGATGTTTGGACTGGCGCTGCGATGACTGCGGTGTTTTTCGGGATCGGAAAATGGGCACTCGGTCTCTATCTTGGCAGCGGGGCAGCCGGTTCAGCTTATGGAGCGGCCAGCTCGCTGATTACGCTGTTGCTCTGGGTTTATTACTCATCGCAAATCTTGCTCTTTGGCGCTGAATTTACCCAGGTCTATGCAAATCGCGCGGGTCGTGCGTTGAAACCAGCGAGATACGCGGTTCGGATCGAAACAAAGGAAATCGAGGGCGGTTAGTGGAAAACTAACCTTTCGGCGCCACTCTCTGGGAACCAAAGCTGCATCGGCATTCGAAATATTCACGGTGCAGATATGATTTTTTGAGTCCTGCAGATTTCGGCACGGCTGTCATGTGCGCATTGCTTTTTGGAATGAAAGCGCATTCGGCTGCTGCCGCGATCCGCAAAGCTCATGTATCGCACGGGGAAAGAAGGGAGGGATATGCGAATCGCCCAAGTAGCGCCGCTATACGAGAGTGTGCCTCCAAAATGCTATGGAGGAACAGAACGAATCGTTTCTTATCTTACTGAAGAACTAGTCCGCCAAGGGCACGACGTGACTCTCTTCGCCAGTGGCGATTCAGTGACACAGGCTGAGCTCGTTCCCGCGTGCCGCCGCTCGCTTCGGTTGAATGATCGATGCATAGATGGGGTAGCCCGCCACATCGTGCTGTTGGATCAGGTATATCAGCGCGCTCACGATTTCGATGTCATCCATTTCCATATCGATTACTTGCATTTTCCGCTTTCTCGGCGCGTCGCGATTCCGGAAATCACAACCCTCCATGGCCGGCTCGATATCCCGGACCTGGTTCCTCTCTATAAACGATTTCGAGATATGCCCGTCATTTCGATTTCGAACTCCCAACGGGAACCGCTCCCTTGGGCGAATTGGCAGGCAACTATCTACCATGGGCTGCCGGCAGATTTGTTTCGATTTCGGTCGGAGCCTGGAAGTTACCTAGCTTTTCTGGGACGGATCTGCCCCGAAAAACGGGTGGACCGAGCGATCGAAATCGCCAAGCGGGTGGGTATATCGCTCAAAATTGCCGCCAAGATCGATCCGGTTGACAAACGCTACTTCAAACGGGTAATCGAGCCACTACTACGTGACTCCTCGGTAACGGAATGGGTTGGTGAAATAAGTGATGAACAGAAGGACGAGTTCCTCGGAAATGCTTATGCTTTGCTCTTTCCGATTGATTGGCCGGAGCCATTCGGGCTCGTCATGATTGAGGCAATGGCCTGCGGGACTCCAGTGATCGCATACGAGGGTGGAGCAGTTTCCGAAGTGATAGAAGAAGGACGAACAGGCTTCATCGTAAAGGAGTTGGAAGATGCGACGGAAGCGGTTCGGCGCGTTCCCGATCTCAGTCGCGCACGTTGCCGGGAAGTTTTCGAGAAGCGCTTCACAGCAAGCCGGATGGCACGCGACTACGTAAAGACGTATAACCGCCTGATCCGTCGTCACGCTACGGCGGGCGCTGGCGGTAACGCAGACGATATAACCAGACGTTCGGAGCAAAAGGCGAAGAGGCGACCGTAATTAGTTGAAAATTTCCGCTGTCACTGCCGCGGCTGCGGCCCAAATTCGGATAAGAGTTTACCGGCAAGGAGTTAGCGGTCGATTCTGCGCTACAAGATCGACAACGTTTTCCGGCCACAGAAAGGCACTGCGGGCAGCCCGCCGAAAAGCGCGCGAAAGGATCCCTGTCTCGCGCTCTGCCTGCTGGGCGAGCAACTCTGCTAGCTCAGTATTCGTTAGCACACTTGAGAATCGATCCCGCCTGGCGGTTTAGCGGCCTTCAAACCAAATGAGCGGCTGGCGTTGCCAGCCCGTTGCGCCCGTTTTTTCTTCCAATGCGATTTAATAGTGATGCCTGAGTCTACGGAAGAAATTTCACAACAGCCTGAAGTCCGCAAAGAACTTCAACGGGCCACTGGCGAAAAGCGGCGTCAAAAGGTCAAGGCACAGGGAACAGACAAATTCTGGTTTCTTATATATGGGCTTATTCTTCTCGGTTGCGCCGTGTTCCATTTGCTGCTCGGCTCGAAACTGATTCCGCTGCCTCAGCCAACTATCGAAATCGCGAGGCGAATTCTACGCGGCGCAGCGCTGATCGTTCTTGTGCTCGCGATCGCACAAGCTGCTTCCGTCTACGGGCTCGCTCGTATTGAGGACGCTTCCACTCGTTTCACGCTCCAGCGCATCATGCATCTGGTCGTTGCACTGCTAATCGCGCTCATTGCTATATCGATAATTTTTGTCAATTGGTATGCCGCTCTTGCCGCGCTTGGTGTTGGATCAATCATTATTGCTCTGGCTGTACAAACGCCGATGAAAAGTTTCATCGCGTGGATATACATCCTCGTTCGGCAACCTTATCGCGTAGGCGATCGCATCAAGATAGGTGACGCAACCGGCGACGTAATCGATGTCGGTTACTTGGACACGACGCTGTGGGAATTCGGCGGCCAATACATTTCCGGTGATCACCCGAGCGGTCGCCTGATCAAGTTCCCGAACGAAAAAGTACTCGACGAGCTGATTTACAACTATTCATGGCCGCTTTTTCCTTATATCTGGAACGAAATCAAATTTCAGATCGCTTATCAGAGCGATTTGAAATTCGTCGCCGATACGATGCAGCAGATTGTTGAGAAGGAGCTCGGCCAGGAAATGATGAAGCGAATCGAAGTTTTCCGCGACCTGCTGGCTCGCACGCCAGTAGATGAGCTTGAAGTTCGTTCGCATCCGCGAGTCATTTTTCGTGTCGATGAAGTAACCTGGATCGATGCGATCGTACGTTATCTCGTATCGCCGCGCGAGGCCGGCTCGGTCAAAACACGCTTAATTCCAAAATTGCTCGCTGCTCTCAATGCCGAGCCAGATAAAGTGATGTTTCCGGCGGGAGCGAACCGTTAGGCATTCGCTGGTTTGGTCGAGCTAATCGACCAACTCTCTCAGCGTACGGGTGCCAGTGCCAGCAGGGATCGCGCAAATTCGCCGATGCGACCGACCAAGTCCGAGGAGCCGGTCATTTTTTCAATTTGGCTGACGATAGCGCTACCGACGACTGCAGCATCTGCAAAACGCCAGACTTCGCGTACTTGCTCTGCAGTCGAGATACCGAACCCGACCGCAACCGGCAAATCGCTGACCGATCGCACCCGTTGCACAAGAGCTTCGGCGTCGCGCGTCATTTCATTGCGCGCGCCGGTCACGCCTGCACGCGAGACTGCGTAGATGAACCCACGCGCTCGCTGCGCAATCCTCGCAAGCCGCTCGTCCGACGTGGTGGGCGCGACGAGGAAAATCGGGTCCAAGTCGTGCTGAATCAGTGTCTCTGTCCACGGTTCAGCTTCTTCGGGAATCAAGTCCGTGACCAGCACTGCGTCGACGCCTGCCTGTTTTGCGTCCTTTGCCAGCCGATCTTCGCCAAATTTCAGCAGTGGATTGAAATAGCTGAAGAGAACGATCGGTACATCGATGTGCTGCTTTGCATTCGCCACGCATGTGAGCGCGTCGCGGAGAGTAACACCGTTGCGCAACGCGCGTTCAGAGGCGCGTTGAATCACCTCACCATCTGCAACGGGATCGCTGAAAGGGACGCCTAGCTCGATAATGTCCGCGCCGGCAGCCGTAAGCTCAATCAGTAAAAGTTCCGTTGTCGCAAGATCGGGATGACCCGCCGTGATGAATGGAATGAATCCGCCGCGTCCAGAGCGCTTCAGCTCAGCGAACGTCTCCCCGATTCGACTCATTAGGTTTGCAATTCCGCAATAAGCTGAACGTCTTTGTCGCCGCGGCCGGACAAATTCACGATAATTGCGTCGTCTTGGGGCAATTCGCTTGCGACACGAATGGCAGGCAGAATGGCGTGCGATGTTTCGAGCGCGGGAATGATTCCCTCAAGTTTGGCACAAAGTCTAAATCCTTCGAGCGCCTCAGCGTCAGTCGCCCAAATGTATTCGGCTCGCCCACCATCATGGAGAAACGCGTGCTCCGGGCCGATTGCTGAATAATCGAGCCCCGCTGAGATGGAATGAGTCGTTGCAATCTGACCGTTCGCATCCTGAAGCACGTACGACATGGTGCCCTGCAAAACACCGACGCGTCCGCCACCACTTATGGCGCCGCTGTGAAATCTCGCGGCATGTTCGCCTAACGAATCGCCACGTCCTCCCGCCTCCACGCCGATCAATCGGACTTGTTCGTCCGCAATGAAAGGATGAAACAAACCGATCGAATTCGAGCCGCCGCCGACACACGCAATCAGGGCGCGCGGCAATTTTCCGGTCGTGGATAAAATCTG
>Ga0137378_10005662_pt1 | contig 10817 bp, 11 predicted proteins | sample SagtaG_21_FD_104813 | JGI IMG/M metagenome (GOLD analysis project Ga0137378, IMG submission 104813) | Vadose zone soil microbial communities from Sagehorn Ranch, Mendocino, California, USA - Sage2_L_60_16 metaG | ecosystem: Environmental > Terrestrial > Soil > Vadose zone | place: USA... | reverse complement strand
GAACAAAGGGAGTGGCATTTTCACATTTCCAGGCCTGTTGGGTTACCTGAAGGGCCTCTTCGAGGTCTTCCATTTTCCCGTGCGTTTATATCGGCTTTCGAGTTTAGTTCCCAGGTTGTTTATTATGGCTGCGAGAGCTGGATGGTCTTCGGGCGCAGGGATGCACATAATCAATATAATTACTCTGATTATGTTCCAAGCGTAATAGTTATGTGCATCCCTGTTCAGGCGTAACGTCAACCGCCTGCCGCGCCACTCGAATAGCCTCTTCGAGGCCCTCCATCTTTCCTGTGCGTTTATATTGTCTTTCAAGAATAACCCCTAGGTTACTCAGCCCCGCTCTTCTTGCATCTCTGCAACAGCCCGCTTCCCCTTCTCCCCAGCGCTAGAACAGCTCGAATTTTAACACAGCATAGTGCATATATAGCTCTGCTTGGGGGCTGTTATCTTCGCTAGCTATGACGCTTAAGATAAGCTCGAAGTCCTCGAGCGAAAGCTTGTTGAGGTCAAACTCGTCGTCCATACCTGTCGGATATGAAATACAAAGATATGCGAGACAAGCTTTTGCTTTTGCAATCAAAAGTTCAGCTCGAAGGGTGTGGCACAGCGCGGCTTAACATAGCCACCTTACTACGTCATGGTTCGAAAACGCGCCGTCTCCCCAACTTATAAATGCATCGATTGTGTAAACCATCTCCCCACAGACGTCTCTCACTTTAGCAACAGTAAATTCATTGTACAATGCCTCGAAGCATCCTACTTTCGCAGTTTTTCCTCCCGCTGTCGGCCGTTGGTCTTGGGCGTTTTGTCACCAGCTTGGACGACCCTCGTCAAAACTACCACAATCCCATTTGTAATGCTAGCCCTGAGGTCATGGAGAAAGTCCAAACTCAATACGACAGCATTCATCATCCCTTCAACCACCAAAACGTAGCATCACAGCTTACGACCTTCTTTTCCTCCTTGTTCTCAAAGCGTCTTAAAGCGTCAATCCAGATTACAGCCGATCAAGCCAAGACGTACTACTTAAACAACACGGGACAATGGTTTCGATACGCTGTGCAGTCTCGAGAAACCTGCGAGTGGATTGAGAGGACCATCGACGAAGGGGAAGACATATATATTGTAGTAGCCTACCAAACTTTGTCGAACGCTCGAATAATAAAACTGGAAGGGCAACGCGCTGCCGGCGGGAATTTAGTGATATCATCATCGACGTTCATAGCGTCGGGCGAGCAAATATACGCAGTACAGTATTGCAAGGTCCATTGTGGATGGTTTGCGCGCAACAAAGTTGATGAGATGACGCTTGCGAAGAAAACATGGTGGGAAAGGTATGACAAGCCGAGGTATCTCTAAAGTGAGATTGGAGACATTATTGAAGTGGAGCTAGAGGAGGACGAGATTGCATTGGAAGGCGACCGTGACGAATGCGCAATAGAATCCGGAGAGGTTTTTGTCTCGGCTGTGTAGCAGATGTTGGTGCATCTGATTAATTTCTATACATGTGTCTTATATTTAGATATTAGAATTTGGATCCAGGAAGTAGGATAATTATTGTCACGGTTGTTTTATCTCATACATCAGGCCCCCAGAGTTGAACCAAATAAGCCACTCTGCTTCTAACTATAATTTTAACGACTTACTTTTATACTATAGGGTTTTTATATAAATATTCTTAAAAAGTAGCTTTAGTCATATAATTGAATTTCTAAAATTACGTTATTTAGGAGCAGGGCATTAAAAAAGGTAGAAGAAAGATGCTTTTTTAAATCGTTGCCCCTACAATTTTGCACGAAAGGCCCTCAGACGGCAGATAAATCTTTATGTAAGCTAGTCGCCATATTTTGTTTGATTTGCGTCTGAGTTGCTTACTGAGATAATCCCGAAGAACGTCGAGTACTTCGGCGAGAGAAAACCCACCACAATACTCCGACATCCGCTCGCGCACAACACTCTATGGAACAATATACGAACATGGAACAGCGCTACGTGAACATCGATTCGCAGAATAAGGAGCTTCGAGATCATCTAAAAAAGAACCAAGCAGCTCTGGCTTCTCTTCAAGCCAAGCTAGCAGAGGCAGAGGCCCGCGGGGCAGGCCTCCAATAACGTCTTGAAGAAGTTTCAAACACGATATTTCGACTGCGGCCGCAAAGGCAAGAGTGCACAGAAAGCGAAATCGAAAAAGATTATCGCAAATTAATTATGCTTATCAAAAACTGGATTTCCGTGAGCTGTGAAGCGTTTCTGGACGATCAGGATCGTGGGCTTGATACAATTGGTAGCTATACGTTAGGACCAGCTGCTCACCTTGGGACTTTTTACTCTAAATCTAGTTCCTGGATTGCAAAGGAGCATGTCCTAGTAGCCGTGGTTATGCAATATCTTTTTACTCAAATTTTGAACCAATCCTTCTCAGTACTACTTGGCGACGACGAACGACATTTCCTTGCAACTATCCAAAACAGTATGGAAAATATGGAACTTCAGAAAGGTAATTCGCGATACCTGAAACATGTGAAATGAGAGTAACGAGTTAATATAGACTTGCTCACAATCCGGACTTGGAGAAGTGACACTATAACCGCCATTGACAGTCACGACAACTTCATAAATCGCTATCCTTTGGTCAAGCAAAGGCTTACCAACGAGCTTCATAATGTCCTTAGGAAAACACTTTCTACTCAACACAGCAAATCAATAGTGCTGTCACTGTCCAAAGAGGTCATCATACCCGCAATAGCACTTGCCCAGAAAGTATGTCTCCTCCAGCCTTTCCCTGAACTTGAATTAAACGCTACTAAAACAACGAAGACTCAATCTGCATCAAGCATTTGGACCTTCAAGTATTCTGACTATTCGAAATACCCACCAGGCCAATTTGGAGCCAAGCTACCAAACTTCCTCGACAATATTAAGGATTTTAAATGCATCAATATGTCAAATCGTAACAGAACCTTAAACTTAGACACTGGTTTAACTAAGGAGCAGAAAAAAATCTTGCTATACATGCTAGATATCTTTCCTGGCCTGTACTGCCAGAGAGTAACAGCGGGGGATTCTCCACCAGTTTCCACAATCAGCCAACCTGTTTTACTCATTGCTTTCGCAACCAATGGCACTCATGCACACACGACGGGGCCTCTCGGAACCTATCAATTCTAGAATAGTGAACTAGAATCGAAAGCCGTTATAAATACAATATATGTAAAATTTAAATTATGTTATAAAAATATTAAAGGATTATTTAATATTTAAAAGGGCAGAAAAGCGTGCACAAACTGGCCTAGGCGTGTAGTAGAGCTCCGTGCAGAGCTTTGTGTATGGATTGCACACTGCTGAGATGTCGCCGTCCGTCTATTCCCCCGGTAGCTGTGTTTTTATTAGTACTCGATACCGATTACGCTTATTGAAATATTGAATATTCCCTCTACCTTCCGTGACCAGAAATAACCCGTCTACCGACTGTTTTTTTGGCATCGATACACCACTTCAACAATTCACTCCGTGCGTACAGCCCTCTGTAGGTAAATTGGATAACTACAACTTAGTGGAGAACTGGAGTCAGTCAGACGGTGTTATGGCCGAGGAATTTGGCTGCCAGTTTCGACAGGGAAACTTAATTTGGTCAGGAGAACTTCACATTAGCTTCGAAATTTTCCAGCCTGGCCTTGACATTTAACCTTCTATAGATTGAGAGGCGTCTCGGTGAGTGTAGTTTATGGTCTCCGAAGAAAGGAGGCATAGTTAATAGTCCAGTACGTGTTATATAGCCACTGGAACACGGAGAGGCTATATTAATCCATAAGGAGTCGCCAACGCGATACTTACCATGGGCCTACTTTATATGGAAGCCTATGCCAACCAACGGCTCTAGAGCCCTGGATGGGCTATGAGCTTACCTATCCATAGATGCCCCAGTTTTTTGGACTTTAGGTGTTCTTTTTACGCAATTTCCCAATTGTATATAGTGTATTCTTGGCACGACAAACGCTAAGACCAATAATTTTATAAATATTAAGTGAATTATTAATCTGGTAATATACCTGCTACATACCTTGTCCTAAGTTTTCTCCATCTTTGCTTAGCCAAATTTGATTGCCATTCTGACCTTTCCTTATCCCTTAACCTGTTAATTTGGGTCCTACAGTTATCGATAAGGTACCAGCCAATCGGAGAACCCGGTTCAATGCAAGTGCCTAATCAAATCCGGTAGCCGATTTTCTAAGGACCCCAACGGGTTAAGGGATACCATGAACATCGCAAGCTCCACGAGGTTATTGATTTCGCTCATACTACTGACCTTTGCATAAACCACCTGTTTTATAGAAATTATTTACTATTAGTTACAATAGTTATTACTTTGGAGGAGTTGCTGACGTCCCTGGTGACGTTCCTGATCTCGCTTATAATCTCGCTTATATGGCCGAAGCCTCTAAACCTAAAGTCAACCTCAAATGTCCGCCTTCACTGCAATAACGTCCAAAGTTGCGAAATTCTGCAGATCAAATCTATCCGTCTATAACAGCATTACATATTAGTACAATAATTATCCGATTTTAGCCTCTCCCTTACCTTTCACTATGGCTTACTGTCATGGCTACCGTAATTGCAATTGATCACTATTATTACGTCCTCCTGGTTTATATTACAGGGTACATTCCAAGAGTGATTTCTTATAGATAAGACGTCGGATGAGGGTGGAATCGTACGGACATGTCATATTATACCTCGGAGAGTGTAGGCGTTCTGTGGGCTCGCTAAAACTTTGGAGGGCGTGGAAGGTAATCATCTTTACTGTCCATTATCGTCACTGCTTATCATAAGCACAATAAAACTCGCATTTTATTTATATGCTATTCTCGGCTGTCTCACATTCGCTTATGTACCTTGCTTACCCATGCTAGGTTACATTTTATGTAATGTCAAACGCATAATCCTACTCCTACCCGCGCCTAGAACATTCTGCTCTCCAGTTGCTTATCTTCTACATTACATTTCCTCGCACCCCTGTCCTTGATAATTACATGATGTCACTTCCCGTGTTCATAGCAACTGAAGTAAATGTTGAATATTACGATGGGAAAGAACAGCGGAGTGATGGTAAATTATTCCATGTGCCCATCTTTACATTACGCACCCTCGGAAACGTTTATCTCGTTAGAGCCGCGATGATCATCGTTACACGACATATCCAATCTTATCAGAGCTTGCCATTTTCATTGTGGTGGTTGTGAAGGCTCAGTCAATAGAATAAGATCTATTGGTAGCCAGTAACTAGAATTCCAAGACGAGGACTAGAAGAAGGTCGAGGAAAGGACACGTCTATATACATGGTGCCAAGTCCCTAGCCGAGCCCCTGACTAGGGTCTGTAACAGTGCCGTAACAGTGGTCGACTTTTGGTGTTGCAATTTGCAAGAGCTTCGTGCAGAGCACCTTTTAGGATCGCCCTCTACTACCTCGTACCAGAGAACCTTCCTTAGACGTTAGGTGATAATATTTGGTCGTGATATTTGTTTATGGCGGAGGAGTAATATGCATGACGTAATGAGGTGTCAACCGAAATTAACACCAGCACTGCCTCCTACCAGTGCTCTTATTGGACCGGGTTCTTAATGGCGCTCCTGGACGGACTAACGCTTGCACTGGAGCCTAATCCTCGAATTTGATTAGTGGATGAGGTGGATTTGAGGCCTCTGACGCTCCTAGCGCTCCAGAGCCTATACCCGATCAGGGTGAGGATAGAGCATCTTGTAGTTAGCGCGGAGAGCTTATTTAATTAGGGGAAGAAGTAATAATAATCCTTCTAAGCTTACTAGTATTTATTTATAGAAATAAGGAGCTTAGCTTATATTTGAGCCCTGCCACTGTTCCTGCCGCCGCTACTATTAGAAGTGTCCTTCTATTTAGCTCTTCCCTTTCTATTACTACCTTATTAATCTTATAGTGTTTTGCCACCTTTCTAGCCACTATAAATTAATATTTTCCTGCCCGCCCTTTTAAATCTTCTAAAAAGATTATCCTTACCCCTAAATTAATTAATCTAGAGGCTACTAACACATTAAACAAAGTAAAGAAATTTAAATTATAAGGTAAATAGTATATTCGGTGCGGAGCTTTAATGAAGAATCTAAAAGTAATAAGGTAGCAAACTTCACTAATTTATAGCCTCGCCTTATGTTAGTACCTTTGGTATAATGCGCTAATTCTTACACTCTAGCACTAGCAAGAAAACAATTTGAAATGATCTGCGGAACGTGAATCCTATCAGCGGAATACCACTCAAAATGCAACTTCTCACTGTGGCTTCCGCAGCTATCCTAGCCATCACTCCTGTTGTGCAAGCTGCTCAAGCCAAAATCTACAATAAATGCTCATTTAAAGTCTATCTTTGGTCAGTTACTGCGGACCATTCGTCCAACATGATTACTCTTTGGCCCACCGACGTCTATGATGAGACATACCAGGTGCCTAGTTGTGGCGGCGTGTCGTTAAAACTCTCACTTACAGAAACAATTGCGGGCTCTACCCCTATCACTCAATTTGAATACACTCTGGCAGGAGGCAAAATTTGGTACGATATATCAAATATCAATTGCGTAACCAGTTCATGCCCTTTCCAGCCTTACGGACTGTACATGGAGAGTGGCCTAGGCTGCCCAACCCGTAGTTGTATTGCTGGCGAACCTATTTGCGCAGGCGCATACAATAAGCCAAACGATGATGAGAACACTCTCTCTTGCGATGGGAATTCCGATATATCACTCTATCTGTGCACCAAGGCTCTTCCAATCGGGACGCTTCGGCAATTTGTCTAGTTCTACTTTTCTTTGCTAATCTTTATTGTGGAACTATCTCAAGCATCTTGCCAAGAAAACGTAAATTAAATTCACCGCTCAGCTATCTTCAATATAGGAATCAATTATGGCTTGATACATGCTTTTTGTAGTAGAAAATATAAATCTTTTATGGCTAGAAAAACTTGCTCTATATCTTATTAATTATTGCTCACCTCTACTCAGGGCTAATTGCATAATAAGTCACTAAGCAAACAGGTGCAACCCAGAGACTCACTCAACGGGCGAACTTGCTAGTCCCAGAGTTAGCGTAGTACCAGCAGCCAACCATTCTGTGATGGCCATCACTTTTATACATCCGTACCGAATACAAATAATCGGTGCACCATGCAAGGGAACCATATTGGCAATAACGAAGCTGCCGACGAACCAGTATTTACTGTACGTGGCAGGCTAGGCAGAACGTCACCTTCCAGTGTGGCAAACTAGCGGTGAGACTTGACATACACTTACTAACGCTCAATGTTAGACTATTCGATTCCAAACACTGCAGGCCCTAGCATGAACCAAATAGAGGGAGCCGATCACAGTGGCGGTTCATGTCAAATTTCATTAGCCTTGGGAATCTATGCATTGGCCGGAAGAACTATTTGGGTCATGCGGGGTGATAGATTTTATCTACGGCGTAAGCGTAGACCCTCATAATCTCTCCACCGAACTGAGCCTTTTTTGACCACTTACCTATTGTGCGTAGTTATTCGCAACCACAGAGTCGAGACCATCGACAGTGATCTACTTGGACTGGAGTTGAGTGGATTTGGGATCAAATCCACTCCAGTCCAAATTACTTTAGGCTTAGCTTCTTCCTAGTTTGGCTAAATACCTGCCTAAGGAGGTATAGCTTTGCATTGGATCCAATACGATACGAGGCGATTTGGATCCAGTCCAAGTAGATCACTGACCACCGAATCGCGCCAATCTATCTGCGCCAACGCCGCAAATTACCCTTAAGTCCCATACCCCTTTAGCTTCATACTCTTGCTCCTTCAGCAAAGCAGTACCACCTCTAGGAACGATACCTCGCTAGCTATCAGCGCTACCAGCTTCGCTGTGTAAACTGAAGCAGTTTATTCCCCATGTGAGGTAGTCTCCCGCAAAACCCCAGATACGGATTGCCTGAAATATAACTATTAATTGGGGGAATGTCGCTTTAGTTCTCTCCTGTAATAATATCTGCGATTGAGCTCAGGAAGTCTATGCTTAGAATTGTCCCAAACTGTTACCAATTTTACCGATTTCTTCTCTTCTTCTCCATTTAAGTCTGAGCGCAATAATAAATGCATGAAAAATGCCAATTTTAGTGAAGATTGAAAAGATCTCTTTAGTCAACAGGAAATAAAACCCTTCTGTTATTTACGTTACTTGAGCGACAGGTAATTATCCCAATCTCCTATCCCTGGAACTCGCTCCACATGATATTTGAGATCCTCCCTAAGATCTGCTTTAAAGCAAGAGACTTTAGTACAGGTTTTATAGCAGTAGAGCTCAGCTGGCAGCCAAATCAGTTTTTGTAGCATGGAGTTGAATAATTCTCCATATGAGAATTTCTTAAACCATTCATTCCCAATAATAAACACCTTTGTTATATCTACGGCCGTCTTGGGGCGTAGTAGGTAGTATGTGCCGTGAATGCCGCGTCGAAACTGTTTTGACTTCCCTAGAGAAAATCGAGCAAATCTCGGGGGGGTCCGATGTGGGCCGTATTCTTCCTATGGACTGTCTTAGACACTATGTAAAAAGTTGAGGTTTTAAGGGTCTACAATACCCAGGCATCTTTTTTATGGTATAGATAGGCATAAAAATTTATGAACTTGGTATCTGGGTTATCATAGTCCATTTTGTTGTTCAGCAGTTTTTCGAAAACCCTCTCTGCTAGCTGTATTATTATATATGTAAGCCTGGAAGCCGTAAAATGGCCAAGGAAGTCACAGACCGGGTCACTGGTTTGTTTTTCGTATACACGATTCCCCCATTCAGTCGGTCTTACGTGGAGTGTACTGGAGGGGCTGCTAACCCCATTAGGCCCTCTCCCGGCCCTGTCATGAGAAATTGTGGAGTTTGCAGGCCCACCACTAAGAGCCTCCGCGTAAGTCGGCAAAGTACCCGAGTCAGGGATACTATCTGTGTGGGCAGCGAAATCCGATTTGAAAGTGGTACGGGTATCGACCGTGTCAGCGTAGGGGTTTTCGTGAGCTGTGCCATCTGTACTCTTCCTACGAGATGTGTCGGAAAGACTCTCAACGTTGCAGGTACGGTTCTGATGGTGGCGGCTACAGACTATCAGCGATCAGATATACGATAACAGTCTGAGATAACGATTCGGGCTCTACCTTTTCGCCATTCGATTTACGGTCATTTGAAAATTGATGTAGAGAAGGTGATGTAGAAATAGCAATTTGAATGAAGTGGCTCGTCTGATGTAGCAAACCAAATACGGTTCTTAGGATAACCAAGCTGCTCGGTTACCTACAGTTCCTCTGCTTGACAATTATGAAAATGGTCAGTGGAAAAGACGCGGAGGATTACAGGTATTGGATGCAGCGTAGTCGATCAATAAAGGGCATTGAGAATTTATAGAAATTTTTTCAGCGGGAGCGAGCAGGCGTCCTATTTTTGCTCAGAGTCCATCTAAGGCTAATTCGGATAATGAATCGCATCGTCGACGTCACCTTCGCATAGGATATTAGACGCTGGGGCTGTGTAATATCAGGCAGTACAGTTGACAGATGTAACCAAGCCATTATGAGGTACCACCTACTGCATTGCGCTTTGCATCCGACGTGGGGCTCAGGCGAAGGAATTCCGGTCAGCACCTGATAAGCAGGCATCAAGCGACACTGAAAGAGAGTGAAATCGTGAAATTTACCGAACAATTTCCATAATCGGAAACTTTTGAGAAAACATATAAACCAGACTGTGCGCATCATTGACGTGGAGCCTCGCCCTACGTTTACCCAACAGGCGAAGCAGGATTGACAGCACCAAGCCCGTCCCAGCGCTGTTTAGGATCCTCAGGCACTGTGGGTTTACAATTTCATCGCCACGCTGACGGAATCTCCGTCTCCTATGACGTACATACCATTTCTGTATGCTATGGGGTCTATCCGGAGACTACGGGTAAGAGAAGCGCCTCGGTTCAACGTGCGCATTGAGACGCTCATTACCATGCTGGCTAGGCTCATGGATGCCTTTTTGAACAACTTATGATGCTAGTGCGGCCAGGATCTCGAATGTCAGCCACACCGCGGCATTAGGAAGCGCTGTGAATTGGGAATCGTCCCGATTCAAGCATGGTTTATGCCCTCGGAAAAGAGGAGGCACAGTCAGTCCAGCCTAGGTTCCATTTCCACTGGAGATGTATGTAACATTTCTCGTGCATTCCTACAATTCTTGGGGGATGGGGCGCTGGTTATTACTAATTGACTCACAGTCGGGGAGGGCCATAAATATTTGAACCCGCCTCCAAGCTTAAAGTCTACGTTTTATGTTTTGGTTCTACTATTTTATCCAGTTGACGTAAGTAGTTCCAAACCTATTACGTTAAAAAGGAGGTAGCTTGAATATAGACCAATCTCCAGTTTAAACTCTAATTCGAACATTTCAGCCACCGACAAAGAAACAACGACGAAATCCTCACTCGTGTCCATTGGAACCCACTCCTTCCTCTCCCCTCCGGACCACCTCGCAAGCCCGGCTCTCCCGTCATCATCCATTTCACCGGCCATGGCATTCCCACCGCCTTATACGAACGGCCGCAAGCGCTCCTTAGCACCTTAGCCCGCGTCTACTTCTACTATCGCGCCGGCTGCGGCGACAGCGAAATTGGCCCGGGCCAGCGTGGTTTTCAATAAGCGAAAATCTAGCCAATAAAATATTGGCATTTGCCAATATTTGCAGTGTCAATATTTAAATATTGGCAATAATTTAAATAAAATTATTTATAATAGAAATATACT
>Ga0137378_10005642_pt1 | contig 10835 bp, 9 predicted proteins | sample SagtaG_21_FD_104813 | JGI IMG/M metagenome (GOLD analysis project Ga0137378, IMG submission 104813) | Vadose zone soil microbial communities from Sagehorn Ranch, Mendocino, California, USA - Sage2_L_60_16 metaG | ecosystem: Environmental > Terrestrial > Soil > Vadose zone | place: USA... | reverse complement strand
TCGCCGTCCTGAAAGCTGTACTTGTCATTGCCGAGGAAGCGGATGTCTTCTTCGTTGACATAAAAATTGATGAAGCGGCGCACCTGACCGTCTTCACCGCGCAGATGTGGACGCAGAGCAGGAAAGCGGCCTTCAATCTCGGTGACGAGGGCGGGCAGATTGGCGGCGGTGCTGGCGATTTCGCGAATGTTGTTGGTGTGCTTCTGAAATGCATTGGGCAATAGGACTCGTACAGACATTTTTCTTACCTTCCTGCCAGGGTGAGTTCCTGGCTCAATGACGAATGTTCTTCGATGAAGTTTTCAAAGTCGGTGAGGCGCGGACGGATGGCACGGCCATGCTCGTAGACACCGCGGAGCACGTCGGTGGTCTTGAGGCCGTTGCCGGTGATGCAGGTGACAGTGAGTTCATCAGGCTTGATGCGGTCGTGTGCATAGAGGCGCGCCGTGACTGCGGTGGTGACGCCTCCCGCAGTCTCAGTGAAGATGCCTTCAGTCTCGGCGAGTTCCTGGATGGCAGAGACGATTTCGACGTCGGAGACATCTTCAGCCCAGCCACCGGTGGCGCGGATGGCACGCACTGCATAGGTGCCGTCGGCCGGGTTTCCGATAGCCAGCGAGCGGGCGATGGTATTGGGACGCTGCGGCTCGATAGCGTCGGTCGAGTTCTTCACGGCCTTCGCAATCGGAGAGCAGCCTGTGGCTTGCGCGCCAAAGAACTTCACAGGCTTATCGTCGACCAAGCCGAGGGCAATGAGTTCGTTGAAGCCCTTGCGGATCTTGGTGATGAGCGAGCCGCCGGCCATGGGAACGACGACGTTATCGGGCAGACGCCAGCCTAATTGCTCGGCGATCTCGTAGCCCACGGTCTTCGATCCTTCGGCGTAGTAGGGGCGCAAATTCACATTGACGAAGCCCCAGTTGTAGCGCTCGGCGATTTGCGAGCAGAGGCGATTGACGTGGTCGTAGTTGCCGTCGACACGCACCAGCGTCGCGCCGTAGACCTGCGTATTGAGAATCTTTGCCGGCTCGAGATCGGCGGGAACAAGAATGAATGTTTTGAGGCCGAGACGTGCGGCCTGCGCGGCAACGGCGTTGGCGAGGTTGCCGGTCGAGGAGCAGCCGACCGTGTCGAAACCGAAAGCCTGCGCGTTGGCCAGCGCCACGGCGACCACCCGGTCTTTGAAGCTGAGTGTGGGCATGCAGACGGCGTCGTTCTTGATGTAGAGATTGCGGGCGCCGATGCGCGCGGCGAGGCGCGGGGCCTCAACCAGGGGCGTGAAACCGGCGGGCGTCTGCGGAACGTAATCATCCGCGACGGGCAGCAGCGCGCGATAGCGCCACATGTTCAGCGGTCCGTTGGAGATGGCTTCGCGGGTAAAGCGGGTGCGGGCGTACTCGAGGTCAAAGGCAATCTCGAGCGGAGAAAAACACTCATCACAGATGGAAAGCGGCTGCAAGCCATAGGACTTGCCGCATTCCCGACATCGCAATTCGTAAGCAGTCGTCACCGGTCCCTCGCTTGTGCGAGAGCAGTTGCGGGAACGCGGGCGCGTGACCGGCTCAACAAATGAGCGAACGTGAAATGACTCGATAAAACCTTGCGAAGCCGCCGCAGAAAAGAGTACTGAAGCGACCCCCGAATCTCATGTTCTCCGCATAGGCGGACGAGAGTTGACACCATACTCCTGGATTGCCCAGGCAGGTTGTCGTGGCGTCACAGGGCCCGTCCCTCAGCCACTCTGCATGAAACTCAGGCTTGCCCTTTGGGGGCAAACTTGAATGTTTTTACTTTTATCACAAGGTGATGTTCAGCGCAAGCGACGTTGCAGTGAATGGGTGCAATTGGCCCGTCAGCTGCCACATAAAAGTGCCAAAGGGCATTGCACAAACTATGAATCGCTGAAACGTTAACGCTGGTGGAGACACAGATATATATCCGCCGTCCTGTAGTGATGGCTCAGTCTAAAACAACCCACGAACCCGAACAGGAGGCGCCATGCTTAAGTCAACGTTCACTTTCTTCGGCGCGACATTCGAGTCATTTTTCACTGGAGTCAATGCAAGTGCTCCGACGCCAAACCATCCGAAATTTGGATGGACGTCGTTTAACCAGGCGCACGCCGTGCTGGATCGAGCGGACAATGAATTTGTTCTTGCCCTTGAGCCGATTTTGAAAACGCAGTTTCTTCCCAACATCCAGAAAGCACTTAAAAGCCAGCCCCAGGTGACATTGACGGGAGGCCCCTTTGCCCAAATAGCACTGTGGCCGCAGGTGCCTTACTTCCTTTCGCGATTACCCGATCATCCCCTCAACACCACCCTGCTGCGGATATACATCAACGTGCATATTCACACACCGTGGCCGGCGAGCGACGCTGATGCCTCAATTTCTTTCTACATTTTCGTGAGACTGCAAAACGGAAAGCTGAAGGCAAGCGTGGATGGAGCCTGGGTGATTGTTAACGGGGGTTGGCCCGTTACAGGTCAGATCGCGGATGCGTTGGGCAAATTCGCAAAGGGAGAGATTCCCACCGTCCAGGCCGGTCTCGATTCCGCGCTCAAGGCAGTAGGCAGTGCCACATTCAAAGATATCTACCTGATTCCCGGTGACGGAAACAAAGCTCCAATCATCGCCGGCGACGCGACCCAGGCTTCGGCGCTGGGACTTGTTCCATGAGGGGGAGAGTATGGACAGTAAGCTGGCAGCGCGCTTGAAGGAATTGCTGATGCAAGAGGGTTTTGCCGATGTTCACACTGAATCAACAGACAGCAGCATCGTGCTCTCTGCGCACAAAGATCAAACGATGGCCTATGTTCAGATTGCCGAAGGTGTTTCGACAAAGGGAGCGCCGGTGACACGGTACATCCCGGGGCCAGCGGCGCCTGTGCATGATGCTGAGACGCGAGCTCCTTCCGTACACATTGCAGGTCTTGCGTCGCACTCCAAGTAGGCGAGCGACGCTGACTGAATGCTCACGACTAATTTGTTGCAGCGGGGTGGATCCAGATGGCGTTGCCGCCGCCTGAGACCATCTTCACCTCAAGCACCGTGCCGCGATCGACGGGCTGCTTGGTGAACGCTGTGTGCGTGGCTTCGGTGGCGGCATCGGGTGCGTCGGCGTAGATCTCCGCCACGTACTTCCCTTCGTCGAGAAAATCCAGCGGAACGCGCACGTCGCGAGCATCCCAGTTCGTGAGCGATCCAACGTACCAGTCTTTGCCGTTGCGGCGCGCGAGGGTTATGTTCTCCATGGGGCGGCCTTCGATGACGCGTATTTCGTCCCACGTGGTCGGGATCTGCTTGATGAATTCAAAGTCGTGCTGACCCGCGTAGTGTTCGGGATAGTCAGAGACCATCATCAAGGGGCTTTCTAGCACGACGTAGAGCGCCAGTTCGTGGGCCCGGGTTCCGAGAGACATCGGCTCAAGATTTCGCGCGATGAAGTTATCGCGGTTGCTGTTGCCGAAGGCGCCGGGCGTGTAGTCGAGCGGTCCAGCGAGCATGCGCGTGAAAGGGAGCGTGGTGTTGTGGACAGGCGTGGTGCGTGCGCTCCATTTCGAATACTCCTTGCCCATGACACCCTCACGCGTGATCAGATTCGGATAGGTGCGGCGCAGGCCGTCCGGCTTGTAGGCGCCGTGAAAGTCGATCATCAGATGATGCTTCGCGGCCATGTCGACCACGCGACGATACCATGCGACCATCTGCTGGTCGTCGCGATTCATAAAGTCGATCTTGACCCCCGCAATGCCCCATTGTTCAAATAGCGGAAAAGCTTGGTCCATATACTTGTCCACTGAAGTCCAATGCGACCACAGCCAGATGTGAACGTTCTTCTGCTTCGCATAGCGCAGTAACTCGGGCATGTCGATCTCGGGCGTCACGCGCGTAATGTCGGCCAGGGCCGAATAATCCTGCGGCCCTTTGCGATCGGCCACGGCCCATCCCGCATCGATGAGCATGTAAGTGAATCCCGACGCAGATGCAAAGTCGATGTAGTGCTTCATAGTGGCGGTGTTCATGCCGGGCTTGAACTTCGCGCTGGGCGCTGCCTGGCCCGACCACCAGTCCCACGCCGATTTGCCGGCGCGAATCCACGAGGTGTCGTCCATCTTCGTTGGGGGGTTCAGGTTGAGCACGATGTTCGATTCGACGAGGCGTCCGGGCGCATCGCCGATCATCAACACGCGCCACGGAGTCGTCACGGGGGTGTCGGACTCGACTGCGATGTTCGGCATCGTCAAGCTTGGCGACAATTCCGCATGCAGGCCAAGCGGCGAGTTGTCCTTGCGCAGATACATGCCGGCGTAATTGTCGATGTCGGCTTCAGTCACGGCGACCCAGCCCACCGCGGCCACCTCGGCAAGAAGGGGTAACGCGATAAGCCAGTCCTTGTGGATGCCGCTCACGGTGCGCATCTGGTAATCGTCTTCATAGGCCGACTGAAAACCTTCGACGACCAACGGATAGAGCGTCGCATCTTTGCTGTATCGGAAGGCGGTAAGTTCGTGTTCAACACGAGCCTTGTCGAAGCCGGGCTGCTCTGGAATGAAGTACCGGAAAGCGACGCCATCGTCGTAGGCGCGGATATCGAGCCAGAGCTTATGCCCTGCGGCGTCTTCGCAGTTGGCGCGTGCGGAGTTGTAGTGATCGCGCACATTGCTGGTCTTGCCCACCGGGATTGTGTAGCTCTGATCGACCGAATCTGTTTTGACGCTTGCAACATGCATGCCGGGACCGAGAGCGGGCTGGCCTTCGATCTTGATGCCCAGCGTGGAATCATTCATGAGCGGCTTGCCATGAAATGCGACGGAGTAATGAAGGCCATTGACCGGAGCGTCTGCCGACGATGCGTGCCCGGCAGGTGCTCCGTTGCCGCTTGAAAGCGTCAGTACAATCTGACCGTTGGGTGAGGCGACTCGCAGCACGCCAGCACCGGTTCCCTGGGCTGAGAGGATTGCAACCACAAGAGCAAATGGAAGACAGGATAATACGCGCAGTAAACGAGACATGACTTCTCCGAAGACGGGATCATACCACTTCAGGGCGGGGTCATTTGCGAATAGTAGTTGTGGCGATGCGAGAAGAGACTCTCAACCGAGTGACTAACGACTTCGGGTACCCTGCAGGGTGCGGGGATAGGTCGAGTGACAACGTTAAGTCACACACTCAGGGGATAAGTCATAACTTATTCCTCAAATGTATCTCGACTGTTAGTTGGTATAGATGCGCACGTAATCCACAAGCATCTCGGATGGAAGAACCGTAGTGCTATCCGGAGGTCCGGGCCAGTTGCCGCCGATAGCCAGGTTGAGCAGCATAAACTGCGGGCCTGTATCGAAGGGCCAGGTGCCCGTTCCCGGAGTGAAGGTCTCGTAGGGCTTGGTTGGATCATCAACATAGAACTGAACCTGGCCCTTGCTCCAAATCATGCCGTAGGTGTGCCATTCGCCGGCGAAAAAGCCAGTGGGGTGATACGGCGTGCCGCCATTCAAGCCGCTTCCATGGATCGACGCCTGCACCCAGTCATAGCCTTGCGGTGTACCTGCGGCAGAGAGGGGCGGGTTCGATCCGTCGATGTGTTCCATGACGTCCAGTTCACCGCACGCCGGCCAGTTGATGGTGGAGATGTTATTGCCGAGCAGCCAGAAAGCGGGCCACATTCCCTGCGATTCGGGAATCTTAATCTTTGCTTCGACGCGGCCGTATTGAAAGCTGAAGAGTCCCTGCGATTTCAAGCGGGCCGAGGTATAGGTCCCGGTCGACACCTGACGGGCGATGATGTGAAGATTGCCGTCGAGTCCGACAGACGCACTGGGATTGGCGGTGGAACAAGGCGCTGTGTTGGATCCCCACGCGCAGTAGGTTTCCAGTTCGTTGTTGCCGAAACCGTTGTTGCCGGTATCGTAGGTCCAGACCTTCGCATCGGGCTGACCTGGACTGCTGGAGGAGCTATTGAACTCATCGCTCCACACCAGCGTATTCGGTGGGACGTTGGGTGCGAAGGCCTTTGTGGCCACGGTACTGGCAGAGTCGGCGGGTGATGTCGCGATGGCCTTGACCGTCAGGTTTGAAGCCACTAGAAACGGCGCCTGGTAGACCTGCGAAGACGTAGTTGGCGTGGTGCCATCAAGCGTGTAATAGATGGTTGCGCCGGAAGTAGCAGACGCAAGGCTTACGATGACCGCGCCGTTTTGCGCGGATACGGAGGTGACCGTTGGCGCAGCCGCCGCAGGAGCAGGGGCCGGTGCGCTGGGAGCCGGAGTTGCACCGCTGGCACCGCCACAACCGCATATCAACGCACCGGACAACACAACAAGACTCAACATTGATTCACTCACCCGCATTCAGATTTCCCCCACGGCGTGGCCCGGGGAGCGAGCGCATTTGCGCCGCACCCATCTAAGCATTCAGCGTTAATCAGGGTCAATCATCGTAGAGAGTGCGGGATGTGACTGCGCGCACAGAGAGGGCGAGGACGGGCAAAGAGCCGAACCGGTGGGGAGATGCGAGCGAAAACCGGCGGACGCAAAAAGCGAACGGCCGGGAGCGCACCCGAGTATTGATCGGATCTGCGCCCGGCCGTTCGAGGAGGTCCATGTGTTCCGTTGATTGCCTGATTCCATTGAGCCACAAACGGAGATAATTCTCTGCAAACCGGGCTGCAATTAATTCTGCGATGGCAACTCAGGCAGATTTTCGTCTAACGCTTTCTTGAGGCGCGGACTCTCAGTGGCCAGCACCGCGCGTTCAATGCGGGTGCATAACTCGGCGCCTGGCGCGGTACGGCTGAGAGCCTCGATGGCCGACGGCGCTTCGCGCTCTTCTCTTTCGATCATAGCGATAAGAAAATCGGCGGCCTCGGGAAGGCGCGTGAGCGCTATGGCGCTCAAGAGGACTCCGCCAAACCATGGCTCCGTCACGCCTTTATGGCGCTTGAGCAAAGCGGCAAGTGCCAGCGGGCTGCGCGTTTCTGCCAAGGCGAATGCGGCCTCCGCTGCGGGATCGTCGGCAGCCTCAAGAAACGCGGCGACGAACAAGATGGCTTCATCGCGCTCAATCGCAAGCAAAGCGCCAAAGCAGGCAGCGAGAACCTCCGGCTCTTCTCCGGGAATGAGCGCGCGCAGGCGCAGAACCGGCACGGCCGCGTCGCCAAGCTGCGCCAGGGCTCGCACTGCCTCGACGCGTACGCTCTTGTCTTTGTCCACAAGCGGCTCGAGCAACAAGACAAGCAGCTGCTGAGTATCGAGGCCGTCGCAGGCGATGAGCGCGTGAGCGCAGTTTGCGCGAAGTGTACCGGCGGTGTCTGACTTGCCGCCCCACACCGGCTCCAACTGGTGATGGCGGAGCCCTCGCAGAAAGACCTCTTTGTCTGTCCACTCTAACTTGGAAAGTGCGCGGCTCAGGGCATTCTTTGCCCAGCACTGGGGGTCGGATTTTTCGGGATTCGTATAGAAGTGGTCGTAGGCAGCCAGGAGATTGGGAATCAGTTCCTTTAGGCCGGCATCTTCAGCGATGCGCGCAGCCTTGGCCACCAGAAAATTGCTGCGACTGGCCAGCGCTTTCTGTAAATCCAGGATGGCGGCAGAGTCGAGTTCGCGACCCTTGATCGCATCGAGAAGCGCCATTTGGTCGTCAAATCCGCGATTGGGCATAATGGTTACCGTGGTTGCTTAGTCCCTTGTGACGAGCCTGAGGTGCAGAGCAGAAGCGAGGCGCAGAAGGCTGCGATCCAGCGAATCAACCGCATTTCATGCCTCCTTTGGGGAAGCGATTAAAGCAAGAGATAGTACGACGCCAGGGCCGTATCGAGACCGGCGCAATATTTAAGCGTTTCGATTTGACAACTATACTATCGCCCGCATATTGGCGGAAGAGAGCTAAAGTACTGCGGTCGGAAATTTAAAGTAATTGGACAGCAATCAGCGAAACGGGCAATTTAAACGCGCCGCGCAACATCATGCGATGGTAAGAGAAAGGCAAACAGGCGTCCTACTTGGATTCGGTCAGGGCCTGATTCGGAACCAGCATATCTTCCTTGCGCATTACCAGGTTGGTGGCATTCAAAGTCGCCAACTCAAATCCATGACCGTGCGTGATGGCATCGGTGGGGCAGGCTTCGACGCAATATCCGCAGAAGATACACCGGTTGTAGTCGATGTTGTAGATCTTCGCATAGCGCTCTGATGAGGAGATGCGCTTCTCCTCCGTATTCTCGGCGGCTTCGATGAAGATGCAATTTGAAGGGCAGGCGGCCGCACAAAGAAAGCATGCCACGCACTTCTCCAAGCCGTTTTCGTCGCGCTGCAGCACGTGCGCGCCACGAAAACGCTGCTCGAACTTTGCACCTTTAAGGGGCCCGGGGCCGTCGGGGTAGTTCTCTACCTGCGTGGGCTGCAGCATCTCCCCGAAGGTGATGCTCATGCCCTTGGCGATGCCGGCGATGTTGCGCACGATCGACATGAAGCCAGTATACGACGCTTATGGAGACGGCGCGACTCGGACGGCTTGCCCGGATGGACGCGATTTCCATCGTGATCTGAGGGCATGCTTTGCACGCCCAGATGCGCAGGTCAGAAGCGTCGCGGTTGATATTCAAGAAGCGTCAATGCGGGTGCTTTTCGTCCGGCTTCTTTTCCTGAAGCCGCTGCGGCGGTGCAGATGGCCGCCGTTCGGGAGCCGGCCTTTGCTGCGCCTGAGGCTGCTGCTGAGGAGCGGAACGCGCCGGCTCAGTCCGTTGTGGCTGCGGCGATGCTTGCGGGCGAGGCGGCTGTGCGCGTTGCTGCTGAAGGCGCTGCTGCTCCTGCTGTTGCTGAACACGTTGCTGTTGCTGGATTCTCTGTTGCTGTTGCGCAGCTTGCTGTTGTTGGATTCTCTGTTGCTGTTGCGCAGCTTGCTGTTGTTGGATTCTCTGTTGCTGTTGCGCAGCTTGCTGCTGTGCGCGTTGCTGCTCTTGCTGTTGCTGCACGCGTTGCTGTTGCTGTTGCTGCTGCTGAAGTCTCTGTTGTTGCTGAGCTGTCTGCTGTTGGATTTTCTGCTGTTGTTGCTGGACCGCTTGCTGTTGAAGTCTCTGTTGCTGCGGGGCGGCCTGCTGTTGTTGGATTTTCTGCTTTTGTTGTTGCGCCGCTTGCTGTTGACCAAGTTGCTGTTGCTGCTGCTGAGGTCTCTGTTGCTGCGGGGTGGGCTGCTGTTGTTGAATCTTCCGCTGTTGTTGGGCTGCTTGCTGCTGCTGTTGAAGTCTTTGTTGCTGGGCAGCCTGTTGCTGCTGCTGGACACGCTGCTGTTGTTGGATTGCTTGTTGTTGCTGCAAGCGCTGCTGTTGTTGCAACTGCTGGTTTTTGAGCCGTTGGCCGACGGGTTGCGGCCGTGCGGCTGGATTCCGGTAATTCACAACGGCAGGAGGCCGAACGTTGCGATCGGCCGGCAACGGCTGGCTCACGGTCACAACCGCCGGACGCCCCTGGTTGAGTGCGGCGAAGTTGCGGCGATCGGTCCGCGCAGCTTGCATTTGCTGGATCTGCGCGGTCATGGGCGGATTGTGTTGCTCGTGGAGTGCGGCGATCTCCGCAGGCCGGGGTCGCACCTGGACGCCGCCTGGACCGTTGTAGCTGACGCGGTTGTTGTTGATGATGGTGGTGTTATTGACCGTGGTGTTGTTAATCGTCGTGTTTCTGATGTTGTAGTTGTAGACATTGTGAACCACTGCGGGGTTCAAGTTATTGACGGAGCGGTTGTAGGCGAACCGATCGCCATTCCAGTAGCCACCCCGGTAGCCATAGCCTTCGTAACCGTGGCCATAGTTGATGCCGCCGTAGTAGCCGATGTGCCGACCCCAGAATCCGCGATGATAGCCGTATCGATTTCGCTCGTATCCCCAGTATCCGGGGGTCCACAGCGCTCCCTGGTAGGGAGCCATGACCCACGCGCCGGGCACCCAGTAATAGCCCTCAGACGCATAGTTCCAGTAGCCGGGGGTCCAGATGTATCCGTCACCGGGACAGGGTGGCTGGTCATATTGCGGCAGCGGAGGAGGCGGCTGCGGTGCATACTCTACGGGCTGATAGTAGGAATCGTCATAACCCTGGTCGGACGGGTATTGATCCTGAGGGTACTGATCGGAAGCGTATTGGTCGGAAGGATACTGGCCGGACTGGTCAGACGCATGCTGATCAGAGGGGTACTGGCCGGACAGAAATCGGTCCGAGGAGTAATTTCTGGACCGCCGCTGTTGAGGCGGCGGGTATTGGGCGGATGATGGCGCGTTCTGCGGCTGGTTATCATATTGGGGCTGGTTTTGTTGGGGCTGGTTTTGATATTGCGGCTGATTCTGGTACTGAGGCGCACCCTGCGGCTGGCCCTGATCCTGGCTATAGTCGCCGGCGGGCTCTCCCTGAGCATTCGAGATCGGAGCGACATTGGCCGCCGCCGGATCCTGTGCTGGATTCGGGATATCGGCACCAGTGTTCTGCTTGATGTGACATCCGGCCGCGCCGAGCAAAATGGCCAGCGACAACGACGCGAAGAATGCGCACTTGGGGAAGACGTTCATGAGCTTGACTCTCCAGTAATCTTGGATGCCACGGGGGTTTGAAGCTTTGTACCATATGGCGTATGAGAGCAAACCCCCGCTCGCCGGGATTGTTGCGGACCCTCATCGCCTTGACAGCGAGGCATATTATGGATTCGGGCAGGTAGGCACAAAGCTTAATGGTGCGCGCCCGGCGGTGTCGACCGACCCTGATTATTGGCCGGGGGAGTGGTATTGGGCCTGCGTTCCGCGCGCGGATGAACGGTCTGCTGGCAGAGTTCGGAGGCCTGTCCCCGCGCCAGCC
>Ga0137378_10005639_pt1 | contig 10838 bp, 8 predicted proteins | sample SagtaG_21_FD_104813 | JGI IMG/M metagenome (GOLD analysis project Ga0137378, IMG submission 104813) | Vadose zone soil microbial communities from Sagehorn Ranch, Mendocino, California, USA - Sage2_L_60_16 metaG | ecosystem: Environmental > Terrestrial > Soil > Vadose zone | place: USA... | reverse complement strand
TCGCGCCATACCTGCTCCAGGCTGACCGCGAGGCCGGTGTGCTCGGCCGCCAGCCACTTGTATGACCCTGCCAGCCCGTCTACCGGATCTCGCGGGATCGCCGGTACCGCCCCGTCCCGCAGCTCGGGGGGCCGCAGACGGAGCTGGCGCACCGCCGCGTGTGCCCTGGTGAAGTAGATCTGCAACGTTCGTTCCAGCGCGGCCCGCCGGGTAGCCGACGTCTCGTCCGTGGCCAGCCGTTCCCTGGCGAACAACCGGAGCAGGTCGTGGCATCGGTAGCGGATCTGCCCGGCAGAATCCTCACCGACGGTGTCCAGCAACTGGGCGTCGGCCAGGCGCTCGGCGATCTCTTCCGCGTCGGCAGCCGGAACATCGAGCAGAGCGGACAGCATCCACGGCGCGAAGTCGGGCACCTCGAGCAGGCCGAGCAGCCGGAACGCACGCCGCTCCACCTCGCCCACAGCCTGGTAGCTCAGCGCGAAGCTTGCCCGCACCTCGAGATCACCCACCGCCAGTTCATCCAGCCGCCGGTGGTGCGCACCAAGCCGGTCGGCCAGCCGCTGCACCCGCCAGTGCGGCTTGGCGGCAAGCCTGGCGCCCACGATCCGCAGCGCCAGCGGCAGATACCCGCACAGGGCCGCGAGCTGCGACGCCGCCCCTGACTCGGCAGCAACACGGTCAGCACCGACGATCTTGCCGAGCAGCTCAACCGCCTGCTCCGGCGGCAGGACCCCGAGATCGATCACCTCCGCCGGAGTCAGCCCGGCCAGCCGGATCCGGCTGGTGACCAGCACTGCGTTGCCAGCGCCCGCGGGCAGCAGCGGGCGGACCTGCGCCTCGTCGGCCGCGTTGTCCAGCACTACCAGCATCCGCCGGTCGGCCAGCAGCGAACGGTACAACCCGGCGCGGGAGTCCACATCCTGGGGGAGGCACTGGCCCTCCACCCCCAGCGCGCGCAGGAACCGGCCAAGCACCTCCGCCGACGCAAGGGCCTGCGCCTCGGCGCCACGCAAGTTCACGTACAGCTGCCCGTCGGGGAACTTCGGCCGCAACTGGTGCGCGACATGCACCGCCAGGGCAGTCTTGCCCACTCCAGCCTTGCCCACCGCGCCGGTGATCACCACCGCCGTGGACCCACTCGGCGGCCGGCCATCCGGACCCGCAGCCGGTCCAGCGCGTCCTCGCGGCCGGTGAAATCCTCGATGTCAGGCGGCAATTGGGACAGCGCCACCGGGACCCGGGACGGTCCCTCCTCCCCCGCCCCGTCGGCTCTCCCGCGCGAACCGGCGGCAGCCTTCCTGAATGCCGCCCGCTCGGCGTCGCTCAAACCCAGCGCATCGGCCAGCAGCGAAACCGACGCCCAGCGCGGCCGCCCGACTTGACCGTGCTCAAGGCTCCTGATCGCCCGCACGCTCATCCCCGACCGGCCGGCAAGCTCATCTTGTGACAGGCCACGGCCGAACCGGAAACCAGCCAGCAGCTGCCCGAACTCGCCGCCACCGTTAACCTGCCCGTTCACCCCGTCGGACACAGTGCTACTCCTCACTGCCTGCACATCGCGGTCAGCTTGCGATGACCGCGGCCCCTGTAGTCAGCAGCGCTCCGGCCAGGAGCACGGCGCCGACGCTGGTCAGCGTGTTTCCGGCCGACCATTGCCCTGGCTTGCCGATGCCCATGTGAACGAACATGCCGCCGGACTGCGCCAGGACCCCGGCCAGGAGCAACGTCCCGACGATCCATTGCCCAGTCCGGGACAGGCTGGTATGAGTGAGCAGGTCGAGCACGGCCAGGGTGAGCACGAGCAGCACCCCGGCGTGGGCATGCCCGGCTCGGAAGTACGCCACCTGGAACTCGTTCAGCCGCCGCGCAACCAGCAGCCGGAGCAACGAGAAGCCGCCGAACATTACCGTCGGCAGCGATATCAGGGCGATCGCTGTGAAGACTTTGACCGGTTCGGTCACCAGAGACCTCCGAGGAGTTGGTGTTCTGCCGCCTGATACAGGCGTCTGATTCCTGGTTGTTCGTCGCCGCTAGCAGCTCAAGCTCGGAGCACACCAGAAGACGGTAACCAAACTGGCGGGCCGTAGAATCTGTCATGAATAGGCAATGTGTACCGGATGCTGGCATGTGCCGTCGCTGGTCAGGGGCTGAGGGTGTCTGGGTCGAGCTGGCTTCTGGACGTGATGCCGAGTTTGGGGAATGCCTTGTAGAGGTGGTAACCCACGGTTCGCGGGCTGAGGAAGAGCTGGGCGGCGATGTCGCGGTTAGATAGCCCGTGGGCAGCGAGCCTGGCGACCTGCAGTTCCTGCGGTGTCAGCCGGGGCAGACTGGCCAGGTCTGTGCGTGGTGCGGTGGCGCCGGTCGCGGCGAGCTCGGCCCTGGCCTGTTCGGCCCACGGTGCGGCGTGGATCCGGTCCAGGGTATCCACGGCGGCGCGTAGCTGGGTGCGGGCGTCGGATTTGCGGCGGGCGCGGCGCAGCCACGCGCCGTACAGCAGCTGGGTGCGAGCCTGCTCGAGGGGCCCGTCATGCAGCTTGAGCGCGGTGAGGTAGTGCTGTTCTGCTTCCTCGCCCGCTTCGAGCAGGGCGTAGCAACGTTCGGCCAGCGCCTCGAGAGCCGGCATGCAGGCCCGCCGAGCCCAGTCAGAGAATCTCGCCAGCGGCTCGGTCGCCCGCTCCGGCTGGCCGACCCGGACCGCGGCCTCGACCAGGTCAGGGACGCTCCGCAAGGCGGCTGCGTGGTACCGGGCAGGCTCTTGCCAGATCGTCTCCAGCTGGACCAGGGCGGTGTCGGGATGGCCGTGGCCCAGGTCCAGCAGGCCGAGCGCCCAGTGGACCCAGGCCTCGGCCGCCGAGATGAAAGCGCTCGCAGGCTCGGCGAATGCCGCTGCCGCCAGCTGGCGGCAGCGGTCCTGGTCGCCCTCAGCAGCAGCCAGGTACGCCATGATCCCGTTCAGGTCGCTGGTCCACTGCGGCTGGCCCGTGTCCCGCGCGATCCGCAACGCCTCGGTCGCGCTGGCCAGCGCGTCGCAGTGCCGCCCGTCAAGAAGCAGGGCCTGTGCCAGGCAGACCAGCAGGGTAGGGAGCCAGCCTATCCTGCCCAGCGTGCGGGTGTCGGTGACCAGCGTCCCCAGCAGGTCGCACGCGTCGGGGATCCGGCCGGTGACCAGGGCGGCTATCGCGATCATGGTGAGGTCGTATGGGTCACCGGCCCGCGAGCGTCGCGCCTGGGCCACCAGGTCGGCGAGCGAAGGCAGATCGTCGCCGGGTCGTTCGGCCGCCTGCCTGGCCAGGCGCAGCATCAACTGGATGAAAGGCGTGAGCGGTTCGGCGAGCGACCCGCCGACCGCCTTCAGCCGGTCGGCGGTGTCGGCCACCAGCCCGCGGTCGCCCGCATACCAGGCGACGTGCATCGCGTACGTCAGCATCCGGGTAGCCTGCAGCGCGTCCAGGCTGGCGATCTGGGCCGCCCCCTCGACCAGCAGCTGGTGGGCGGCGTGCAGCTGGCCCTGGGCCACGTCGGCCCGCGCGCGCACGTTGGCCAGCCTGGCCTGGACGACCGGGTCGGTGGTCTGGGCTGCCGCCCGTGCGGCAAGGCCACGCGCGTGGTCCAAGTCGCCGATCTCCGCGCTGGCCTCGGCGGCCGCGGCAAGCCGACGAGGCTGGGCCTCGAGGTCCGTACCGAGCTGCACCGCTCGCTTGTACGCGGCCGCTGCGGCCGCGTACCCGCTTCGGGCCCTGGCCTCCCCCGCTGTACGCTCCAACTCGGCCGCGATCTTCTCATCTGGCGCGGTCGCCGCAGCCGCCAGGTGCCACGCTCGCCGGTCGGCATCCGCTGGGCTGCACAACGCGTCGGCCAGCGCCCGGTGCACGGCCAGGCGCTGGCTCAGCGTTGCGCCGTTGTACAGCGCCGCACGCACCAGCGGATGGCGGAACGTCACTGTACGGTCGGTGATGCCGATCAGCCCCGCCTGCTCGGCCCGCCCCAGGGCCGCAGCCTCCATCCCTAGCGTTCCGGCGGCATCCAGCAGCACGCCCAGGTCGCCGCTGTCTTCCGAGGCGGCAGCCAGCAGTATGGTCTGGGTGTCCGAGGGTAGCCGCCGAATCTGACCCTCGACTGCCTGATGCAGCCGGTCAGTCAGCGCCAAGGTCGTGTTCCCTGACCACCCAGCGGCAGCCGGGGCAGCCAGGTACGCCGCGGGCAGCTCGATGAGGCCAAGCGGGTTACCGCACGCTTCGGCGAGGATGCGGGACCGTACCGTGGGAGCCAGCCCCCCCGCGTAGTCAGCCAGCAGCGCGGCCGCCGAGGCCGCATCCAGCCCACCAAGCCGCAAAAAGCGCAGGCCTGAAGCCGGAAACACCGCGTGATGATCGCGGGCAGTGAAGATGATCGCGATCCCCTCCGCATCCAGCCGCCGGGCCGCGAACACCAGTGCCCCGGCTGACGCCCGGTCCAGCCAGTGCGCGTCGTCGACGAGACACACGAGCGGACGGTCCTCGGCCAGCTCGGCCAGTAGCGACAGCACCGCCACGCCGACGAGGAAGCGGTCATGGGGCCCGGCACGCCGAAGTCCCAACGCCGCGCTCAGCGCTTCCTGCTGCGTCTGCGGTAGTGCGGGAAGATGATCCAGCGCCGATCCAAGCAGCAAATGCAGCCCGGCAAATGGCAGCTCTGCCTCCGACTCGACACCACGGCCGCAGATCACCCGCATCCCCACGCCATCAGGCCCCGCGGCCGCATCCGCACTCCGCGCGGCATAATCCAGCAGCGCCGTCTTGCCGATACCCGGATCCCCGCGAATGACGAGCACACCGCTGCGCCCAGTGCACGCACCCGCTAGCAACTCGTCAATGACGGATTGCTCAACGGCCCGCCCGTACAACACAGTAACCACCTACCTCGCTGACGCGAGCTTGTCAAAGGTTTTGCGGCGCACGCCATCACAGGGGGTCTCGCCCGCCCAGTCGATCAGGCAGGTTACCGCCAGCCAGGAAGCGTCCTGAGCATCACCGGTGAGCACGGCCTCGATGCGGGCAAGCTCCAGCCCACAGGGGCTGGCCCGGACGACGAACTCGCAGACGACCTCGGCCCTGAACTTCATGGTGAACGAACGGTGGTTCCGGGAATTGTTTCCCATGTCGAAGCCGCGCGTATTCAGCCGCGGCCGGGCTGGGCCATCGCTGGGCAACTGCGCTGGGAGGCCTGCGCCAGGCAGCACGGGCTCCGCCCGTCGGTCATTGGCGCCGAGTGCGGCTGCGAACCAGCCCTGTCGGTCCGGCTCGGTCAACCCGAGCGCGTCAGCCAGCAACCTCACAGTGTCATTGCGCAGCGACCGCACGCGGTCGGCCTCAAGGTTACGCACCGTGCGCTCGCTCAGTTCGGCGCGCGCTGCCAGCTGTTCCTGCGACAGGTAGGCCCGATGCCTGAACGCTCGCACTAGTGCACCGAATGAGCCATCCGGCGGCGGAGCGCTGGCCAATTGCGCCATATCTTCTCCCTCACTGGCTCCCTGCGACACTGGGATCGTTATCTTGTCCCACAAGGGCAGCTCGATTTCGATCACCGAGGCGGACAGCCTGGTTCGCCAGTACGTTAGGGCTGGCCGGGGCCGAAGGCGTCAGCCGAAAGTCGACTCGGGGGTGGAATCTGCTGCCGCGGCTGGGTGGTATCCGGACGGATGACCACGTCGCGGTGCCGACTTAACGGCAGCAGCCCTAGCACCCGGGCGCGGGCGACCGCCTGCGTGCGGTTGGCGGCGACGAGCTTGCCGAGGATGTGGCCGACGTGTTTCTTCACCGTGGCGAGGGTCACCACGAGCTCGTCGGCGATCTGCTGGTTCGACCTGCCCGCGGCCAGGAGCTGCAGCACCTCCAGCTCCCGACCGCTCAGCGGCTCGGCCAGCCCCGCCATCCCGGTGTCGCCGGTGGCAGCCGCAGGAGCTGCGGGCTGGAAGGCCCGCGCCAGCTGTTCAAGGTAGCGCTGCGGAACCGCCGCAGGGAACACCACCCGCCCAGTGCGCTGGGCCGCGGCTAGCCCGCCCAGCAGCCAGGCCATCGGCGCACCCTCGTCGGCGAACACGCGTACGTAGCCTTCCGGGGCGGCCAGCGCCAGCGCTCCGGCCAGGCTGGCCGACGCGGCGGCCAGGTCACCGCCGTCCGCGAGCGCGAGCGCCCGCAGCGCCGCCACTTCGATGACGCTGCCCGTCCGCTGCTGGGCGGCCGCCTGGGCGTGCAGCCGGTCAAGAAGCTCGAGCGCCCGGCCGGGAGCGTGCTCGGCGAGCAGCACCCGCGCCAGCGCCAGGTACTCACGCTCCCGCGGGTAGCTCGGCTCGTCGCCGGTCCCCAGCCCACACCCGCTGGCCCAGCGAGCGGCGGCGGCGACTTCGCCGAAGGCGAGGAGCAGCCGGGCGCGCCACGCTGGCACCGGGTTGTGCAGGGCGGCCACCTGCGGGCTCAGCTTGACCCGCTCGGCTTGGCCGATCGCGTCCAGTGCGCCCGCTTCGTTGCCTTGCGCCCACCGGATCCGCGCCAGCATGGCCAGGCCGGTGGCCAGCGGCTGCGTGAAGGCGAGCTGCCGGCATAGTGCGACGCCCAGGGTTGCTTGCTCGTGAGCGGCAGGCAGCTCATTCAGCTCGTACAGCACCTCGGCCAGGCCCACAAGCGCTATGCCCGCGGGCGGCAGCTGCTGGCAGGCCTCGCTGGCGGTCTCTTGTCCCCGCTGGTAGGTACGCAGCGCCGCGCGCAGGCGGCCTTGGGCCAGCCGGACTTGGCCGAGGTCATAGCAGACAATCAGGGAGAGAAAGCCCTCACCCGCCGCCAGCCGCTCGGTGACCAGGTCCGCCAGGGCGTGCTCAGCCGGCCCGAGCCGGCCGCGCAGCCAGTCAGCCACCGCGAGGTTCCAGGCGACCAGAGAGCGTAGCAGCCAGTCATCCTCGCCCAGGTGCGTCATGGCTTGCCGGTCGCATTCCACCGCGCGCGCCGCATCGCCCCGCAGACGCGCGAGTTCGGCGCGCAGGAACGCGATCGACGCGGGGACGTTGGCCAGCACGCTCCGCGCCCGGCCGACCGACGGCTCGTGCGGTTCGTCGCCGCTGGCGGTGAACGCGCGCTCCGCATTGGCCAGCAGCGGCTCGACTACCTCCAGGCGGCCGCCGACGACGGCGTTAACAGCCTGGGCTAGGCACAGTCGTGCCCGGGCGCGGATCGACTCCACGGGCAGCGCGGAAAGCCAGCGGTCAAGCGTGGCACCCTCGCTGAGCCGCAGCAGCGCCTCCACATGCCGTTCCACCAGCCGAGCCGCCCAGCCCGTATCACCGGCGGCCATAGCATGCCGGACCGCCTCGTCGGCGGACCCGTGCTCTTCATGCCAGGCGGCCGCGGCGCAGTGCAGGCCTCGCACTTGTCCGGGTTGCTCATGCCCCAGGCGGGCGCGCAGCAGGTCGGCGAACAGGTGGTGGTAGCGCCACCAGCGGCGCACCTCATCCAGCGGCACCACAAACAGGTTGGCCCGTTCCAGCTCTTCCAGCATCGCCTGGCTGTCCGTCCGGCCGGTAACCGCGTCGCAGAGTGGGCCGCACAACCGGTCCAGCACCGAGGTTGCCAGCAGGAAACGCAGAACCTGCTGGGGCTGGCCGGCCAGCACCTCTTCGGTTAGGTAGTCCAGCACGTAGCGGTGGCTGCCGGCAAACGTCGCGATGAACTCGGCCGGATCAGCGTGCTTCCGCAGCGACAGCGCGGCCAGTTGCACGCCCGCCGCCCATCCCTCGGTCCGGTCCTGGAGCGCGGCAACCGAGGCTGCGGGAAGGTCAAGGCCGGTGACCTCCCGCAAGAACGCCGCCGTCTCCGCCACCGTGAAGCGCAAGTCCTCCGCGCGGAGCTCGGCGAGCTGGCCGCGCGCCCGCAACCGCGCCAGCGGCAACGGAGGGTCGACCCGACTGGAGAGGACAAGGCGCAGCCCCGGCGGGAGCCGGTCCAGCAGGAACGTGACGCTCTCATGCACCAGCGGCGCCTCAATCAGATGGTAGTCATCCAAGACGAGCACGACCTGGCCCTCGCCCGGCAGACTCATCAGTTCGTTGATCACTGCGGTCGCCACCGCCTCCAGCGGCGGCTGCTGCGGGCCGCGCAGCAACGCCACGACCGGCGCGCCAACCCCTGGCCGCACCCGGTCCAATGTGGCCGCCACGTACCGCCAAAACCGCGCAGGGTCGCTGTCGCCCGGATCCAGCGACAGCCACGCGGCCGGCAGGCGGCTGCGCCGGGCCCAGTCCCCCAGCACGGTCGTCTTACCGAAGCCAGCCGGCGTACAGACGACCGTCAGCCCACTGCCGATCCCTTGCGATAGGCGTGCCAGCAGGCGGGGACGCGGCACGAAACCCGGGTGCGGGACATGGAACTTGGTGGCCACCAGCACATCCCGCCCCAGCGCGGGAACCCCGGGGGGGCTGGTCGTGGGTGACTTGGCCATCAGTCCCTACACCTCAGCAGCCGGACCTGCGAGCCGTATCCAGCAAGCACCTCTCATAGTAGTGCGCAACCTCAATCCGGGCACCCAGCGCGACGGGAGCCTCAAGGCGTACTGGGCCCAAACTTGACGAAGGAGTGCCACATGTTCGGTGAACGCCCGGTCGATGGGGCTGCCAGCTCTCCGGAAGTAAGGTCCGTGTCGGATGAGAGCCGGGTCGGCCGTCAGCGGGACCGGTCTGCGGCAGAGCAGTGTGGTCTACAGGGATCGAGGCACAGGTGTGCCCAAAAACTCAAGGATCATCGATTGAAGCCAGTCCACGCGGTCCAGCAGCCCGACGTGTGAGGTGCCGGGCAGTACGGCGAGCTGTGAGGCGGGGAGCCCCGCGAGGTCGCCGACGACGCCACCGCCAAGCAGGCGGAACATCTTCATCGTGTGCTCGGGCCGGACGATGTCGGAATCGCCGATGATCAGCAGCGCCGGAGTGGTCACGGCCTGGATGTCCTCCTCTGGCCAGCCGGCAAACATGCGGTCCAGTTGATTGTTCTTGGCAACAAGGACCGGCCACGCGCTGGGATCCGGCGCCACCTGCAGGTAGGCCTGATGCCAGACCGAACCGGTGAGATCGTCCGTGCCGGATTCCGGTTCCGTGAGCATTTCCGGGTAGAGGCCATCGCGCCGGTAGGAGGTGCCACCCGCGAAGACAAGCCGCCGCACCCTGCCCGGGTGCTGCATGGCCAATTCCAGGGCGACGGCACCGCCTAGGCTGTACCCGACAAGATCGGCCATCTCGATGCCGAGTGCTTCTAGGAGTGCCGCGGCGTCGGCGGCCATCTGCCGGTAGGACAGCGGCTGGTCGATGTCAGCGGTATGACCGTGGCCCTGCAGTTCGATGGCGACGACCTGGCGCGTCGCCGCGAGGGCGGGCAAGAGATTAGCGAAGCAGCTGTCGATCGTTCCCATGGCGCCGTGAAACAGGGCCAGCGGGGATCCCTCGCCGTGGATCTCGTAGTACATGTCGAGCCCATTCACCGGCACGTAACCGCTCGTGGCGTCCGGCCCGCTGGCGGGGTTCGTTGTTGGCACTGTAATGCTCCGTTCTCAACAGCCCAGTGCTGCCTCTAGTGCGCGGCGAAGAGCGCGGGCAGCGATGCCCGTCAGCGTGCGGTTTGGTACCGCTCGGAACCGGTCACTCGCGTCACTCTCGGCCGGAGGCGGTGAGCGTGTAGGTGAGGTACAGGACTCCGCTGCCGTAGGCCTCCGATCCGGCGAGCGCGAACTTGGTTGCCGGGCCGGTGTCAGCGAACAGCCGCTGACCGCCGCCATGTACCAGCGGGTAGACGAAAAGGTGCAGATCGTCGACCAGGCCATCGGCGAGCAGCGCCCGGACCAGGGTCCCGCTGCCGCTGACGTAAATGTTGCCGTCGATCTGGTCCTTGAGGTCACGGATCGTGCTCGCGCTATAGGGGCCAAGGATCGAGGAGTTGCTCCAGTCCGCGGCTCGCAGCGAGGCGGAGACGACGTACTTGGGCGTCTCGTTCATGAACGGCGCGCCGGGGTCGTCTTCGGCGGTTCTGGTGGACCAAGACGGGGCGAACTCCTGATAGGTGCGGCGTCCCAGCAGAATCGCCTTGCTCGATCCCATGATTTCGCCAATGGCCCCTCCCATCTTGGGATCGAACGAGTAATCGAGCGACCAGGACGGGTCGCCGATAACGCCATCCAGCGTAATGAACTCGTGCACACCGATCTTGCCCACAGTCATCATCTCCCTCGAGGGTCCGGTTTGAGCTGGGCTGCGATTTGCGTGAGGGCCCGGTTCACGTAGACGGGAAGCAATTCGGCCAGGTAGGCGGCAGAGCCGAACGCGTCGCCGGTAAAGGCGATTCCGTCGGCGGCCACGTCCGCAGCGGCCTCGATGACGTCGGCGGTGAGGCGCGAGCCGACCAGGCGCTCTTCGGCTCTGACCGCGCGGGTTGCGATGGCGCTGACGCCGGTAATGGCGATCTGGCACTGACTGCATGTTTCGCTGCTGTCGAACGTGGCAGCGACAGCCACGCCGATCATGGCGTGCCCGGAGGCTGGGTGCATGCGCTTGAGATAGGTGGAGCGGGTCAGGGGACTGGCGGCGGGCACGGTAACGGCGGTCAGCAGTTCACCCCGCCGCAGCGTGGTGGCCTTTTCGCCGAAGCCCGTCCGGTCCACGGTGAAGAAGTCACGGGCGGGCACCGCTCGTTCGCCGTCGCGGCTGCGCAGATGGAGGGTCGCGTCGGCGGCCAGGACGACGGGTGGCCAGTCGCCGCGCGGGCTGGCTTCTGCCAGCGACCCGCCCAGCGTGGCCCGGTTGCGGATCAGGGGATCGCTGATCACCGCGG
>Ga0137378_10005616_pt1 | contig 10868 bp, 13 predicted proteins | sample SagtaG_21_FD_104813 | JGI IMG/M metagenome (GOLD analysis project Ga0137378, IMG submission 104813) | Vadose zone soil microbial communities from Sagehorn Ranch, Mendocino, California, USA - Sage2_L_60_16 metaG | ecosystem: Environmental > Terrestrial > Soil > Vadose zone | place: USA... | reverse complement strand
GAGAGATTACGATGCACTTCGATTTCGATCTCGTGTCCGTGACCCTCGCTCGCGGGCGCGATCGCTCGAACAGTGCCTTCAATCACCGTCTTATTTGGCTTCGCCAGCATGTTCAAAGATAGTGGCACGGCCCGGTGAACGTGACCAGCGTCTGTAAGCGAAAAAGATTGCCGCTCACGGACCGAGAATGACAAAGATCACATAGAGGGCGAGCTTTTTTCGCACGTTGTCCCAATTTGGCGGCAGCGCTCAGTAGTGTCCTTTCCCTTCCATTCCTTTCTCCGGAAACTGCGAGGCCAAGTTGTCGAAAACTTCAAATTTCTGGTCACTGGTTCGAGCCAGTCAGGCCCATTTTCATTTTCCGTCGGTCAAAACTGGAAATACACAAATGGCACCTGGCCGGTGGCCGGAAACAGCTCGAGCGCCAGAAATGCGCAAACGTATGCCGGGATTTGTACGCGCGCCGGTTGCAAAGCCAAGCGATCGATAAACTGATTACGCTCCTGCGCGACCGCCAAAAACAGAGAAATGAAAAGGAGCACGATCGTTCCAGTCGTCAGGAGGAATTCGCCAGTTACATGCTGGAACCCAAATAGCGCACCTAAAACATATCCGCTCGTCTGGAGAGCCTTCGGACGGAAGAAAGCTGCGCTTAAGACAAACGCTGCAAACATTAGCCCGACGCTAAATGGCACGAAATAGCGCTTTCTCATAACTCTATCGAGCGGTGTGCCGACTGTTGCCCGATCGAAAAGGCGATACCCGATTAATAGCATACCGTGGTATGCCCCCCAGAGGACAAACGTCCAGTTAGCTCCATGCCATAGTCCCACGAGCACCATTACAACCAGCATGTTGCGGTACAATACGAATCGCCCTTTTTTTCCCCGGCTGAATGGCATAAACACATAGTCTCGCACCCATGAGGAAAGAGTCATGTGCCATCTCTGCCAGAGGTCAGGCGGATTCCTGGATAAGAATGGCCGCGCGAAATTGAGCGGAAACTCAAAACCAAGCAACTTTGCGCAACCGCGAGCGATGTCAGTATAACCAGAGAAATCAAAGAAGACCTGCATGAAGAAGGCAAGGCAACCCGACCATGCAGCCAGCCAGCCTGGGTGAGCGGTTGGATCACTAAAATACCTATCGGAAACGGCAGCGAATCGATCGGCGAACACTATCTTCTTCAAAAGACCACAGAGGACAAGAATCATTCCGCTCTGAACTACAATTGCCGCTGGACGACGCCAGTATTGAATTTGAGAAATGAATTGTCGGGCACGAATGATCGGACCTGCAATAAGGTGAGGAAAAAATGCAATAAACAGCGCGTAGTCGATGGGATTTCTAACAGCCTTCATTTTTCCCCAGTAGACGTCGATTGTGTAAGAAAGACTGGCGAATGTGTAGAAGCTGACTCCCACAGGGAGAATAACCTGCAAAACAACCGATGAGGCAGGTACACGAAGCAAAGCAGCTAACGAGCTAGCAAAGAAGTCGTAGTATTTAAAGAAACCGAGAATTCCAAGGTTAACTACGAGGCTGACTACAAGCAGAAACTTCTTGTGTCGGCCGCTTGCGGCTTCCAGCAAAATTCCCAGATAGTAGTCAACTACTGTAGAGGTCAGGATCAACACTATGAATCGTGGATCCCACCACATGTAAAAGACATAGCTCGCACACAGGAGTAGCAGTTTGCCGAGGCGAAACGGGACGCTGTAAAACAGCACCGCTACGATCAAGAAAAATATCCAGTACTGAAAGCTGTTAAATAACATCAGGAACAGCCTGGTTCACAGCTAAGTGGCTTCATCCAGGGACCTCATAACCGTACAATCTTTGATGGTATTTCTAATACTTGAACTGCAGCCCCTCAAGGCAGTCGATCTGCGACTAGTTTTGACTCGGAGCTAGGATGTGCGTGAGAATTGTCCGACGCCAGGTGCCCCACCAGCTCAGCCACCAGTGTCTCTGTAAATCTTTGCCGACCTTTGGCATTAAGGTGGTATCCATCAAAATAATATTCGGGCTTCTCAAGAAAATCGAACGTCTGTTCTGGAAGCGGAAAAATGGCTCTGTTAGTCACAACACTGGGAAAAATGGCGTGGTATGTCATAGAAAATCCAGGAAGCCCGCCAAATGGACCGCGGGGAACAGGCGTAAGCACAATTGTGGTGGGACTATTCGAATAACGACTCAAGATTCGGGGGATCCAATCACGCTGCAGTTTCAGGGACTGTTGCGTTTCCGATTGAGGCGGCCGTACCAGGCTCTCTCTGAGGGTTTGCCTCTGAGCTTCAGTTAATTGTGGCGGGAAAGTTACCTGACCAGTCCTAGGGTCATAGGTCGTGCCCACAATATCGTAATCCCGACCCTTATAGACAGCGCGAGAATGAATTCTTTTCGGCTCTTGTTGAATGTTTTTTATACGCGCAATGGGATGTTCAAGAAGATCGACAACATCGCTCTGGAATGCCGACCCCCGCAATATACACGCTGTAAATGCTCTGAACCGCCCCGACCATAGCTGAAAAGCAGACGCAAAATCGAAGCAATCTCCGTAGCGCAATAGTGGAGCCGCCATCGAAATCCTTAAAGGTTCAGCGCTGTTCGGTTCGTGGCCAATGCCGTAAGGAACAACAATCGCCCAATAGCGCCGCGTTGTAGGATCGACTTCCCGCAGCATATAGAGCCATGTGTTTACAGAGGAAGCCGGTTCGGCGAGATTAACGAACTTGAAACCGGCGACGGAACCCAGTTCATTAGCCACCGCAGTAGAGAACCCCTCCGCCATTCGTGAATCTCCCAAAACCAGCACCTCTTTCAGGCCCGATGGAACGCGCTGCTTTTCGGCTCGCGTGATCACCGCCATTCGCCCTGCGTAGGAATCTGGAGCTAGAATCGAGGCGTACAATCCCGTGTGGAAGATCGCGCCATCCAGACAAATGAACGCGGCTACGCCGAGTAAAAGATTCCGTGCAACGTGAAGTGGATGAGGCGACGTAGTTGGCTCGGCAGGGAATTTCGTGCGTAGGGGTCCTGTGAAGCTAAAGTAAACAGCGATGTATAAAATGGCGATGAGCGCCACAACTAACAGCCAGCGGGCGCTGCGCTGCCACAACGCAATGGGCATAGGCATTTTGGGTTCCGCAACTCCGGAAACAGTTACCGTCGCGAGTAAGGTTTGTCGCTCGGCGTCTCCGTAGAGCTCGAAAAGATAGCTGCCCGAGCGAATCCATGGGACTACTCGGCTCTCTTTGCGACCTGTAGCAAAGAGAACCGGCCTTCGGCCATTTGCGGTTACAAAAACAAAGCCCATCGATCCGTTTCCCGTATCCCAGGCAACCTCGGTGCTGCCGGCCTGCCCACTGGTGAAAGTCACGTGCTCCGGCCTGGCTGTGATGCTGGGTGTATCTCCAGTCTGTCGAGCGTCGGTGTCGCCTCCAACCGGTTGCACAACTCCGCCTTTTAGACATGGCGAGACAAGAGAAATGGCAAGCCAAACCACAGCGGGAAACAGCAGAGAGGGACGTTTCGTCACTGCCAAAGACTTGAGCGCCTCGCGCGCGTATAATGAGGAAGAATTGCTCGTCATCGTTTTATCATCGAGCGCACATTCGGATCTCCGAGCGCAAGGCCAACTATCGACTGATCAATCATGGTCTCTGATTTGGCCTGATTTGCTCTTACCAAAGGTGCGAATCGGACTTCAAGGTGAGAACAAACACAGGTAATCCTTCAGTTCCCATCGGCATTCACGGCTGATTATTTTATTAACTTTCGGATAAAGGCAAGAAGCAGGGAGAGAGCGATCCTCGAAGTTAGGATCGTGTATCCTACGATTTCGCGGGAGTTCCTTCGAGGTTTCTTGAACGACGTGCCGCAAACACTGCGCCACTCAATAGTCCGAAAATCGCTCCCACGCTATCGATCATGACGTCCCGAACCGAGGCGGTGCGCGACTTGATAAAGGATTGGTGAAATTCGTCCGTTGCAGCCAAAACCACACAGGCAATCCAGACGCTCACGCACAAAAGCCACAGAGACCACGTGGGATTTGCGACGCAAATCACGGCGCGAAACAAAAGCAGCGCGAGAACGGCGTACTCGCCCAGATGCGCAAATTTGCGAAGAACGAATTGGATCGCTGCGATTGTCTCGGGCGAAATCTCTGGGTTCAGCCAGCGCAAAAACGGAGCAATGAATCGCGAGGTGTGTTCGGCCGACATCAGATCGGTTGAGCCTAGGAAAATCACGCCGAGCCAGGTCAATAACGGCAACCAATATTTGAGAAAGCGTTTCATTCTGTAATGGCAGGCGTATCGCCTGCGAACCAAAATCGATGCAGCCGGCACCCGCCGCCGCGATGCGCTATGGCATGGTGAGCGGCTGCCGCTACAGTTGCTCAAATCCAGCCATGTCCAAGATCAATCTCACCAGTCCCCTCACCTTCGAACCGATCTTTATGAAGCGAATCTGGGGTGGCCGAAAACTCGAAGCAGAGTTCGGAAAAAAATTACCGTCCGATGTTCGCGTCGGCGAGTCGTGGGAGATTGTCGATCGGCCGGAAGCGCAAAGCGTTGTCGCCAACGGGCCGCTCAAAGGAAAGTCGCTGCACGAGATTTGGGCAACGCAACGCAAGGAGGTTTTCGGTCATCTAGCGGACAGTGAGCGTTTCCCTTTGCTCGTGAAACTGCTGGACGCGAAAGAGAGACTTTCACTGCAAGTGCATCCGCCGGTAAAAGTCGCCGCGAAACTAGGCGGCGAACCAAAAACCGAATTTTGGTACGTCGCTGCGGCCCAGCCGGACGCTAAACTCTTTGTTGGCTTGCGAGAGACAATGACGCGGGCCCAATTCGAAGAAGCAGTGCGCTCAGGGACAGTTGCCGAGCATGTTCACGCAATTCCAGTTCGAACCGGCGATGCGATGTTCCTTCCCGCTGGTCGCCTTCACGCAGTTGGTGCAGGCAATCTTCTCGTTGAAATCCAGCAAAACAGCGACACTACCTATCGCGTTTTCGATTGGAACCGTATCGGCAAGGACGGCAAGGCGCGACAGTTGCACATCGAGCAAGCGCTCCAATGTATCGACTTCAACGATGTCGCGCCAGGCTTGGCCGAACTAAGAGGCGAGGTCCTCGTTGATCATAAGCTGTTCGAAGTCCAGAAATGGATTCTGGATCGTCCGCGTCAAATCGCGCCGCGCGGACATTTTGCAATCGTTTGCTGTCTTACTGGCTCATTGCAATGTGCCGACGTCGATCTTGCGCCCGGCGAATTTTTTCTCGTGCCGGCCGAACTGCGCTATCGGCAATTGAGGCCGCTCCGCTCGGAGTCGAGCTTGTTGCGCGTGACAATTCCGCTGTAGGGCAAGCGCATCGCTTGCCGAATTTACCGCCCGGCAAGCGGAGCGCTTGCCCTACAATTCCTTCGATCTCAAATCAAACCTGAATCCAGACACGCCGAGCAACGTCGCGATTTTCCACGGGGATCGCATTCATCTTTTGCGGCTCGCTTTTTTCGCGCGCGGTCGAAGCAATGAAAACCCCCGTTCCGCACAATGAAAGACAGAGCACAATGATCACAATCTTTGCAGTCAAACACATCATCGATTCAGAAGTTATTCGATCGTTTCAGTCGGAAGCTTGTCCCAGGCGGCGCAGATATGTAAAGCTATAAATGCCGGTGCTGTGTCCGTCGGCCCAGCGAGGCTGCAAGGCGTATCCGCCCACGATATCGAATCCTGTTAACTGAAAACTGCTTGCCGTGTAGCTCACATGAGGGCGAGCGATGTTGCCGAGCACATCTGGCTCGCCGCCGCACGCTGCGCAGGGGCAGGCGCGACGAAGCAACTCAAAATTGAAGTATGATTCTGTCCCGTCGTTCCAAGCAATGGCGAGCTCGTCGCCGATCTGCTGAATGTTTGTTGGCTCCAAGCGCACGAGTGGCTAATCTTAAACGAAGCAGCGACGGTTTCCTAATCGCCAGGGACGCGTGGGGAAGCGCCCTTCCTTGATCTCTCCCCGAAAATCGCGGTGCCTACGCGCACCAGCGTTGCGCCCTCCTCAATCGCGACCATAAAATCACTCGTCATCCCCATCGACAACTGCGAGAGCTTTACTTCGAATTCCGTTTCAAGCGCGTCTCGCAGCTCGCGCAGTTGTGCAAAGAATTCTCGCGATGCTTCCCGTTCCTCCGCGAGGGGCGGGATTGTCATCAGCCCTTCGATCGATAATCGCGGCAGCGCGAGCAGTGTTTCCATCTGTTCCCGCAACGTGCCTGGCGCAAAACCAAACTTACTCCCCTCACCTGCCACGTTCACTTCCAAGAGCACACGTGGATGCAGTCCTTCTTCTTCGGCCATGCGATTTATCTCTTGCGCGAGCGCGAGCGAATCGACGCTGTGAATCAGTTCGAACAGCGGCAGCGCGTGCCGGATCTTGTTTTTCTGGAGATGACCGACGAAATGCCAGCGCAAGTTCGATGGTAATTCCGGAATCTTTACTCGCGCTTCCTGGACACGACTTTCACCAAACAATTTCTGGCCGGCTTCAATCGCTTCGCGCACTCTCTCGGCGGGATGAGTCTTCGTAATTGCAACCAACTCGATTTCATCAGCCGTTCGACCGGCTTTCGTCGCCGCTTGTGCGATCTGCTCGCGCACACGCTCGAGATTTTCAGCGATCTCGGCCATGCAGAATTGTAGGGCAGAGCTTGCCCTGAGCGCCAGTCGAATAGGTGCTTCGCCTGCCAATTCGTTTGCTTTGGCAAGCGATGCGCGTGCCCTAGAATTAAATCGCGAGTGCGGGGCGCGTTAAAATCAGCTGATCGCTGGCAGCAAGTCAGCAAATCCCATTATTATTTGCTGGTAAATCGCTCAGGAATTACGCAAAAAGGGTTGATTATGAAACGCTATTCACTTCTTCTCGGATTTATCGTCGCAGCGGTCTGTTCCAATTTGCTCGCTCAAGATCAAACCGGACTGCAAACCAATGCGACCATCCTCAGCATCCTCCAGGGCAGCGCCGGCAAAACTGTCGAATTGCACTTAAAATCTGGAGAAAAAATTGGCGGCAAAGTCGCGCAAATTACAGACAATGTCGCTCATCTTTCCCATCTGACCGGGGCAGAATTTTTCGACGCTTTTATAGATGTGAGAGACATCTCGGCGGTGGTGATTCGGACAGGCGGCAGATAACATCGCTTTGGCGGGCCCAAGCTGGATGAGGCTATAGGTTTTGGGGTTGTAATCTGCCCGCGCGATCAAAATACTGCCGCATGAAGCTCACCAAAAATATCGGCATGTCGCTCCTTGCCATCTATCTGATTATCGATGGCCTTTTAGGGTTCGGCTTACACCTCGGAGCATTGATTTTCCTGTTGTACTTGGTGGCACTTGCCGCCGGTATTTTTATTCTTATCGGCAAATAGCGCGCCTTGGCCGGCCTTACCAAAGGGTTTGGCCAATTAAGAGAGCAATTCCATCATTTGCCGCGCCAGTTTCGGGCCAATTCCCGCTTCTTCGTGTTTGAAATAGACAAAGGCGTCCTGCCAATTTGGTTTTTGCTCGCGAACGAATTCCGCCCAGCGTTGAACATCAGATTTCTCGTAGTCTTCGCGCCGTAATCTGAGATAGCCGTAATCAGCAGTAGAAATCTTTGGCGTCTCCAGCTTTTCGGTGTCCGCGATACAGAGCGCAGCGTTCCGCCCCCGCAGCGTTTCGAAGACTTCATCGTCGAACCATGATTCGTGGCGGAACTCGAACGCGGCGCGCAATCCTCCGGGCAGTCCATTGATAAAATCGCCGAGCACGAGAGTATCCTTCTTGAAATTCGGCGGTAGTTGAAAAAGAACCGGTCCCAGTTTTTTGCCGAGCCCTGAGACGACATCATAAAAATACCGCAGCGTATCCGCGCAATCGCGGAGCTTGGCAAAATGCGTGATCTTTTGCGGGGCCTTGAGCGCGAAGCAAAAAGTCTTCGGCGTCAGTTGATTCCAATTGTCGATCGTCTTTGCAGCGGGAATCCGATGAAATGTATAATTAATTTCGGTGGTTAAAAACCGGTCCGAGTAAAACGGCAACATCTCAGCAGTCGGCAAGTCTTCCGGATAAAAATTTCCTTTCCATTCAGGATACTGGAAACCCGATGTGCCTACCCAGACTTTCATACACGCGCTTTAAGCGAAAAATCGGTCGGGCAAGAGCAGGCTTCAAGCGCCATTACAAACTTTCTAAACATCCGCACTGCAAGTTGCATACGAATCCAATATGGCGGCGAGTTCTTCGCCCGGCCCAAGATCAAACCGGCGCAGAGGAAGTTTATCGCCGTCCAAACTCAATAGAAAGGGGGAAAAATGAAGAAAGCACTGTTAAGCATTGCCTTGGCAGTGGTGGCATCGTTGGCGTGGGGGCAGGCCTCGCGGCAGCCGTCTATGCAGCAGCAACAGTTGCCGCAGCAGCCGCAGCAACAGACCACTACCACCACAACGACCACAACTGAAGGCAACGGGACAATCACGGAGTACACCCCGGGGAGTGCAATTGTCCTCAGGGAAACCAGCGGACCGGTGCGCTATCGCTTCGGCAAGACCGTCACTTACGTGACTCGGAGCGGCAAGGTCCTGGATGAAGAAACCGTGAGAACCAGAGTCAAAGTGGGCGTTCCCGTCCGCGTCCACTTCCTCGGGACAGGCGACGCCAGGATGGTTGATCGGGTGATCCTCGACGAGGATTAAGATCTAAACTCGTTTGTCTCCATCGCGCCTTTCTGTTCTGCCCGCTGGCGGAACAGCGAAGGCGCGTTTCGTTTTAGCTCAGCAGCGCTTGATACCCGTTGCGCGTACCGACCTAAGGCCTACCAAGTGCCCGGATTTCCCCCGTTACTTCTGTAACGACTGCGTAACCTTCGATAACTGGCGGAATTCTTCGTTCCGTCTCTGGATTCTTACGTGCAAGCATGACCTTTAGACACGGCGTATGGCCATCTTTCAGAGTGGCGACATACACCCCGACTACGCCTGGGATGGCGAGTAACTCCTTGTCATGCGCCGCCAGGACGGCGTTGATATCACGTTTTGGTGCAGGCGAACTATTTTGAGCCATGTTCTGACCGTAAGCGACGGCGAAAATCAGCGCGATAACAAGCCAACACAGGTCCCGCCGCCACCAGGTTGTTCGGCATACCTTCATTTCTCACCGCGATCAATTCCCCACCATTGTGGCGCCCAGGAAGTTCAGCACCTGGCCAATCGGATTAGCAAATGCGACTGTGTTGTTGGCGGCGAAGAGCAGACCAATTGCGCGCGGATTTGACGCGACGTCCTGGACCATAAGGGACCCAGAGTCGCCTGCCCTTAGGAAGGCGTTCGACGGATTATTCACAACGATTTGACCATAGAACGTTTTCTGATACGTGCCGCCATCGCACTCCCGCGTAAAGGTTACCCTAACCGTTGCGTTCAAGCCCGAAACCCAACTGCGCGTCAACCCGCTCGTGCGTCCGCTTTTTTTTACGCGCTGATTCAGGGATGCAGTGGAAATGTAATGTGAAATCGTTCCAATCCCAAGGATGGCGCCGTCGGTCCGCACCATCCCGACAACAACTCTCGCGATGGCACAATCGACGTTGCTGTTGGATAACGAACTCCGCTTTATGAGCGTTCCGACGGTCTGCGCAAGATATCTGTTGCAGTTCTCATCAATCAATCCTGGCTGAATAACAGGGTCACCCGTCTGGGCGATTCTGTTGTTGCCTCCGAGGACAATGTCTCCCTCCAGAACGTGACAGGCGCTCAAGATGTACTGCGTAGTTCCGATCCGAACAAGCGCTCCAAGCGTGCCGCCGCAGCAGTATCCGTTTGCGAGGTCGTACGACCAGCCACCAGACGTCCCCATCCAAATGGGCGGTGTTTGTCTGGCCGTATAGCCCATGGCGCGAATTTCGTCCATCAACTCAACCTGCACGCGTGTACCGCGAACTTCCTGGGGAAGGTTGCGAATTGCTTCACCCGCGTTCGCCGCCTCTCGGTCGACATAAACCGTCAGTGCTGGATTACCCGCTGGGTCGACGCCGATCGCGGTCCCCAAAATTTCCGGCTGCTGCATCAGCCCGGGAGTGACCTCTTCTTGAACCGCCATCACTGCTTGTACGGCAGCATGCGTTTCATCGAGAATATCCGCGGCCGGAGTAGCGAATCCGCTAACTGCGAGGAGAACAAAAACAATCGGCACGAAGACCTTCGCCATGGGACAAACGAATCGATTAATCGAGAACATCAAGGAAGAAGTCGGATTCGATTGGAGTCGTCATTATTAACATATCGTTTCTAGATTGCAAGCGTAAGAACCCATTGGGCTTTGGTCACCGCAACACAGCCAGCCTATGGAATTGCTGCGATCAAATTGCGTGAATGTTGTTCTTCGTTTCACACTCGTCGCTGTATTGATTTCAAGCGGCGTTCTTCCGGCGTCAGCGAGAAAAAAAACGAGCCGGGCGCCAACTCCAAGCAAGGCAGATATTGAAGCAGCCACTCGTCTGCAGGTCTTTCTTGATCGCGCGAATTTCAGCCCTGGCAAGCTCGATGGGCGCTACAATGATTTTACTCGAAAAGCGCTCGCGCTTTATCGTCAGTCCCGTGGAGAACAAGCGCAAACCCCGCCGCCACGAGCCAACGCGAAGTCGAATATCGCGCCGGACACCGCCGGCCTCGATCTCGCCAGCGTAGACCCCGTGTTCATTCCGTATACCGTCACCGAAGCGGACCTCCAAAGCGTTGGACCATTGCCAAGCGAAGCGGCTGAGCAGGCAAAGTTAAAATTTCTACCGTACCACGATCCGGCCGAAGCTATCGCCGAGAAGTTTCACTGT
>Ga0137378_10005613_pt1 | contig 10870 bp, 8 predicted proteins | sample SagtaG_21_FD_104813 | JGI IMG/M metagenome (GOLD analysis project Ga0137378, IMG submission 104813) | Vadose zone soil microbial communities from Sagehorn Ranch, Mendocino, California, USA - Sage2_L_60_16 metaG | ecosystem: Environmental > Terrestrial > Soil > Vadose zone | place: USA... | reverse complement strand
ATGCATGCCTGGTCGCGTGCGTCTGGACCACTGCGTTCCACGAAATGGACCGGCCCTGTGCGGCGATCTTGCCCGTGGGCAGTGCGCCGCCGAGCGAGGAGATTACGTCGAACCGCTTTTTGAAGGCATAACCGCCCACCAATGCGGGACCGTAGGAGTCGGTAGCTGCGCCGTTCTTGTGGCTGGCGGTCGCGAAACAATGGCTGAGCATTGCAGATACTGCGAAATTGCCATGTTCGGAATTGCCTGAAGCGATGCGGTATTTGAGCATGGTGGAGGTGTCGCCGAAGCCGTCGTCAGCCTTGCTGTTGTGCTGGACGTACGAAGGCGGAGTCCAATCGAACTCGAAACGATTTCCGCTGATGATGCCGAGACCGCGGTTGTTTCCGTAGCTTAGCGTTTGCGTGCCGGCGGAGGTGTACTGGTTGGAGAAGGAGAGCTTTGCGTATTGCACGATGCGCGGATCTGGTGCGGCCAGTGGAGTGATCATCGCCGGCTGCAGCGCAGTCATCGACGCGTTATGCGATAAAAATCGTTCCTTGAATGATTGTTGTGCGGATGCCGTATTCATGCCGGCTATCGAGGCTGCCAACAGTGCGAAAAATAAGATGGACCGAGGACGTTTCACTGGATGCTGTGTCGTTTTTAGCAGTTGTGGCAAGTTAAAAAAGTGACCATCGACACGTTTGCAATCATGTCCCGCAATGTGAAGTCGGCGTTGGTCGCGAGAGCTTCGGAGGTCAGGCGGGCTTGGCTGTCGGGCTGATGTCGCGAGTACGTGAGCACGGCGGAGGCATCTATACTTCGAGGCATGCAACGAATTGCAATATTTGTGCTGATGGCAGCATCGGCTGTGGGAGTTGCGCAAAGTTCGAGTACGTCCGCGACTGTGTGGCAGATGCAGGATTCGGGTAGTACTGCGGGGCTGCGCGGAATCGATTCGGTGGATGGCACGGTGGCGTGGGCCAGTGGTACGGGTGGCACGGTGCTTAGAACTACGGATGGCGGGGTGCACTGGCAGAAGTGCGCGGTGCCTGACGCAGGGACGGATGGCGCGGCGCTCGACTTTCGCGGCGTGCAGGCGTGGGATGCGAAGACGGCGATTGTGATGGCTTCGGGGACGGGGGAAAAGAGCCGGTTATATAAGACGACGGATGGGTGCAAGACGTGGACGGTGGTCTTCAAGAATCCCGATGTTCCGAACGGTTTTTTCGATAGCGTATTTTTCCCTAGAGTCCAAAATTTGCTTCACGACCATGAAGGCTTTGGGCTTCTTCTTGGCGATCCAGTGAACGGACAGTTCTCCGTCTTTGAAACGCGAGATGAGGGATATTCCTGGGTCCGTATTTCGAACGACGTCTTAAATGCGTCCGCAACCGAATCCGGTGCATTCGCGGCCAGCAATAGCTGCATTTCTGGATTTGGCGGAGCGGCATTTGACCTTGTCATTGGAGGAAAGGCTGGGAGCTTTTTGTTGCGATTGAGTTATCAGGGACACTATTGGGTCAACGATTCTTCGAAGCTTGGCAGGACATGGGTGCGGAAGAGTTTGCCGATGGCAGGAAAGAATGAAAGCGCGGGGCCCTTTTCGCTTGCCGAGCATGTTTCGATTCGGCGAAACAAGTCGAAAACCAGCTTGAAAAGTCTGCGGCTCTACGAGGTCGTCGTCGGCGGTGATTACGCGAAGCCGGGTGAATCTGCTGGAACTGCCACGTGGTCGGCTGATGGGGGAGAGCACTGGACTGCATCGCTGAAACCGCCTCATGGGTTTCGTTCAGCGGTGCAATGGAGCGAGGCGCTTAAGGTCTGGATTACGGCGGGCACCAACGGATCGGACATCAGCCGCGACGATGGCAGGACGTGGCAGCCGCTCGACGACGGCAACTGGAATGCGCTCTCGCTGCCATTTGTGGTGGGTCCGAATGGGCGGATTGCTCGTTTGAATCCGGGAGCAATCGGGCCGAAGTCGAAGTCTGTTCCGAAGACGGCGGATTCAATCAAGCGTCGTTGAGGTCGAGCCGGGAAGAGGTTTGTTTCAGGCGAAAGAAACGTGCGGTTACGAGTTAAACCCAGGTAATTTGAGGCGGCGATTACCAGTAAACAATTCTTTTCTGCAACTTGCGTTCGATCAATCACGAACTACGCATCCAAAGTGGAAGGTTGATCGGTACTCCAAGAGGAGTGCCGAATCGCACTGCATATGCCAGGTTTCTTTGCGAGCATAGTAATTGCGAAAGGCCCCTTTTTGTTGGCGCTGTTGATTCTGAGACCGCAGTTTGCTCGGGATCAACGCACGGCTTGATAAAATAGGAGATAACCGGATGATGCAATCTCCTCCAGCGGCTGCCGCCCAGGTAACCCGCTCCCTGCGGGAACCGGAGTTGCGGGTCGCAGGCGCCGAGCCCCTGATCCGGGTCAACGGGCTTGAAAAGACATACCGTCCGGCACGCGGGCCGCTCACGCTGTTCAAAGACCTGGATCTCGAAGTAATGCCAGGTGAACTGGTTGCGATTGTGGGTCAGTCCGGGACCGGAAAAAGCACACTTTTGCACATTCTGGGCGCGCTTGATGCGCCCTCCGCGGGAACTGTATACTGCGCGTCAACCAACGTGGCAACACTATCTCCACGGGAGGCTGCGGTCTTCCGCAATCGCGAGATAGGGTACGTCTGGCAGTTTCATTACCTGTTGCCGGAGTTCACGGCGCAGGAGAACGTGGCAATGCCGCTGCTGGCTCGGGGTCAGGCTCGACGCGAGGCGATGGCGATAGCGGCTAACTGGTTGAGGGAAGTTGGCTTAGAAGACCGGCGGGACCATCGGCCGGGCGAACTCTCTGGCGGCGAGCAGCAGCGTGTGGCGCTGGCGCGTGCCCTGGTCAATAATCCCCGGCTGCTGCTGGCCGACGAACCCACCGGCGACCTGGACGAATCGACCGCCAGCCAGGTCTTTGACCTCATCGAACGTTTGCATGCCGAACACGGCCTTACCTCAATCCTGGTAACGCACAACATGGACCTGGCGGCACGATGTACACGGGTTATGCGGCTGGAAAGCGGGCGGTTAGCGACTTGGGTAAGTAGTCCAGAACGGAACATTCCTTGAGAAACAGGGTTAGGAAAAAGCAGCATTCCGGGCTCGAAATGAGTCTGAGTATGTAAGGGGTAAGCAGCCTGGCAGATTGATTGCCGTTCCCCAGCCAGGCTTAAACAGAATGGATGGAAGCCCAGAGCAAAGTTTCCCGCTCGGGGCGGTCGGGAAAAAGAAGTCCCGGAACCATCCCAAAGAGCTGTTCTGAGACAGGAGCGTTATTTCAAAGGGGTCTTGGGCGGCGAAGTTACAAGAGGGCGCGCGCAGGTTGGGCTGAAGCCGGTAATGAACCGGACGGCCACTCCAGCCGATAGCCTGGTACAAGGGAGAATCGTATGTTCGAACGCTATACGGAGAAGGCACGGCGCGTGATCTTCTTCGCGCGGTATGAGGCCAGCCAGTTTGGTTCGCCCTATATCGAGACCGAGCACCTGCTGCTTGGGCTTTTGCGCGAAGACAAGGCACTGACCAATCGCTTCCTGCGCTCACACGCCTCGGTGGAATCGATTCGCAAGCAGATCGAGGCGCACACCACCATCCGCGAAAAGGTTTCGACTTCGGTTGACCTGCCGCTTTCGAACGAGTGTAAGCGGGTACTGGCGTACGCGGCTGAAGAAGCGGAGCGCCTGGGCCACAAGCACATCGGCACCGAGCACCTTCTCCTGGGGCTGTTGCGCGAAGAGAAGTGCTTTGCCTCGGAGATCTTGCAGGAGCGCGGCCTGAAGCTGGCGCAGATTCGCGACGAGTTGGCGCGTGTGACGCAGGAAAAGGCTCCCGCGCAGCAGCGTCAGCGCGAGTCGAGCTTGTTGGCGGAGTTCAGCCGTGACCTGACGCAGGCCGCGATGGACGGGCAGCTCGATCCGCTGGTGGGACGCGACGGGGAACTCGAGCGCGTGATCCAGATTCTGTGCCGCCGCACCAAGAATAATCCGGTGCTGATCGGCGAGCCCGGGGTGGGCAAGACCGCGATTGTCGAGGGCTTGGCGCAGCGTATTGCGGACGGGGAAGTTCCGACGTTCCTGGCAGACAAGCGGGTGCTCGGGCTTGACCTTTCGCTCATCGTTGCCGGAACCAAGTATCGCGGCCAATTTGAAGAGCGGCTCAAGACGATCATGAAAGAGCTGATGGAGAATCAGAACTCCATCATCTTTATCGACGAACTGCACACGCTGGTCGGCGCGGGTTCGGCGGAGGGGTCGCTCGATGCGGCCAACATCCTCAAGCCGGCGTTGTCTCGCGGGGAGATTCAGTGCATCGGCGCAACCACGCCGGCTGAGTATCGCAAGTCGATTGAAAAGGACCGCTCGCTCGAACGGAGATTCCAGGCCGTCAAGGTGCCGCCTCCGAACGAGGCCGATGCCATCAAGATCATCATGGGCATCAAGGACCGCTACGAGAAATTCCATGCGGTCAGCTATACCGATGCGGCTATCGAGTTCGCGGTGTCGCATTCTAACCGCTATATCCCCGATCGTTTTTTGCCGGACAAGGCCATCGACTTGATCGATGAGGCCGGCGCGCGCGTCAAGCTGCGCCAGACTTCGCTGCCCGAGGAGATCACCGAAGTCCAGAAGAGGATCAAGTTCATCGTTCATCGCATGGACTCGGCCATCGCGAACCATGAATTTGAGAAGGCGCGGTTCTACTCCGACGAAGAGCGCAAGGAGCGCGAAAGCCTGCGCGCTTTGCGTGACAAGTACCACCTCGACGACTCGGCGGCAGGGATTGTGGGCCGCGAAGACATTGAAGATGTGGTCAGCCGCTGGACGGGCGTTCCCGTTACGAGCATCAAGGAAGAAGAGACGCAGAAGCTGTTGCGTGTGGAAGAAGAACTCCATAAGCGCGTTATCTCGCAGGAGAAGGCGATCTCGGCTCTTGCGCGTGCGATTCGCCGTTCGAGGGCCGGCCTGAAGTCGCCGCACCGTCCGATCGGCAGCTTCCTGTTCCTCGGGCCAACGGGCGTAGGCAAAACTGAAATGGCTCGCACGCTGGCCCAGTTCCTGTTCGGGTCAGACAAGGCGCTTATCCGGTTCGATATGTCGGAGTTCATGGAAAAGCACTCGGTGTCGAAGCTGATTGGTTCGCCTCCGGGATACGTTGGCTACGAGGAAGGCGGACAGTTGACGGAACGCGTCAAGCGCTCGCCCTATTCGGTGGTCCTGCTCGACGAAGTGGAGAAGGCGCACCCCGATGTGTTCAACCTGCTGCTGCAGGTGTTTGAAGATGGCCAACTGACGGACGGCCTTGGCAACACGGTCGACTTCAAGAACACCATTATCATCATGACGTCGAACATCGGCGCCCGCCACCTGATGAAGAAGCAGGGGCTGGGCTTCCAGAGCGACCGCGACGACCTGGTCAGCGAGAAGGTCGAAGAACTGGTCAAGCAGGAAGTGAAGAAGACCTTCAACCCCGAGTTCTTGAACAGGCTCGACGAGGTCATTCTCTTCCAGTCGCTCAACGATGCCGACCTGATCCAGATTGTCGAACTGCTCGTGCAGAGCTTGAACGCCAACCTGGCTCAGAAGTCCATCACTATCTCTGTCACCGAGGAAGCCAAGAAGTGGATCCTCGACAAGACGCTGGTCGACCGCAGCTATGGAGCACGCCCGCTGCGTCGCGCACTGCAGCGTTACGTCGAGGACCCGCTCTCAGAGGCGCTGATCGCCGGCAAGATTACCGAGCGCCCAGCGTTCCTTGAGGTTTACCTCAATGCGAACCAGTTGTTCTATCGTCCAGTGAGTGCGGACGAGAACCCAACGGAGGAGAAGGCGGAGGGAATACTGCTCTTCAGCGCGTAGAGTTCAAATTGGTGTGTACCTTCGAAAGCCCCCGGCCAACCAGCCGGGGGCTTTCGTTTTTGTTTGCACGAAGTGTACCGGAAAGCTGACTTTTGCCTGGGGACAGCGGGTCATCCTCTAGGGAGCCGACATTGTCATGGAATCAATTGCGCTCAATGACCAGCGGTCAAAACGTGAAATCGCCTGTTATCAATAATTGGCGCGCAACTCCGGTGATGATGCCGAAGGCGGTGCAAACGGTCTAACTATGCAAACTCTTTCACATTGACAGTTCCAATTGTCAAGCATAGGCTGCGCCTCAGGATTTCCAATCTGGCGCGGTTTCAGCCACTTCGAAAGGAAAAGTCGCCATGTCGAGAATATTGAGGACAGTTTCAATTTTCTGCCTAGTGCTGTGTCTGACTACGTTGGTTGGGGCACAAAACGCATCTGAGCAGATCATCTTCGCGAACACTGACAATCCCAACTCTGGGCGCACTACAACCGGGACCTTCGTGTACACGTCCGCAAATCCGGCGGACAAGTTTTTCGGATTTTGGATTTGGTGCGAAGGAGATTCGGCCAACCCGTATGTGGGTGAATGTCAAGGATCAATGTATTTCTATGGGCTTGGCCTAACAAAACACGTCACGGGGCATGTGACCGAGCCTTCTCAGCACGCATATGTGATGGTGGTAAGCTCTTCGGACGGAACGGTGGCGTGCAGTCTCACGAATGTGCCTCCGATTAAGCCGGGGCTGAACAATACGGTGAATGCTTCTTGTTCCGCACCAGCCGGAATTGGAACCTCTCCTAACACTGTGGTTCACGCGACCGGGCCGTCGTAATATGCGGAGGAGGACAGCGAGAAGCTGCCCTCCTTCCTTGATTCTGGTCGATCATCTGTCCTTCCGGCGCGAATTAGTGCCTTCTTCAGAGGTGAAGGCACTTTTCCCGATTCGCACTGAACCCAGTTTGGTGAAGAGATCACAATTGCACTGGTCGGCGAATTCTCAACCGGGCCGTCGTTCGTCGCCGCGCTGGCCCTCGCCGTACTTGGCATCCTCGGCGGCATCGGTCTCCTCGGCCTGCTTCAGAAGAGTTTCCACCTCCCGCTTCAACCGCTGCTCGGTCTCGCCCATACGGCCGTAGCTCATCGCCTTATGCTTGCTGGCGTTGGCCTTGATCTTGGTGCCGTCGATGGCCACATGGCCCAGCTTCACAAGACCCGCTTTGGCGCACAACTGCAAGGCCTGAGTGAACAGTCCAGCCAGCGCTTCCAGATGCCGTTTGCGGAACTCCGCCAGCGTGCTGTGGTCCGGATGCTCATCGGCGGCGAGGAAACGAAACGCCACATCGTCGTAGGTCTTGGCCTGGATCTTGCGCGAACTATAGACCCCGCTCGCGTAGCCATACAACAACACCCGCACCATCATCGCCGGCGCATAGGCCGCCATCCCGCGACCGTCCTTCTCGTTGTACGACGCGTAGATCGCATCCAGATCGAGCGCCGCCACAACGTCAGACAGAAAACGCGATTGCTGCAAAATGCCGTAGCATAGATGGGCAGCCCCAATGAGAGGTCTAGCCATGAGCGACGTTGTAGTTACCCCTGAGTTGACGAGCGAAGAAATTACAACCATCACCCGCCAGACCAACTATGGCACCTGGCGTTTTCAGAAGACCTGGAAGCCTCTCCACATTGTTGACGCTGAAGGCTGCTGGTTTACCGACGGCGCAGGCAAGCGTTATCTTGATTTCTCATCGCAACTGATGTGCGTCAATCTCGGCCATAAGAATCCACGGGTGATTGAAGCTATTGCCGAACAGGCGCGGGAGCTTGCTTACGTGGCGCCGGGTTATGCTACTTCAGCGCGCGCACGGTTGAGCGCCAAGCTGCATGAAGTGCTTCCCGCCGGCCTGGAAAAGTTCTTCTTCGCTACCAGCGGCACGGAGGCCAACGAAGCGGCGTTCAAGATCGCGCGCATGTATACGGGGAAGACGAAGATCATTTCGCGCTACCGCTCGTATCATGGGTCAACCAACGGGTCGATTGCGGCAACGGGCGACCCACGCCGCTGGGCGATGGAGCCGGGGGGGAAGGCCAATGGCTTCGTCTTCGCGCCGGAGACTAACTGCTATAACTGTCCCATCAGGCACACTTATCCCGGTTGTAACATCGCCTGCGCCGATTATGTCGAGCACATGATCCGCAACGAGAGCGATGTTGCAGCTATTATTCTTGAGCCGGTGGTCGGCACTAATGGCGTTCTCGTTCCGCCGCCGGAGTACTTTCCGCGCATGCGCGAAATCTGCGACCGAAATGGCGTGCTGATGATTGCTGATGAAGTGATGGCCGGGTGGGGAAGGACAGGCAAGTGGTTCTCAGTGGATCACTGGGATGTGAAGCCCGACATCCTTGTCACCGCCAAGGGAATTACGTCAGCCTATGTGCCGCTTGGACTGTGCGCGACGACAAAGAAGATTGCCGACTATTTCGAGGACCATTACTTTTCGCACGGGCATACGTACGAGGCGCATCCCATCACGCTAGGCCCCGCCGTGGCGACGATAAAGGAGATGCAACGCCTGAAACTTGTGGAGCGCGCCGCGGAGTTGGAGCCGTATGTGCGCGAGAAGCTCGAAGCGATCAAGGCGAAGCATCCGTCGGTGGGCGATGTACGCGGGCTGGGCCTTTTCTTCGGAGTTGAGATTGTGAAGAACCGCGAGAGCAAGACGCCGTTCAACACGATGAGCGACAAGGTCGAAGGAAAGCCGCTGGTGGTCGATCAGATTGCGGCGAAGATGATGGCCGATGGTGTAGCGCAGCAGGCCTGGGTGAGCCATTTCGTGATTGCGCCGCCGCTTATTGTAACCAAGGAAGAACTGGACCTTGGCCTGGCATGCCTGGACGAGCATCTCGCTATCGCCGACGCGCTGGTGGAATAGAGGAGTATACGGGCACAACTATTCAAACCGGGAGAACCCCCGGCTTTGCCGGGGTGGCAGTAGAAGTTTGACATTTTCGGGAGTAGTCATCGTGCTTTTCAGATGAGATGGATGCAACGACGAAGTTTCCGCAGGGGCTGAAGCCCACGTTCTTTGTGCGGGCATTGCGGCACGACTGAAGTCGTGCCCTGATACAAAACCGGGGCTGCGGAGAATAGCACCACAATCGGCTGCGGCAAACGTTCTGGCCCCTTTGAGGGGCCACCAACCGTAAAGCTTCCGGCTTTGCCGGAGGATATTTACTGGGAGCAGGGCCGACCTTGAGCGCATCGGTTCGCAATTACACTTTGCATATTTGAAGGCAACAAGCCGGCGCAAGAGTCTCTGTCGTCCACATCGAGAACGACGGAGTCAGAGCATTTTCGCTTCACATGTTGACGTTGTGGCGTTGTGCAAGGTGGCTTTTTCTTAAGGAAAAAGCCACTCGGGCTCCCGGTTTCTGTATTGAGCAGAATCGAAAATGCTGTAGGGCTGATCTATTCAATGCGGGGCGTTGATGGTCGTGGCGAAGATACACCTACGACTTTTTGGGTGGCGGAACTTTTTTCCCCTCTTTGCGCGCCTTGGATAGCCCGATGGCGATGGCTTGTTTTTTGCTGGTGACTCTTTTGCCGCTGCGTCGGGACTTGAGCGTTCCTTTCTTTCTTGCTCTCATCTCGGTCTCAACGCTCTTGCTGGCGGCTGGAGAGTACTTTCTGCCTGATGATTTTTTGGATGCGCTACGGGCCTTCTTGGCTGACGTGGTTTTCTTCTTGCTGCTCGCCTTTTTAGTGCTGCTCTTTTTTGCGGTGCTGGATTTTTTCTTTGCGGCTTTTTTGGTCGCCATGAATTCGTCCTCCTCGAATTCAGATGTACGTCGGGTTAACGAACGTTGTCTGATTTTTAAGGAACATGTTGGCGAGTAAGTTTCCGGTCTGAAGCACTGCACGACGCGTCGCACTCCAGGCAGACGTACGAATGGATCCGCGATCAGCCAGCATACAGCGCATGCGAGGATGCCCGCGCATTTTTTATCCGGTTGAATACTGCGGTGGGGTGATGCCGCGGCGCGAGAAATAGCGATGCGGCATCCGAGGTCGGGCGGGGTTGGTTACCAGGGCAAAGGCTTGCCCTGGTGGAGGAAGCTTCCAGTGGGACCATCCTCAGGAAGTGTGGCGAGGGCTATGCTGGTTTTTGCACCATCAGACAATTCCATGGGTGCATGTTCGCCGCCCATGTCGGTCTTGACCCATCCGGGGTGTGCGGAGTTGACCTTGATTTTGGTACCGCGCAGCTCGTAGGCGAGGTGAATGGTGAACGCGTTAAGAGCGGTCTTGGAGGCGTCGTATGCGAACGACTTGGCGTCGTAGATGGGGGATTGAGGGTCGGCGTGCATGGTGAGTGAGCCGAGAATGCTCGATAGATTGACGATGCGTCCTGCAGGGCTCTTTCGAAGTAGCGGTAGAAGAGTTTTGGTTAGGGCGACCGGTGCGAAGAAATTGGTTTCAAAGACGTTGTGAAGCAGGTCGACGGGGACCTCGCCTGCGGAGTGTTCGGGGCCGGTGCCGGGAAAGACGCCGCCCGCAATTCCGGCATTGTTGATGAGGATGTCGAGGCGCCCGTATTTGGAGTCGAAGTAGTCGTAGGCGGCCTTGTAGTCGTCGGACTTGGTGATGTCGAACTTGAGAACGTCTGTGTCGGCTCCGGCAGCGCGCAACTTCTTGACGGCCTCTTCGCCCTGTTGAAGGTCGCGTGAGCCAATGACCACCTTCACGCCGGAATCCTTAAGGTCGAGCGCTGTCTGATAGCCAATGCCGCGGTTTCCGCCAGTGATGAATGCGATTTTCTGAGCCATGAATCGTAAGTCTCCTGTCGAGCTTTGGATTCGGCCGGCGGGCAGGAGGGTGCAGGGATTTCGCGATCCGATTGCGATTTGTCTGGAGGGATCGGAGTGCGTCGCAAGAAGCGGGCGAGAACGGGAGTATATGGGAACAGGTACTTTACGTGTCGGGCGCT
>Ga0137378_10005612_pt1 | contig 10871 bp, 9 predicted proteins | sample SagtaG_21_FD_104813 | JGI IMG/M metagenome (GOLD analysis project Ga0137378, IMG submission 104813) | Vadose zone soil microbial communities from Sagehorn Ranch, Mendocino, California, USA - Sage2_L_60_16 metaG | ecosystem: Environmental > Terrestrial > Soil > Vadose zone | place: USA... | reverse complement strand
GAGGTCGGGAGCCGCCGACGCGCCGGTCGGGTTCGCAGTGACGCCAGCCAGGTACGTCCGGCGCGTGCGGTGTTCGATGACGATCAGCGCAGACAGGCGCTCCTTGAGTAGCACCGTCTCCACGTGCACAAAGTCCACAACCAGGACGCTGTCAGCCTGCTGAACCTCGGCGCACGCACATTGCCAACCACGACTACAAGGACATCCCATCCGGTCTATCCACCGTAACGACGTTCCTACTACGCGCGACATACCGTATGGTCGGTCAGTGAAGTGCCGTACTGCTACGGGGAGTGGTTCGGTGGATGAGCATGAATCTGGTCACGCGAACGTTGATTCGCCTGTTACTCGCAACGTGGTGTCCGCTTCTGTCGAGAGCACGATTGTGCAAGCTGGTGTGGTGCATGGCGGTGTGCATGTCCATCGAGCCCATGGTCCACCGATTGTGCCCAGACAATTGCTCCCGCCTCCCGCACACTTCACCGGCCGGCAGGCTGAGCTGTCGATTTTGGATAATGCGTTACAGTCGGCCAGCGGGTCCGCACCTGCTTTGGTAGTCATCCGAGGGCCGGGCGGGGTCGGGAAGACAGCCCTCGCTTTGCGCTGGTTAGCCCAGCAGGCCCAACGCTTTCCAGACGGCCAACTGTACGCGAATCTCGGCTCGGCCACCGGCGAGCCGGTGGCTTCCGAGGATGTCCTGGGACAATTTCTGCGGACCTTGGGCGTGCATCCCCGGCGGGTACCGCCAAGTCTAGCTGAGCGTACGGGACTATACCGCTCTCTTACCGCCAACCGCTCGCTGGCAGTGCTGCTAGACGATGCTGTCTCCGCAGCACAAGCCCAGGTTCTCGTACCGACTTCCGCGCGAAGCGCTGCCGTGGTGACCAGTCGGCGACCCCTGTTGGGCCTGGTGGCAGCCGGAGCGCGTCTACTTGAGGTCGCACCGCTGAACGCCCAGAGTTCGCTGATGCTGCTGGAGCATCATGTTGGGCCTGAGCGGATCGCCGTTGAAAGAGGCCAGGCTGAAGCACTGATCCAGTTGTGCGGCGGATTGCCGCTCGCGCTGGTCGTGGCTGCCGCCCTGACTGCCGTTCACCCGAGTCGATCGTTGGCCCGCACTGTAGATGAGTTGCGGGACGAGCGACGCCGGTTGGAAGCGCTGTCCTTGGACAGCGACCTGTCTGTGCAATCGACATTTGACGTTTCCTACGAGGGCTTGTCGGTCCCAGCCCGGGGTACATATGAGGCGCTGGGAATCCACCCTGGCAGCAACTTCGGTACCGAGGTTGTCGCTGCGGCAATAGATGCCGATGCAATCCGGGCCCGCCGTCGGTTGAATGAGTTGCTGGACGGCAGCCTGTTGACTGAAGTCACCGAGGACTATTTCCAGGTACATGATCTTGTCCGGGCGCATGCCCGTTACCGGGCCAGACATGCTGAGACGCAGGACCAGACCATGATCCTGCGCCGGATGCTGGAGTGGTATCTGTGGGTTGGACAGGCGGCTGACCAGATTGTCCTTCCAGGACGACGAGCCCGGCCATACACCTTCCAGTCGAACACCGCCGGGTTCGTCGCGCCACGGGACATCGCCGATTACTCGGGTGCGCTGGGCTGGTTCGAACGGGAACGGCACACCTTGGCGGCAGCCATTCGTCAGGCGGCTGACAACGGCTGGTTTCCATTGGCTTGTGGCCTCGCGAACGCTATGCAGCCACTGTTCATCGTGAATAAGCACTACCGAAGCGAGGTTGAAGTCGGCGAGATCGCTCTGCAAGCGGCCACAGCCTGGGGAGACACTGACGCGGAGAACAACATGCGGAAGCGGCTGCCGATCGCCTATACCCGGCTCGGCGAGTGGGACGCCGCCGAACGGCATGTCCGTGACATGCTGCGCTTGAGTCTCGCTCGGCAGGATCGACGGGGTGAGGCTGACGCCCATTATGCGCAGGGCGTCGTGTTCGCACGCGAGAGTCGGTTCGAGTCGGCGGCTGCCGCATTCAGCGAAAATCTGGCGATCTTCGACGAATTGGTGTCCGAGCCCGACCGCGACCGAACCCGCGGTATTGTGCTGATCGAACTCGGGGACGTACAGACTGAATTGGGTCAGTTGGACCAGGCTGTGGCCCGGTTGAGCGAGGCTCGATCCGTATTGTCCGCGTTGCGGCCACCTGATGCCTACAACCTTGCTCGTGCCGAGATCGCCCTTGGACACGTCCAGATGCGGGGAGGTGACGATCAAACCGCAGTTATGACGCTACAGCACGCGCTGGCGATGATGACCGAGCTCGGCTCGACTTTCGAGCAGGCTCGGATACATCAGGCATTGGCTCAGCTCGCGCGGCGAACCGGCGACGCAACAGAGGCTGACCGCCATACCGCGATCAGTGGCCAGTTGCTGGGTGATCTCTCGGCGGAGACGAACTCCCGGGACGGGTGAGCCAGCCACCTACCGCGGCCCCGGCATACCCAACCCGATCCGACATTGGTAACCGCTTGTTAAGTGCCCGGTTTGCAACATCCAGGCGTACAGGGCACGCGCGGCCGATTCGACAAGCCGGTCGGGCACGGCGCCACCCTTGCCGGCAACCACCAGCAAGGGTGGGTGGCGGCGGACGGCCATGATGAACCACTGTCGATTTGTGTGTCGAGTGACCGCCACCGTGCATCCTGGATAGCTGTGGAACGCTGACTTCAGCCACTGCCGAGCTGCTCGGAGGCTAGGGTGATCGCTGACCAGGATATCCGCACTCTGCACCCAACACCGCCCGCTTCGCCCGAGCTCAACGACGACAGCATCGGACTCGAATCCGTCGCCATACGATGCCGAGATACCGCAGTGGCTCATGTCAGTCATGTCGACCCACCATCTGGTCTGGCACCGGGATCGGCTCCGGAGCGCGATGTCGACCCGGCACGGACAGGCCGAGGAGCCGGTACATTTCGTCCCGCAGGATGCGGTGTGCCTGGTCCGGACAGGATGTCAACCGCCGCGCAACCGACGCAGCCACTGCACGGCTCTTGGCGGCCGCGGCTTGTAGCTGCGGTTCGACAACTTCGGCGGGGTTAAACCTGGGCGCGTGCCGGCTCAGCCACTCCTGGGGTGAACCCGGCGCGATGTCGGCGATTGAGGGGTCGGCGTGGAGTACAGGCACGCCGATCGACGCGGCATACACGCTCGTAGACCCGTGGTCGCCGATCACATAATCCGCAGCCAAGATGGCAACACGCCAGTCGACAGTCGGACCGATCACCAGCAATCCAGCGGCGCGTGCTCCCGCCAGCCAGGCGTGGATCTGTCGGGGGCCGTGGCCAAACCATGTCGCCGGGTGAACCAACACGGCGACCCGATACCGCTGCGGGTCCAACCGCGTCACCAAGTCCGGCAATAGCTCGACATATTGTGTGAATAACGAGCGCGTCCCCCAAGTCGAGGCCAGGACCACCAACCGCTGCTGCTCGCAGACACATAGCGCAGCCCGATAGGCGTCTCGCGCAGTGACACTCGCCCGGAGCCGGTCGTATGACGGATCGCCAGCTAAGACCGCGACCGGTAGTGCGGCTGGGCACTGCTGGGCCAGTACGCGCCGCTGTTCCATATGCGACAACACGAGGGACGCTGGCACGAGTCGGCCGTCACGCAGCAACCGTGCCGCATCCAAGCCATACACGGAACTCGTCGAGTTCTTGCCACCGTCCGCCAGTACCATTCGCTTGCCGCGGCCCGCACCGTGCGGCAACACCATGACTGGTGCGTGCAACTCGTGAATGCCGCCATACGCTGCCACGATCGCCAGGTCGAAGCGCTCCCGAACGGCCTGCTGCCAGGGAATACACACGCCGTTGACCGCGCGCAGAAAGTCGCTTACCCCGTTGCCGAACACGTCCGGGGCCTGCGTAAAAACCACCTGGACCCGGAGGTCCTCCTCAATCAAGCCGACCACGTCCAGCAGTCGATGGCCCGTCGCAACCGTGTGCACCACCACCAGCACCGTGCGGCAGTCAGCGCGCGTCACCCACCTTGACGCATCGATACCTAACGGAACCGATAGCCACGCTGCCTCGCTCATGATCGCCCCCCGAACTCGCTACCTGAACAGACGCTTGCCACGATCCAGGGGCGACCGAGCGTGGCGGTTTCTAGCCGGTTTCAACCCGCGCCGTCAGAGCGTAACGATTGCGCATCGCTGAGTGATCAGCGGAATCACAGGACATGAGACGGGTGACACTGCCAATGGCGTACCCCATCGCGGTACGAGAGGGGCGACCCCATGCGGTTTCACATACTGGGACACATATCTCTGCGGATCGATGATCGTCCCGTCAAACTTGGACCGCCGAAAGCACGCGGTCTGTTAGGTGTCCTGCTGTTGTCACCTGGCGCGTTGGTGCCGGTCGACAAGATCGTCAATGCACTGTGGGAAGAGCCGTTCGATCCGGCGAGGACGCGGCAACCAGTCAAAGGCCGCGAGCCGCCAAAACGGCCGTATAAGGCGGTGCAGATCCACGTCACCAAGCTTCGGGCCGCGCTGAAAGATGCAGGCGTGTTGGTGTCCCTACGCTACGAGCATGGCGCCTATCGACTCACCGTTGATCAGGAAGATGTCGATTATTACCAATTCCGCCAGCTCGTACTGACCGCACGTGAAGCCGCGCGGGAAGGTGATCACCGTCGTGCGGTCGACCTGTTCCAAGCCGCCACGGCGTTGTGGGATGGGCCGCCGCTCGCCGATCTACGTACGCCGTGGGCGGACCAACAACGTCATGATCTCGTTGTCAACGATCTGCTGCCGGCCTACTATCGACTCTTCGAGGAGTATCAGACGCTGGGCGAATTCAGCCGGATGATCAGTGGCCTTCGGCCCTTACTGTCCGAGTACGACACTGATGAAACCTTTGCCAGACAGTGGATGGCGGCGCTCGCCATGGTGAACGGCAAGGATCAGGTGCGGAACTTCTACCGTATGTTCGCTGACCGATTGCGGTCCACATTGGATGAGCAGCCCAGCGATCAGCTTGTTGCGTTCTATGAACAACTGATGCGTCCGACTTCTTCAGGCACAAGGCAAACTGCGGTCGGTGCGTTATCGACGCTCCCTGAGCAGCTACCGCGGACCGCGGCGCACTTCACAGGACGATCATCGGCCCTGCGGCAGCTCGACGCGTTGGTGCTAGCCCAACATGTGTCCCCGCCGATCGTCGTTATTGATGGAGCGCCAGGCATCGGGAAAACCACACTCGTCACCCAGTGGGCGGCTACGAGACGCGATCATTTCCCTGACGGCCAGCTCTTTGCTGACTTGAACGGTTACGGGCCCGGCAGGCCGCACAGTGCGGTCGCAACAATGCACGACTTCCTTGGCGGGATGGGGTATGCACTCGACGGAATACCGCGCACCGTCGAGGAATGCGTCACATTGCTGCGTCGGGCCCTCGCTGGCAAGCGTGTACTCGTCGTGCTGGACAATGTTCGAGAAGCACAAGATATCCGACCGGTGCTGTCAGCGGTCAACGCTTGTCCGGTCCTCGTAACGAGCCGGAACCAGCTGTATGGGCTGGCTGTGCGGGACGGTGCCTCCCGTATCTCCATCAAGACACTTCGTAGCAGCGAAAGCATTACCTTGCTTGCCCGCAAGATCGGGAGCGGCCGGACGGACCAAGACGAGGAAGCCGTACGCGAACTCGCAAACCTGTGCTCGGATTGGCCTCTGGCCCTGGTGGTAGCCAGCGAGCACATCGTAGCCCGTTCAGACGCACCGCTCGCAGAACTCGTCGCCGAACTCCGCGCACAACGCCAAAAGCTCCTCGACGCTGGAGGGTACGGCGATGAACGCACCAAATTACGCCACGTGTTCTCTTGGTCTTACGATGCCCTGCCTACCTCGGCCCGTCTGCTGTACCGACGACTCGGCTGGTATCCTGGCGCAACCTTTGCCCCGTCAGCCGCAGCCGCTATCACCGGTCTGCCCGTGACAGACGCAGAGCAAATACTGGACGACCTGGTGACCACACATCTGGTGGATCAACAAGGCGCCGAGAAATTCCGCATGCACGAACTACTCCACCTCTTCGCAGAGCGGTTGGCGCAGGACGTCGAACCATCGACAGAACGCACGGCAGCGTTACGGCGAATGTTCGACTACTATCTTGGCACCTTACGAAATGCCGTTCGGATGATCGTACCGAACCGACCCGAAGTTCCCGCACTACCGTCCAGCAGCGACGTCCTCCCGCAATCATTTGCGAGCGTGGATGAGGCATTGACCTGGTGCGCGGCTGAGCGTGCCAATGTCATCGAAATTATTCGCTGTGCAGCCGCCAACGCCTTCAACGACCACGCCTGGAGGCTCGCCGGCCAATTCTACGAATTCCTCCGCCGACGTAGTGGTGACCTGCACGAACAGATACAGGTCTACCAGACCGCGCTCGATTGCGCGCGTGCGACCGAATCCCCGGAGGGGGAGGCCGGGGTTCTGACAGTCCTCGGCGTAATCCATGGGCAACTTCAGGAGTACGACGCCGCGAAAACCTATTACCAACGCTCGTTGGCCATCTTCCAACAGATCGGCGCGATCGAGTATGAAGCTACCGCCCTGAGTAGCCTGGCTTATATCTACATACAGCTCGACCATCTGTCGCAGGCCGTTGAATTATGTACGCATTGCCTCCGCGTCTTCGAGAATGCTGGGTATCGCTTTGGGCAGGCCAATGTTCTTGGTTATTTGGCTGACGCCTACCAAAGAATGGGGCGAACGAATAAAGCTTCGAATCATTACCAGGCAGCGTTGCGTATCTATGAAGAGTTGGGCGAACTCGGCGGACAAGCCGACACGCTGACTGCACTCGGCGAACTGCATGTCGTCAACAATAGTCCAGCAACTGCAATTGGCTATTGCGAGGACGCCATCATCTTCTACAGAAGGATTTTTGACGAACGCCAGATGGCCCGTGCACTATCTGTATTGGCATCTGCCTACGGGGCACTCCGGCGCTGGTCCGAAGCCATTGAGTACGGACTCAAGGCGGTCCAGCAATACCAGACTATCGGCGACCTACGAGCCCAAGCACGGTCATTGGAGACAGTGGGACACGCTTATGCCATGACCGATTCATACGACGAGGCACACGCACGCTGGCACGAAGCATGGATCATCCTCCGAGACATCGGCGATCCACACTCCGACGCCATCGAAGACCTCATCAGCGGCCTCGACATAGCTGACGCGTCGATGCCGACGCCGCGACATGGGGCACTGCCGGACAGTGATGAGCGATCAACCCCTGCAGTAATACCATTAGACCACGTGAGTCGACAAGGGACGCCTCCCCTGTTCAGGCAAGGGGAGGCGTCCAGTAGCTGATCACGTTACGTAATGGAACGCTTCGTCAGGTATGGAGCCTGCTGCTCCCGTCACGCAGCGATGATGCTCCACGGGATCCGTGGGAACGGAACCCACGACCACCACAGCGGGTGGGCGTCCCCCGCGTACATCGTCATCGCCGCCAGCAAGTGAATCACCTGGCAATCCTAGCCACAGCCCGTATGTCTACATGATCCGGGTCCCCCATGCGTGCACGCGGGAGTCACCCTGTAGAGCGGTACGCGACTGATGCCGGAGAGCATCATAGCATCACAAGATCGCCCGTTCGAGCTGGGACCACACGATCGAGTAACGGTCCTACCGCGAGACTCGCAGGCTGCATCAGACCAGCAAAATTGGTCTATTCTGCGCTGTTCTGTAAGTCTGCCATGATATTTGCTGGTCCACCGGGCAGAGAGACATCGGCAACCATGGTCGCCTGACCCATTTCTATTGGTGTCTCATCAATGGGTGAGACCCCTCCTCGGCTGCGACCGAGCACAGGCGGCGATGCTCGATGACAGCTCTGCGTCCGTTCTTTCGGTTCAGCCCTACTGAGCCAGGTCCGCACGTACGGACGCGAGGACACCGTGAGGCAGGGAGAGCCACCAGGCGCACTCATGGCGGGCCTCGGTGGGCACCATGTGATCGTCGATCAACTCACGTAGCGGGCCGATCAGACCCTTTCGGCCGCAGGAGGCGATCGCGGCGCGCAGCACCGTCACGGCCTGCTGGCCGAACGGCCGGTGCCGGCAGGCGTGCAACGCGGCTTGGACGATGTGGTGGGGCAGTCGTGGAGCAGCGTTGGCCAGCGCCCAGCACGCCTGTACACGCGTGTCGATGTCGAGTAGGGGGCTGTCGATCATGCGTAAGATGATCCGGCCGTCACGTTCACCGGCGGCGATCTTGCCCAGTAGCCGGATGAGCGCGCGGACCACAGTCGCGTCCTGGTGTGCGTTCTGGTCGGTCAGATGCCGGGTGAGCACCAGACGCAGGGCGCGTACGTAGCCGGAGTTGGTCAGCAGACTGGTGTAGGCGCTGCGGGCGGTGTCATCGTGGCCGAACAGGGTGTGCGTCAGGACCTCGGTGAGCACGCGGTCCTCGCCCGTGGCCCATTTGCCCTGCCAGCGCAGGCCGGATTCCTGCACTTGTGCGGCCAACCCACCAGCGAACGACCGGTACCGAGTCTGCTGCGGGTCAATGCCCTCGGTGGGTTTGGCCAGATAGATCAGCTCTGGCTCCCCGGTGCGTGGCTGCACCCAGGCCGCGGCGCGTCGGTCGAGCGAGCTGAGCAGTTGCAGGCTGACCCGCCGGACCTCCAGCTCCAGATCGGAGTCCAGGGTGGCGTCGGCACTGACGTGCCGCAGGGCCGCGAGCTGTCGGGTTGACGGTTCCCATTCGCCGATGGCCACCAGCACGGCCACGCTGCTGAACAGTTCGCGCAGCAACCACCGGTCCGGCGGATCCAGCAGCGCGTTCACGATCCATTCCTGCGGCGCCTTGCGCGGCAACCGCTGGAAGATCTTCAACGGCATGAACGACATCGGATTGCCCGCCTGTTCGGCGGTGCCGATGGCCTCTGCGAGGGCGATGGTGCCGGCTCGTTCCAGGGTGGTGATCCGCACCAGCGCTTCGGCCCTGATGTCCTGGTCGGATCCCTGGGTCGCGCAGATTTCCAGCAGCAGCCGGGCGCACAGCATCGCCCAGGTGCGCATGCCCAGTTTGCGCTGTGTGGTGACCAGGTAGCCGGACAGCAGGTCCCACTCGGCGGTGCTGACCGGATCGTCGCCGTGCAGCGCGTCCACGATGTCGGCCGCTGCCTGTTCCTGCTCGTCGGTGTAGCGAACCGGCAGCAGACGGGCGACATCGCGCTGACCGAATGCCTTGTACATCTTGTAGGCGGGGGCCAGCAGGCGCGAGGTCGGCACATCCAGCGCCCGCGCATATGAGGTCAGGTGCTCGATCCGCCACGTTGCGGTACCGCTTTCCAGGCGGGAGATCATCGCCGGGCCGATAGCCGAGGCGCCCGGCAGCAGGGCCAGTCGCTGGGCGAATGTCTTCGCGGTGGCCAACTCCAACTCGTCGGCGTCATAGCGCAGGGTGCGCGCCAACCAGCCCAGGCCGACGTTCGGACTCTGCCAGACCGTGGCCGTCCGCTTGCCTGGCCGCCCCAGCGTTTCCGTCATCCCGGCGTCCTCGGTGACTTGTTTACCGACGATGCCCTCGCAGTCAATCACGGATCGGTTCGGTCGGGCAGCACCGAAGCTCGACTCCAACGACGCCGACCGAGACGGGAAGACGCTGATGAGCAGGACTATCGATGTCCGGGACTATGACACATTCGTCAGCTACAACAACCGGGATCGCGGCCTCGCCTCGGCGTTGGCAACCCGGTTGGCCGACGCGGGCGTGCGCGTCTTCCTGGACCTGTGGTGCCTGATACCCGGCGAGCCATGCCAGGAAGCGTTGGAAGAGGCGATGACGCACAGCATGAGCTGCCTCGTGCTGTTCGGCTCGGCCGGCCTCGGTCCCTGGCAGGGCGAGGAGGCACGCAGCTCGATCGACCAACGGGTCCGAAACCACCGATTCCGAGTGATCCCCGTACTACTGCCTGGCCATTCAGGCCAAGCGCACACGATGCCGCTCTTTCTCCGGCGATACGCCGCCTGCAACCTGCGCGCCGGGCTCGACAGCGACCACGAGTTCGCCCAGCTGCTGGCCAGCATCCACGCCTGTGGACGCCTCGCCACCGCAGATCCTGAGCCAGCCGGGGGTACCGCGCTGCTCACCGTGGCCCGTCCGGCGGTATGAGCCGGTCAGGCGCCGGTGTGGAGGTACGCGGCCCAGTGGGCCGGCAGCGTCGGGTGCTCGCCGCGGCAGTGGCGGAGCGCGTGGTGTAGGGCGTCGGCGGGTGTCGGCGTGCAGGGTGAGTTGGGTGTAGAAGTCCCGGGCGATGCTGATGGCGACGTGGTCGTCGATTGGCCAGAGGGTGCCGATGACGTTGCGGTGGCCAGCGAGCAGGAACGCTGCGGTGAGATGGGTTGCTTCGTCGGTCTGGCGGGGACTGGTGTCTGTGCTTCCCCTCGTATCGTGGAGACCTGAACCAAGAGAGATGATCAGGTCGTGGGAAACATCAGGCGTCAGTTCGACCCGGAGTTCCGGGCCGGCGCGGTGCGCATCGTCACCGAGACCGACAAGCCGGTCGCCCAGGTCGCACGAGACCTGGGAATCAGCCCCTACACCCTGCACAACTGGGTGCAGGCTGACCGGCGCCAGGCCCAGGCACAGGGTCCGGTGGCCGAGTCCGAACGCGAGGAACTGGCCCGGCTACGGGCCGAGAAAGCACATTGGGCAAAGGAAAAGGCGGAGTTGGAGATGGAGCGTGATGTCCTCAAGCGCTCCGTGGTCCTGTGGGTGAAGGACGCGATGAACCAGTGATCGTGGCGGACTTCATCGCGTCCCAGAGGACCGGTTTCGGCGTTCCGCACACGATCGCCTGCCGGGCCCTGG
>Ga0137378_10005603_pt1 | contig 10885 bp, 10 predicted proteins | sample SagtaG_21_FD_104813 | JGI IMG/M metagenome (GOLD analysis project Ga0137378, IMG submission 104813) | Vadose zone soil microbial communities from Sagehorn Ranch, Mendocino, California, USA - Sage2_L_60_16 metaG | ecosystem: Environmental > Terrestrial > Soil > Vadose zone | place: USA... | reverse complement strand
TGGCTCTACCTGGGCGAAGAAGCAGGAGGAGTCGCTCTACCACAAGTGCGACGAGCAATGGCTACTTGGATCGAGTATCAGCGGAAATTCTCACCAAGACACATAGCTCATTGTGCTACGCGGTGTTTATTGTAAACTGAATGTGAGCCATCAGCCCTGAACTTTTTTAAGCGAAATGTTTACCAAGGACGAGGTATCTGCTATCGTGTGAGAAAAGATGTTCTAATCGCACACGATAGCAGAGATGGAGATGATCACCTTGGAACAGTATGAACAGATTCGTCGGATGTACCACCTGGAAGAGAAATCGGGAAGGCAAATCGCCCGCGAACTGAGCTGCTCAAGACAAACGGTGAGCAGAGCCCTGAGTTTGGAGCAGCCTCCTGCCTACACCATGAGCAGACCACGCTCGGCGCCTGTTCTGGGTCCCTATCAGGCCAAGTTAGAGGCATTGCTTGCTGAGAAGCAGCGCTTACCCAAGAAACAGCGCTATACCGCTCATAAGCTGTTTCAGTTGATCCAAGCGCAAGGATATGGGGGCAGCGAAGCGGGGGTGCAAATGTATGCGGTCCGCTGGCGCAAAGCGAATAAACGACCGGCCACCTTTCTGCCCTTAGAATTTGAGCCGGGACAGGACGCCCAGGTCGACTGGGTGCGCCGTGTCGGTGCATAGGAAATACCCGTGTAACGCGGGAGAGGAAGGGGGTAAGAACCTCTAGGACATCCAACCTACCTGGAGCGGAAACGCAAAGGGGAAAGTAGCATGTTGGAAAAGCGGAGAACCCTCGAAGGCATGTAAAGAGTTGCTCTGCAAGTCCTGTGTGCACGGTGAAGCCGGCCAATTGCTGAACCTGAGTTCTCGCATGATGATCACTTGCATCCGTTAAAACCATGCCTGAAAGAACGACATCGGAAAAACATGAGACCCCAGTCCTCATGAACACCACCCCCTCCGATGAATGGCGGGTAATGAACCCGAAAGAGAACAAACGGGCACCTAAACACACTACACGTTTCATATGTGCAAAAGCGGGATCGCCTACAAGCCGCGAGGCTCATGGTGACGGAACCCCCATATGAGATCTCAAGGAAACAATGACAACTCCGAGAGGTCAAAGGGGCAGCCTACGAAGGTAGGCCAGAGTGCGTGAAAGATACCCACGCAGAGGGAAGGTATCAGGAAGTTACTAATGCATGGAGGTATGCGAAATTGCAAACAACCGAAACGTATTTAGGGCTTCTCCGTGAACGCGGCAAGCGAGGCTTGCCATTAAAGCGCGTCTACAGACAACTGTACAACACAAATCTGTACCTAACTGCCTACGGTCGAGTCTACCGAAATGCTGGCGCGATGACGCCCGGTGTGACGGAAGAAACGGCTGACGGCACCTCACTGGAAACCTTTGAGGCCATCATTACTGCACTGAAGCAGGAACGATACCAATGGCAACCAGCACGACGAACCTACATATTGAAGAAAAACGGGAAAAAGAGGCCGCTCGGTATACCCGTTTGGAGCGACAAACTTCTTGCTGAGGTCATGAGAATGATCCTGGACGCCTACTTCGATGGGACATTCAGCGAACACTCTCATGGCTTTCGTGAAGGACGGGGATGTCATACGGCTCTCCGAGAAATCTACCGAGCCTGGAAAAGCACAATTTGGATCATCGAGGGCGACATAGCCGACTGCTTCGGCTCCCTGGACCATGACCTCATCATTTCGGCACTCGCCGAACACATCCAGGACGGGCGATTCCTCAATCTCGTCAAAAAGCTCCTCGACGCAGGATACATGGAAGACTGGAAGGTAAATAAAACGCTGAGTGGTGTCCCACAAGGTTCAATATTAAGCCCCATACTCTCCAATATCCTGCTTTCAAAGCTCGACAGGTTCGTAGAAACAGAACTCATCCCCGAATACACCAGAGGGAAGAAAAGAAGGCAAAATCAGGAGTACAATCGCCTGATCTACCGCGCCCGCAACCTGCATAGAAAAGGGCAGAAGGAGGTTGCCCACGAAATCAAGCAACAGGCTCAAAAACTTCTCTCTATTGATCCCCAGGACCCCGACTTTCGACGACTGAGATACGTAAGGTATGCAGACGACTTCGCCCTGTCTTTTATCGGCCCCAAGGAAGAAGCAGAGGCTATCAAACAACGGCTCCGAACATTCCTGCTTGAAGAACTCAAGCTCAATCTCTCGGATGAGAAGACGTTGATCACCCACACACGGGACAGCGCTGCCAAGTTCCTGAACTACGAAATCACCACCTTACAGAGCGATGCAAAACAAACCCGCAACAAGAACGGGCGAAAAGGCCGAAGCATCAATGGAGGAATCGGCCTGAAAGTGCCCAGAAAGGTCGTCGAAGACAAATGCAAGCGATATATGCGCAAAGGAAAGCCCACTCACCGGGCAGAGTTGCTCAACGAAAGTGACTTCACCATCATTGCCACCTATCAGCTTGAATATCGGGGATTGGTTAACTACTACCGGATGGCATACAACCTTCACACTCTCGGAAAACTGAAATGGATTATGGAAGTCTCGCTAACAAAGACGTTGGCGCTTAAACACAAGATGTCCGTTCGCAAAATATACAAAAAATATCGAGCGGAACTGGATGTCAATGGGAAAAAATACAAGGGACTCCAGATCACGGTCCCGCGAGAGGGAAAGAAACCACTGGTAGCCACTTGGGGAGGCATCCCCCTCACCTGGGATGTCACCGCACCCATTGAGGACGAAATGAAGCAATACGCCTGGAAACGGTCGGAACTGGAACGACGGATCTTGGCCCAAACTTGTGAACAATGCGGGGCAACCCGCATGACGGCTCAGATAGAGGTGCATCACATCCGGGCGCTCAAAGACTTGGAAAAGTATACCGGTCGAGAGAAGCCACAATGGGTTCAAATTATGGCTTCTCGCAGACGAAAAACACTCGTCCTCTGTCACACCTGCCACATGGACATCCAACATGGACGCCCACATAGACGCACGGTATCACCACGTTCACGGACAGGATCAACCTGATGATGCTGGAAAGCTGATTACAGTGAAAGCTGTACGATCAGTTTGGAGGGGGCCAGTCGGAAAAAGGAGCAGGAATGTCACCTTCGTCGGCTGGCTACCCTACGGGGAGGCCATAGCCATCCTTGGTGGCCAAAGACAGAAGGTGCAATTTTTCGTGATGCACCTGTGTTTCTCTCGTCGTACGTATGCCGCGTGTTTCCCCTCGCAGAACCAGGAAAGCTTTCTTTGGGCACACGTTCAAGCCTTTCGACACTTTGGAGGTGTTCCTCATCGGATGAGCTATGACAATTTAGCAACCGCAGTCAAACTGGTCTTTGATAAAAGCAGGAAGCGGGGTCGCTTTCGTCAGGAGGCGTGAACCTTTACCTCGTTTCGCAGTTACTATCTGTTTGAATCGCACTTCTGTACGCCAGCTTTTAACCATAGTACGATGAAGTGAAGCGAAAGCTCGCAGGCAGCTATCCTTTCATACAAAATAGTAGTTTATACCGATCTCAACAAGGTTAGAGTTAGGTAGGCTTTATTGAACCGCTGCATTGTGCTGAAAGTCGTTACCTGTTGAAGAACCGCTGGGTCAAGGTGGCAATAAATGTGACCTCGATGATCAGCCCAACCAACGCCTCCAGCGCAGCGAACACTGTGAGCGGATTATCGAGCGAGATATTGTTCCCAGGAAAAAAGCCACGCCCATGAAAGCTGGTCATGCTGAACACAAAGGCTCCAAGCGGAGAGAGCGTCGGCCCAACAGCATGTCCGAGGAGATAGTAGACTGTGGCAAACCCGGAAATGACGAGGAGGTAGGCGAGAAAACTTCGGCTTGGTCGATAGCCGTAGCCGGCAATGAGAAAGAGAAACCAGGAGAAAAGCCAGGCTCCTAACGACTGCATACGCTTTCTAAGGGCAATGCCCGATTGCAATGATTGTATCCGAAAGACTGTTTTCTGAAGCACCTGAGCACGGTAGGCGAAGCGCGCAGCCTCTTCATTGAGTCCTTGCCCTTGCAATACCGTTCCAAGTTGACGATTGGCGCGGACTGCTTGTTCATACTCTTTCAGACGTACTGCTTTGCTTTTCACCACACCTTCACGCGTCTCTTGGCGGGCCTGCTGTTCGTCGCCAAGCATTTTCATTTGTGACCACTCCACAACAGCAAGGTTAACATTTCCCCACTGGATATCAGCGAACTGAGGGCTAACATGGTTCCCATCACTGAGTACGACATTTTCGAGTTTGGCACTATCCAACCGTATTCTTCTGAGATCGGTATCCTCTAGATGGGCATCAAGGAGGTAAGCCCTTTCCAAGTGAGCCCATTGAAGATCTGCACCTACTAAGTAGGCCCCATTGAGATCAGCTCTTTCCAGGTGTGTCCAGTACAGGTCGGCTCTTTCTAGGTGAGCAAATCTCAGATTTGCCCCTCTCAGATCCGCCCTGCTGAGATCTGCCTCTTCTAAATGCACTGCAGCTGCTTCACGCTGCTCTGCTGTTTCAGGCTTCCCTCGGAACCAAATTAACCCTCCATGTATACCTGCTAACGGGAGTCCTTGCAGATTCACACGGCGTAAGTCAGCACCACGTAGATCTATTCCCTCTCGTTCCTGTTGGCTCCAATGTATAGGGCCGTGTTTGCTTTCATGCGTCGCTAAAAGCCATTCAACGTCGGCTCGACTCAGTTTCATCCCACTGAAGGGATAGATTCCTTGCTCAATATCAGGGTCAATAGCCCGACATCGGGCTAGTTCTGCCTGGCGATTTGAGTCAATCTCCGGCTCTGTCCGCCACGGTTGGCCTAGTGCTGCCCAGAAGGCTTTCCATGCGTCTCGATCATCAGGAGCAGGGCGCGGTGCTGGTGTTTGGGGTAAAGCCGCGGTTGAGGAGGCAGCCTTTCCATTGCGTTTGACAGGGGTAGAGGAGGCAGAAGAAGAACGCCCGTGTGGTTTGCTCATGAGATGCTTCCCTTCGACGAGTAGTCGATCGTCGCTACAAGCAGCAACGACGTTTCTGATATCTTACCTCATCTATCTTACCTCATCAGACGAAAACGATGGAAGAATCTCCAATGATCCTGAATAGCGTTTGCCGCAGGCAGAATTTTCCACGAGCAAAGCAAAACAAGAGGCGCGGGCCTGCATAAAACAGACCCGCTTAGGTGATTACTCTTTTTTCAATCTTGCTTTAGCCGCCTCTGCTCGGAGCCGCCAAGTGAGCACCTCATCTTGCTGCGAAAGCCAACGCCCCCGTTGTTCGGCCAGCGTTCGCTCTGCGGTGATCAGACGCTCAACGAGCATCTCCTTGCTCATTCGCAGGTAGCGCTGGCGCACCCGCTGCTCATCCCGGCCAGGCTTGGCTACTCCCGGCGAAGCAGGAGCTGTCGCAGCCAGAGGTTTCGCTCGTTTTCTCGACGAACCTCGCCAGCTTCGATGCTGCTCGTAGTACGCTCTGGCCTCCTGGTTATCAAGAATGGCGCTCTCCGATACACCTCGGTGCTCAGGGTCCAGTTCTTTCGACTTAGCGGCCACCGTAGAAAGCGAGACGCGCTGCTTGTTCTTGAGGAGTGCATCCACGCTTTGTCTCACCAAGTCAACCGTGCGCTGGCGAAGTTTTGCGTAGACTTTCTCCTCTAGCCAGGGATGCGGCTCATGATGGTCGTTTGGGTCTTGGTTGAATCTGGATGACACGCGTCTCGTCCTTTCGATAGGCGACAATTTGCTCCATCTCTCTGATTTCTAAATCACACGCTCGGACCAATTGTCGCATCTTTTCTGCTTCTAGCACGAGCCCTTCCTGCTCGTAGTAGGTGAAGCGTTCTTCCGCAAAGTTTCGCTTCTCCTCAACTTGATAGCGTTTCTCGGGATCGGGTGCCTTTGCTGGACAATGAATACAGTCAAACTGGTTTGGGCAGTAGACATCAATAGTGCAATCACCGCCACAGACGGGAACTAACATTCCTACACGTTTTCGTGCCGCCTCTGCCTGCTTTTGAATCTCTTCAGGAGAGCGAAGAATCGCTTCGCGCACATTAATCTGTGTAGCCAGACGCGCGACGAAGGAGGATTGCTGTTCAAGCTGCATGTACTCCGGCATTTCGCTGTAGTAGCCAGTGACCTCCAGGTTCTTTTGCTGCAACCACTTCGCGACCAGATCAATCGGCAACCCTTCCACATGGACAGCAAACGTGGCAAAAGCGTGGCGAAGCAGATGCGGCTTGATGACAACCGGAGCCCCCTGGCTCGTTTGGAATACCATTCCATGCAAGAGAAAGCGCAGGCAGGCAGCAATAGCCTGATCATTTAAGTGATGATGCACATACTGGAAGAGGTACGGTCCTACTTCAAAGCGATGGCTTCTGCCATGATGCGGATCAAAAGGAACACGGGGAAGAACTGCACCTGGCTGAAGGTGGTAATGTTCGCAGAGCATCAAGCAGAGACGCTCGACCAGGCGCACGGTTTCCTTGCCAACGCCGTAATTGTGCAGCGTGTTCGTACGCTCTCCCTTTGGGATTAACCGAAAGAGATACCGAATACGGGGTGTCCGATCTCTGGCTCCTGGTGGAGGATCATCGACCAGGCGAACAATGCATTCCCGCGATACTTTGATCTGCATAAGCTCATTAATGCGCATGCCAGATCAAAGGCGAAAGCAGAATACTTTGAGCGGAATCTGCGCCTCATTGATGTGTTGATTGATCAGAATGCGATTAAGAGCGGCGCAGCCGCAGCAGGCCAACCCTGGCGCTACTATGATCTTGGGCACGGTCTATGCACGTACGATTTCTTCGATGCCTGCCCACATCGCATGGCCTGCGCCAGGTGTTCGTTCTATGTCCCAAAAGGGTCAAGTCTGGAGCAGATCATTGAGGGGAAAGCCAATTTGCTGCGTATGAAGCAGGAGCTGCCACTGACCGAGGAAGAAGTGGCAGCAGTTGATGATGGCCTGGCCGCGCTCGATGCCTTGCAACAGAAGTTGGCAGACGTTCCCACACCCGCCGGACCAACGCCACGGCAACTTCAGGGAAGTAATCAACCGACAGCATTTGTCTCGGTGCAAACAATCCAGAAAAAATCGCTGAGGAAATGAACATGACGCTTGAACCATCGCCTCGTCACCTTGCTATCGTTACCGGTGCCAGCCGCCAAAGGGGTATCGGCGGTGCCATTTGTCGTGCGCTCGCACAAGCAAATGTTGATGTATTTTTCACACATTGGAGCCCCTATGACAGCAAGATGCCTTGGGGGGCAGAAGAAGATGAACCTGCACATCTACAAAGGCAGCTTCAAAATATGGGGGTTCGTTGTGAACATCTCAGGATTGATCTGAGTGTGGTCAATGCACCACAACAGATCCTGAATACTGTTGAGTCGTGTCTCGGCTTTCCTTCAATCCTGATCAACAATGCAACGCATGATGATACACATGCTCCGTTTGATCAACTTGATGGGACTACACTAGACGCGTACTATGCTGTGAACATGCGGGGTACCATGTTGCTGAGTGTCGAGTTTGCGCGCCGTTTTTCACGGCCGTCTGGCGGACGAATTATCAATCTCACTTCCGGGCAAGGACGCGGTCCCATGCCTGGAAAACTCGCGTATGTTGCGACAAAGGGAGCCATCGATGCCTTCACCGTGACGCTTGCCGCAGAGGTAGCTTCGCGAGGGATTACCGTTAATGCTGTTGACCCTGGTCCGACCGACACCGGGTGGATGACGGAAGAGGTGAAACAAGCACTCCCTCCGCGCTTTCTCATGGGACGTATCGGTCAGCCGGAGGATGCTGCCCGTTTGATCGCATTTTTGGCAAGTGAGGATGCCGGGTGGATTACTGGTCAAATTATTCGCTCAACCGGTGGTTTCTAGCGTGAAAGAAGGGGGAGGAGTGCCATATTCCACGTAACATGGATGCCGGTAGAGGTGAGAATATCAAGCGCAAGCAGTCCAAAGGCTGCCGCCGCGTACAGTGGTTCAACCGGAATCAGGGTTCCTTTTGTTCTTCTTTGCGCTTCTGACATGAACTTGCTGGCCCCTCTTTCCGCCTCTGCCCAGGTCAAGAGGCCAGGAGTGTAGGTGGCAAAAGGAGTGGTGATGGCGTCACTTTTGTCTGTTCCATAACCCCAATCGCGGAGCCACTTTTGTCGCGTCTTGACCTCTTCTTCAGTTCCAGCGTGGGGATTGGAGGCAAGTAGATTGAGCTTCAGAAGCTCTGTGAACCAGAAACCTTCAGCCGGCGCATGTTCTTCCTGTCGTTCTGATCCCACAAATTCCAGAAAGATGTCATTTCGATCATCTGTGTATTGGCGTACTCCTTTGTTGGCGGAAGCGCGCGTGGTTGGACCGTACTGCTCGGCATGCGTTTTGACAAAACTTCGGCGGTCCCACAAGCGAAAATGGTAGCATTCAAGCGGAGGATCACCTTCTTCGTAGCTAAACGCAAAGGGAAGATTCGAACGGTCCGGGAGCACTTCTTTCAGTGCTTGTTGATAGGCTTGACGGAGCCTGACGAGCCGATTGTAACGAAAATGTGCTTCAGCTCGTAAGGCCGAGAAGCGCGGCACTACTGCTTCTGTCTCCTGCTTACGCACCTGTTGCTGGTGTTGCACAATCTCTCGTTTTGTAATCAGCCCGTCGACGACAAAGGGATTGGCCAATGGGAGGACGAACTTTCGATACAGGTGTTGCTCAGTTGCTGGCAACGTCTCCAACCAGTTCTCCACCTGTTTGGTGGCAGTCGTGTAGTTTTTCAAAAAGTGAAAACGGAGGGATCGACTGTCCTCAGCAATGACTTCTCCCTTGAGATAGAGCGGGAGGTGCCGATCAGCATTCCATTCGTCTACTGTGTTCAAACCCAGCACCGGAAAGAGGGCACAAAAACGAGTGTTGAATGTACGCACTGCCTGCTCTACGGTACTCACGTCACGTCGGCGAGCAGAAAGCACCGCCGCGATGAGTGCGACATGATCCGCCCACGGCGCTCCTGCCACACTTCGCAGAAGATAACGCACAATGCGCTCGTGGACCGCCGGCCATACCCCATGTGGATCGCCACCTGTCTTGGGGGCCCGGAGAACTTCCGGCGCAAATTTGCCCTCAAGACATTGCCATGTGTATTCTGAAAGCGCTTTGCTGGTTTTCCTCGCCATATTACGCCTCCCCTGCGAGAGCATACAGAAAAGCGAGATCAGGCTCATCAGGAAAAGGAGGAACAAGCGAAGATGGCGGCGACACCGGCTCTTGCTTCCGCCGCTCCTTTTGCCCTCGTTTGCCCCGTTTGTGTTCTGCCAGGTATTGCTGAATCTCCTCGTGCATACGCTGATGAAAAGAATCGCGCGTGTCAGCGTCGAGTTGTTCATCAAAGTAGTGCTGGTAAGCGACCAGGGTCTCTTCGCTTTTCCATTTCATGTACTCAACCAGTCCACGGAGTCGTCGCTCGATCTCGTCTTTGCTTTTCGCCGTCTCGTAAATATCTCGGACAGATCGTGTCACCAGCCAATGCCTCGCCTGGTGTACATCTGCGTCAATTCCTGCTGCCTGGCAGGCCGGATTCCAGTAGTGCTCCCGGTATTCCTTTGGCGTTAGTTGTGTGCTCTGGGTGGTTAAAAACAACGGGACGGTCTGAAGATCGATCAGTTTGCGCGCAGCGAGTTCGAGATAGACATCGAGGGAGTAGCCCTGGGGATCAAAGCGAATGCGCTCCTCGTCGAAGTAACGTCTGAGCAGGATCACGGTATTTTCATGAAAACTCAAAACTTTAGTACGCCTGCCAAAACTCCCTTTGTTGAATGCTCTGGCTTTGGTGTGCGTCCCGTGGACTGCCCAGTCGCAAAGCATCAATCCGGTCACCTCCGAGACGCGAGCGCCTGTCTCGAAAAGCAACCAGGTGACAGCCTCATCGCGCTGTCGTGTGTACTTGAGCGAGAGCTTTCTTCCACCCTCAAGGATGAGAGCTGGAAGCTTCGGATCATCAAGAATCTGTGGGAGCCACTCGTCGTGCTGCAACTTGAAGTAATTGTCAGATAACCGATGGGCTGGCTTCTTTTGGGGAGTTACAACCCCACTCTGGTCGGGCATCCTTGGAGAGCTGTCCTCGTGCTCCAATCGAGCTTCGACCGTCGCGACCGTCGCTGAGATCGGTTCCACCAGCGGATTGAGAAAAGGGTAGGATCCACGAGCGACCATACATTGATAGAACAATTTTAACGCTGAGAGAAAAACACGCAAGGTACTGCGTGTACCGCTCGTTATGGCAACAAATTTCCAACCCTGGTGGTGTGGCTGCACTTTGCACTGAAGTTTGCTTACCAGGTAATCCTCTATCGCCTGACGTACTTGCCGTGAGGGAGCATCCCACCTGTTTCCGGCACGAAGCTGCCAGACATCTGTGTCTAACCACGCAAAAAAGGGAAGAACAGCATGGAGATACGTCTGGACGGTTTTCGGAGAGAGGCGATCACCGGCCTCTTTGCCAAAGATGGTCAGTGGAAGGTGGAGACGGTCATTGCCATCGAAGACCAGAAAAGGGTACTGATGTTCAACTCCCTTTGGTCGAGGAGCAAACCAATACGAGGTCATTGTTACTACAAAACTCCTTTCAGTTACTCGTGAATGAGTAGCGACTCCCATTATGTAGCTGAAAGGGCTGTTAGACAATGTTCAGAAGCTCTATATTACAAAGGGGTTTACTGTTGACAAAGGGAACGAAAAGGGTGGTGTCGAGGGAGGTGTGTTATGTAGACACTTCCCTGTGGGCAGAACGCTTGCTTCTCATTCGATGAAGCCATGAAAAAAGAAAAGTGATCTCGTTGCGCCACTGGACACTTCGAACAAGTGCTTGCTCGTCCAGTGAGGT
>Ga0137378_10005601_pt1 | contig 10886 bp, 9 predicted proteins | sample SagtaG_21_FD_104813 | JGI IMG/M metagenome (GOLD analysis project Ga0137378, IMG submission 104813) | Vadose zone soil microbial communities from Sagehorn Ranch, Mendocino, California, USA - Sage2_L_60_16 metaG | ecosystem: Environmental > Terrestrial > Soil > Vadose zone | place: USA... | reverse complement strand
CCGGGCCGAAGAGGCGGCCGGCTGATGCGCCCGCACCGGCTGCGCGTGACCGCGTTCGGCGCGTTCGGCGGCACCGTGGAGGTCAGCTTCGACGACCTGGCCTTCGCCGGGCTGTTCCTGCTGCACGGCGAGACCGGGGCGGGCAAGACCACGCTGCTGGACGCCATCGGGTTCGCGCTGTACGGCCGGGTGCCCGGCGAGCGCGGCAAGGCCAGGCGGCTGCGCTCGGATCACGCCGCGCCGGGCACGCCGACCGAGGTCCAGCTCGAGGCGACGCTCGGCGGCCGGCTGATGCGGATCACCCGCAAGCCAGAGCAGGAGCGGGCCAAGCTCCGCGGCGCCGGTACCACGACCGAGCAGGCGAAGGTGCTGCTCGAGGAGTTCACCGGCGGATCCTGGCATGCCGTCTCCACCCGGATGGGGGAGGCGGACGCCGAGATCGCCGACCTGATGGGGATGTCCGCCGACCAGTTCTTCCAGGTCGTGTTGCTGCCGCAGGGCGAGTTCGCGCGGTTCCTGCACGCTGACGCCGGCGACCGGGCCAAGCTGCTGCAACGACTGTTCGGCACCGACCGGTTCCACGCGGTCGAGGAGTGGCTCGCCCGCCGCCGCAAGGCCACCGCGGACGAGGTCCGGGAGGCCGAGCTCGGGATCTCCGGGCTGGTCGCCCGCGTCGCCCAGGCCGCCGGCGGCGACGCGGGGCCACCCTCGACGCAGTGGGCCGCCCGGCTCGCCGAGACCGCGGCCGCGGAAGCGCAAGCTTGCCGGAGTCAGGTCGCCGCCTGCCGCCAGGACCTCGACCGGGCGCTCGACCGGCAGCGCGAGACCGGGCACCTAGCCGACCGGCAACGGCGCCGCGCCGAGGCCCTCAGGACCGGGGACAACCTGGCCGCGACCGAAGCCCGCCTCGGCGAACGCCGCGCCGAACTGGCCGCCGCCACCCGCGCCGCCGACGTCGCCCACGCGCTCACTGAGGCCGAACGGACCGGCACCGCCCTGGCCCAGGCCCGCGCCGCCGAGGAGCAGGCCAGGCAGGACGCCGACACGGCTCCCGGCGCCGCCGCGGCCGAGCTGAGGGCGGCCGCCGAGGAGCACGTCACGCAGCTCGGCCGGCTTGAGACGCTGCGGTCGGTGTCCCGGCATGCGGCCGACGAAGACCAGGCTGCCGCGACCGCCAGTGCCGCCGCGGCGACGCTCGCCGCCCAGATCGACACCGCCGCCGCCGAGCTCGCCTCCCGGCAGCGGCAGCGTCCCGAGCTGAGCCGCGAACGCGATCAGGCGGCCGAGGCCGGCCAGCAGCTCCCCGCCGCCCAGGCCGAAGCCGACCGCTACGGCCGGGCCGCGGACGACGCGAGCGCCCTGGTTAGTGCCCGGGCCGAGAAGAGCCGCCAGGAGGAGGCCTACATCGACGCGAAGATCGAGATGGCCGAGCTCCTCGCCGAAGCGGCCCAGCTGCGCATGGCGCGCATCGACGGCATGCGCGCCGAGCTCGCGGCTACCCTGGCCGACGGCGCCCCCTGCCCGGTCTGCGGCTCGCTCGACCACCCCGAGCTGTGCGAGCTCCGCGGCGAGCGGGTGACCCGCGAGCAGGAAGAGGCCGCCGTGGCCGAGGCCGCCCAGGCCGGGGAGAAGGCCGAGATGACCGGCGCGAAGCTGGGCGCCGCCGACGTCCGCGTGACCGACCTCTCAGCCCGGCTCGCCGACGCCGGGTTCACCGTCGCCGCCGACCTGGCGACGCTGCAGGCCGACGCGGCCAGGCTCAAGGCGGCCGCCCGCGAGCGGCAGGCCGAGACGGCCCGGCTGGCCGGCGCCGCGGCCAGGCACGTCGAGCTCCAGGCCGCGCTCGAGACCCTCGATCAGGCCATCGCCGCCACCGAGAAGCGCCTCGCCGAGCTGACCGAACAGCGCGAATCGGGCCTCCGCCAGGCCGCCGAGGCCGGGCAGCGGGCCGACCGGCACCGCGAGTCGCTCCTGGCCCAGCTCGGCGGTCGGCCCAATCTGGACGCCGCGCTGAGCGCCGCCCGCCGGGCCGCCGACGCGCTCATCGCCGCCGCCGACGCGGCCGACGCCAGCGCCCGCGCCGGGAACGACGCCAGGCGCGCCGGAGACGTGGCCGTCCAGGCCGCCGGCGAAGCCGGATTCGCCGACTTGGACGCGGTCCGCGGCGCCCGGCGGGATGCCTCCTGGCGGGCCGCGGCCGACCAGGCCATCCGCGAGCACGAGGCCTCGTCCCGGGCCGTCGCCGAGCTGCTCGCCGATCCCGACCTGGACGTGCCGCTCGACCCACCCGCCGACCTGGCCAGCGCGCAGGCGGCGGTCGAGGCGGCACGCAAGGCCCACGACGACGCCGTGGCCGCCTGCGACCGGGCCCAGCACAAGGCCGAGCAACTCGCCGACCTCGCCCCCCAGCTCACCGCGCGGCTGGATGACCTGAAGCCGCTGGCCGCCCACGCCGCCGAGGCCAAGCGGCTCGCCGACCTGGCGGCGGGCCTGGGCGCGAATACGCTGCGCATGACCCTGTCCTCGTTCGTCCTCGCCGCCCGCCTGGAGGAGGTCGCCGCCGCCGCCAGCGAGCGGCTGGTCAAGATGACCTCTGGCCGTTACTCGCTGGTGCACACCGATGCCCGCCGCGGCGCGGGCCGGTCCGGCCTGGGCCTGCTCGCCTGCGACGGCTGGACCGGGGTGGACCGCGACACCAGCACGCTGTCCGGCGGCGAGACGTTCCTGGCCAGCTTGGCCCTTGCCCTCGGCCTGGCCGACGTCGTCACCGCCGAGGCGGGCGGCACCAGGATCGAGGCGCTGTTCGTCGACGAGGGCTTCGGCAGCCTGGACGAGGACACCCTCGAAGAGGTGATGACCGTGCTCGACGGCCTGCGCGAAGGCGGCCGCATGGTCGGCATCGTCAGCCACGTCGCCGAGCTCAGGCAACGGATCCCCGCCCAGGTCCGGGTCCGCAAGGGCCAGGCCGGCAGCCACCTGACCGTCAGCACCCAGGGCAGTTAGGGTCCCGCGGGGTTAGACGCGGGCGACGGGACCGGCGCACCATGGGGAAATGCACGCGATCGCCTGGTGGGGCGGCCTGAGTCGCAGGCGGAGGATGCTCATCGCCGTCCTGGCTCTGGTCGTGGTGGCGGCCGCCGTGGCCGGCACGGTGCGTGCGCTGGCCGGCCAGCCCGCCGTTCCGGCCGCGGCCGCCGGCCGCCCGGGTGACGTGCTGCTCGTGCCCGGCTACGGCGGCAGCACCACCGCGCTCGACGCGCTGGCCGGCCGGATCGCGGCCGCAGGCGGCCACGCCGTCGTGGTCAAGCTGGCCGGCGACGGCACCGGCGACCTGCAGCTGCAGGCGAACGTGCTGAACGGGTACGTGAACCAGGCGCTGGCCGCGGGCTCAGGCCCGGTGACGGTGATCGGCTACTCGGCCGGCGGCGTGGTGGCCTGGCTCTGGGCTGTCGACTATAACGGCGTGGCCAAGGCCCGCCAGATCATCACCCTGGGCTCGCCGCTGCACGGCGCCGACCTGGCCGCCGTCGGCGCGGCCAACCTGCCCGGCGCATGCCCGGCCGCCTGCGAGGAACTCGTGCCAGGCAGTTCCATGCTGGACCGTCTGCAGGGAACCGCCTCGGCCACCCGCCCGCCGTGGCTGTCCCTGTGGACCACTGACGACCAGGTGGTCCAGCCTCCCGACTCGGCGAGACTGTCCGGCGCGGTGAACGTCCCGCTCCAATCGATCTGCCTCGGCGTCTCCATCGGGCACGGCCAGCTTCCCACTGCCCCGCTCGTCGTCGGCATCGTCCTGCGCACCCTGCGCAGCACCGCCCTTATTCCACCCCAACCGTCCGACTGTCACTCCCTGCAAGCCCTCGGCGGTCCAGGTTCATAGTGCGGCAAACATGACAGCGTGGAGGCACTGCAGGCCCGGGGTCCTTACGCGGTGATGTCCTTGGTGGAGAAGTTCGCCCACGCGGCGGCCAGGAACACCACGACGTACACCGCCTGGATCCCGAACCCCCGCTGGATATCTCGCCAGAAGACGGGCTGCCGGAAGAAGTCGATCCAGGCCAGCCAGTACCGGGTCGGCAGGTACGGCTGGACCACAGTGGCCGCGTTGAGCGTCACCAGCACCTCGCTGGCCACCAGCGCGGCCAGCGCGCCGAGCGCCGAGCCGAGGGCCGAATCGGTGATGGTGGACAGGAACAGCGCGATCGCGGCCACGCCGAGCATGGAGACGGTGATGAAGGCGATCGCTCCCGCGATCCGTTCGGTCAGCTGGAGGAGGCTGAGCGGCGCGCCGGACAGCGACGTGACGGCCCCGCCCGCCGCCTGCCCCGCGGTCGGCGCCTGCCCGGCCAGCCCTGGGCCGGCCGCGCCGCCCGGGCCGGCCGCGCCGACGCCCGCGGGGGCCTGCCCGACGGCCGCGGCCTGGGACGGGCCGAGCAGGAAGACCCCGGTGGCGTAGGCGGTGAAGGTCACCGCCAGCACCACGAGCAGCACGTACACAATGACCGAGATGAGCTTGGCGACCAGCAGCCGGGTCCGCCCGACCGGGCGCACCAGCAGGTAGCGGAGCGTGCCCGTGGCGGCCTCCCCAGCGATGGAGTCGCCCGCCACGACGGCCACCGCGACCGGCAGGAAGACCGGCAGCACGAGCGCCAGCGCGGCCGCCGGGTAGAGCGCGCCGTCCTGCAGCACGGCGGACAGGAACGCGCTGCCCTGGCCGGGTGGCGGGACCAGGTGCGTGATCGTGACGAAGACCGCCACCATGAACGGCAGCGCGCAGGTCAGCACGACGCTGATCCAGGTGCGCGGCCGGCGCAGCAGCTTGATCAGCTCGACCCCGATCACGACGGCCTCCCTATGTGGTCCGAACCGGTACCGGTCACCGCGAGCACGATCTCCTCGAGTGTGCGCTGGTGCGGGCCGATCGCGCTGACCCGCAGCCCGGCCCCGACCAGCCGCGCGTTGAGCGCGGCCGCGTCCTCGTAGCGGACCAGCAGCTGCTGGCCGTCCCGGTGCTCCACCTGCCCGTCGAGCAGCGCGGCCACCTGGTCGGCGTCGGGGGTGTCCACCAGGATCCGGCCCGTCGGCGCGCGCAGGACCGCCAGGTCGTCCTGCAGGACCAGCCGCCCGTCGTCCAGGACCCCGACCCGGGTGCACAGCTGCTCGACTTCGGCCAGCAGGTGACTGGACAGGAAGACGGTCACCCCGCCCTCGTTCAGGTCGATGATGAGCTCCCGCAGATCCCTGATCCCGCGCGGGTCCAGGCCGTTGCCCGGCTCGTCCAGGATGAGCAGCCGCGGCCGGCGCATCAGCGCGGCGGCCAGGCCGAGGCGCTGCCGCATGCCCAGCGAGTAGGCCTTGACCGGTCGGCGGCCCACCCCGGCCAGGCCGACCTGCTCCAGCGCCTCGTCGATCCGCCCGCGCCGGGTGCGCCGGGCGGACAGGCCGCCCGGGCCGGCCGCGTCCAGCAGCGCGAGGTTCACCCGGCCGGACAGGTGCGGGTAGGCGGCGGGCTCCTCGATCAGCGCGCCGATCTGCGGCAGCACCTCGCGCGCGTGCCGGGGAATCCGCTGGCCTAGCACCTCGATCTCGCCGCTGGTGGCGTAGACCAGGCCGAGCAGCATGCGGACCAGCGTGGTCTTGCCCGAGCCGTTCGGGCCGAGCAGGCCGTACCGGTCGCCCTCGCGGACATCGAGATCGACCGACTGCACCGCGGTGACTGCGCCGTAGCGCTTGGTGAGAGCCCTGGTGGTGATCACGACAGGGTCACCTGTTCGGTTAGCGTGGTCGCCGCCTGTTCGAGCAGCTGGGCGCTGACCGTCCCGGCGAGCAGAAAGGTGACGAAGAAGCCCGGCGGCCGGACGATGACCGCGTTGATCAGCGGCGCGCCGATCACCACGCCCGTGCCGCCCGCTATGGCCAGCGGCGTGCCGCCGGCCGAGACCGCATCCGAGACCAGGTTGCGGCCGGCGGCGCCGCGGACGCCGAGCACGACGAACGTCGTCAGCCCGCCTCCGTAGACCCCGATCGATTCGAACCCGGGTTGCACCGGGAGCCGGTTGCGGCCCGCCAGCTGGGCCGGCAGCGCCACCAGGCCCAGGTTGCTCAGCGCCCCGGCCAGGTCACCGGCGCGGGTCACGGTGAATCCGGTGCCGGAAGCCCGTACCGGCGTCAGCACCCGCGGATCCGGTCGCCACGGGCTGACCTGGAAGAACTGGCTTTCAAGCGCCGGGCGGGCCGAACCGCGGCTGAAGATCTCGACCAGCAGCGGCAGCCCGCTCGATGGGTCGGCCCAGATATCCACGTGCCCGACGGTGGACGCCGGATCGGTCGGCGTCATCCGCAGCCCGGCCGCGCGCTGGCCAGCGACCCGCACCGGCGCGATCAGGCTGAACCTAGCCTGCCGGCCGGCCTCGGACAGCAGCCGCAGCGCCAGGGCGGGCGGCACCAGGTCGGCCGGGCGCGGCAGCCGGAACGTCTGCCGCCCGCGGACCTCGGTGAGCAACTGCCCGCCGGAATCCCAGATGTAGGAGCGGCAGCCGCTGAGCTGGTACGTGTCGCGCTCGCCCGCGTCGGAGAGCACGTCGACCCGCCACCGGGCCGGCGTCGCCTGCCAGACCCGCATCTTCGTCACGCCGTTGAGCAGCGAGGTCAGCCCGGTCAGGCCGGCCACCGGGGGCAGCCCGAACGTCGCGTTGCTTTCCGCGTACCCCGCGTAGGACTCATCCGCCGAGGCCAGGATGCGCCCGCGGAGCTGACTGGCGGTCAGCGCGGGCACGCTCACCGGCAGCGCGCTGGCGATCACCGGCAGCCCGCAGAGCAGGGCCAGGCCGGCGGCTACCACCGTCCACCTGCTCGCGCTCCGGACCTTCACCAAGATCCCCGCAAAATTGTTATTAGTCGGACAAGGCGGTCACTTGATCTTTTTCGTCCGGACACCCAATAACGGTACGATAACTGCAGGGTCTCGTGGCAAAGGCAACGCCGCCGGTAAAAGCGGCTCACGCCTCTCGTCAGGAGACCTTCTCCGGTCTAGGATCGGAAACTGTCAGTAACGATCAGAAAAACTCTGACGGGACGGCTGTGGCGGGACAGCCATGCGGGTCAGAGGTGGCGAGCGGATAAGGATTCGTTATGGCAATAGATTCCGGTGTCCGGCGGATCGTCGTCGGCGTCGATGGCTCAGCGGAGTCCGTGGCCGCGCTCAGATGGGGGTGCCGGGAGGCGAGCCTGCGCGCCGCGGAGGTCCTCGCCGTGCTGGTTCTGGAGTCCGCATGTCATCAGGTCGCGAGCTACGCCGTCCCGGCGCCCAGGCCGACGGGCGGAAGCTGGGGCGCCGCCCGTGACGTGCTACGACGCTCGGTCAGCGAGGTGCTGAGCATGTTCCCCGGCGTCAGCGTGCGCACCGAGATCGCGGAGGGACTCGCCGCCCGCGTGCTGCTCGATCAGGCGGCGGGCGCCGACATGCTGGTCCTCGGCCGCAACACGCACGGCCCTGACCCGTACCGGGCCGCGGGTCCCGTCATCCGGGTCTGCCTGCGCGCCGCCAGGTGCCCGGTGGTCATCATCGGCACGGCGGACTCGGTCGCGCCGGACCGGGCCGACCACGTGCCCGAGTCATGGCAGCGGGCCCTGCAGGGCTCCGGCGCGGCCCGGTAAGTCGTAACGGAAAGTAACCAAAGAAGGGTCCCGCAGGGGTACCGACCTAGTACGGCCCCGCCAGTGAGACAATCGTTCGCGTGTCGTCCCTGGTAGAGGTGTCCCCGCCGGTCAGCGCCGCACTGCGGGCCGGCTCACCGGTCGTCGCGCTCGAGTCCACGATCATCTCGCACGGCCTGCCGCGCCCGGGCAACCTGGACGCCGCCCGGGAGTTCGAGGCGATACTGACCGGCCAGGGCGTGACCGCGGCCACGATCGCCCTCATCGACGGCGTGCCCAAGGTCGGCCTGGCGCCGGACGAGCTCGGACGCATCGCCACTGACGAGTCCGTGGTCAAGGTCAGCAGCCGCGACATCGCCGTCGCGATGGCCAGGAAGGTGACCGGAGGCACCACCGTGGCGGCCACGTCCGTGCTGGCCGCCCGGGCGGGCATCCGGGTGTTCGCGACCGGAGGCCTCGGCGGCGTGCACCGCGGCGCGAGCGAGACCTTCGACGAGTCGGCGGACCTGACCGTGCTGTCCAGGACGCCGATCACGGTGGTCTCGGCCGGGGTGAAGTCCATCCTGGACATCCCGGCCACGCTGGAACGGCTGGAGACCCTCGGCGTCGCGGTCCTCGGCTACCGCACTTGGCGGTTCCCGGCCTTCTGGCTCTCGGATTCCGGCTGTGACCTGGACTGGCGCGCCGACACCCCGGCGGAGATCGCCGACATCATGGCGGCCAGGGAGGCGTTCGGGGAGCAGTCCGCGCTGCTCGTCGCCAACCCGCTGCCGCCCGGCAAGCAACTCGACCCGCAGGTGCTCGACGACGCGCTGGCCGCCGCGCTGGCCGCCGCGGCCGCCCAGGGCATCCGCGGGAAGGCGGTCAGTCCCTTCCTGCTCGAGGAGATCCAGCGGGTAACCGGCGGCGTCAGCGTGGGGGTCAACCTCGACATCGCCCGGGGCAACATCGATCTCGCCGCCAGAATCTCAAGGTCTTGGTCCGAACGATCCGTTGTGCGTGTTGCCCCGTAACCCCACCAGCGCCCGCCCCCTTCCCGCCCGCCCCCGCCGCGTCGTGGTCTGCGGGGACGTGATCAACGACATGCTCGTCAAGCCGCTCGATGGCATCACGCCGGGCAGCGACACCCCGGCCACGATCCTCGCCCGGCCGGGCGGCTCCGCCGCCAACCAGGCCGCGTGGATGGCTCATCTTGGTGCCGACGTGGTGTTCGCCGGCCGGGCCGGCGCCCGCGACGCGGCATACCACCGGCGGGAACTGGCCCGCGCCGGCGTCCGCGCGCACCTGACCGCCGACCGCGAGGCCGAGACCGGCTCGATCGTGATCATGGTGGCGCCGGACGGCGAGCGGACCATGTTCACCGACCGGGGCGCCAACCTGCGGCTGCGCCGCTCCGACGTGCCCGCCGACCTGCTCGACGGCGCGGCGGCGCTGCACCTCACCGGGTACACGTTCTGCGAGCCGCCGCTGCTCGAGGTGGCGCTCTGGCTGCTCGGCGAGGCCCGGGCCCGGGAGCTTGCCGTCACCATCGACCCGGGTTCGGCCGCCTTCCTGGCCCGGCTGGAGCCGAAGGCGTTCCTGCGCTGGACCGAAGGCGCCGCGGTCTGCTTCCCCAACCGCGACGAGGCCGCCGTGCTCACCGGCGAACCAGATCCGGTCTCGATGGCTTCCCACCTGACCAGGTATTACGGTGTCGTGGTGGTGAAACTCGGCGGTGCGGGCTGCGTGCTGGCCACCCCCGGCGAGGCCCCGGTCCTGATCGCCGCGCACCCGGCGCAGGCCACCGACACCACCGGCGCCGGCGACGCCTTCTGCGGCGCCTTCATGAGCAGGTGGCTAGCCACCGGGTGCCTGCTTCCCGGACTCGGCGAGCACCCGGCCAGCGGACCCGCCGCGGACCTGGTGGGCGCGGCGGAGTTCGCCGTACGGATCGCCGCCACGGTCGTAACCCGCTTCGGCGCCCGCCCCGTTTAGCCCGCCGCCTCCGGCCGCCCCCCGCGCGACGGCGACCGAAGCGCCTCCAGCCCGGCGGCGCGGCGAGCAGGGATTTCGTTCGGGTAAATCTGATCTGCCCTCTTGACGGAGCCGGCTCCCGCGCTTTACGTTCGTGAAACATCGTTCGACAATGTCGAACGCGTTTCGAGCAGGATCCCCATCTCGCCGAAGGAGGTGAGACGCCCCGGCCCCGGCCGAGGGCGAACCGCATGGCAGCTCCCCCCACCACTACGCAGAAGCTTCTCGCTGAGGCACTCGGCACCGCGTTCCTCGTGTTCGTGGGCGCCGGCTCGGCCGCCGCGACCGGCGTGATCGCGGCCGGCACCAAGGTCCCCTTCTCCATGGCCCAGCTCGGGATGATCTCATTCGCGTTCATGCTGGTCATCGTCGGCGCGGTGTACGCGATCGGGCACATCTCGGGCGGCCACATCAACCCGGCGGTCACGGTGGCGCTGGCCGTCTCCGGCAAGTTCCCGTGGCGCGAGGTGCCCGGCTATATCGCGGCCCAGCTCGTCGGCGCCATCGCGGGCGCGGCCGCCATCTTCCTCACCCTGGGCCGGGCCGCCACGGTCGCCGCGGGCGGCGGGGTGACCAGCTACAACTCCGCGTCGATGGGATTCGGCCGGGCGTCGCTGATCGAGGCCATCGGCACGTTCATGCTGGTCTTCGTGATCTTCGGCGTGATCGACCACCGGGCCGTGCCCGGCTGGGCCCCCATGGCCATCGGCTCGGTTGTGTTCGCGATCATCATCATCCTCGGCCCCGCGACCGGCGCGGCCATCAACCCGGCCCGCTACCTGGGCACCGTGTTCATGCAGGGCGGGTTCGGCGGCACCGTCTCCTGGGCGCAGGTGCCCGCGTACGTCATCGGCGAGATCGTCGGCGGCGTGCTCGGCGGCCTCGCCTACGTCTTCATCGGCCGGATCCGTGCCGACGCCGCGATGACCAGCCTCGCGCCCGCAGAAGCAGAACCGCAGAAAGTCGGTGGAGCAACGTCATGAAGAAGCTCATAAACAGCCCGGAGACGGTCGTCACCGAGGCCCTCGAAGGCGTCGCCGCGGCGCATCCGTCGCTGTCTGTGGACGTCGAGAACAAGGTGATCACCCGGGCCAGCGGCCCTACGCCGGGCAAGGTCGGCCTGGTCTCCGGCGGCGGGTCCGGCCACGAGCCGCTGCACGGCGGCTTCGTCGGCTACGGGATGCTCGACGCCGCCTGCCCGGGCGAGGTCTTCACCT
>Ga0137378_10005598_pt1 | contig 10888 bp, 6 predicted proteins | sample SagtaG_21_FD_104813 | JGI IMG/M metagenome (GOLD analysis project Ga0137378, IMG submission 104813) | Vadose zone soil microbial communities from Sagehorn Ranch, Mendocino, California, USA - Sage2_L_60_16 metaG | ecosystem: Environmental > Terrestrial > Soil > Vadose zone | place: USA... | reverse complement strand
GCGCCGCAGCCCTACGATTCGTCGCTGGATGGCCGGCTGGCGTTCTACGTGAACGGCAAGGTCAGCGAGCGCTGGCGATTGACGGCGAGCGCGGATACTCGCGAAGGACCGGTGAAGAACCTCTTCAGCAACTTCCTCAACAAATCGCCTGATTCGTTATTCCGGCGCATCGATCCGGATTACCACTACCCGACGTTCGGCGACGACGGTGTCGTGACAGAAATGGCTCCGACTTTGGGCAAGTTCTACTTCAAAGCGAACCGTGGCCAGAATTACTGGATGTGGGGCAATTTCAACACCGGCTACGTGGGCAACGAGCTGGCCCACGTCGACCGCGGTCTGTACGGAGCCAACGCGCACTACGGGTCCGAATCCACCACCCAATTCGGCGAGCGACGGATCACCGTGGACGGGTTCGCCGCCGAACCGGGAACGCTGTCAAGCTATGAGGAATTCCGGGGAACGGGCGGGTCGCTCTACTTCCTGCACCATCAGGACATCCTGACGGGCTCCGAGCGCGTGCGCGTCGAGATTCGCGACAAGGACTCGCGCATCGTCACGGGGGTGGCCAACCTGCGGCCCAGCGTGGACTACGACATCGACTACCTTCAGGGTCGGCTGCTGCTCACGCAGCCGCTCTCGTCGACCGCTGACGACAACCAGCTGGTGCGTAGCACTGGCTTGAGCGGTAACGAGGCCTATGTGGTGGTACGTTATGAGTACACGCCAGGCTTCGACCAGCTGAACGCGGTCTCCGGGGGCGGCCAGGGTCATTACTGGGTCAACGACCATCTACAGCTCGGCCTGACCGCCAACCGCAACAAGGAAGGGGATGCCAACAGCAACCTGGGTGCCGCGGACATGACCCTGCGGATGAGTGCCAATTCCTTTTTCAAAGTGCAGACGGGCCGGAGCGAGGGTCTCGTCTCCACACCGCTACAATCTAATGATGGCGGATTCGGATTCCAGGGCCCCGACCTGTCGTCCACGGATGCGAAGGCAGGAGCCTACCGCGCCGACCTGAGCGTCGGGCTCGGCGACGTCTTCAAGGGTCGCGACGGTCTCTTCACCTTCTATAAGCAGAACCTTGGCGCCGGATATTCGGCGCCCGGACAAGCGACGCTCAAGGACACCGAGCAATACGGCGGCACGTTGAGGATCCCGGTGACGAACCGCCTGAGCCTGGCGGCCAAGGGCGATCAGAGGATCGAGGTGCAGGGACTCGAGACCCAGGCGATCGAATTGGACGCGGCTTATAAGTTGGCCGAGAGATGGAGAGTCAGCACCGGCGTGCGCAACGATCTGCGTACCGACCGTTCGCCGGTTGTTCCCCTGACCCAGGAACAGGGCCAGCGCACGGACGCTGTCGCACAGGTGATGTTCGATCCCGGCTCCTCATGGCGCGCGTATGGCTTCGGCCAGAATACGGTCGCGGCAAGCGGCGGCCGTGAAGGCAACAGTCGCATCGGCGCGGGCGGCTCCTATCGCGTGACGAAACGCTTCCGGATCGACGGAGAGGCTTCCGACGGGGACCTCGGGCCCGGTGGAAAGGTCGGCACCAGCTTCCTCTATTCCGACTCGACCAATCTCTACCTGAACTATGCGCTGGAAAACGAGCGGACGGACAACGGCGTGCAGGTCCGCCAGGGCAACCTGATCTCAGGGGTGAAGAGAAGGCTCTCCGACAGCTCCAGCGTCTACCTCGAGGAGCGTTACCAGAACGGCGGGCAGACCGGCCTCACGCGCGCCACCGGAATCAACCTCGTGCCGAAAGAGCGTTGGAATTTCGGCGGCAGCACGGAGATCGGCACGCTGCGCGACTCGCAGACCGGCGCCACGGCCGATCGCAAGGCGGCTGGAGTCCGCATTGGCTACGGCCGCGATAAGACGCAGTTCTCGAGCGGCATCGAGTATCGCCGGGACGTCGCGGAACAAATCGACACGACGCACACCAAAAGGACCGCGTGGTTGTTCCGTAACAACTTCAAGCTCCAACTGACTCCCGACTGGCGCATGATCGGCAAGCTCGACCACTCGATCAGTGATAGCTCGCTCGGCGCGTTCTATGGCGGCGGCTACACCGAGGGCGTGGTCGGCTACGCGTACCGCCCGGTGCGGCACGACCGGCTAAGCGCCCTGGCAAAGTACACGTACTTCTATAACGTCCCGACCACGGACCAGGTGACGATGCAGAATACTGCGGTCGAGTTCATTCAGAAGAGCCACATCGCGGCGTTGGATCTTTCCTACGACGTCACGGCCAACTGGACGCTCGGCGGCAAGTACGCCTACCGCCTGGGACAGGCGAGCCTTGATCGCACACAGCTGAACTTCTTCGCCAACGATGCGCACCTCGCAGTGTTGCGCCTGGACCGGCGGTTCCGCAAGAACTGGGACAGCATGGCCGAGGTGCGAATGCTCGACCTCCCGGATATCCGTCAACGCCGCCGCGGCGCGCTGGCCGGGATCTATCGTCGCATCGGCAACAACCTGAAGGTCGGCGTCGGCTACAACTTCACCAACTTCTCCGACGACCTGACCGACCTGAGGTACAACCACAAAGGCATATTCGTCAATCTCATCGGGACCAAGTGACGCCCGCGTGGGGTTCGCATCGCTACGATCGAAACGCTGGTCGACCCATCGCCCTCGGCCTGTCGCCGATCAACAAAAAGGTGGCAGGGGCGGTGCGTGAGCACGCACGCAACAAAAACCGTCCAAGCCCGCGGAGAATCTCGAACGTCGTTCACACCGCTTCACACCCGAAATCTCCGAAAAGCTCCTTGTACAAAACTTCGATCTGAGTTGCCTCTTCGTCGGTCAGGGCACGAAATTCCCTTTCCCGCGCCCGCTTTGACAGATGTCCGCTCCCCTGAGCCAGAAAGCCGCGAAGCAGTTCGATTTCTCGATCTGGCATCTCGACAATCTCTTTTACTGCGGATGAAAATTTGTCAAATGCTTGCAAGAAGCGAATTTCTGCTGGTAGATCCTCCGCTACTGTTTGTTCGACGCATGAATACAGAAATTCGGCATGCGCACTCGCGTCGAAGTAACGATAGTAATCAGCGGTCTCATTCAGAACCTCCACATTGTTGTCGGGGGTACCACGCCATTCGATCAATGGCAGCATGGCAGCAGAGTACGACTCGAGCACAGTTCGATACTCATCGATTCGTCGAAGAATGGCCGCACTGATTGGGAACACAACGCCGACAGGGTTATAACCAGCAGTGGCGAGCACATGATGAATCAGCCACCGATGTAACCGGCCATTACCATCGACGAATGGATGAACGTAGACGAATCCAAATGCGATAGCGGCCGCAGCACTAACAGGATCAGCACCACCAGTAAGCGATCGGCGGTCGTACTCAATGATGCCGCCGACGAGGTCTCGAAGATCTTGGGGCCGAGCGCTAATGTGGTCGGGAACCGGTTCTTGTGTTTCCCTGTCGTGAGTCCCCACGAATCCACCTTCATCACGGAGCCCGAGTTTCACAAAACGTGCATCGCCTATCACGACGCGCTGAAGCCGTTCTAGTTCGTTAATCGTGATCGGACGAACACCCGCCTCGCCAATTGCGCGAGCCCACCGCGCCGCGCGGACGCTCGACGGCCGTTCACCCTCGATCGCGAAAGACGATTTCGAATCACGGAGCAGAAGAAAGGCGGTCGCCCGGGTAATAAGGTCCTTTCGTGTTCGACCGATGATTTCGCTGGCGCGAGCGTTGAGCCCTTTCGCGACGGCCGCTCGAAGCACAGGAGTCCACCGGATCATCGGACAAAACCGACGCGTTCCCGGCAGATTGTCGATGACCTTGTGGCGAGGCGACGTTGTACCTGTGTGAAGGCCGACCTGTTGGTCTGTGTCGACGACGTTCACAACTCGAACTTTTCCGGGATCCGGCACATCGAGCTCGCGTCCGGTGAGCCATTCGTAAAGGAACCACGTTCTGCGTGCGAAGGAACCCGTGGGAGTGGCTCGCACAAGCTGCGCGATTTCGTGAGGTTCTAGGACCTTGAAAAGAGCCGCAAGGATACCAAGATCTAGGCCCTCCCACTTCAATGCGAAAACGATTTGACCTTCAAGTGTGTTGGGCGGACGATGGCGTGGTGTCAGCAGATTCCAAGTGACATTGGGTACCGGGTGATGACGCTCAGCAATGGCCGTCAGCCAAGGCGGTAGGGGAACAGCTAATTCGAAACGTTCAATAAGGGCGGCATACCCTACGGGCGTCGCCAGCTCGGGAAGCCCGCGACCGTGAAAATAGTTCACGGGTCGTGAAATCCAATCGCCCATTACTGATTTCTGTGAAAAATTGCTGCCTAGGCCCTATTTACAAGAGTTACCCAAATCAGCTCAGGCCCTGGAAATAATTCTCACCGCTTGTGAAATTCTATCACTGTTAGTCGTAAATGAGAAAATATGTCGCCATCGATGGCCTCAAAATATTTTCCGCTCATTTGTCGTCCTTTGGCCGTTTAGATAGTTGTGGAGTAGCACATCTGGACAGACGGTTTTGGAGGTACTTCTTGAAGGGCTCCGTAAAAGTGACGGCGGAACCAGAACGCCCCTACGAAAGCAGTAATTGATTACTTCAAATCTCGCGCACGCGGATGTTACGAAAGGCGAGAGTGCCACTGTGGTCGCCCTGCAAAGCGATATGCCCTTTCTTAGCCCGTCCGAAATTGGGATACGCGGCGAACTTGCTCGACTTCACTTTGGCTTCCCAATCGGGATTCCAGAGTTCGTACTCGAGTAGCTTCACCCCGTTCAGCCAGTGCTCGACGTGGGGGCCTTTCGCTACGATCCGTGTTCGGTTCCACTGACCAACAGGCTTCAGGTGACCTGCAGGCGAGGGATAGAGCGCGTATGCAGCGCCGGCGCACGTTAATCGCGTTTTGTTGTCTGTTGCTTTGATGTCGTCGAGCAACTGGTATTCGGGCGCACTCCAATAGATGTGGTCATATTCTTCAGTGCCACGATAAAAGATGCCGCTGTTGCCTGCCTCGCCGATCTTCCACTCGAGTTCCAATTCGAAGTCGCCGAACTCATCCTTTGAGACGATGTCGCCGACCGGTGCATCCTTTACGATTGAACCATCGGCCATGCGCCAGCCTGCTGGGACCTTGTCGGTTTTGTAGCCACGCCAGGCATCCAGGGATGTGCCGTCAAACAGCACACGCCACACGGTTTTGGATTGCTGAGCTTCGCCGAAAAGCGTAGCTCCGATGACAATCAATACGGCGTAGAAAGTCCGCATCACTCCCCCTCATATTTCACTCCGAGATGCTCCAGCGCCTCGGATGGGCAGCCTTTCCATTCAGCCACAGCTTTGTTTCCGAGATACTGCAGATCCTCGATGCCCATCTTGCTCGTCCAGAAGCCGCTCGCAGTCAGATCGCGGAAACTGCTGAAGAAGGCCGCGCCATGAGCAAGCGCAGGGTCGACCTTCCCGGGATACGCAAGGTCATCCAGCACTTGCCTCCGCTCGGCATCGCTGCACTCAATGAAAGGCTTGTCGAACCGCGCGTCGCACAGATGATCGATAAACGCTAAACCTCCGCGCATCGCGGTCTGCCGGAGCGGCTGATCGATCATCATGAAGTCCATGAATTCGGGGACACCTGCATCCCTGGCGCTGCCGGACCGCTCGTCTCTGGGAATGATCAAATCCGCCAACACTGTGACAGTGGCATATTCGCGCCGCGTGAAAAACTTTGGCTGGAAGGCTGTGCCGCGCTCCGTTGCTTGACGCCTGGCTGCTTGAGCCTGAGTTTGTGCTGCTTCGGTCTCGGATGATGTCCACGCGATCGCGGCGGCGGCCACCGGCACGGAACTGAACAGTTGCAGAGCCTTTCGACGAGAGATGTGTTTCATATCGTCCCCGCTCAAATACTCAATCTATTGCGCTCTTGCGCGATGTATTCGCTGGTCCGCATCGCCAGCGCGAGAATTGTCCACGTGACGTTCTTGTCGGCATTCGAAACAAACGGTCCGCCATCGGCGATGAATAGGTTCTTCACCTCATGCGCCTGACAGTTCTTGTTGACGACTGAGGTTTTCGTATCGTCGCCCATTCGAGTCGCTCCGACTTCATGAATGATGCGGCCGCCATTTGCCAGACCGTATAATTGATCTTGTGGCGGCATCGGATCCAGAGGCGTTCCTCCGAGCTCGTGGATGATCTCGCGAAACGTATCCTGCATATGCTTCGCCTGCTTGACCTCGTAATCCGACCACTTCCAGTGAAAGCGAAGCACAGGAATTCCGTATTTGTCGACGACATGCGGGTCGATCTCGCAGTAGCAATCGTCGTTCGCGACCATCTCGCCGCGGCCGGAGAAGCTCACTGCCGAACCCCAGAATTTCCGGTAGTCGTTTTTTAGACCTTTTCCGTAGCCTCCCACGCCGTTGTAACGTTCGATGCCGGCCATGAATCCGAACGATGGAGTCCCGCGGCGTCCGCCGCCGAGCTCGATGTGATATCCGCGCGGGAAATCGAGCTTCTTGTTATCCAGCCACCATGGCACGTAGAGATGCATACCGCCCACACCGTCTTCGTTGTGTGGCGCAGTGTTCGCCATCTTTGGAACATATCCTCGTACGCTCAAACCCGTGGAGTCGGTGAGATAGCGGCCGACCGTACCGCTTGCGTTCGCAAGCCCGTTGGGAAAGCGCGATGATTTCGAATTCAGGAGTAGACGCGCCGACTCACAGGCGCTCGCCGCCAGTACAACGATCCGAGCGCGAACGTGATACTCGCGCCTGTCCTGTGTGTTCACGTACGAGATGCCAGTTGCGAGACCATTTCCGTCCGTCGTCACTTCGCGCGCCATCGCATTCGTGATAATTCTCAATCGGCCGGTGTGGAGCGCAGGCGGCAGGAGGACTGACGGCGACGAGAAGTTCGCATGAACCTTACAGCCGCGACCGCATTCGCCGCAGTAGTGGCATGCGTGGCGGCCGTTCAACGGCCGTGTCAAGATCGAGAGCCGCGACGGAATGCATGTAATTGCGAGGCGATCGCATGCCTGTTTCACGAGTAATTCGTAGCAGCGCGGTTTCGGCGGCGGCAAAAAGACTCCGTCGGGCTCGTTCGGCAGGTTTTCAATCGATCCAAAAATGCCGACGAGCCGGTCGAGTTTGTCGTAATACGGTTTCAGGTCGTCGTAGCTGATCGGCCAGTCGTTTCCAAGACCGTCAATGCTCCGGCGCTCGAAGTCGTCAGGTCCAAACCGGAGTGAGATGCGGCCCCAGTGATTGGTGCGGCCTCCGAGCATGCGCGCCCGGAACCAATCGAATGTTGTGCCCGGAGCGTTGGTATAGGGCTCGCCATCGATATCCCATCCGCCGATACAACCATCGAATTCGCCAAAGGGCTTCTCCGGAGTCGCGGCTCCGCGTCGCGGAGAATCGTATGGCCACGCAAACATCTTCGAGTCTTTTTCCGTGTCCCACATCGCGCCCGCTTCGAGTAGTGCGACCTCCGCGCCGGCTTCGGTCAGGACCTTAGCCGCCATGCCTCCGCCTGCGCCGGAGCCGACGATACAAACGTCATAGACTTTTGGTTCTCGGATGATCTGCATGTTCAACTCCTAAGATGTGGCGACGTGTTCCTCGGATTGAACCATAGTTTCTGTTTCTTCTGGGCCTCGAAAAAACACGGCGAACAGTATGAGAACGGCCGCCGCGCCTGCGGCAGGAACCAACCATATGCGGTCCCACATATGACGCGTCTCCGACACGCTGAACACGTCCACGACTTTCCCTGAAAGCCAGGAACCTATGAACATCCCAACTCCGAGCGTCGCGAATGCGATAAAGCCTTGCGCGGCCGCACGTAAATCGCCGGGAGCTTTGCGATCGACGTAGATCTGTCCAGTGACAAAGAAGAAGTCGTAGCAGACTCCATGAAGAATGATGCCGGCGTAAAGCATGCCGACCAGCGGTCCATTGTTTCCGCTGGCAAAAAACAGATATCGCGCCGCCCATGCTGCCATGCCGGCGAGCAGCATGTATTTGATGCCGAGTTTGCGGAAAAACCACGGCATCACTAGCATGAAGAAGATCTCCGACATTTGGCCCAGAGTCATTTTCCCTGCAGCATTCGTTACATTCAGTTCATTCAAGAACGGATTCGTGAATGTGTAATAAAACTGTAGAGGAATACAAATGAGGAACGAGCCAAGGACAAAGATTGCGAACGAGGAATCACGCAGCAGTTTCAGAGCGTCCAGGCCGAGCACTTCATTCCACGTGACGCGGTAGCCCGTCTTTTGAGGTGGCGTATGCGGCAATAGAAGAGAAAAGATTCCAAGCACAATAGAAGCCATGGCTGCGAGGCGCATCGGCGTTGACGTCGCTTCCAAGCCTAGAGTGCCGACGACGAGACCGGCAGCGATCCAGCCGATGGTACCGAGAACGCGCACGTTCGGAAACTCGCGTCCCGGATCATCCATCTGGTGGAATGACAGCGAATTTGTGAGCGCAAGCGTTGGCATGTAACACAACGTGTATGCGAGCAACACGACGTACAGTGGAATAAAAGACGTCTGGATTGAGGCATAGAACAAGACAATGCCCCCGATCAAGTGGAGAATCGCAAGCAGCCTTTCGGTCGCAAAGAATCGGTCCGCAACCATTCCAACGAAAAATGGCGAAATCATTGCGGCTACCGCGGTCGTGCCGTAGGCGAGGCCGATCTGTTCACCCGAAAAATGGAGCGTCTCGGCTAGCCAGGTTCCCATGGTCACTGACCATGCGCCCCAAACAAAATACTGGAGGAACATCATGGCCGAGAGCTTTAGTCGTATGTTGGTCTCCATAACAATTTGCTTCACCACCGTGTTGGTTTCCAGGTGCCTTGGGCAACCGTGGGAATGAATGTATCCAGTCCTGGTGGTGGAAAATCGATGCTCCGGCCTTGTTCGGCACTGTGATACCCCGCCATCAAGAGCTTTACAACTTCCAAACCGTCTTCGAAAGTTAACTCGGCCTTTTCGTTCTTCAGGAACGCTCTCACGAAGTGGCGATCTTCGGCCTCGTATCCGTATGCTGCGGCTTCATTCGCGACGACGGGCATCTGTCCTATATCGGCGTTTTGTTTTTCGAGGAGATCCTCTCCGGCTTGCCCCTTCACTTCGCGGCTGAAGAACAACTTCAACCCGCTCTCGAGCGTGTTCCATGACATCGAGTACTCGGGGCCCAGCAATTCGGCCGAAAGGCGAAGCCCGGCTCCCACGAAGCTCCACGAAGTCGTCGCTTCTCCGATCGCAAGCATTCCGTCTTCTGTTTTGAAATCGATCACCAAACTGGCGAAGTCTTCGGCGGGCCGCGTCCGGTAATTCACACCGTCGCCCATGATTTTCTCCAGCCGCTCAGCATACTCGGGGCGCGTCCACTTCAAGCTTGCGATTTGACCGCAGACCCGCACGGGCTTGACGGAGGAATATGAAGCTCCAGGCGCGGTTAGTAGATGTCGAACCAACAAGACCGAATGGCACATCATATCGTTCAACACGCCGCCGCCTTGCAAATCGCCGCGCCAGAACCACGGCTTGTGGGGGCCGCTGTGCTCTTCGGCGGCTCGCGCAAGATAGGGACGTCCCGTCAGAGGAACACCTCTATTCCAGATGATCTTACGACCGATATCAACTGAAGGCGCGAAGAGTTGATTTTCGAGATAGCCATGGCGCAAGTCGACGCGTCCAGCCAAATCCAAAATCCGTTTCGCCTCGGCAACGTTTCGGGCAAGCGGTTTCTCGCAAGCCAGGCCCTTGAGTGAGCCACGACCTTGTTGGATTGTATCTACGATCTCTTCCACGTTTTCGACCCGCGCGTGGTTGGGGCCACAAAGCCAAATTGCGTCAATAGTGGGATCGGCCGTCATCTCGGCAATCGAGCGGTGGATTTTGGGCTCGCCGACGTCCAGAGTGGAAGCGAGTTTTGCTGCCTCCGTGGCGTTCTTCTCGTTCGGGCTCCATATTCCTCGCACGTCAGCGTCACGGACGCCGACAAAGGCTTGCAGGTGAAATCTGGCGTTGAAGCCGCTGCCTATGATTCCAATTCCTAGCCGGTCTTCACTCACAAATCCTCACTGCTGCAAGTAGAAGGAATAGAGACTGTCGCCGGCGCCCACGACCACATATTGCCGGCCGTCGAGCATATACGTTTCGGGCGCATTGTTGGGATTCGCGGGAAGGCTGGCATGCCACAACGGCCTTCCAGTCCCGGGATCAAAGGCAATGAAGTTACTGGCTCCGTCGTTACCGAACAGCAGGTTCCCCCCGGTGCTCAGCAAACCTTGCGCTCCTACGCTTGTCGCGCGTTTCCACACGATGTTTCCCGTTTTGTAATCAATGGCGCGCAAAAAATTCCCGGCATTGCCGGCACCGCGCTCGGCGGCACCGTAACCTTGCGGGTGCGCGTCGGTATCGGTCAGGTAGAACATCGAGTACGATTGCGATGTACCGACATAAATCAGACCCGTCTCCGGATTGAAACTCGGCGCGGGCCAGTTTGTGGCGCCGCTCGAGCCGGGCGAGACCAGCACACCTGCGACTTGGGGATCCTTTTCCGGATCGCGAATTGGCTGGCCCTTCGCATCGATACCTTTGTACCAGTTGGCAGACTCCAGGTAAGGCTTCGATAAAAGACTCTGACCATTCGTGCGATCCAGAACGAAGAAAAAGCCGTTGCGGCTGACCTGAGCAAGCAACTTGCGCGGCCGCCCGTTCATAACGCCATCAAACAGGATCGGCACCTGCGTGGCATCCCAGTCATGCGTATCATGCGGCGAACATTGGAAGTACCACACCATCTTTCCCGTATCCGGATTCAAAGCCACCATCGAAGCCGTCCAGAGATTGTCGCCGTTGCGGCTTT
>Ga0137378_10005596_pt1 | contig 10890 bp, 10 predicted proteins | sample SagtaG_21_FD_104813 | JGI IMG/M metagenome (GOLD analysis project Ga0137378, IMG submission 104813) | Vadose zone soil microbial communities from Sagehorn Ranch, Mendocino, California, USA - Sage2_L_60_16 metaG | ecosystem: Environmental > Terrestrial > Soil > Vadose zone | place: USA... | reverse complement strand
TTGAGGATTCCGCGTCCGAAGTGGCGCACGATTTCGTCGTACACCGGCTGTCCCGGGTGCATGAGCTGGTGCGCGATGCTGTCGGCTTGAATGAGATGTGCCCCCAGGGCGACGAACATCTCACCGACGGCGGATTTGCCGCTGGCAATGCCGCCGGTGAGGCCGACTTTCAGCAAGTTGCCTCCCCAGAAAGCTGCAGACAAATTAACCGCCGAGATCGCAGAGAACGCGGCGATACGAAGACCGGAAGGCCCGAACTATTCTCATAAACTTCACGGAGGAAGTGAAGGATCCCTCGGCGGCTAAAGCCCCCATTTCTTGTTGACCGGCAGCGGCACGGCTGGAAGCCGTGCCCTTCTAAACCGTTCATCAGACCAGTTCTACTCTCGGCGTTCTCGGCAGTTCGGCTGTTCAAATCTGCGAGAGTTCCACCACTCCGCTGCCACGGCGCATTTTCGCGGCTTTCACGGTGTTGAACATCAGCATGGCGATGGTCAGCGGGCCCACGCCGCCCGGGACGGGCGTGATCGCTCCCGCGACCTCGGCCACGTTGGGATGAACATCTCCCACCAGCGTTGAACCTTTGCTGCGGAATATTTGCTCGCGCCTGGCGTTGCCGGCGAACAGGCGCTTAAATTCGGCCGGATCGGTGATCTTATTTATGCCCACGTCAATCACGGTGGCGCCCGGCTTGACGAAGTCGCGAGTGATCATGCCAGCGCGGCCGATGGCGGCCAGGAGAATGTCGGCACGGCGGCAGGTAGCGGGCAGGTCGCGCGTCTTGGAGTGGCAGACGGTCACGGTGGCGTTGGAATTTAGAAGGAGCATGGCCGCGGGCTTGCCCACAATGTCGCTGCGGCCGACTACCACGGCCTCCTGACCCGCGGTGGGAATATTGCTGCGTTTCAGGATCTCGATGACTCCGGCGGGCGTGCATGGAACCAGTCCCAGCCGCTGCGTCGAGAGGAAGCCGACGTTTACGGGATGAAATCCGTCGACGTCTTTTGCGGGGTCGACGGCCATCAAGACTTTCTTTGCATCCACCTGCGGCGGCAGCGGCAGTTGCACCAGGATGCCGTCGATATCGTCGCGGCCATTGAGATCGTCGACGAGAACCAGCAAGTCCTCGGTAGTTGCCGATTCGGGCGGCGTGTGTTGCTCGCTATAGATGCCGAGCTCTTCGCAGGCTTTGACTTTGCCGCGTACGTAGATCTCGGAGGCATGATTGCTGCCAACCAGAACCGCGGCGAGTCCGGGGCGCACTCCGGCAGCGACCATGGTTTTGACCCCGGCGGCCACTTCGCCGCGGATGTCGTTGGCAATCTTTGTGCCGTCTAGGATGGTGGCAGCCATTCGGGCCTCGGCCCCAGGATGAAGGCTTCGGCTCTAAAATCTTACACTGCCGAGCGCGAAGAGGGTGCCGAGAAAAGACCCCGGGAATTTATCTCCGTGGCTCTGTGCCGACGCGGCGGCGCCTCGCTTGACGGTACTTTTCTCTCGCCCGTACCATCGCAAAGGATTCCCGAATGAGCCCCTCGTCAAGCTCTCCAGCCAGGCAACAGATTTCTGCAATCGGCCCCCGCGTGCGCTTTGCTCCCTCCCCCACTGGCTTTCTGCACGTGGGCAGTGCACGCACGTTCATCTTCAACTGGCTGTACGCTCGCCACGATGGCGGAACCATGATTCTGCGCCTCGACGACACCGATGTTGAGCGCAACACCGAAGCCTCAGTCAATTCCATTTTTGAAGGATTGAAGTGGCTGGACTTGGGGTGGGACGAAGAATACAAGCAATCCGAGCGCATCGCGCTTCATCGCCGCACGGCCGAAGCTATTTTCCAGAAGGGACTTGCCTACCGCGATTTTACGCCTGCACATTCCGGAGAGAGCGAGAGATCGGGCACGCAGGAGAGATGGCTTTTCAATCCCGGAATGCGGGGCCTCTCCTCTGCCGAGAGCGACCGCCGCGCCGCCGCGGGAGAACCATTTGCTTTGCGTTTTTGCGTGCCGCGCGAGGGCGGGCAGCTGGTGCGATTTACCGACGCAGTGTACGGCGAGCAGGTGAAGTCCGCCGCCGACATCGAAGACTTTGCGCTGTTGCGCAGCGACGGCATGCCGACCTATCACCTGGCTTCATGTGCAGACGATGCCGACTTGCGCATTAGCCACATCATTCGCGGCCAAGACCATCTGACCAACACTTTCAAACACGTGTTGATTTTCCAGGCCGCGGGCACGGTGCCGCCGCAGTTTGCTCATCTTCCGTTGCTGGTCGCACCCGACGGGACCAAGCTTTCGAAGCGCCGCCACGGACCCGTCGTCAGCGTCACGACCTACCGCGATGCCGGCTTCCTTCCCGAAGCCTTCCTCAACTTCCTCTGCCTGCTGGGCTGGTCGCCCAAGAATGACCGCGAACAGATGTCTCGCCAGGAGCTGGTCGACGCCTTCTCGCTAGACGGCATCAATCGCGCAAATGCCGTGGTGAATTTCAGGGAGGCCGCGAAGACTCTGGAAGAGACCTTCGATCCCAAGGCCTTGTGGCTTAACGCCGAACATATCCGTGCCTTGGCAGTGGATGACCTGAGCCAACGCCTGATGCCGATCGTCCGCGAAGCCGGGTTCAATGTCGAACCGGCCAAAATGAAGCGCATCACGCCGCTCATCCGCGAGCGCATGAAGCTGCTCCGCGACGTGCTCACCGCCGCTGACTTCTTCTTCGTGGACCAACTTTCGCCTTACGACCCGGCCGAACTCATCCCGCAAAAAGGAGACACGGCCATGGCGCTGAAGGTCCTCAGGAAAGCACGCGAGAGGTTGGCTAATACAGAATTCGCACAGGATGCGCTGGATCAGGCTCTCCGCGCTGCTGCCCAGGAACTGGGAGTCAAGGCGGGACAGATGTTCCAGCCCATCCGCGTGGCGGTTTGCGGGCGAAAGAATGCGCCGCCGTTGTTTGCGACACTGGAAGTCCTGGGGAGGGAGACCACCCTGGCGCGGATCGAGCAAGCAATGGGTAAAGTGCAATAAAGCCGACCGGATCGAGCGGCACTACGCCCGGCTGATCAATCCCTTCTAACCCCAGGGGGCGCAAACGCCGGCTTCGGCAAGCCTGGTGCGGACGCCGACTCGGGCTCTGATCAGCTTGCGGCTCCCGAGGGCCCTGGTGCCGGCTGCGTCGGGCTGCTTGCGGTAAGATCAATCAGTAATGAATCCATCTCATCCAACCGAAGCTGGAGAAAAAGCTGTGGCTGCTTCGCCCTCGCCCGCTCCGTCGAACTTTGTCCGCGACATAATCCTCGACGACCTCAAGACCAACAAATATGAAGCGCGGGTGCAGACCCGTTTTCCTCCAGAGCCCAACGGCTATCTCCACATCGGGCATGCCAAGGCCATCTGTCTGGACTTTGGACTCGCCGATGAATTTGGCGGCAAAACGAATCTACGTTTCGATGACACCAATCCCGAGAAGGAGGAGACGGAGTACGTTGATTCCATCCAGGAAGACGTAAAGTGGCTCGGATTCCATTGGGACGGCCTGTTTTACGCCTCGGACTATTTTGATCAGCTCTATCAATGGGCGGTAAAGCTGATCAAGGCCGGCAAGGCCTACGTCGACGATTTAAGTGCGGAAGAGATACGCAAGCACCGCGGCACGCTAACCGAGCCCGGCGAGGACAGCCCCTATCGCAGCCGTTCGCTGGAGGAGAATCTGGACCTCTTCGGGCGCATGAAGGCTGGCGAATTTCCTGACGGCTCACGGGTTCTAAGGGCAAAAATCGGCATGGCTTCGCCCAACTTGAACATGCGCGATCCGGTCATGTATCGCATTCTCCATGCGGAGCATCACCGGACTGGGAACAAGTGGTGCATCTACCCGATGTACGACTTCGCTCATGGCCAATCCGATTCGCTCGAGCGGGTCACGCATTCCATGTGCACGCTGGAATTTGAGGATCATCGGCCGCTTTACAACTGGTTCATCGAGCAGTTAGAAATCTTTCCATCGCGGCAGATCGAGTTTGACCGGTTGAACCTGACCTACACGCAGCTTAGCAAGCGCAAGCTGTTGCAGCTGGTAGAGCAGAAGCACGTGAGCGGCTGGGATGATCCGCGCATGCCCACGCTCTCCGGCATTCGTCGACGAGGCTATACGCCCGAGGCGATTCGAAATTTCTGTAAAGCCATCGGTGTTTCTAAAACCAATGGCTCGATCGAACTGGCCATGCTCGAACACTTTGTTCGGGAAGACCTGAATAAGCGTGCACCGCGAGCGATGGCCGTACTGCGTCCGTTGAAGGTGGTGATCGACAACTATCCGCAGAATCAGGTCGAGGAGATGGATGCGGTCAACAATCCTGAAGACGCAACTGCAGGCACCCGTGAAATTCCATTTTCCCGCGTGCTCTATATCGAGCGCGATGATTTTCGTGAAGATCCTCCCAAGGGGTATTACCGGCTGTCGCCCGGCCGCGAGGTCCGGCTGCGGTATGGCTACCTCGTAACCTGCACCGGCGTAGTGAAGAACGAGAAGGACGAAGTGATCGAAGTCCATTGCACCTACGATCCGGCCACACGCGGTGGGAATACTCCCGATGGGCGCAAGGTGAAATCGACCATCCACTGGGTTTCGGCGGCTCACGCAATCGATGCGGAGGTGAGGCTGTACCAGACCCTGTTCACCAAGGAAGACCCGAACGACACGAAAGACGGCGAGGATTTCACTGTCAATCTCAACCCGCAGTCGCTCGAAGTACGAAACAGTGCGAAACTCGAACCATCGCTGAAAAATGCACCGGCCGGAAGCCGCTACCAATTCGAGCGCCTGGGATATTTCTGCGTCGATCTCGACTCCACACCGGGAAAGCCAGTTTTCAACCGGACAGTGGCGCTGAAGGATACCTGGGCCAAAGTCGAGAAGAAAAATCAGCCCCCAAGGAACTAGTCGCTGTCTTTCAACATGGGTTGAACTCTGGCTGGGTATCGCCTGTGATTCAGGTGCCTATTGAGTCGACTCTTTGCCCGTAGCTCCGGGCAGTTTCTTTCGCAGCAAGTCCTCCACGTCGCCGATCTTTTCGCCCATCAGATTCAGCTTGCGCGCCAGCCCTTGAATGTCAGAAGCGGCACGACGGTTGACGTCATAATCTAGTTCGCTTCGCAAGCGATCCCGCGTGTCTTGCCGGTTCTGGCTCATCATGATCACAGGCGCCTGGATAGCGGCGAGCAGCGAAAGAAAAAGGTTCAGCAGGATGAATGGATAAGGATCCCAGGCTGAGCGGCGCAAAATCACGTTGGCGCTGATGTAAAGGCCAAAGACCAGAGCAAACGCGATGATGAAAGTCCAGGATCCGCCAAAGCGTGCGACGGTGTCGGCGATCCGCTCGCCAAAGGTCATATCCTGCTCGATAACCTCGTTCGGACGGCGGGTGGCACGAACGCGCACGAGTTGCTGAGCAGCGTGAAACTGCCGTCCCAGGACCGCCAGCATGTCCATGCCGGCCAGCGGTTTGCGTTGCAACAAAACGGCGATGTCCTGCCCGTCGACTTCGACGCATACGGTTTCCTCCAACGCAACAGCTTCGGTTTGGTGGAGCGTCTGATCGAGCATGGAGGCAAAACCGAAGAACTCACCAGTGGCGGGCTCGTCGACCACTACCTCCTGGTGATCCTGATCGACCGTCACGATCTGGACTCTTCCCGAAACCAGAACATAGGCTTGGCCGCCGGGGTCGCCGATTTTGTAAATGCGTTGCCGGGGAGCGAAGGTCTTGAGCTCGACTTGTCCGGCAAGAACCGAGGTTTCCTCTTCGTCGAGCAGCGAGAAGAGCGGGACGCGTTTCAATACTTCAGGAGTGCACGCCATCGAGTCACCTCGTAGAAATAGGGGTGCACTCAATGTACCAGAGCAAGTTTTGGGGAAACGAGGCAGCGATGAGCGGATCGACTAATGCACGTGCGGACTTTGCGCGGGATTGCGACGGCCGGTCGTCGGCTCTTTCACCACTTTAACGTCAAAACTCACGGGCACAGTCTTTGGCGGATAGCAGGCGGCATTGTCGCAGGCCTGGTAGCGAAGGACTCCATGCATCACATACTTTCCCGGCATAACGGAGTGCAGGGGATGCACGGCCAAGCCTACGGTGAAATCTCCGGTGTAAACGTTCAATTTCTCATCGGGAGAGAAAGGAAAACTCACGTCTTGGCCCTCGGGATAGGCGATCTTTCCCAAGATGATGTCCGTGGGCAGATCCATCTTGAGCGCGGTTGGAATAAGGAATTCGGATTTGGGTGCGTTGGAATTGATGTGGTAGCCGCGAGGAACACGGAAGTTTAAGTTCACAGTGGTCGGTTTGGCGCGAGTAGCGGTGACCAGGGGCACTGGCTCCATCGTCACAGATGGCACTTTCCCAGCGGTTTGCCCTTGCCCAGAAATCCCGTTCAGCAGGATTCCACTTGCAAAAAGACAGACAAGAAGACTGCTGGCTGCAACAGATCCCGCCAGCCGCGACTCGGCATGGCCGCTCGAAGCTCTCTGTTGGTGAAGATCAATCACGCTTTTCTAATAGTAGAACGATCACCGAAGGCCTCATATTGTCACTTCTGAGGCTGCATCATTTGCGCTGGTGCGGCTGCTGACGGTTGGGGAACCCGAGCCTGCGTTGCCGTCGGCTGCGTGTTTAGCGCCTTCTTTATTGCGTCTTCGATTTCTGCCTTCCCTCTCAGGCCGAGAATCTTGTCCACAACTTTCCCGTCGCGTCCGATGAAAAAGGTTTCGGGCAGGGCTGGGATACCACCGTAGGAATCGCCTACGGCTTCTTTTCCGATCAGCACGGGATAGTTCACACCCATCTCCTTGGCGAACTTGGCGATATCTTCTTTGCTGGCGTCATCCATGGCTACCCCCACAACCTGCAAGCCCTGTGAACCATACTTCTGCTGAAGTTCGACAAACCAAGGCATCTCGATCTTGCAGGGGCCGCACCAAGTGGCCCAGAAATTCAAGAGGACAGCCTTGCCGCGGAAGTCAGACAGGCGCATGGTCTTGCCCTCGAGCGACTCAAGAGAGAAATCCGGAGCGACCGTGGATCGGGTGATGCGGGGCGTCGGCAATCTGCCCGAACGGCGGGCCATGTGGAGGCCCACGTACAGCATCAACGCGACTACGAAGGCCACAACTACAAGCGCAAGCGGATTACGTTTCATGGATCCTTGACCTCTTACTCACTACAAATTCTTGAGCGGAAATTCTTGTGCTCACTACAAAGCAAAACGATTCAGGAACGAAAACCAATTCGAGATCAGAGTAAAGCGTCCCAGGACCAGCAAGACGCCGAGCGCAATTAACAAGCCTCCGCTGGCGACTTCCAGAGCATGCATGTGCGACCGGAAGCGGCTGTAAAACTTGAGGAAGCGCTCCATGAGCAATGAGGTCAGCAGAAATGGGACGGCCAGCCCCAGCGAATATATGGCCAGCAAAAAAATCCGCTTCGCCACCGTGTCTTGCTCCCCTGCGATGGTGAGGATCGCGGTCAAGATCGGACCCAGGCAGGGAGTCCAGCCGAAGGCAAATGCAAATCCAATAATGAAAGCGCCGATGGGCGTGCTGCTGCCTTTCACACTATGCAAACGCGCGTCGGCATAAAGCGCCTTGATCTTGAAAATACCAGTCAGGTGCAACCCGAACAGAATAATCACCACGCCGGCCACTATCGAAAGCGTGTGCTTATATCGGGCCGCGAGTTGGCCAATTTCAGTGGAGATCGCCCCCAGCGTGACAAAGACCACGCTGAAGCCAAGAATAAATCCCACGGAGTTCACCAATACCCGCCGCATGAGCTGACCCTGTGGCGACTTCAGTTCGTCCAGGCCCGCACCGGAAATCAAAGACACGTATCCGGGCACGAGAGGAAGGACGCAGGGAGAGAGAAATGAAATGAGGCCGGCGAAGAAAGCAGCGATGGGTAAAGGCAGACTTGACATCAGCTTTATTGTACCTGCCTGTCTTCGGCGGTCCATAAACGGGGCACACAGATGAGACGCGCGGGATGCGTATTTGTTTCAAAGTCTTAGCCAAAGCGCGGCCAGCTAGCGTGACTTGGCGGGCAGCTTCTCGGTCGGGGACGGTGATCCGGGCGTTGTCAGCTCTGAGGCAGGTTCCGCCAGCAACTTGCGAAGGAATGGGGTAGAAACCGAGGCGTCCAATACCGCGCGCTCGTGCTCTGGTCGCACGTGGACGCTTTCGAAGAAAGATTTTACGTCGGCATCAGTGCCTCGGACTCCAACCGAACTCTCGGCGCTGCGAAACAATGCCAGAAAAAGGTTGGCTTTGTCAGCGACGCTGACCGCATCGTCGGGACCGGCTGTGTACGCTTCCGCGCGCAAATGAAGGATCCCTGCGTGCAAATGGAGCGGGCTCAGGTAGCTACCGGAAACTACAATTTCTGCCGGCTTCGCGAAGAGCGCAGTCCATCCCCCGAACTCAGGCGCCGCGGGATTGACACGGGCGGCAACCCAAGCCAGGCTGCCGAACTGCACATGCTTGTAATACTGGCGAAGGAAGGCGGGCCCCCCAAACGGGGAAGCCAGCCGGCGCGAGCGGTCCACAATGCCGCGGATTACGGCCGGGTCACCATGATTCGACGCTGCAATTGAATCGACGTTCAACACGGCGACTCGCAAACTTCGGCCTTCCAGTGGGACCGTGAAAATATCCACGGAGTTATAGTTCTCGACCGATTGCGCTACTTGCTTCAGATACGTGGCCAAATTTTGGCCATGAAACTTGCCGACCAAAACCTCGGAGAAACGTGGCTCTGGTGCTACGCCGCCCGTGCCACCTCCCGGCCAGTTCGCGGGATAGTGAACCGCAAAGGCTGCTTGATCCAGGTCGCGCTCAAACTGGAATCCGGTCTGCTGAATGAAGCGCTCGTATTCCGGATCGTGAGTGACCGCGGGCCATTGGGTGCCCGGGCTTACGGCCCGCACCCGCTTGAGATTTACGTAGAGAAATGCGTCGGCGCCAGGCAGCAGGCGGGCAGCTTCGGGAGGAGCGTGCTTTCGAAGCTGCACGGCAAGGGTCAGCGCTGCGGCGATAATTACAACCGCCAGAACGATAGGGAAAGGGCGTCTAACGCGCATGAAGTGTGGTCAAGGCTGACATGATAGCATTGCGGACGCGCCGCCAGCGGCGCTGTCCGGAAACCTCCGAATCCCCGTAAACCAGGCTTCGAACCGACCTGCTCCGCCGGGCAGCGAGAGTTTAGATAGCGAGAGTTTGGTTGCACGTCTGATTCCCATTGTGATAACTTAACTAATTGTCCCGGACATCTGGAAGGGATCTAGCGGATAGGTTCGTGCAGAGGCGTACTTGTCCCCAATCGCTGGCGTAGCTCAGTTGGTAGAGCATCTGATTTGTAATCAGAGGGTCAGGGGTTCAAATCCCTTCGCCAGCTCCAGGAAATATTTTCCGGCAGGCAGCGGACTCGGTAGCAGCGCGACAGGTTTCTCCAAACGCACTCCATTCGGAACTATTGCGGCGGGTAGTGATTTTTCGCAGCGTCTTTGTGCGCGCGATCCCTGGTTTCCCTGTGTTGCGTAAAATGTGTTGCGTAAAAGTCGTGCATCAGGTCTGCGGGTTTTCGTGACCGCGTGTCCGTGGCAAAGCTGAGGCCGCGGACAATGAATCACGGAGTGCACGGGCTGATCAGCCCGGAGGTTTCTGCACAGGTGGGTGAGTGGTTAAAGCCAGCAGACTGTAAATCTGCCCCTCCTAGCGAGGTACGAAGGTTCGAATCCTTCCCTGTGCACCAGAGTTGAGTGAAGCGTTTCTTGCAAAGGATTCGGTAATGAGTCGCTTGTCCGTTGCTCTGGCCTGTTACGTCCTGTTGGGCGTTTTGACCTGGAGCACAATTGCGGAGCCCAGACTCCGTTACGGGACTCTTCTGGTGCTGGGGTTGTTTGCAGTTAAGTCCGTTTGGCGACGTAACGATGTGCTGCACCCGGACAGGAAGGGTGATTCGGACTGATAAGCCGATGTAGCTCAGTTGGTAGAGCACTCCCTTGGTAAGGGAGAGGTCACCAGTTCAATCCTGGTCATCGGCTCCATGGTTTGAAAGGGCACGGCTCGCGCCGTGCCGAATGCTTCGAAGAGCGAGAGCGGCTTTAGCCGCTGAGGTTTGGCTGACGGCTGATAGCTGATAGCTGGTTCAGGGCGGGAGTAACTCAGTGGTAGAGTCACAGCCTTCCAAGCTGTTGGTCGCGGGTTCGATTCCCGTCTCCCGCTCCAGAGACTGAACCGTTCAGCAGGCGTCAGCGAAGCGGCAGCCTGCTGGCGAAATTCCGGCGGTTGGGGCGAGGGATCTGGATGGTCGGGCTGCAAGGTGCGGTCATGGGAAGTTTCCAACAAGCTGCCATCAAGGTGGAGAAGGAACGCGAGTTCAGGCAACTGCGGGCCGCGATTGAGCGGGCGTTGTTGCCGGAGGCGGCGGAGCGATTCTTGAAGCTGCTCGATCGGGCCAACATCCGTATCCGCGATTTTGACGGGATTTTGGCGGCGCGGGCGCTGGAAGAAGCAGTCAAGCCGGTTGAATCGGCGACCGGCGCGTGGAAGCTGTACCAAGCATTGACGGTCTCAGACCAGGCGCAAATTCGCGAGTTCTATCTATCGCGGATCGAAGAGACAGACGCTCATCTGCGGCATAAGTTCAAGAAGTTGTATCAGTATTACTGAGCGAGATACCGAGAACGAAAACCAGCGAGGCACTGCAATTTTATGGCGAAAGAGAAATTTGACCGTAATAAGCCGCACGTGAATGTCGGGACGATTGGTCACATTGACCATGGCAAGACCACGTTGACGGCGGCCATCACCAAGGTGTTGCAGAAGCACAATCCG
>Ga0137378_10005589_pt1 | contig 10901 bp, 8 predicted proteins | sample SagtaG_21_FD_104813 | JGI IMG/M metagenome (GOLD analysis project Ga0137378, IMG submission 104813) | Vadose zone soil microbial communities from Sagehorn Ranch, Mendocino, California, USA - Sage2_L_60_16 metaG | ecosystem: Environmental > Terrestrial > Soil > Vadose zone | place: USA... | reverse complement strand
TTCCCAGATCAGCGAGCGCTGCCCGGTCGCGAGATCAAGCAGAAAAACATCGTGCCAGCGCGGGTCACGGTCGTTGAGGTTTATCGCGATCTTGTCAGGGGTAACGTGCGACCAATAGGCCGGCAGCGCACGGATGTTGGCGAAGGGGGTGAGATCACGGAGTTCGGAATCGCGGGGATCGACCACGAACAGGTGCAGATTTTCATCCCCGTTCTCATCGTTGAGAAACATGATGTAGCGGCCGTCCGGGCTCCAATCCTGCCAGTTGATCGGCCGACCCTTGGTGCGCGTGACCGGCTGCCCCGCGGCAATGCTGTCAGCCGGTGAGACCCAGACGTTGAGGACGCCGTCAACCGGGGCAAGCCACGAAATCAAACGACCGTCTGGGGATAATTTCGCACCGAAGAATGTCGGATTGTCGAATAGTTTCCGTCGGGGGATAAGCGGACGAACTGACATGTCGGCTCCGGTGGACGAAATCCCGGATGGAACAGGAATTCGTCTGCTCTCAAATTCGCGTCAGAGGTCTATCCGCCGGCAGTTGCTCCCGGCCGACGCCGCCCGTGGGCGCCAAGTCATTTCGGCACGAGTCACTTCGGCACAAGTCACTTCGGCAATGGCGGCGACGTGCCTTTCTTCGCCACGACGGGAGACTTGGTCGGGGCGACCGGCGGTTTCAGCGCTACGGCCTGCGCCGGCAGGTACTTCGCCACGATGGCGGGATCGAGCGAGGCCAATTCCGTATCCGGCAACCGGAACCAGGTCTCATCCTTGCCGAGCAGCGAAATTCCCCAATAGCCGCGCATCGTGAGCGACTGACCATCGGGGCTGACAGTCATCTTGGCTTTATAGATTTTGCCGTCGCGCGGATCGAGGACGTTGCCGTCTTCGTATTTCAGCCCAACGCGCTTCATGTTCCTGATAAAGGAAATTCCAAGCACCGGCGCGTTCTTGCGGTCATCGGTGCATTTCTCGCACACCTCATTGGGATCCTCGCCTGGAAGCGGGAACGTCTTGGCAATCACGCCTTCGAAGATGCCGTCGTGATCGACCACGAGAACCCACACCACCGGCTTGCCGTCCTCGATCTTTTGCCACAGCCCCGCGGCTGAGGGCTCGGCGGCTTGCCCCGGAAGCATGGTGGCGAGCAACATGACGAGCCCCATCAAGATCGGCAGCGCCTGTCGAAGTCTGGATACAGTCGTCCACATTGTCGTTACCTGACCAGCCCCTCGGGCGATGCCACAGACTACGGCCATTTTGCCGACGGTTCTAGTGCCTGGATCAGCTTTCAAGTGGCTCGAACATCGTCACAAATGTGCCGTAACCTTTTGAATGGCATTTCCGTACCGGATCAGTTGACCCCGAGCTTCTTCTGCAGGCTCGACGACGACGTCGTGTACTGGAACACCAGCCGTTTGTCCGGATAGACATAACGGTGCGCCTTCTGTGCCATCAGCGCGCCTTCGTGGAAGCCGCACAGGATCAGCTTCAGCTTGCCCGGATAGGTGTTGATATCGCCGATCGCAAAAATTCCAGGCACGCTGGTCTCGAAAGCCGATGTCTCGACCGGCACCAGATTGTTCTCCAGCGCAATGCCCCAATTCGCGACGGGTCCGAGCTTCATGGTCAGGCCGAAGAACGGCAGCAATGTATCGCACTCGACCTTTGAGACGGCGTTGTCGTTGCCTTTGACGGTGGCGCCGGACAGCATGCCGCCCTCGCCTTCAAGTCCCGTAACCTGACCGATCTTCAAATCCAGTTTTCCGGCAGCCACCAGCGCGCGCATCTGTTCGACGCTATGCGGTGCCGCGCGGAAGTCGTCACGCCGGTGCAGCAGCGTTACGCGCCTGGCGATCGGGTGCAGATTGAGCGTCCAGTCCAGCGCGGAGTCGCCGCCGCCGACGATCAGCAAATCCTTGTCGCGGAACTGCTCCATCTTGCGCACCGAGTAAAACACCGAGCTGCCTTCATAGGCTTCGATACCCGGCACCGGCGGACGTTTCGGCTGGAACGACCCGCCGCCGGCGGAGATGACGACCACCTTGCATTCGAATACCTGACCGGCATCGGTCGTGACGCGAAAGCCGGGATCGCCGATCTTCTCGATCGTCTCCACCATTTCGTTGAGATGGAAGTTCGGATTGAACGGCTTGATCTGCTCCATCAGCGCTTCGGTCAGGCCCTGGCCGGTGACGAACGGAATGCCCGGAATGTCGTAGATCGGCTTTTCCGGATAGAGCTCGGCACACTGGCCGCCGATCTTGTCGAGAATGTCGACAAGATGCGCCTTGATATCGAGCAGGCCCAGTTCGAAAACGGCAAACAGTCCGCATGGACCGGCGCCAATAATCAGCACATCGGTTTTGATCGCTTCGCTCATCTCAACTTCTTTTCGGTTGAACCCGGCATCAGGTCCGGCGCCCTCGGCTGCGCCTGTCTAGCCAAGGCGGAGCAACGAGGAAAGCCATAATATGACGCCCATGACCCCGGCAACCCCTTGCCGCAATTCGACAACTGGGCTGTAACGGCGTGAAACTACGGAGATCGACCCTGTGAACGCACCAGCCCGTCTCGATTCAACGCCGCGCCTGGAGGATTTCCCCTACCGGCTGTCCGACAATGTGCGGTTTGCGGATCTTGATCCCAATCAGCACGTCAATAACGCGGTTTATGCGACCTATTTCGAAACCGGGCGCGTCACCCTGATGAAAGACCGCAGTTTCGGGCTGATGCCGCCGGGCTTCGCCTGGATCATGGTCCGGCTCGACATCCATTTTCGCGCCGAGCTGCGCTGGCCAGGCACCATTGAGATGGGGCTTGGCGTCACGAAGTTCGGCCGAACCTCCGGGACATTCGATCAGGTGGTGTTTTCGGAAGGGCGATGCGTGGCATCGGCGCAATCGGTGACGGTGCTGATCGACGAGAGCACGCGTAAACCGACGCCGCTGACCGCCGAGATCATCGCAAATCTCCAACGCTGGCGCCGCCGCGGAATCGACGGGCAATGAAGCGCGCCGCGATCGCGATATTGGCTTCGCGGGCTGTTTAGGCCTGCCGCTCCGGCGTCGATACCACGAGACCGTCGAGCGCGTCGCTCACCTTGATCTGGCACGACAGCCGCGAATTCGGCCGCACATCGAAGCCGAAGTCCAGCATGTCCTCTTCCATCGGGGACGGTGCGCCGACCTTCTCGCGCCAGGCCTCATCGACGTAGACGTGGCAGGTCGCGCAGGCACAGGCGCCGCCGCATTCGGCTTCGATGCCCGGAATGGCGTTGCGGATCGCGGCTTCCATCACTGTCGCGCCGTTTTCGACGTCAATGGTCCGGGTCTCGCCGCTGTGGTCGACAAAGTGAATCTTGGCCATGATTGCTCGTGCTGCCGGATGAGAGAGGTCCGGGCTGTCCTATAACGGGTCGATCCGCTCTGCGCCAGCGCCGGGGGCGAAAACCTGTGGCGCTGTTTTGCAAGGGCTTTTTGCCGGCCTGAGCTCAGGACCGGCGCAGGATCGCATCGATGGCCGTGCGCGCCTGCTCCACGGCGTCCTTGAGTTCGGCGAGCGCCTCGACCGGATCGTCACCGTTCAGCACTGCGGTTTCCAGCCCTCCGGCGGCATCGGCCACTTGAAATGCGCCGATCGCACGCGCCGAGCCTTTCAGCTTATGCGCCAGTTCGCCTGCATCGGCGGGCAAGATAGCAAGGGCGCGCATCAGGCCGACAGCCTGGGCTGCGAACATCGCCAGCACCTCATGCTCGAGGATGGCATCGCCAAGCGTCATGCGCGCGAGATGTTCGAAATCGATTGCACCGTCATCGGGAGCGAGCGGCGGCGATGGCATCCAGTCAATCCGTTGCAGATGATACGCCATGGCGATACCCCGAATCTCCCGCCCCATCGATCCGGCAATGGGATTTTCCGACAGCCAATCATACCAGTGGTTAACGCAACGTGTTGCTTGACTGACGCAAGTTCGCCTTGTTTTTGGCGTAGAGTCGCCCAATTGGTGAACTCGCAAAAATATTTTGTGGACCAGCAAGACCTTATGCCGTCGTCCTGTTAACGATGATTAAGATTGTATTAACCGTAGCCATTTCATTCGCAGCGCCCAGCCAATAGGATGTCAGCGGGGCATGAGACCGGAATCGAGCTTGCGAGGGATGTGCGCTGAGCTCTCCGGACGCATGAAGTAAAACGAGGGGTCTAGACTGAACATGGCGAACAATCCCAAGAAGGTCAAAGACCCCACGGAGGTCGCGCTTTCTGCCATTCAGGAAGCCTTGAACATCAGCGACGTGCCAATTGACAGGAGCAGGGATTCAATCCGCAGCGATGTGACGCCGACGAACTCTTCCCCTAGTCAGGATTACAACCCGAGCGCGTTCGACACCCGGCCGAGCGCCGATCGGCAGACCTTTGAGTCGGTCGAGGATATGCGCCCGACCCGCCGCGCCGCCAACGACGACCGCGAAACCATCGGACAGATTCTGCAGGCCATTCAGAAGGGCCGGCCTGCCCGCAACGTTTATACACTCGCCTCGCTTTTCGCCGCGGTCTGGGTTGCCGGCGCCGGACTGCTGACCGTCAGCTTCCTTGCTTCGCTGCAGGCTGCGGTCGGACAGGGCAGCGGCGCGCTGGTGCTGGCCGGCCTGGCGGCCATGTTCTTTGCGCCGGTGCTGCTGTTCTATTTCCTGGCCAGCCTTTCCTGGCGCGGCCAGGAGTTGCGGATGATCGCGCAGTCGATGGCGCAGGTTGCGATCCGTTTTTCGGAGCCCGAGGGCGCGACAAGCGACTCGATGGTAACGGTTGGCCAGGCGATCCGCCGCGAAGTCGCGGCGATGGGCGACGGCGTCGAACGCGCCATTGCGCGCGCCGGCGAACTTGAAACCCTGGTCGCCAATGAAGTCTCGGCGCTTGAACGCGCCTACAGCGACAACGAGGTGCGAATCCGCGCGCTGTTGCAGGATATCGCCCATCAGCGCGACAATCTCGTCGGCCAGGCCGAACAGGTTCGCAGCGCGATCTCAGGCGTGCAAATCGACCTGCGCCACGACATCGCACTGATCTCGGACGCCATCGCATCGCGCGTCGACGAGGTTGCAAAAAGCATCACCGGAGCGCTTGAAGAGCGCGGCGCCCACATCACCAGCGCGCTGAGCAATGCCGGCGACAACATGATCCTCGCGCTGGGAGAGCGCGGCGGCGACCTGCTCGATCGTCTCGAGGAAGCCAGCGCCGAAACCACGCGCGCGGTGCTCGACGCCAGCGAGCGCCTCACCACCAGCCTCAATTTCAAGACCGGCCACGTCCATGACGAGTTCGTCGATCTGGCCGACCGCGTGCACGAGATGCTGAACGAGCGGATCGACCGCATCACCAGCGAATTCGAGCAGCGTTCATCCACCATCGTCGACGGAATTTCCGACCGGACCGAACAGGTCCATGATTCGCTGAAGAACTCGAGCGACTCCCTGCTGCTGGAACTCGAACTGCGCAGCGGCGATCTTGTGAGCAAGATCGATGAAGCCGGCAATCGCCTCGCGGCGAATATCCTCACCAGCGGCGACAAGGCCAGCGAAGCGCTGGACGTCACCGTCAACTCGCTGGTGGCGAAGGTCGTGAGCCAGACCGAAACCACGCACGACACGCTCAGCCTGCAGATGAGCACGTTCGATGAGTTGGTGAAGAACCAGGGCGGCGAACTGGCGGAAAAGTTCGCGCGCGACAGCGGCACGCTGGGTGCTCTTATCACCCGCCACATCTCGGAGTTCGATCGCACCGTCAAGACCTTCGGCGGCGAAATCGTCGACCGCATGGGTCAGCGCACGCAGGATATCGCCGAAAGCCTGAAGACCTATGTCGACACCTTCGACACCCGGTTGACCTCAAACAGCGGCGAGATCACGGCCTCGCTCGACCAGCGTCTGCTGCAATTCGAGACCACGCTCGAAAACCGCGTGGCCAATCTCGATACCTCGCTCGACAGCAAGATCAAATCCTTCGATGAATCCGTCGATGGCCGTCTCAAATCGCTCGAGCAGACTTTCGACACACGGGCACAGTCGGTTACCGAAACCATCGACAACCGTCTCGGCACGCTGGCATCGTCGCTGACCGATGGCGCCGCGCAGGCGATCCACTCGATCGACTCGCGCCTCAACCAGCTCACCTCTTCTTTGACCGACGGCACCGCGCAGGCGATCGAAGCGGTCGACCGCCGCATCTCCAATGTGACCGAAACCATCGATGGTCGCAGCGCCCAGCTGACCGACACCATCACGGCGCGGTTCCAGGAAATTCATCAGGGCATCGAAACCCGGGTCGGCGCGGTTGCCGTCGATATCGATATGCGGGTCGCGCAGTTCGAAGACCTTCTGGGTACGCGCGTCGAAGCCGTGGCAGGCCGCATCGAGAGCAGCGGACGGCAAGCCAGCGAGGGCCTCATGGCACGCGCCGAGGAGTTGTCGCTCGGAATCAAGTCCCACGTGGACGACGCGGAACGCTCGCTGACGAACCTTGTGGTCAATACCAGCGAGACCATTCAGACCGGCGCGCGCGCGGCGCAACAGTCGCTGCTTTCGGTTTCCTCCGACGTCGGCGCGCAGCTGAAGCTGACCTCGGCGGAAGTCGAGCGCTCGCTCACCGCCGTCGGCACCGGCGCCGCGAACTCGATTGTGACCAGCGCCCGCGATGCGCAAGCCACATTGGTGACCGCCTCGGCCGATGCCGCGACCCAGATCAAGTCGTTGTCCGCCGACATCGAACGAACCCTCTCCGCGGCCGGCACCGCGACCGCCAGTTCGGTTGTCGCCGGCGCGCGCGAGGCGCAGACCACGCTGGTCACGGCCTCTGCGGACGCGGCCAACCTGGTCAAGTCATTGGCCGCCGATGTCGAACGAACCCTGTTGGCCGCCGGCACCGCGACCGCCAGTTCGGTGGTCGCCGGCGCGCGCGAGGCGCAGACCACGCTGGTCGCCTCGTCGTCGGATGCCGCCAACCACGTCAAGTCGCTTGCGACCGACGTGGAACGTACGCTGATGGCGATCGGGGCGGATACTGCCGCTTCAATTCTAGGCAGCGCGCGCGAGGCGCAACTTTCGCTGACGGCAACGTCAGGCGAGGCAGCGAACCAGATCAAGGCGATCTCGGCGGACATCGAGCGGTCGCTTGGTGCGGTCACCGCCAATACCACCGACAATATCCAGACCAGCGCGCTCAATGCGCAGACCGCTCTGATGGCGGCATCCAACGAGGTCAGTTCGCGGGTCAAGGCGACATCGGCGGAAGTCGAACGCGCGGTTCTCGCCGCCAGCGGCGCATTCGGCACGACCATGACCGGCAAGACCGACGAAATCGTTACGTATGTGCAACAGCAGACCGATCGTCTCTCGCAGATGATCGATGGCAAGCGTGGGGCGCTGGTCGAGGCGATGGGCGCGAAGACCAGCCAGCTGTCGGCCGATATCGACCGTGTCACGTCGGATGCGCTGAAATCGATCGAGACCAGGGGGGTGGCATTCTCGCAATCGATGGCGACCAACGGGTCCGACGTCGCGCGCACGATTACCAACGCCGGCGAGCTGGCGACAGGAGCTGTGAGCAAGTCGCTGAAGGACCTCGAACTCGCCTCCCGGACGGCGATCGACCAGTCGCGTCAGGTGTCGATCGCGGCAGTGACCGAGATGCAGGAAACCAGCAAGATCCTGCGAACCGATACGGTCGCCCTGTTCGAGCGGCTGCGCGAAGGCAATATCCTGTTGCAGGAAGTGCTTACCGGCGCGCATGACAATCTCAACTCGCTCGAGCGCGCCCTGGTCACGCGCGTGGCCGACTTCGTGTCCGCCATGAACGACGTCACCTCGCGCAACGGCATCGCCACCCAGACGCTGGAAGACCAGTTGTCCATCTTCAACACCAAGACCACGAGGGCGCTGGAAGACCTCGGCTCGCTTTCCAGCCAGTTCGAGTCGCACGGCAAGGCACTGGTCGATGCCGCCGATCTGGTCGAGCAAAGCAACCGCAACACCTCCACCTCCGTCGCCGATCGCAAAGCCGAGCTTGAATCGCTGGTGACGACGATCGATTTGCGAACCACCGATCTCGATCACCGGTTGTCGCGGTTCACGGGCTTGCTGGATGAATCGCTGTCCGCCGCCGAAGCGCGCGCGCGCGATATCGCGCGGGTGGTCGCGGAAACGGCCGGCGCGGGTTCTTCCGCGATCAGCCGGCAGTTTGAATCGGTTCGCGCGTCGGCGGAGGAGGAACGACGGCTGACAGCCGACGCCATGAGCGAAATGTATCAGCGGAGCACGCAGGAAGCCGACGCCATGTTCAAGCAGTCGGCGGACAAGTTCGCCGTGATGGTGCAGGGCATGAAGCAGATGGCTTTGGAGATGCATAACGAGCTGGAAGCCACGCGAACCGAACTTCGCCGCGGCGTGCTGGAGATGCCGCAGGAAGCCGCCGAGAGCACCTCGCAGATGCGCAAGGTCATTGTCGACCAGATCGAGGCGCTGGCCGAACTGAACCGGATCGTCGCACGTCATGGCCGCGGACTGGACGTAGCGACCGCAGCCCGCCCGAGCGCGCAGCGCGATGAGGAGCAGATGCTGGCAACCGGCACTGGGCGCGCCGAGGCGCAGCCGCAGCCGCGGCCCGCACCACGTCCGCGCGACGCCAGCAGCGCCTCGAATTTACCGCCGCCGGACCTCGGCACGTCGAGTTCGCGCCGCACCGAAACGCCGCCGGCCAGCCCGACCAATCCCGAGCCGGGACGCGATGGATGGCTCTCCGACCTGTTGAGCCGCGCCGACACCGGCGGCAGCAACCGCGATGCCCCGCGCGGCCGCGCACCGCAGCCCGGAATTGGCGGCAATCCACTGGAGTCGCTGTCGCTCGACATCGGCCGCCTGTTGGATCGCAATCTCGCGGGAGAGATGTGGGATCGCTATCAGCGCGGCGAGACCAAGGCATTCACCAAGCGGCTCTACACGCCGGCCGGCCAGAAGGCCTTCGATGAAGTCGCCCGCAAATATCGCGCCGACCGGAGCTTCAAGCAGACGGTCGACCGCTACATCGCCGAATTCGAGCGATTGCTCGACGAAGTCGCGCGCGAGGACCGCGGGCCCGCGGCGCTGCGCAACCACCTCACCTCGGAGACCGGGCTGGTCTATACCCTGCTCGCCCACGCGGCGGGACGGCTCGGATAAGCTTCAGACGGATCGCGGATTAAAAAACGGAGGCAGCGATGCCTCCGTTTTTGTTTTTGCAACACACTTTCCGAGATCAGACAGCTTGCAGCAGGTGGGAATTCTGGATATATTGCTGGATATAACTCGTTAGCCTTGGAGTAGGTCATGGGAGATGCGGCGCAGAAGAGAGCACTACGGAATTACCGGAGTCGGCTGGTCAAGCGCGGGATGGCGCGATTTGAGGTCCTCGGCCTGGATACCGACCGCGACCTGATCCGGTCCTTGGCAAGGCGGCTTGCTGAAGACGACCCCGATGCCGTGCGGCTTCGAGCGGCTGTTAACCGGACGATGGCTGGCGAATCGCCAAAGAAGGGCGGCATCCTCGCCGCGTTGCGCCGCTCGCCGCTGGTCGGAGCCGATCTCAAACCTACCCGCCCGCATGAAGCCGGCCGCAAGGTCGACTTGTGACGCGCTATCTCCTTGACACGAACATCATCAGCAATGTCACAAAGCCTAATCCATCCACGGCGCTTCTCGCATGGATGGCGGAACAGACCGACAATGACCTGTTTATCTCCGCGCTGACCATTGGCGAAATCCGGCGCGGGTTGCTGGAAAAGTCTGCTGGAAAAAAACGCGCTTTGTTGGAAGCCTGGTTCGTCGGCCCGGAAGGACCGCAAGCCCTTTTCGCAGGCCGCGTGCTCGCTTTCGACGAGAAGGCGGGCCTCATCTGGGCGCAGCTGATGGCTGACGGTACCGCCAAGGGGCGACCACGGAGTGCGCTCGACATGATCATCGCCGCAATCGCTGAGGTCAACGGTTGCGTCGTTGTGACCGATAACGAGAAGGATTTCACCGGGCTAAAATTCGTCAATCCGCTTCGAACTCGCAGGATGGACTAGCCAATTCGGTTGGACGCCGTGCGCTGCACGGCCCCCGTCCCTATTGCCGTTTCCGCTCGGTCGCCGCCGCTGCTGCTGCTGCTGGCGGTGCCGCCGGTGCTGGTGCTGCGTTGCTGTTACCCGCGCCGAACAGCAGGCGGGTCGGGTTGCGGTCGAGATTGTTCACCGCGCGGCTGATATCGCCGAGGGTGCGGCGGCCGTCGGCCATCAGGAGACCCGATCGCTTGTCGAAATCCTCCGCCAGTTCGCGGATCGATTTCACCGCCTGAAACAGCTCGCCGCCGGCGCTGCCGCCCGCGAGCGTATTGAGGCCGAGCATGAGGTTGTCGGCCTTCCCCATCACGCCGTCGACCTTCAGCATGACGTTGTCGATCCTCTCGGAATTGCGCGCCAGCGCCAATGTAAACGTCTCGAGGTTTCGCAACGAGTTTTTGACCGCCTCCTGATTGTCGGCGACCACCCGGTTGATGTTCTGCAGCGTGCCGCGGATCGCCTCCGTGACGTCCTGCAGCGAGTTCGGATCGGCGGTCAGCACCGGCACGCCATCCTCGTCGAGGGGAACGCCGGGTGCGGCCTCCGCGCCGCCCTTCAGCGATATCGCCGCGACCCCGGTCAGCCCCTGGAATTCGAGCCCTACCAGCGTGTCCTTGCGGATCGGAGCGTTGTTCTCGACCATCGCCAGTGCGACAACTCGACGCGGGTTGTCCAGCTTCACGGAGGTCACCTCTCCGATCCGGATGCCGTTGAAATTCACGCTGCCGCCGTTGCGCAAGCCGGTCGCCGGACCTTCGAACACGATGCGGATCGG
>Ga0137378_10005586_pt1 | contig 10903 bp, 7 predicted proteins | sample SagtaG_21_FD_104813 | JGI IMG/M metagenome (GOLD analysis project Ga0137378, IMG submission 104813) | Vadose zone soil microbial communities from Sagehorn Ranch, Mendocino, California, USA - Sage2_L_60_16 metaG | ecosystem: Environmental > Terrestrial > Soil > Vadose zone | place: USA... | reverse complement strand
CCAGCGCCGGCGAATAGAAGAGATGACCGACCTGCTCACAGTCCGCGACCTTCACGTCGACTTCAACGTGGCCGAGGGCGTCGTGCAGGCCGTGCGCGGCGCCTCGTTCCGCGTGCGCCAAGGCGCCACCATGGCGATCGTCGGCGAGTCCGGCTCCGGCAAGACCGTGGTGAGCCAGGCCATCATGGGCATTCTGCCGCGGGTTGGCCGCATTGCCAAAGGCGAGATCCTGTTCTCCGATCCGCGCACGCCCGGCCAGTCCGTGGATATCGCCAAGCTCGACCGCGACGGCAGGCAGATGCGGCAGATCCGCGGCGGCCAGATCTCCATCATCTTCCAGGAGCCGATGACGTCGCTCTCGCCGCTGCACACGGTGGGGAACCAGGTGAGCGAGGCGCTGGAGCTGCACCGCGACGTGCCGCGGGAGGTGGCGCTCGATCTCACCGCCGAGATGCTGCGGCTCGTGGGCTTTCCCGATCCCAAGAAGGCGCTCAAGACTTACCCCTTCGAGCTCTCGGGCGGCTTGAGGCAGCGAGCGATGATCGCGATGGCGCTGGTGTGCCGGCCGGCGCTGCTGATCGCCGACGAGCCCACCACCGCGCTCGACGTCACCATCCAGGCGCAGATCCTGAAGCTGATCCACGATCTCCAGGGCGAGCTCGACATGGCGGTGCTGCTGATCACGCACGATCTCGGCGTGGTCGCCAACGTCGCCAAGGAGGTCGTGGTGATGTACCACGGCGCCGTCGTCGAGAGCGGCACCATCGAGGACATCTTCCACGCGCCGGAGCACCCCTACCTCAAGGCGCTGCTGCGGGCGGTGCCGCGCTTCGACATGAAAGTCGACGAGCGTCTCGTGCCGATCCGCGAGATCCCGCACGCCAGCGCCGGCTATCTGATGAAGGCGCGCACCCATACGCTTACCGCCGGGCCGCTGCTGACGGTGGATCGCCTGACCAAGGGTTTCGAGATCCGCAAGCACGGGTTCTTCGGCACGGGCGGCGGGGCCCGCTTCAAAGCGGTCGACGACGTGAGCCTTGCGATAGAACGCGGCGAGTGTCTGGGCCTGGTGGGCGAGAGCGGCTGCGGCAAGACCACGCTCAGCAAGATGCTGCTGGGGGCACTCACGCCGGACCAGGGCGAGGTCACCTATTACGACGAGGGCAAGCCGGTCGACGTGCTCGCCCTCAAGGGCAAGATGCTGACGCTGTTCCGGCGGCGCGTGCAGTTCGTCTTCCAGGACCCATTTGGCTCGCTGAACCCGCGCATGACCGTGTTCGACATCATCAGCGAGCCCTTGGTGATCCACGGCATCGGCACACCCGAGCAGCGCCGCGAAATGGTGAAGGAGCTGGTGACACTGGTCGGGCTCGACGTGCGGTACTTGAAGCGCTACCCGCACAGCTTCTCCGGCGGACAGCGCCAGCGCATCGGCATCGCCCGCGCCCTGGCATTGCGGCCGGATCTCTTGATCTGCGACGAGCCGGTCTCGGCGCTCGATGTCTCGATCCAGGCGCAGATCCTCAATCTGCTCAAGGATCTGAAGGCCCAGCTCGGCCTCACTTACCTCTTCATCTCGCACAATCTCGCGGTGGTCGATTACATCGCGGACCGCATTGCGGTCATGTGCCGCGGCCGCATGGTGGAGGTGGCGCCCCGCGCGGCGCTCTTCCGCAATCCCATGCACCCCTATACCCGGGCACTGCTTTCCGCTGTGCCCGCGCCCGATCTCGACCGCCGACTCGATTTCGCGGGATTGATGGAAGACAAAGCCTCCGACCCCGCGGCCTGGCCGCTGCCGTTCCGCGTCGATGCCGAGCATCGGCCGGAGCTGGTCGACATCGGCGGAGGCCATTTCGTCCAAGCCGCCGCGCAACATCTCGAGGCCGCTCAATGAGAAAGCTGCTGCCGCTCCTCGCCGCTATCTGCCTCGCGGCGCCGCCCGCGGCTGTTCTTGGCGAGGAGCTCGAGCTCAAGGAGACGCCAGGGCTCGAGGAAGCCGTCAAGGACGGCACCCTGCCGCCCGTTACAGAGCGCGTGCCGACCGCGCCGCTGGTGGTCCGGCCGACCGAGCCCGGCACGCCCGGTGGCACACTGCGTCTGTTGATGGCGAGCGCCAAGGACACCCGCATGATGGTGGTCTACGGCTACACGCGCCTCGTCACCTACACGCCCGACTACAAGGTGGTGCCGGACATCGCCCAATCCGTCGATGTCGAGAACGACCGGATCTTCACGTTCCATCTCCGCCCCGGCCACAAGTGGTCGGACGGGCATCCCTTTACCGCGGAGGATTTTCGCTACTGGTTCGAGGACGTGGCGTCGAACAAGAAGCTCTACACCGCGGGGCTTCCCGAGCAGATGATGGTGGACGGCAAGGGGCCGGCTTTCGAAGTAATCGATTCCGAGACCGTGCGATACACCTGGGCGAAGCCCAATCCGATGTTCCTGCCCGCGCTCGCCGGACCCGATCCGCTCTATATCTACGCGCCCATGCACTACATGAGGCAATTCAACGCGAAATATACGGACGAGAAGACGCTCGACGAGCTCGTCAAGCAGAACCACGTACGCAATTGGGCGGCGATGCACACCAAGCTGTTCCATCCCTACCACACCGACAACCCCGATCTGCCGGTGCTGGATCCCTGGGTGCTGAAGACCAAGCCGCCGGCCGAGCAGTTCGTCTTCGAGCGCAATCCCTATTTCCACCGCGTCGACCCCGCGGGCCGCCAGCTCCCCTACATCGACAAGGTCGCCTTGGTGATTGCCGACTCCAAGATCATCCCCGCTAAAACCGGCGCCGGCGAGACCGACCTGCAGGCGCGGTATCTCCGTTTCGACAACTACACCTTCCTCAAGGACGCCGAGGACCACAACGACTACACCGTGCGGCTCTGGCGCACCGCGCCGGGCGCGCAGCTCGCGCTCTATCCGAACCTCAACGTCACCGATGCCGCCTGGCGCCGGCTTAACCGAGACGTCCGCTTCCGCCGCGCGCTGTCGCTCGCGATCGACCGGCACGAGATCAACCAGGCGATCTATTACGGTCTGGCGGTCGAGGGACAGAACACGGTGCTAACGGAATCGCCGCTCTATGATCCCGCCTATCGCACCGCCTGGGCCAGCTACGATCCCAAGCAGGCGAGCCGGCTGCTCGACGAGATCGGCCTGACCAAGCGCGACGCCAGCGGCATCCGGCTCCTGCCGGACGGGCAGCCGCTGGAGATCGTGATCGAGAACGCCGGTGAGTCGACGGAGCAGTCGGATGTGCTGGAGCTCATCCGCGACACCTGGGCCGAGGTCGGCATTCACCTGTTCTCCAAGCCCTCGCAGCTCGACATCTGGCGCCGCCGCGTCTACTCGGGCGCCACCATGATGTCGGTCGACAAGGGCGTCGAGGACGGGCTGGTCAGCGCGGATATGCCGCCCGACGACTTCGTGCCTACCACGCAGGCGCAGGTGCAATGGCCGATGTGGGGCCAGTATCTCGAGACCAAGGGCAAGAGTGGCGAGGCCGTCGATATCCCGGACGTGCAGGAGCTGCAGAAGCTCTACAAGGCCTGGTTCGCCGCCAAGGACTCCGACGAGCGCGCGGAGGTCTGGCGCAAGATCCTCAAGATCCACGCCGACGACGTGTTCTCTATCGGGCTTATCGCGGGCGTGCCGCAGCCGGTGGTCGTAAGCAACAAGCTGCACAACGTGCCGCAAGAGGGCATCTTCAACTGGGTCCCGGGCGCCTTCTTCGGCTATTACCACATGGACACCTTCTGGCTGACGCCGGACGGCTCCAATCAAGCATCGACGGCATCGCCAAAGGGCTAGAGGCGGCGCGGGGGAGCAGCGGCAAACTCACATGTTCCACTACATCATGCGGCGCGTGCTGATCATGATTCCGACGCTGATCGTGATCAGCGCCGTGATCTTCACGATCATCAAGCTGCCGCCGGGGGATTATCTCTCGAGCTACATCGAGACGCTGCGCCAGAGCCACGAGGCCGTGGACGAGCAGAAGATCGCGTTCCTGCGGGCGCAATTCCATCTCGATGAGCCCGCCTGGAAGCAGTACCTCTACTGGGTGAGCGGCTTCATCCGAGGCGACCTCGGCTATTCCGCGCTTTACGATCTGCCGGTCTCCCAGGTGGTGGGCGACAAGCTGCTGTTGACCTTCATCGTGTCGTTCTCGACCATCGTGTTCACCTGGATCGTCGCGTTCCCGATCGGCGTCTATTCGGCGACGCACCAGTACAGCCTGAGCGACTACGGGCTCACCTTGCTGGGCTTCCTCGGCCTCGCCACGCCGAACTTCCTGCTGGCACTCGTGCTGCTCTATTTCGCCAATGTGCACTTCGGCATCTCCATCGGCGGCTTGATGGACCCGCAATACCTCGACAAGCCCTGGACCATCGCAAAAGGCGTGTCGGTGCTGAAGCACCTCTGGATTCCCGTGCTGGTCATCGGCGCGGCCGGCACCGCCGGCATGATCCGGCGCTTGCGCGCCAATCTCCTGGACGAACTGCAGAAGCAATATTTCGTGACCGCGCGGGCCAAAGGTCTCTCGCCCTTCCGGGCGCTGATCAAGTATCCGCTGCGCATGTCGCTGAACCCCTTCATCGCGGATATCGGCGCGCTCTTGCCGCATGTGATCTCCGGGGCCGCGGTCGTTTCCGTCGTGCTGTCGCTGCCGACCACCGGGCCGATGCTGCTCGACGCCTTGCGCAGCCAGGACATGTATCTCGCGGGCTCGTTCCTCATGTTCATGGCGGCGCTCACGGTGGTGGGCGTGTTCTTGTCGGACCTGGCGCTAGCCTGGCTCGATCCGCGCATCCGGCTCGAGGGCGGAGTGACGCGATGACCGGGACCCCTCAGGCGATCGCCGAGGCCGCCGACCGGGCGGAGCGTCTGCCGCATTACGTCGCGCCCGAGCCGTTCGATCCGCATTCCATCGAGAAGATGACGGCGGAGCAGGAGCGCTACTACCTCGCCTCGCAGTGGCGGATGATGTGGTGGAAGCTGAAGCGCCACCGGCTCGCCGTGATCTCCGGCGCGGTGCTGATGGTGCTCTACGGCTCGATCCTGATCAGCGAGTTCCTGGCGCCCTATGCGCTCAACAGCCGGCACGACGATTTCATTTTCGCGCCGCCCCAGCACATCCATCTGTTCCAGGACGGCCGCTTCGTCGGACCCCATGTACTCGGCTACGACTACCGCCTCGACATGAAGACGCTGAAGCGCGTCTACACGCCGAACCCCGCGAAGGTCGAGCCGCTGCGGTTCTTCTGCCACGGCGATCCCTACTGGTATTGGGGCCTCGTGCAGTCGGACATTCACCTGCTGTGCGCCGCCGACGGCGGCACCGCGTTCCTGCTGGGCACAGACCGGCTCGGCCGCGACATGCTCTCGCGCATCCTCTATGGCGCGCGCGTCTCGCTCACCATCGGCATCGTCGGCATTTCCATCAGCTTCGTGATCGGCCTGACCCTGGGAGGGCTTGCCGGCTACTACGGCGGCTGGATCGACAGCCTGGTGCAGCGTCTGATCGAGATCATCCGCTCCTTCCCGGAGCTGCCGCTCTGGATGGCGCTCTCGGCGACCCTGCCGGTGAATTGGAGTCCGCTGCTGGTCTACTTCGGTATCACGCTGATCCTGGGCATGATCGACTGGACCGGCCTCGGCCGCGCCGTGCGCTCGAAGCTGCTGGCGCTCCGCGAGGAGGATTTCGCCACCGCCGCCATGCTGATGGGCGCCTCGCCGCGGCGGATCATCGTGCGTCACCTGCTGCCCAGCTTCATGAGCCACCTGATCGCCTCGGCGACCCTCTCGATCCCTTCGATGATCCTCGGCGAGACCGCGCTCTCGTTCCTTGGCCTGGGTTTGCGCCCGCCCATCACCAGCTGGGGCGTACTCTTGAACGAGGCGCAGAACATCAACGTGGTGGCGCTCTATCCCTGGCTCATGCTGCCCGTCGTGCCCGTGATCATCACCGTCCTCGCCTTCAATTTCCTCGGCGACGGACTCAGAGACGCGGCCGATCCTTACCGCTGAACCGCTTAAAGGAAGATCACCACAGAGGCGGTGAGGCAGTGAGAGGCTCAGCGTGAAATGGCTGCCGTAGACAATGATCCACTGACTCAGAAGATCATTGGATTTGCCATCGAGGTGCATCGCCAGCTTGGCCCCGGTTTGCTCGAGTCAGCCTATGAGGAATGCCTCTGTCATGAGCTGAAGGAGGCGATGATTGCATATCAGCGCCAAGTTCCCTTGCCGGTCGTCTACAAATCAGTTCGCTTGGACTGCGGCTACCGGATGGACTTGGTCGTTGAGGATAAAGTCATCGTGGAGCTGAAGACGGTCGAGCGACTGCTGCCTGTCCACGAAGCTCAACTGCTGACTTACCTAAAGCTCAGCGATATACCCACAGGATTACTATTAAACTTCAGCGCCGCCGTGCTGAGGGATGGGCTGCGCCGCCTGGTGCTCTGAAAAACACTTCCTCACTGCCTCACCGCCTCTGTGGTGATCTTCCTTATGCTCACGCCAGCACGACGAGGTCGATGGGCTCTGGCAGGCCGCTGACGGGGCGGGTGGAGCGGCGCTCGGGCATTTGGGGCGGTCGATATCCTTGCGCTAGCGCGTGCTCCAAAGTCTGCACCGTCGCTAGGGCGCGCGTTTCTTCGAGCTTGTTGTGCTTCTCGAGCTTGGCGGCGAGGTTCACGGTGTCGCCGATTACCGTGTATTCGAGGCGCCGCTCGTCGCCGACCGCGCCGAACACGATGCGGCCGACCGCCACACCCCCGTTGATCCCGAGCGCCGGATTGCCTCCCGCTTCGCGCTCGGTCTGCCAGCGCGCCGCCTCGCCCATCACGGCATCGACCGCCTCGAGCGCGTCGGCGGCATAGCGCTCCGAGCGCGCGGCGGCGCCGAAGGTAGCGAGAATCCCATCGCCCATGAACTTGTCGATCGTGCCGCCGTGCTGCTGGATCAAGGGCACGAGCCGCGCATGGTATTCCGTCAGCAGCGCCATCAAAGCGGAGGGCGCGAGCGTGGCACCGAGGCGCGTGAAGCCGCGGATGTCCAGAAACAGGATGGCGGCGTCGCGTGCCTCGCCTTCGCCGGCCTTGAGCGGCTGGTCGGCCCCGCGAATGCGCTCGGCGACATTGGGATCGAAGAAGCGCGCGAGGTCGCGGGCGGCCGCACCATCGACCGCGGCGCGCACCAGGAGACGGCGCGCCCGCGCGATCGCCAGCGCCAGCACCGCCGTCACCACCAGGATCACCAGGACCTTCTCGACCTCGGCCCCGATGAGAATTCGATTGCCCGTCATGTAGCCGACGAAGTCGCGCATCACGACGGCTCCCGGCGTGGTCACGACCGCGTAGGCGACGAGGCACGCCCAGCCCGCCGCGGCCGCGAGTCCGGCGAGAACGACGTAGAGCACCTCGAAGCGCAGCGCGCGCAGCGCAATGAAGATGAAGACGGAGAGGAGGGTCGGTACCTTGAGATAGAAAGCCGGGGGCTGGCCGTATTGGATGTGGAAACCCCAGATCAGGGCCATTAGCAGACCCAGATCGATGAACACGCCGCACGACAGCAGCACCGTGCCCAGCACGCGAAAATAGGCGAATCCCAGGCGGAGCACGGTCACGGCGCCGAACGCACCGAGCACCCAAGGCAGCGGCTCGAAGTGCGGCGCTGCCAGCATGGTCGCTTGCGGCGCAAGCCCATAGAGCAGCGCGAAGGCCGTGACGATCGCGAGCTGCACCCAGGCGATCAGGATTTCCGCTTGCGCCTGATCGGCGCGGATCGCCTGCCGCGTGCGCTCGGGCAACTGGTCCAGCACGCGACCCGAGCGCAGAATATTCACGCGAGCACGCGCAAAATTAAGTTAACCACAGAGACAGTGAGGCAGTGAGACGTTTGTCCGCGGCCTCGCCGCAACTCCGGCCACTCACTGCCTCACTGCCTCTGTGGTAGAATTTTGTTCAGGGCCGCAGCACCATTCCTTCGCGCGCAACCACGGCGCCGGAAAAAGCCTTCTTCGATTCGGCCGCGATCGTATCCATGGTGTCGTCGTCGTGACCGGGGTCGTGGTGGAAGATCGCGAGCGTCTTGACCCCCGCGGTCTTGGCGAGCTTCACGCCCTCCTGCCAGGTCGAGTGGCCCCAATTGATGTGCGAGGGGTACTCGGCGTCAGTGTAAGTGCTGTCGTAGATCATCACATCGGCACGGTCGCAGAGCCCGAGGATGTTTCGATCGAGCTCGCCGGGCTTGTGCTCGGTGTCGGTGATATACGAAACGACCTTGCCGCCGCACTCGAAGCGATAGCCCGTGGCGCCGTTGGGGTGATTGAGCGGCGCGGTCTTGAGCGCGAGCCCGTCGCCGGGCGTCAGCGTCGTGCCGCAGGGGAAGTCCGTGTAGTCGATGCGCGCTTGCAGGATGTCGAGCGGCACCGGGAAGAGCGGTGCCTGCATCATCTCGGAGAGCACGCCCTTGAGCGTGTTCTCCGGCAGCAGGTGACCGGCCCAGAAGCGCAACCGGCTCGCCGCCAGGAAGGCCGGACGGAAGAACGGCAGGCCGCAAACGTGATCGACGTGGGTGTGGCTGAAGAAGAGATCGGCGTCGACCGCGCCGTTGTTGGCCAACAAGGCCTCGCCGAGAAGACGCAGCCCGGTGCCGGCATCGAAGATGAAGACGCGTTTGCCGACGCGGACCTCCACGCAGGAGGTATTTCCGCCATAGCGCACGGTGTCGGCACCGGGGCAAGCGATGCTGCCGCGCACGCCCCAAAAACGGATGACGATCTCCGATTCCGCCGCCACCGAGCTGCCCTTAAATCCTCGCTACTCCCCGACGCTTCTACCTAGACGCCGCCATGCTCCTCGTCGAGGCAAAAATGAAACACCGAGTGTGACCTACGTCACACCCTCCTTAAGAGGCGATTAACGTCGCCCGCGGAGACGATAGAAGAACCGCTTCAGCCAAAGCGCTATTTATCGGAGAGGCCTGCAGGCAAGGGAGCGCATATGACAACGGGGATCAGATACCAGCCGATCGCGGTCAAGACACCGGACGGGCTCTCGATCGCCGCCCAGGGCTGGGGCAACCCCGAAGGGCCTGAGATCCTCTTCATCCACGGATTCATGCAAAGCCGTCTCTCCTGGACGCGGCAGGTGGAGAGCGAGCTCGCCCGCGAGTTCCGCATGGTGACCTACGACCTCCGCGGCCACGGCGATTCCGAAAAGCCGCTGGACCGCGAGCGCTACCGGAACAGCAGAGCCTGGGCCGAGGAGCTCGCGGCGGTGATCCGGGCCGCGGGCCTGCGGCGTCCGGTGCTGGTCGGCTGGTCCTATGCCGGCCGCGTCATCGCCGATTACATCGAGGCGTTCGGGAGCACGGGGATCGCGGGCATCAATTTCGTCAACGCGCGCACGAATTCGGATCCTCGCTTCGCGGGCGCGCTCTCATCGCGTCACTTGACCGACCTCGTCGCCGAGGACCTGGCGGCGCGGATAGCCGCGAGCCGCACTTTCCTCCACGCGTGCTTCTCCCGTCAGCCCGGCCAGGATGATTTCGAGACCATGCTCGCCTTCAACATGATGGTGCCGCGCGAGGTGCGCGCAGCCATGAGCGGGCGCGAATTCGACGCCGCTGCGCTCTGGCGCCATCTCGCCCTGCCGGTGCTCGTGACCTTCGGCATCGAGGACAACATCTTGACCCTCGAGGGCGCCCGCGACGTCACCACGCTGATCCCCGGCGCACGTCTATCCCTCTACGACGGCATCGGCCACGCGCCTTTCTGGGAAGACGCTCCGCGGTTCAATGCGGAGCTCGCCGAGTTCGTGCGGGCTGCGAGCGCGGCGCGGCCGGGGTAACTCTTGTCAACGAGCGTCTCGCGGCCCGTATCGTCATCCAACGCGGTCGCTTCTGCATTTATGCTCACTCACTCGGGAATGTCGGCCGCGCGAAGGGATTGGATGTCGGCCGCCATCTGCTCGGCGTCGCTGCGGAACTGCGTCCGCGCCCAGCCGGAGATCGTGAAATGTGGCCGCGCAATCATGAGCTGACGCGCGGTCTCCCGGGCGGCGTCGAGGCGGCCAGACTGCGCCTCGATCATGGCGATATCGACGAGGCCGAACCCGGGGCTGGCCGCATGATAGGCGCGGAAGGCCTCGATCGCCTCCTCGCCGCGGCCGGCCAATCGCAGCACGTTGCCAAGACTGCCGAGGTAGTTGGCGGGGTATGTGGGGCTCAAGGACATGGCCTTGCGCACCAGCGGAATGCCCTCGGCCGCGTGCCCTGAGCAGGCGAGGACGTAGCTCGCGAAATCCAGCACGTCGGGCAGATTGGGGCCGCACGCGACCGCCTCGCGCACCGCGTCGATCGCCTCGTCGAAGCGCAATCGGAGCACCAGCATACCGGCGCGGGCACGATGAGCGTCGGGATTGTGAGGGTCGATCGCGAGCGCCCGCTCCACATACTCATCTGCCTTGCCGAGCGCGACCTCCCGCTCGTCCCACCACCCGAAACGGCCGTCCGCGGCATGGAGAAAGCCGAGCATGGCATTGAGCGGCGCCGAGCTTGGATCGAGCGCCAGTGCCCGCTCCCAGCAACGTCGGGTGCGCATCTGGTTCTCGCCGGTGACCGGACCGCGGCTATAGCCGAGCCCCTCGATCCAGAGATTCCAGGCCGCCACATTCGATGTCGTGGTATAGCGCAGCCGCGCGTGCTCGCCTTCGGTCAAGCGCACCTGCATCTCGGTCGCGAGCCGGAGGGTGATCTCGTCCTGCACCGCGAAGATGTCACCGATTTCGCGGTCGAAGCGCTCGGCCCAGACATGGGCGCCGGTCGTGGCGTCGATGAGCTGGGTCGTGATCCGCATGCGATCCGCGGATTTGCGCACGCT
>Ga0137378_10005584_pt1 | contig 10904 bp, 5 predicted proteins | sample SagtaG_21_FD_104813 | JGI IMG/M metagenome (GOLD analysis project Ga0137378, IMG submission 104813) | Vadose zone soil microbial communities from Sagehorn Ranch, Mendocino, California, USA - Sage2_L_60_16 metaG | ecosystem: Environmental > Terrestrial > Soil > Vadose zone | place: USA... | reverse complement strand
GCGGCTGCAGTCACACCGACGCAAAAGCCAAAAAGCGCCATCGGCCAGAGGGGTTGATGCATGGAATCATTTCGGCCAAGTCCTTACAGGAAGCAAGCGAAAACGCGCGAGGGGGCGGAAAGGCAAGTCTTTCCATTTGGCCGGAAGGTTGGATGACCGGCAATGGAATTGCACGAGCTTAGAAAGAGTCCAAAGAGATGGGCTCCGCTGCAACGAGCGCAGGTCTCACTTCACGGCCAATTTGACACCAGCGCCTCAAGGTATTTTTCCGCTTGGCCTCTGCGTAGGCTCTGATGGGCGAATTGATTGCGATAACCTCGCAAGCAGCCGTAGCAGCTCGTTTCCTCGTCGCATCCGCAGGCGCCGTTCACGCGGTTGAGAGCGGCCTCCAAGCTGCGCTTGAGCAGGCTTTCGCTTTCAAGCTGCGCCACCAACCCCGCGCCACCTGCAACGCTGTCGTAGAGAATGAGGGGTGGAAGCGACACTCCGGTCTCGTGTGAAACGGTTGTGTTCAAATCGTTGGACGGCACGTCGAGCACTTCGGCAGCGCCTTCGACGAGCGCATACGCTAACGAAAAGGCGAGCCACATTTTATCCACACCCGGCTCAACGGAAGGCAAGAACTGAAGTTGGAGAACGTCGGTGACGAATTCGTGGCCGAGGGAAATATCCCCCTCCACCTGTCCCTGACATGGCGTGCCGAAAGGTGTTGAGTGATGCCGCGGGTTTTTCTGGAATCCAGCACCACATTCACGACAAATGTAGAAGCCCCGTCCGCGCTTGCCTTCGCACAGCACGACCATGAGACCCGGCGATGCTTTCTCTAGGCGAATGAGCGCCTTGGAGGCTGGCAACGAGATTTCACCGCGTTCGCTACCCAGCGAGCCGGCGAAATATGGTCGTGTCGTGAACACTCTGGCGGGTCGCGCCCTGGGTGGTTTCGGCTTTGCGCGGTCCGCAACAAATCCGAATTGAGGGATGAGATACGAACCCACCGCGAGCGCATGGCTGCATGGCGTTTTTTCTTCAGTTTCGCCTTCCTTCCAATGGACAAAGACATTGTCCTGGATGCATCGTTTGTAAAATCTGCGAGGCCATTCTTTCCCCGCGACCTTCTTCAAGCCCGACGACGTCCACTCAAGCTTGTTCGCAATCAACTTGCCCGTCGGGGCGAACTCGGCAATGGCGATGCTTAGATCGCGCTGAAAGTGAACTTCACTGGCTTCGGCGCTCTGCTGGCTAGTTTGCGTGTCCAGTTCCACGACATCAACTGGGAATCCGTATTTCGGGATGATTGCTTTGCGCGAAAGGAAGGAGAGAACGTCCTCTCTGGCGATTGTATATGCTCGCCGCTTCGCCCACTCAGCCATCCGGTAGTCCTGTCGCGCCACCGCCGATTGTTCAAGGTTCAGCACGTTCCGGTAGTCGCTGGCAATCTCCTGCTCTGCCAGCACGAAACGGCTTTCTTCGATGAGGGGCGTATTTTCAAAAGTCTGGGAGATGCTTCCTGCGACTCGCTCAATCCACTGACCATCTCGCAGTCCAACCTTCTGCCACATTTCTGGCGGCACAATATCCAGCAGCATTTTCTCAAGCTGCAACTGCCGCTCTCGCAAGAATGTTTTGAAATCATCAACACCACTCGGACTTACCAAGTCTTTCAAAATCGTTTGCACGTTCCGAAATCTGTCCGAGAACGCTCGAAAGAAAGCCGAAAACGCAACGGCGGCAATGTGGCGGGTGATGATCTTGGCGTTTCGCAGGCTCAGCACGGGAGGACGAATCTGTCCGTTCAACATTCGCTCTGGCCGGGCAAAGTGGTAGAGATCGTGCGGCCCGCGTTTGCAGTAGGTGATGACGAAACCGGGATAACCGCTTCGCCGTCCCGTGCGTCCGGCACGCTGAGCGTAATTGAAGGACTCCGGCGGAACATTTCGCAGAAAGACCGTGTCCAGATTGCCGAGGTCAACGCCAAGCTCAAACGTCGTCGAGCAGCTCAAGACGTGAATCTTGCCAGCTTTGAAGTCCCGCTGAAATCCCCGTGCTTTCTCTTTGTCGAGTTGCGCGGTGTGTTCCTCGACCCTGAGTGCGCCGGGAAGGTCAGTCCCGTAGATGGTGCGATAGTGGTTGGCTTCAAGCGATGCGGAGTCTGTGGCAACGACGTTGCCGGGGCAGCGATGCCGTGAACACAACTCTCCGACCGCAACCGACTGAATTCGCCCGCATGTGTCGCACTGGAGAACCGGCTCGCCTGTTACGACTCGAAGTCTCCACCAGAGCGGGTTGATGCGCCGCGCGTCACCGACAGGCAGGAGCAGTTTTTCCTCCGGCGAATTGGCCTTGTCATCGCAGTCACGGAGCGCATCCCAAACCAGTCGCAACGCCTCAACTGCGTTTTCAGCCGACTCGCTTTCTGAAACACCTTTCGCTTGGAGAATTTTCGCCAAGAGCCGCGTGCGCTTTCCGTGTGGGCCGTCCCATGCCCGGACATCTCGCGCGCCTCGCGGTGCTCCAATTCGGACTTTCAGTTGCGTCGCTTGGATTGTCAACTCATCCCATTGCACCGCGACTCCGTTTTCGGTTTTGATTTCGACCGCGCGGTCTTCGCGGAGTGAATTCAAGAGAAGCGCAATCAAGTCTTTCGCTTGCTCTTGGCTCAACGACCAAGGCGCAGCATATAAGAAACCCGGCACGGCGAACCACGGCGGCAACTGAATTCGCCACTGAACCAAGCCGACGCCCTCTAAAGAAATGCGCGGCTCATCCGTGAGGAACTCCCGATATAGCCAAAGCCACGCTTCCTTCCGAAGTTCGAGTCCCGTAGCGGTTGCTGGAAGAACACCTTCATGTTGAAACGCATTCTTCAGACGACTCGCTATGTCTCGCAACGAGCACCCATCTGGTGAATGTGCGGACAGTTCCCGTGCTGCCTTCAGCAAAAGATTCCGGTTCAAAATATCGCGGTAGGATTTCTCCAGATACCATGCGAAGAAGGCAGCTTCCTGCCGACCGTCAGCGAAGGCCAGAATCTTGCGGCGGTCTGGCGGCATACTTTGGAACAAGTTGGTCGCGACAACGGCATGTGGCCCATCTGTGCCGTGAACAACTTCGCGCACGGGATCAGGTGCTTGGTAGCGGCAGGCGGAGCATTTGGGAATTTGGTCCTCGCGTTCCTGCGCCGCCTCCTGCATTTCAACCAGGATGCTCTGGCCGTGTCCGCACGCCAGTTGCGTTCCCTGCCGCCGGATTTCACCGCACTGAACGCACAACGAGAATAACTCGCCTTCGTCTTCGCTGTCATCATCAGCCCCAGAAGCGGCCGTTTCCATCGGACGAAAAAACATTGCGCCGAAATCAGGATGTCCGGGATCTCGTATTGCTTCTACGAGCCGGTTGGTGTTGTTCATCACCCGCCCGACGAGGTAGTGCTGTCCGCACTCGCGGCACAACGCAACCTCGAACGCCACGGCGCCATCGGCTTGTGCTTTGCGGTCGAGAAAAACACGCTTCTCCGGGAAGTAAGATACGAATGCGCCTTCAAGCGATTTCAGGAACAAATGAAACCGCGCAGAAAACAGCGGCGCTCCCGAAGTCGGCTCTTGTGCGTGTAGGAGCAGGCCAATCAGCCGGGAAAGCGCGGAAACCTGCTGCTCAAACGGCACGTCTCCAAAGACGGCCCTGGCGATTTCTTCGACTTCCTTTGGTCCTTCCAACGCCAGCCGCCGGAGTGCAGTTGCCCGCTTGTCATGCTTCAATAAATGCCCGACGGACTTTGCAATGTCTGTGTTTGCTATTGGCTGGATGCCGAGTTTGCTCGCCGCCTTTTCGATTGCATCACGTGCCTTCTTTGCATCACCGGAGAGTGCGCTTTCAAGTAGCGTGTAGTCGCCGTAAGTCAAGCTGGCCGAGCCGAGTTCTGGGACAGCCTCAGTCTGGCCAAAGATGATGGCCTGCTCGTCGAATGGTTCGCCAAACAAATTTGCAGCGAACTTGGCAACGCTGGGCTTGCCGCCCTCGCCGCTGACAAGTGTCGCGCTGGTGGCGATGCAACGGAATGGTTCTGCGCGGCCACCGTCCCGAAGCCGTTGCTTGAGGCGTCGAAGAAGCATCCCCATTTCGATGCCTTGCGAGCCGCGATATTGGTGCGCTTCGTCAACAACCAGAAACGTCCACCACTTGGAATTGCCGTTGTCGAACAAGGGACTGTCGTGAGGCCGCAAAAGGAGATACTCCAACATGGAATAATTCGTGAGTAGAATGTTCGGGGGTTTCGCCCGCATTTCCGTGCGCAGAACCAGTTCTCCTGGCAGGCGTTTGTCCAGAGCTTCCCCCGCATTGCGCCGGTGGTCCTGTTTGTCCTCGGGCGTCTCTCCGATGTATTGCCCGAACGTGAATCGAAAATCCGCTCCGAAGTTTTCCAGGTCGCGGCAGATTTCGCCGAGCCTGTCACGCTGGTCGTTCGCCAACGCGTTCATCGGGTAGAGAATCAGCGCCCTCACTCCCGCGCCAAGCTCGCCCCGGGCAAACTCTCGGTACAGATGAAACAATATGGGATATAGAAAGGATTCGGTCTTGCCGCTGCCCGTGCCAGTCGCCACGACCACATTTCTGTCGGCGAAGACGTTTTTGATGGATTCTTCCTGGTGAAGATAAAGCGAGCGCTCGGCCTTGAGCGCCGATAGAAAGCCCTCGTCCAAACTCTTTCCCAACAAGGTTGTGAGGAGACTTTTCGGATTTGCCGCGCGGCGAAACACAGGAGTGGCTTCCAGGTATGGCCCTTTTCTGACGTGTCCCGCGTCGAGCGTGGCTTGAAATGAGGCCCGCAGCTCCGGATCGCGAAAGTAGAAGGTGGTTTGGAGATATTGCCGGTATCGGTGCTCGACTTGGGTGGAAAGTTGTAGAGCGTCCATCGACCTTCCTTGCTCACACGCGGTTAAACAACTCGCCGAGAGTGTGCGAATCTCTCAGGTGAGCAATAAACTGTTCCTCACTCAACCGTTTAACTTCGAAGCCGCATCTGCATATACCGGTCACTGGCAAGTCAATCGGCGTGAATTTTGCCCTTACGGAATGACGAGTTGCATGTCGGGAGATTTCCCTGAAGTCGGTATCATGCCAAGCGTAAACGACTTTTCCGCATGTTTCGCATTTGAAGGCCGCAAATGGCCTTCGCCGCTCTGCGGAGGCGTTGCTATTGTGGGGTGCTTCCGTGATGAATTTTTCCCAATGTTCGGAGAAGTGTGCAACAGCGTCTTGCTCGGAATTGACCGCGACGTCGCAGAACTTGCACTGCGAAGTGACAGACGTTTCAATAACGATAGCAGTCTCGACGGCGGACGTTCCCAACCAAATGCTCAGGGCTAAGCGACCGAGACTCACTACCTGGTGAGCGTCACAGAACTCGCGTAAAGGAATCGCTACCTCTCTTTTATTGCTCGAGGTAGAGGTCGGATAGCTTCGCGACGTGGAGTGTTCGAAACCGGCCCGGATTTCAGTGATCCAACCCGGCCAGGGGAGAAGTATCCACAATGCGCGTGGTGAGGAAGCCCGAAAATCTTGTCGCTTGGCTGTCACTCGCCTGTCTGCCCATTCGCCGGCAACCGGCGGTACGCCCTCGCTTCCAAGTGCCCACCATACCCGTTCAAGGCGAGTTATGCATTTCATAGGTGAGCCGCCCGGCCAACTGATTTGCCAGTCCACTCGTTCGCAACACGACGGAACGGTGTAAGCAACACCATCAGCCACAGACCGCCCTTCAAGTTTTTGGTTTCCGAAGAAAGCCTCAACGGTCGCCTCGGCATCGTGTTCGAACTCGATTCGCGCCTCACCGTGACCGGTGGCAGAAGGCAGAGCTGCTGCGCCCGGAATCTTGATGCCTCGCAGAGTCTTGGCGAACGCGAAGTAGAGGCTGTCCATCAGCAATCCATTCGCATCATACAACCGCACGTCATACCAACCTCCTTTGCTTTTCTTCAGGTGTTCGGAAAGCTCGACTTCGTTGTTCAGTGCCATGGCTGGGAAGCAAGCCACCAAATTGCCGTGACCTTCCCCCGCAAGACGCAGGACAACCTTTTCGACATCAGGCCAAGCGTTCGGAGCGAGCGCACGGACACGTGGCGGGGAACAGAGAAAAAGCGGCGCTTCATTTTTCGCAAAAACTGCGTTGCCAGATTTTCCGGATAAAGTGAAACAGGCAGCGCGGAACGGAATAACCACTCGCTCACCGTCGCGTTTGAGGAATTCGAGCCGCGCGTGAACAACTTGGAAGACGCTCAAGCGGCAGCCAACGTAACCAGCCAAGTCGAGGTTGTATTCCCGACGAAGCTCAATGCCGGAGCACAGTGACTTTTTCCAATTGTCGGGCATGACGAGCAGATAATCTCCGCGAGTTGCAGCGCTCACCTGACACCCTTCCTCCGTCTCACTCTCAGCCAGAAGCTTGAACAGCCAGCATTTGTTATCGCCAATCTCCAATTGCCAGCCTTGACCTCCATTTCGAGCTTCGACTCCTTCGACCAAGCCGGTGAGACATTTCAACGGCCACCGGTTTTCACCATAGCGCACTGGCTGCAACGTCTGGCCATCCTGGGAAACGACGATGTCGCCTCCAGCCGAGAAGTCTTCCGGCAACTCGACAGCGACTCGCCACATTCGATCGTTGTCTTTGAAACAGACAAGCCGGAGTTGAGGCCCGGAGCGCACGCGTTTGCGTTGCTCGGTGGGCTGTTCGCTTTTTTCCGTCTCCATCTGGCCGCCACCGCGGCGCTCAGGCGCAATGCGTGCGGGGAGAGTTCCCGCTTGTTGGCCTGAAGCCGTGGGGTCCGAGGCCGGCGGCACGCACCCTAAGGAAGGTGGCGTAGCTGCAGCAGACCCAGCGTCGACCCGTTTCGGCGGAACTGGGCCGACATCGGGTGGCCTGACTGGCTCGGCTTCGACAGGATCTGGCGCACCCATGGACTGGGACGCGTTTGAGGCTGGCTTTCTGCCGCACTGTCGGCCCCGAGAGCACGCCCAAGCCGCGCGGGCGGCCAGACCGAGGAGAGCGAACAGAAGGAGCTTGGTCATCGCATGGCCTCGCCCGACACATCTTTAATTTCATCGCGGCCCATGCCTGCCTGCTTGAAAACTTTCATGGACTGCCGACCAGGAAGGCGGTGTTTCACGCGGTAAACTTCGGCAAAGGCGTCCTGTCCCAAGAAGCGTTCGACTTCGTAGGTGTCGCGAATGACCTGACCTTCTTGAAGGATTGCCATAGTTTCATCAGGGCCTCGTCCGGTGCTTGCTTAGCCCTGAATCATCCCCCAGGCCCGCTCCTGTTGACTTTATTGCAATTCTGCCTTCCGGCACAATCCCGCCTACTACGGAAGGCGTGTCGGGTGAAAAGCGGACGCACAGGCTAAGACCGGACGAAGCTGCACAACCCCAGATTGTCCGCGCTTCAGGGTTGACGTCGAAGTTGTGCTCCGGAGCGGCCAGCGGACTTACTTCAGTGACAAAATCGCCATCCATTCATTGGCCGCGTTCAGGTTCGCGTCGCCGCGTTCCTCCAGCACGGCTTCGAGCGGGCGCAACGTCCTCCTGTCGAAAAACGAGAAGTCCCCGAGATAAAATCTTCAATGACGCCTACCTTTTCTGAAGGCTCACACGAAGAGCCCTACTCATGCCCACCCTTCTGCCGAAGAAACTCCACCACTTCTGCATGTCCCCATTTCTGTGCTCGAATTAGTGGAGTCCAGCCTTTGCCATCCACGGCATTGATACTTGCTCCATGCGCCAACAACATTTCCACGATTCTTTTGTTCCCATTCTGTGCCGCCTCGTGCAATGGAGTGATGTCCAGGCTACTCTTTGCGTTGACCTCAGCGCCCTTGTCCAGCAGAAACGCGACCGTCTCCTTTTGATTGTGCAGCACGGCCAGATGCAGAAGCGTAAGGCTGCCCCACTCTTTCGCTTGGATAAGGCTCGGATCTTTCTGGAGCAGAGTCTTTAACGTGTCCAAATCCCCACCTTCTGCTGCGGCCTGGGCTGGTTGGTACCGAGTGATGTCATGGTGTGATGAAATGAATAAGCCACAGCCGACAGGTGAAGCAGCCAGGACGATGAGCAGAAGCGCCAATTGGAAACGGGCTCTCACAAGGTTGCTCGAGTATTAAACCGCGCCATTCATGGCGGGAACGATGCCAAAAGGTCTGCAAACTTTCCCCCCGTGTTGGCAGGATGGGTCCGGATCTGCTCCAATGACTGTTTGAAGCCCTCGCCGATTTTTGAAGGCGGTGGTGAGCCTGGCGTATAGCCGGCTGGCGATGGTTGTTTTTTAAGATAATCGATGAGTGGTGGAACCACTGGTATATCCGACCGGGCTGCATCCAGATTTAATACATGCAGCACACTGCCGACGTTGCGTTTATCTACCAAATCCGAGTAGGGCTTTCCACCCCCGAACTTCTGAGCGATGAATTTCAACACGGATGTATGGTCCAACACGCCATTAAACACGGTCTTTGGTTCGACGAATGGAGACAAGACTAGGCCGGGAACCCGAACTCCCAAGGCGTCAAAACCCTTTGTGTAGCTGGCATCTGGAGGCGGGTCGGTCGCAATCGGCTCGGGAGAGACATGATCAAAAAAACCACCATGCTCGTCGTATGTAACGATCATGACGATTCCCTTCCAAATGTCCGGCATCAAGGTCACGTCTCGATACACTTCCAGCAAGAACTCCTGCCCGCCTTTGACTGCCGAAGGAGCGTGGTCGTCAGTGCTTAGACCAAGATGCGGCGCATCCGTATACGTCGGTTCCACAAAAATCAGCTGCGGGAATTCATCAGGAGGTTCATTCTGGACATCATCGAAAAGTTGTGCCAAAGGCCGAAAGTGGTTTCCTGTGAGAATATCAGGAATCCAGCGCGGCATCATCGCAAAGAAAGGCATGCCTTCGTGGTACACTCGCCAGCGAATGTTGTGGTCCGTCAGCCAATCATAAACCAAATGATGATCAGGGAGAATGAGCTGATTAACATCAATCCTGGAATATCCGCTCATCGCCATCAGGCGATTGGGCTGAGTCCCCGCCGGAAGCGAAGAGAACCAGTGATCACAAATCGCGTAATTCTGTGCAAAGAAGTTGGTGATTGGAACCTGATCAGCGGTAAAATAGCCCATGACCGGAGGAGCATCACCAGACTTTACCGGATTGACGCTGGCATAATTGGTCACGAATCCATTCAATGGGAAAATCCCGTTCGTTGGAGTTCCCATCTGGAGGGCTATCTGATCACGTTCATGTGGAGGATCCGCAACCATGAGATCGTATGGGTCGGTGAGCACAAACGGAGAGAATGAGGCGTCATCAAAACGGCTTGAGGTTTTGGCAATCCAATGAGGATTGTTTTGAATACCGTCCACATTCGGCCAACTGAACGGCGGCAAACTCAAATAGCCAAGCAGGTGGTCGAAGGAACGGTTCTCCATCATGACCACGACGATGGTTTTAATCAGACTCAGGTCTGGCGGCACAATTCTTCAAGTTTTGTTCGGTATAAGATTGGGCATTCATTCAGGCAAGGCTTATCTCTTGTTGAGCCTGGTCTTGATTCTTACCGGCCGTCGATCACTGGATGTTAAGGGCAATCCACATTGGCAAGTGTTGGTATGACGTTCTCTCCATTTTAACCGGCTATGCAGATTCCGAGCGTGTTTCCTAAGCGCCCTCCCTTGGCGAAGCGAGCGCGGTCAATGTGGAGGCACGTGAAGCCCAGGGCAAAAAGTCCAGCGGGCCTGCGAATTCCTCTTCTGCCTCACGGCGACGCCGGTCCATCAGACCGAGGTGCGGCGCGTTGGTGCGGCCGATTGCTTGTCAAAACTGTTTATGCGCGTTTCTTATTCGAGATTGGTCGGAGGCGCGGGTCTTCATATATAGAGATCCATCCGACGGCAAAACAGAATACAGGCTTGTGGGTGAGCGCCGGTCGGACGCCACTCGTGCTCGGAACGCTATCGAAAGCGCTTTAAGCGGATGGGGTTTTATGAGATGAATCCTGTGTCGCGGCAGCTTTAGTGGATGCGGCGGCCATCTTGAACAGCCGGTCCTGGCACAAATCCAATTCACAGTTGAAACAAAACGGTCGAATGAAGCAGATCTGTCTCGCATTGATAATGCTGGTCTCCAGCTCTACGGCAACACGGGCGCAGGATGGCACACTACCACCAAGCTATCAGGTGAATGTGGACGGCACCGGGCAAAATATTGTCGGCGACGCGGCTAATGAACCCTCGTTGTGCCTGGACCCGACCAACCCCAAGCGGTTGGCTATCGGTTGGCGGCAGTTCGACACCGTGACCAGTTCTTTTCGACAGGCCGGTTGGGCTTATTCTACAAACGGCGGAGTGAGCTGGACTTTTGGTGGCGTGTTGGAAACCAACGTGTTTCGGAGTGATCCGGTTTTGGCGGCAGATGTCCACGGCCAATTCTATTATCTGAGCTTGCAAACCTCCCCGTCATTCTTTTGCGATTTGTGGATGTCAACCAACGGCGGCATGGACTGGCACCGAGTCGGTCCGGCGGTTGGGGGCGATAAAGCCTGGATGGTTATTGATACGACAACCAGCCCCGGTCGTGGCAATATCTACCAGACCTGGGACCTTGCAGCGCCGAATACGTATTCCAATCGTCTCTTCAGCCGGTCGGTGGACGGCGGGGCCGATTGGCTGGATCCGCTGCCGATTCCCCAGGCGCCCTATTGGGGCACGCTCGACGTTGGCCCGGATGGGGAACTTTATTCATTTGGCCAGTCGGGGGGTGTCTTCTGGTTGAACCGCTCGACCGATGCCACAAACCGCGTCGCCTCCCCCAGTTTTGACCTGACAACTCCGGTGAACCTGGGCGGCTCTTTGCTGTTCAGCTC
>Ga0137378_10005580_pt1 | contig 10909 bp, 9 predicted proteins | sample SagtaG_21_FD_104813 | JGI IMG/M metagenome (GOLD analysis project Ga0137378, IMG submission 104813) | Vadose zone soil microbial communities from Sagehorn Ranch, Mendocino, California, USA - Sage2_L_60_16 metaG | ecosystem: Environmental > Terrestrial > Soil > Vadose zone | place: USA... | reverse complement strand
TCTCGGGGAACGCCTGCGTGAGATAGCTCTTCGCACCGTTCACGATGCCCGCTCCCACGATCGCGCCGGTGAGCGTGCCGCGGCCGCCGACCGCGACCCAGATCGCGATCTCGATCGAATTCGCGGGCGAGAACTCGCTGGGGTTGATGATGCCGACCTGCGGCACGTAAAGCGCGCCCGCGATGCCCGCCAGGATTGCCGACACCGTGAAGATGAAGAGCTTTGCATGGGCGGTGGAGTAGCCGAGGAACCGCACGCGAGGCTCGGCGTCGCGCAGCGCGAGCAGGACGCGTCCGAGCTTGGACGCAACGATGAGCCGGCAGACGAGAAAGCTGGCGCCCATCGCGACCACCGAGATGATGTAGAGCGCGCGCCGCGTCGTTTGTGCCTGGATCTCGAAGCCCAGCACCCCCTTGAAATCGGTCAAGCCGTTGTTTCCGCCGAAGCCCATGTCGTTGCGGAAGAAGGCGAGGAGAAGTGCGTAGGTGAGCGCCTGCGTGATGATGGAGAAGTAGACGCCGGTGATACGCGACCGGAATGCGAACCAGCCGAACACGAAGGCGAGAATGCCGGGGACGACCACCACCATGAGCATGGCAAAGCCGAAGTCGTCGAAGCCGTGCCAGTACCACGGCAGCTGCTTCCAGTTCAGGAACACCATGAAGTCCGGCAAGTTGGCATTGGCGTATACGCCGCGCGTACCGATCTGGCGCATCAGGTACATGCCCATGGCGTAGCCGCCGAGCGCGAAGAAGGCGCCGTGGCCGAGGCTCAGGATGCCCGCATAGCCCCAGATGAGATCGAGGCTCAGGGCCAGAATGGCATAGCAGGCGTATTTCCCAAACAGCGGGACGAGATAATCGGGGAAGCGCAGGGCGGCGCCGGCGGCGGGCAGGGCGTTGAGCAGCGGCACGACGACGATCAGCAATGCGCCGACGGCGAGGAACCAAGCCCAACCGCGCCGATCGAGGAACTCGGGTGCGGCGGACATGCGTTCAGCTTTCCGCCGCTCGGCCCTTGAGAGCGAAAAGCCCGCGCGGCCGCTTCTGGATGAAGAGGATGATCGCGAGCAGGACCGCGACCTTCCCCAGCACGGCGCCCGCGACCGGCTCCAAGAGCTTGTTGACGATGCCGAGGCTCAAGGCGCCCACCAGCGTACCCATGAGGTTGCCGACGCCGCCGAACACCACCACGAGGAAACTGTCGACGATATAAATCGTGCCGAGGTTCGGGCTCACGTTGCCGATCTGGCTCAGCGCTACGCCGCCGATGCCGGCGATCCCCGATCCCAGACCGAAGGTTAGCGCGTCGACGCGCGCCGTCGGAATGCCCATCACAGCGGCCATATCTCGGTTCTGGGTGACCGCACGCATCTGCAGGCCGAACGAAGTCCGGCGCAGCAGGAGCGCGAGGCAGACCATCACCACCGAGCAGAAACCCAGGATGACAACGCGGTTCCAGGTGATGGTGGCGCCGCCGAGAATGTTGATGCCGCCGGTCATCCAGCTGGGATTGGACACCTCCTTGTTGGGCGCGCCGAACATCGTGCGCACCAGCTGCTGCAGGATCAGGCTCACGCCCCAGGTCGCGAGCATGGTCTCAAGCGGACGGCCATAAAGGAACCGGATGACGCTGCGCTCCAGCACGATGCCCACCGCGCCCGTCACCAAGAATGCTGCCGGTACCGACACGATGAGGTAGCTGTCAATCCAGCTCGGCGGCAGGAAGGCGCGGAAGACCTCCTGCACGACGAAGGTGGTGTAGGCCCCCAGCATGATCATCTCGCCGTGGGCCATATTGATGACGCCCATAACACCGAAGGTGATGGCGAGGCCGATCGCCGCCAGCAACAGCACGCTGCCCAGACTCAGGCCCTGGAACAGGTTTTCGGCGAAGCCGATCCACTTCAGCCGCTCCTCCAGCCCGCGCTGCGCGTCTTCGAGTGCTTTCCGCACCGCCGGGTCGAGATCCCCGCTGTTGGCGAGCTGGCCAAGCAGGGAGCGGACCTCCGGGTCGGAGGATTGGGTGAGCACGGATATGGCGGCGATGCGTTGCTCGTTGGTCCCGGTGGCAAGGCGCGCGGCGGAGAGCGCTAGCGTGATTGCCTGACGCACCTCGGGATCTTTCTCCTGCTGCTGCGCCCGCTCCAGGCCCTCGGCGGAATCCGCGGAGAGGTGCTTCAAGGCGTCCCGCGCGGCGTTGAGCCGGTCCTCTCGGTTGCTGCTGACCAAGGTTAGGCGGCTGAGCGCACCCGTGATGGAGCCGCGTAATCGATTGTTGACGCGCAGCTTGTCGATGGCGTCATCCTTGGCTTCGCCCAGCGCGGCGTGATCCACGGGATCGAAAAGCTTGTATGTGTCGCCGATCCGCTCCGCCACGACGACGTGACCGTCCGAGGCTCGGTAGAGAAAACCATCGTTGAGCGCCTTGAGCGCTGGCACGGCACGGCCGTCGCCGAGCTCGCCCAACGCGGCTACGGCTTGCTCCTTGTCGGCGAAGCTCTCCGCGCCCAGGCGATCGATGAGGTCGTGCAGATCGTCGGCCTGGGCCGATGCGGCGATCGCAAGGAGCGCGATCGCTGCAAAGAGCAAACGGCGAAGGCTCACCATGGTCCCTTGCCCGCAGAATGTGGTGACCGGTGCGAACCCGACCGCAACGCTGCGGTCGGGTCCGGCCGTCGCATCAACTCAGTCCGTCAGCACCTTGTACTTGGGCTCGGTGCAGTTGCCGCAGACCCAGGGGAAGCTCCAATCGGCGATCTTGCCCTTGTCCTCGGGCAGAAACGGGCTCCAGGCATCGGCCTTGATGGCGGTCTTGGTCTGCCAGACCACGTCGAATTGGCCGTTCGGCTGGATTTCGCCGATCATCACGGGCTTCGAGAGGTGATGATTGGTGTTCATGACAGCCGTGAAGCCGCTCGGCGCCTTCACCGTCTGCCCATACATCGCCTGCCGCACCGCGTTCACCTCGGTGCTGCCTGCCTGTGTCACGGCTTGCGCCCACATCTTGAAGCCGATGTATGTGGCTTCCATGGGGTCGTTGGTGACGCGCTTGTCGCTCTTGATGAAGGCGTGCCACTGCTTGATGAAGGCGTCGTTGACCGGGTTCTTCACGGACTCGAAGTAGTTCCAGGCGGCGAGATGGCCGACCAGGTTCTTGGTGTCGATGCCGGAGAGCTCCTCCTCGCCGACGGAGAACGCCACGACGGGAGTGTCGGAGGCTTTGATGCCGGCATTGGCGAGCTCTTTATAGAAGGGCACGTTGGCGTCGCCGTTGATGGTCGAGACCACCCCCGTCTTCTTGCCGGCGGAGGCGAACTTTTTGATCGCGGCGACCTCGGTCTGCCAGTCGGAGAAACCGAACGGCGTGTAGTTGATCATGATGTCGTCCGCGGCGACGCCCTTCGACTTCAGGAACGCCTCGAGGATCTTGTTCGTGGTGCGGGGATAGACGTAGTCGGTGCCCTCGAGCACCCAACGCTTCACCTCGCCGCCTTCCTTGCCCATGAGGTACTCGACCGCCGGGATCGCCTGCTGGTTCGGCGCGGCGCCCGTGTAGAACACATTGTTCGAGCTCTCCTCTCCCTCATACTGCACGGGATAAAACAGGAGCCCGTTCAACTCCTCGAACACCGGCAGCACGGATTTGCGCGAGACCGAGGTCCAGCAGCCGAACACCGCCGCGACCCCATTCTTCTGGATCAACTCGCGCGCTTTCTCCGCGAAGAGCGGCCAGTTGGAAGCGGGGTCGACTACCACCGCCTCGACTTTCTTGCCGAGCAATCCGCCCTTTTTGTTGATGTCGTCCACCATCATCAAGACGGTGTCTTTGAGCGTGGTCTCGCTGATGGCCATGGTGCCCGACAGCGAATGCAACACCCCGACCTTGATCGTATCCTCCGCCGCCTGAGCCAGTGCGCCCGGCAGCATCAATGCGCCAGCCAAAGCCAACGCCCCAATGGCTTTCCCTGCTCTCATCCGAAGCCTCCTTGTTACTCTCTGGTGACTGCGTCCGGTCCCCAGAGTGAGCAACGCAAGATCCGGGCCAGCCGTCCTTCGACGCCTTCGCGCCGCGGGCCAGCTCAGAGAATGATGGAGTTAGCTTGTGCGCCGACAAAATGGGCGGCGAGGGTCGAAAGCGAGCGCGCTGCCTATTTCTTGATCAGAAACTCGTTCAAAGCGCTCGCATTGCCTTGGCCAGGCGCTCGAGGCCGGGCTCAAATTGCGCGGGTTCGCCGGCGAAGGTGAGGCGGATGTAGCCCTCGCCGCGTGCACCGAACTCCGTGCCGCTCCGGACCGCGACGCCGTGCTTGAGGCAATGCTCTGTCAGCGCCTCGGAGCTCACGGGCACGCTGACGCGGACGAATACGTAGAAAGCGCCTTCTGGTTTCTCGCAATGCAGCCCCGGCATCGCGCTCACCAGATCGCACATGAGGTCGCGCCGGCGCGCGTACTCGTCGAGCATCCGGCCGGGCCAATTGGTCTTGGTGGTGAAGGCCGTGACCGCCGCCCTTTGGCCGACGGTTGTCACGAAGCCGACCGACGTACGGTGGATCACCGCCACGGCCTTCAGCAAGCCGCCGCGGGCCGCGACGTAGCCGACGCGCCAGCCCGTCATCGCGAAGGTCTTGGAGCAGGTGTTGATCACGATGGTGCGGTCCGACAGATCCTCGAACCGCGCCGCCGAGATCATCGGTCGGCCGTCGAACACGAGGTGGTCGTAGGCCTCGTCGGCGATCAGCAGAAGATCGTGGCGCAGCACGAAATCACTGACCTCGCGCATCTCCGCCTCAGTGAAGACGATGCCCGTGGGGTTCACGGGATTGTTGAGCACCAGCATGCGCGTGCGCGGCGTCACAGCCTGCTCGAGCGCGTCCGTGTCGAGGCGCAGCTTGTCGGTCCAAGGCACGAAGACCGGCACGGCGCCGGCGGAGCGCGCGACGTCCCAATAGAGCGAATAGCAGGGATCGTGCAGCAGCACTTCATCGCCGGGATCGAGATAGGCGACCATGCTTGCGTAGATGCCGGAGGCGGCGCCGTTAGTGATCAGCACATGGTCCGCCTCGAAGCTGCCGCCACCGAGCGTGGTCAGATAGCTCGCAACGGCGCGCCGGAGATCGGTCTCACCCATCGGCGCGGAATAGTGCGTCTGGCCGCCGCGGATCGCGGCGATGCCGGCCTCGCGGATGTGGTCCGGCGTGTCGAAGCTGGGATCGCCGCTCGCGAGCGAGATGATGTCGCCGGAGGGCCGCGACAGCTTCTTCGCACGCTGCGACCCGCTGAGACGCTCGACCGCTTGAGAGGGCTTGATCAGGTCGCTCTCCCTATTGGTGGGCACCAAGAGGAAGTGCCGCTATGCGCCTTGGCATTGGAAATTCGCCGTCAACTTTGGCGGATGAACACGGCGTCTGTGTGGTGCTACAAAGGACCCTTGTCAAGGCGCCCCGCCGCGTGCGGCGTCGTGGGAGGTGCTCTCGTCAATGGCCTCGCCAATCACGCTCAAGACCGCGATCGGACCCTACGACCACGTACGCGCGCTTAGGGACGGATCGGTGCGCTCGGAGCGGTTGGCATTTGACTTCGTCGAGGTCGATCCGATCACCCGGGCGTTCCGCCGTATGGCCCGCGATCTCGAGTTCGACGTGAGCGAGATGGCGATCACCACGCATGCGCTGGCGCACGCCTTCCAGAAGCCGATCACGGCATTGCCCATCGTGCTGTCGCGCGGCTTCCATCACGGTGCCGTGGTCTGCACGCATGTCTCCGACATTAGGGGCCCTGCTGATTTGGTCGGCCGAAAGGTTGGCGTGCGCGCCTGGTCCCAGACCACTGGCGTCTGGATCCGCGGCATTCTCAGATCCGACTATGGCATCGATCCCGCGTCCATGACGACCGTGACCGAGGAGGATGCGCACGTCCGGGAGTACCAAGATCCTCCGTATGTGGTGCGGGCAGCCGCGGGCAAGACGCTGCGCGGCATGCTGCTTGCGGGGGAGATCGACGCCGCGATCGCGTTGCGTCCAGTGCCGGATCCCAAGGAGTTCAAGAGCGTAATTCCCGATGCCGAGCGCGCGGCTGCCACTTGGTATCGCAAGACCGGCGTCTATCCCCTCAACCACGTAGTCTCGGTCAAGACGAGCTTGCTCCGCGAGCATCCTTGGCTCGGCGCCGAGCTGCTGTCGCTGTTCACCGCAGCGAAGGAACGGGCGCGAGCGCAGGCGTCGGCTCCGCCACCGGACAGCGCGGAGGCGCGTCTCCGAGCTTTGGTCGGCGACGACCCGCTGCCCTACGGCATGGCGCGTAATCGTGCCGGGACCGAGATGCTCCTGAGGTTTGCCGCGGAGCAGGCTCTGACGCCGCGTGCCTACAGGCCCGAGGAGATTTTCGATCCCGGTACGCTCTCGTCCTAAGAAAAAAGGAATCCGCTATGGCAGAGATCCCTCGACTGAACGGCGTCATCCGCGCTCTCGAGAGCGGCAAGCCGGCCTTCACTACCTTCTCGACCGCGGAAATCGAGGCGGCGCAGGCGATTGCAGCGGCGCCCTATGACGCCGTCGTGTTCGAGATGGAGCACAACCCTTACGACATCAAGGCGCTACGCGACTGCATGCAATACATGCTGGACCGGCAGCAGATTGCGAAATCCGCCAGCATCGCGCCCGCGGTGGCGCCCTTCGTGCGCATCCCGCCCAATGGCGGTGAGCTCAACCAGTGGACCGCGAAGCAGGTGTTGGACGTCGGCGTCTACGGCATCGTCTGGCCGCATGTGAGCACGGTGGAAGATGCGCGGAACGCGGTCGCGGCCTGCCGCTACCCTCGACCGCCCTCCGCGGCCAATTTCGAGCCGGCGGGCCAGCGCGGCGACGCGCCCCGCCATGCCGCGCGTTACTGGGGTCTGATGCAGCAGGAGTATTACGCACGCGCCGACGTCTGGCCGCTCAATCCAAGGGGCGAGATCCTCGTGGTGATCATGTGCGAGGAGGCGCGCGCGATCAAAAACCTACCGAAAATGCTGGAGCAGGTACCGGGTATCGGCGTGGTGCTGATCGGCGAGGGTGACCTGTCGCAGGATCTGGGTCATCCCCGGCAATATGAGCACCCGACGGTCGCGGCGGCCATCAACGATATCCTCGCGATCTGCAAGCAATACAACGTGCCCTGCGGTCACCCGCACGTCGACAGCAAGAACGTCGAGGGACTGATCCAGCAGGGCTTCCGTTGGCTGATGCCGGCGCCGGTTCGGTCGTTCGGAGCGCTCGATTTGGGCCGGCGCACCGCGGGTAGAACTTGATCTTCGAGAGGCTCAGAACGGAAGCATTGCCATGATCATCGATTGCCACGGCCATTACACGACGGAGCCGAAGGCGCTGCACGCCTATCGCGAAGCCCAGATCGCCGGCCTCAAGGGTCCATCGTGGCGGCCGACCAAAGCGGCGCTCGCCATCAGCGACGACGAGATCCGCGCCAGCATCGAGGGCGCGCAGCGGAAATTGCAGCGCGAGCGTGGCACCGACCTCACCATCTTCTCGCCGCGCGCCTCCGGCATGGGCCATCACATCGGAGATGCAACCGTCAGCCAATATTGGTCGGAGATCTGCAACGATCTCATTTATCGGGTCTGCAAGCTCTTCCCGAAGAATTTCGTCGCCGTGTGCCAGCTGCCGCAATCGCCCGGCGTCGATCCCAGGAACTGCATCCCTGAGCTCGAGCGTTGCGTGAAGCAGATGGGCTTCATCGGCCTCAATCTCAACCCGGATCCCTCCGGCGGCTATTGGAAGGAGCCGCCGCTCACCGATCGATGGTGGTATCCGCTATACGAAAAGATGGTCGAGCTCGACGTCCCCGCCATGATCCACACCAGTGCCTCCTGCAATCCCGCGGTTCACCACACCGGTGCGCACTACATCAACGGCGACACGACCGCCTTCATGCAGCTGATCACGGGCGACCTCTTCAAGGATTTCCCCGCGCTAAAATTCATCATTCCGCATGGCGGCGGCGCCGTGCCCTACCACTGGGGCCGCTATCGCGGTCTCGCGCAGGACATGAAGAAGCCGCTGCTGCGGGATCATCTCCTGAAGAACCTCTATTTCGACACCTGCGTCTATCACCAGCCCGGCATCGATCTGCTGACCAAGGTCATTCCGGTCGACAACATCCTGTTCGCCTCGGAGATCGTCGGCGCGGTGCGCGGGGTCGATCCTGAGACTGGCTTCAACTATGACGACACCAAGCGCTATATCGATGCGGCGACGTTGAACGCTGCCGACCGGACCAAGATCTTCGAGGCCAACGCGTTCAAGGTGTTTCCGCGACTCAAGGCGGCGCTGGCGCGGCACTGACGAGATCGGCTTTCAGAGGGAGGGGAACCATGGGGACGAAATGCCGTGCCCTCGCGCGCGGGGCCGTCGCGTCGTTGATTTTGGCGGGAGTCATGTTCGCGGGTGCAGCGCCGCTGCGCGCGGATCCAACGTTGGAGACCGTGCTGAAGCGCGGCAAGCTCATCGCCGGGATCACCTATGATTCGCCGCCGAGCGGCTACCTCGATGCGCAAGGCAACGTGCTCGGGTATTGCGCGGACGTAGCGCGGTACATCGCGAAGCGGCTCGGCGTCGGCCTCGAGTTCGTGCAGATCACCGCGTCCTCTCGCGTACCACTGCTGCGCACCGGCCGGATCGACGCGGAGATCGCCATCACTACGCCCAACAAGGTGCGCAATGAGGTGGTCGATTTCACCTACAGCTACATTTCCGATAACGGCGTCCTGCTGGTGCGAGAGGGCCAGAGCACAAGCGTCGCGGACTACTACTCGCCGAGCAAGGTCATCGGCAGCACCCAGGGCAACGGCTTTGTCGCGAGCTGGAAAATCCAGCACCCCGACGCGCAGTTCAAGCTCTATCCCGAGGAGTCCAGCGTCATCGTCGCGGTCAAAAAGGGCGACGTCGACGCCGTGCTCACGAACGAGTTCAGCGCGCACCGCTTCGCACAATCGGGTGGGCTCGCCGTGACCGCGCCATGGACGACCTCACCGGACTCGATCATGGTCCGCCATGACGAATCCAAATGGCGCAACTGGCTCAACTGGGCACTCCAGCGCATGTGGGTCGAGGGTACGCTGCAGAAGCTCTACAAGAAATGGTACGGCATCGACGTCAACTTCCGCATGGGCGATGCCGGCGAGATCCAGCCCCGCGTGACGGAGATCGGCCAGACGGATGACCCCTGGAAGGATCTGCCGCCCGGCTTCCTCGACGCACTGCTAGGCGATAAGTCCTACACCTTGCCATAGGCGCTTGCGCCGCTCCGGAGCGTTGGCGATGGACTGGCACATCCTCTGGGAGTACCGGGCAGCGCTTTTTAGCGGGCTCGTGGTCACGGTCTGGATCTCCGCCCTCGGGATCGCGGGAAGCACAGTCGTCGGCGTCGTTATCGGCTGCTTGGGGTCGACGCCTTCCTTCTATCTGCGAAAGCTGACCTCGGCCTACACCGAGCTCCTGCGCAATCTGCCGCTGCTGGTGAAAGTGTTCTTCTTCTATTTCGTCCTGAGCATGCCGACGATTCCCGCGGCGTTGCTGGGGCTGGTTCTGCATCAGAGCGCCTATATCGCCGACGTCACTGGCGCCGGCCTCCGGTCCGTTGCGCGCGGTCAGCTCGACGCCGGGCTCGCGCTCGGGCATGGCTACTGGCAGGTCTTCCGCTACGTGATCCTACCGCAGGCCGTACGCATCGTGATCCCGCCCATGACCACGCAATACGTCGCCGTAATCAAGAATTCCTCCATCGTCGCGCTGATCGCGGTTCAAGATCTGACTTATCAAACGCAGGAAATCAACGTCGAGACCTTCCGTGGCTTCGAGGCTGCGACTGCGGCGACGGTGCTTTACATCGTTGTGGCCCTCACGGTGATCGGCTCGATGACTCTGCTGCAGCGCCGTGTGCTGACGCGATGATCGAGGGTCGCCCCGGGTTGTGGCGTCGGCTGCAATCGCCGCGCGCGAAGCTGCTCGTTTGGTGGATCGGCTGCGGAGTGGCGCTTCTCCTCGCGTTGCGCGCCGTCTCGAGCCTCGACTGGGGAGCCATCCGTAATTCGTGGTTGTTTCTCCTGACTGGGCTCGGCCGCTCCTGGTTGCTTGCCATCATATCGATCCTAGCGGGCGGCCTGGCCGCGGCGCCGTTAGCTCTCGCCCGCGTCTATGGTCCGCCCGGTATCCGCCAGGCGGCGATCGCGCTCATCGAATGCGTGCGCGCCACGCCAGAGCTCATGATCGTCTTCTGGGTCTATTTCACTCTACCCATAGTCACGGGCAACCAGGTCTCGAGCTGGAACGCCGCGCTGGGCTCGCTCTCGGTGATCGCGGCGGTTTATCTCGCCGAGGTGTTCCGCGCCGGGCTCTATTCGGTGCCGCGGGGTCAGATCGAGGCGAGCGCCGCGACGGGAATGTCGGCGCTCGCGACCTTCCTGTATGTAGTCTTGCCGCAGGCGGTACGGAACATGGTGCCGGCGCTCATCGCGCAGCTGGTCGGCCTTTTCAAGACGACCTCTCTCGTCTACGCGATCGGCGTCATGGAGTTCTTCCGATCGATCACGGTCACCAACAACGCCGTGTTCGCGCCCTACGAGCTCTACCTCGTGCTGGCACTCGGCTATTTCGTGAGCTGCTTTGCCATCACGCGCGTCGTGCGTTGGTTCGATCCCAAGTATCAGCTCCTGGAATGACCGGCATGATCGCCTTCAAGAACGTTCACAAATTCTTCGGGCCGCTGCACGTGCTCGACGACATCAGCTTCCGCGTGGAGCCGGGCGCGGTCGTGGTGATTTGCGGGCCAAGCGGGTCCGGCAAGAGCACGCTTCTGCGCTGCATCAATCGCCTCGAGCGGATCGACCGCGGCGAGATCACGGTCGATGGCAC